>Ga0268251_10000023_pt1 | contig 167431 bp, 192 predicted proteins | sample AgamicAsMae_FD_200527 | JGI IMG/M metagenome (GOLD analysis project Ga0268251, IMG submission 200527) | Agave microbial communities from Guanajuato, Mexico - As.Ma.e (v2) (version 2) | ecosystem: Host-associated > Plants > Phyllosphere > Phylloplane/Leaf | place: Guanajuato, Mexico... | reverse complement strand
GGCTACCACCGCGAATCCACGACCCTGCTCACCGGCACGCGCGGCTTCTACCGCGGCGTTCAGCGCCAGAATATTGGTCTGGAAGGCGATACCGTCAATGACGCTCAGAATATGGGCGATCTGTTTTGAGCTGTCGGCAATATCGTCCATGGTACGAATCACGTTGCTGACCACCTCACCACCGCGAGCGGCTGTGTCGGACGCGGTTTTCGCCAGCTGTGCGGCCTGACGGGCGTTATCGGTATTCTGTTTCACCGTGGCGGTCAGCTCTTCCATGCTGGCAGCGGTTTCTTCAAGCGACGCGGCCTGCTGCTCGGTACGCGCAGAAAGATCGTTGTTACCGGCGGAAATTTCACCGGCACCCGTATAAATCGAGTCCGTCGAGTTATGCACCGCGCGTACGGTATTGATCAGCGACTGCTGCATATCGTGCAGGCCCGAGGCGAGCTGGCTCATCTCATTGCGGCCGTCGGAGGGAATTACATGGGTCAGATCGCCCCCGGCAATCACCCGGATATGTTGCATAATGTTGTGCAGCGGCTTGAGCAGCAGGTGCTGCAGGCCCAGCCAGATAAAGATAATGGCGGCGATCACCAGCAGAAGAATAATTCCCAGCGTCCACTGCATCCCGGCAAAGCTACTCTGGTTTTCGTCTGCGGCTTCCTGCAGGAAGCGGTTATTCTCGGTGCGCCACTGGTTGAAGGTGGTTTCCATCTCGTCCTGCGCTTTCTGCGCGTCGAGATTGCCGTAGGCTTCATAGTTGCCATTTTGCAGGTACTGAATGGAGTTTTTCAGCACGTCGTGCATCTGGCTGTAGTTGTTTTCCATCTTCGCAGCCAGATTTTTATCCTGCCCGTCCAGCTTCGGCAGGGCCTGGTAGGCGGTAAAGCTTTGCTCTGCGTTGCCAAGAGAGGCGGTCGCGGCCGAAATCAGGCCGTTGATATCAGCCGGGCTGCGTTGATTCTTCAGATAGCGAATCGCCACGCGCGTTACCGTTACGCGGGTTTTAACCAGCGTATTGACGCTGCCGCTCAGGTTTTCCTGCTGAGCATTCAGCACACCAGAGCGTTGAAAATTAAGACGATCGTTGTTAACCGTTGAGTAAAAAAGGCCCCCTGTAACCAATTGTAAAACACAAAAAACCATCAGTACGATAATAATGCCGGTAATAACGCGCATATTTTTGAGCATGACTCTTAGTCCACCAGTGTGCGGGATGTGCAGATATATTATCGACGTGGCGGAGGGGAACTTTATGATCATTTCTGTAACATTGATCATTTTTTTTTAAAGCCTCATCCGGCCTCAGGCCTCGTCTGACGGGGGCTGACGCGTTATTGACCTTTTCGGCAGGACGGGGGGTATTTCACTTAGTCACCGTGGTAATAACATTTTATGGTCATTCTGTTTTTTACGGATTATTCCGCATTGACCCATTAACTATTTTATTTAACTGCGCTATCATCTACACAATTTCTTTATTTATCATCTTGTTGTTTATTTTTCGTTGCCTCTCTCCATCGTTTATCCTTATTTCCCTCACAATTGCCGAAAAGTTGTTTTTTATACTTTCATTGTTTTACCGTTGCTCTGATTAATTGACGCTGACGAGCGTAAAGTTTATCTCGTCAACACGGCAATGTGCCGAAGTCATCAAGCGTCTGCAACGGCAGGCCGAACTGAAGTAAGGATTATCGTATGCGTAAATTAACTGTACTGTTTGTCGCCTCCACTCTGGCACTGGGCGCTGTCAATATCGCTCACGCCGCCGACACCACCGCTGCACCGGCAGAAAGCAAGCCGATGATGCACCATAAAGGCAAACCGGGTGCGCATCATGAGATGATGTTCAAAGATCTGAATCTGACCGATGCGCAGAAACAGCAGGTGCGCGAGATTATGAAAGGCCAGCGCGACCAGATGAAACGTCCGCCGGTGGAAGAACGCCGTGCAATGCACGATCTCATTGCCAGCGACAGCTTCGATAAAGCGAAAGCGCAGGCGCAAATCGACAAGATGGATTCCCAGCGCAAAGCGCAGATGCTGACACATTTGGAAACCCAGAACAAAATTTACAACATTCTTACCCCGGAACAGAAAAAGCAGTTTAATGCCAATTTTGAGAAGCGTCTGACAGAACGTTCAGCGCCGGAAGGTAAAATGCCTGCACCTGCTGAGTAATTCAGCCCCTTTTAAAGACCGTCGGTCTTGCCCACAAATGCCTCCCCCGGCGTGGGCACGACCGGCGGTTTTTTCTTTATAAATCTCTTGCTTACGTCGTTCATCCCGCTATTCTTCTGTAGTCATCTTCGACCATTTATCACCGTACCAGTAGAATTATTTCCGTTTTGTGACACGCAAGCCTAAGGCAAATTGCCTGGCTGCCGATAACGCGCCTGAGCTGAATCGATGATAACAATATTTTTTACTGTCGCCTTTGCGACGGTATCAGGGCGTATTGCGCCATTCAGGAGTGATGATGGAGTACTTTGATCTTCGCAAGATGCCGGTCAATCTCTGGCGCAACGGTGCGGGTGAGACGCGCGAGATTTGCTGCTTTCCTCCCGCCGCGCGCGATTTTAGCTGGCGCGCCAGTATTGCGTCTATTGCCGGTAACGGCGAATGTCGATGGATCTCAATATCATCACCCGTCGCGATCGCTGCCGGGCAAAAGTGCGGGTTGCGGATCGTACCTTTACAACCATTGGCTCACGCGGCGGCGTGGTCTTCGTGCTGAGCGGAGCCTGGCAACTGGGGGATAAACTGCTGACGGCGGATCAGGGGGCCAGCTGGCACGAGGGTCAGCATACGCGGCGCCTGCTCAAGTCTGAGGGTAAACTGCTGTTCAGTGAAATTAACCGGCTGCCGGGATACTGAGGGTCCCGGAATAAAATATTCCGGGACGGTATGAGAATTAGCGCTTCCAGAAATCGTCGAATACGGTGATTGGCGGGCGGCGCTTATGCTCGGTTTTCACATACCAGTTCTCAATAACGCCTGAGATTTTGCCATCCAGCGTTTTGCCTTCAAGGTAGTCATCGATATTTTCATAGGTCACGCCCAGTGCGGCCTCGTCCGGCAGGGAAGGACGATCGTCCTCCAGGTCCGCCGTTGGGATTTTCTTATACAGATGCTCCGGGCAGCCGAGCAGCGCCAGCAGTTGTTTACCCTGACGCTTATTTAGGCGGAAGATCGGATTAATATCGGTACCACCGTCGCCATATTTCGTAAAGAAGCCGGTAACGGCTTCTGCAGCATGGTCCGTTCCCACCACCACGCCTTTGGTCATCCCGGCGATACTGTACTGGGCTTTCATTCGCTCACGGGCTTTTTCATTGCCGCGCACAAAGTCGCTCAGTTCGATATCCGCGTCGCGCAGGGCCTTTTCACTGGCCAGCACGGCCTCTTTAATATTGACCGTGAGGACGCGGTCAGGCTGGATGAACGCAATTGCGTCCTGGCAATCCTGCTCATCGGCCTGCACGCCATATGGCAGACGAACGGCAATAAACTGCAGCCGGGTGTTACCGGTTTCCTCACGCAGTTCGTTAATGGCCTGCTGGCACAGCTTACCGGTCAGCGTCGAGTCCTGGCCGCCGCTAATCCCCAGCACCAGCGAGTTTAAAAACGGGTGGGCCTTAAGATAAGACTTCAGGAAATCCACGCTGCAGCGGACCTCCTCATCGGCGTTTATTTGCGGTCTGACGCCGAGCGCCTCAATAATCTCTTTTTGCAGAGCCATTTCACCTCTCCATATGCTGAATCGTTAGCATTTAGCAACCTGAACAATAGCGTAAAGCTACCTCTTTGACGGTAAAACGACAAGGCACGCCGGGCTGAACGCCGTGATTTGCACCTCTTTCGATATCATTCCGACTCGATGGAGAATTTTCCGAAAGATCTGCCGTTTCGCTGGCCGGGTTGCAAAATATTGTTATCTATTCCAGGCTTACTACACGCTGATATACAAGAGGACGGAATATGAATAAGAACGTAGCAGGAATTCTGGGCGCAGCGGCGGTAATGGCGATGCTGGCAGGTTGTACGGCGTATGACCGTACCAAAGATCAGTTTTCCCAGCCCGTAGTAAAAGACGTTAAAAAAGGAATGACCCGTGCTCAGGTTGAGCAACTTGCGGGTAAACCTTCATCTGAAGTCAGCATGATACACGCGCGTGGTACCTGTCAGACATATATCCTCGGTCAACGCGAAGGTAAAACTGAAACCTACTTCGTTGCGCTGGATGACACCGGTCGGGTGATTAATTCAGGCTATCAAACCTGTGCAGAGTATGATACCGACCCGCAGGCACCGAAACAGCAAAAAGTCTTCTAATTTGCTAACGAGTAAAAAAACCGGCCAGCAGGTCGGTTTTTTTTCCCGTTAAAAACTTATTTAGCGACGCGAATGAATTAGCCAGAATGTGAACGGAATCATAACCACAGGTCAATGAGAGACAATTCTGACTGCTGGAAGATTATTTCCTGCTGACGTAATACCCTATACTCAGTTGCAACGGTGACCCGATGCACGCTGAGGAAGCTTATTATGGAAAAAAAACGCATTTACCTGTTCTGCTCTGCCGGAATGTCCACATCATTACTGGTCAGTAAAATGCGGGCGCAGGCTGAAAAATACGAAGTGCCGGTAGACATTGAAGCCTTCTCTGAAACCTTCGCCGCTGAAAAAGGCCCGGAAGCCGATGTTGTTCTTCTGGGACCGCAAATCGCCTGGTTATTGCCGGATATTCAGCGTTTGCTGCCGGGAAAAACGATCGAGGTTATTGATTCAGCACTGTACGGTAAGGTTGATGGTTTAGGCGTTTTGAAAGCTGCAGTTGCCGCGATTAAAAAAGCGGCCGCATAATAATTTTTTTGCTTTATTTTCCCGTCAAAGAGAAATTTCACACACATCCACCGCAATGTATCATTGCGGTTTTAAAGGGTATTTTCTATGAGCACTTTTATTGCTGCACTTGAAAAGGTACTCCTTCCTTTTGCCGTTAAAATAGGAAAGCAGCCGCACGTTAATGCGATTAAAAATGGCTTTATTAAGCTTATGCCGCTTACCCTTGCGGGGGCGATGTTTGTTTTAATTAATAACGTGTTTTTAAGTTTTGGCGAAGGCTCATTTTTCTTCTCAATGGGCGTCAGGTTAGACCCCTCGACTATTGAAACCCTGAATGGGTTTAAGGCCATCGGCGGCAATGTGTATAACGGTACACTGGGCATTATGTCGCTGATGGCGCCATTTTTTATTGGAATGGCCCTGGCCGAGGAGCGTAAAGTGGATCCGCTGGCAGCGGGCTTATTAGCGGTTGCTGCGTTTATGACCGTAACCCCGTACAGCGTGGGTGAAGCCTATGCCGTTGGTGCCAACTGGCTGGGCGGGGCCAATATTATCTCCGGGATCATTATTGGCCTGGTGGTCGCGGAAATGTTTACCTTTATTATTCGCCGCAACTGGGTGATTACACTGCCGGAAAGCGTGCCGGCTTCAGTATCGCGTTCGTTCTCCGCATTGATCCCCGGTTTCGTCATTCTGTCTGTGATGGGGATCATCTCCTGGGCACTGGCAAACTACGGCACCAACTTCCACCAGATTATTATGGACAGCATCTCAACGCCGCTGGCGGCAATGGGCAGCGTGGTGGGCTGGGCGTATGTTATTTTCACTTCGCTGCTGTGGTTCTTTGGCGTGCACGGCTCCCTGGCGCTGGCGGCGCTGGACAGCGGGATTATGACCCCCTGGGCGCTGGAAAACGTGGCTATCTATCAGCAGTATGGCTCGGTGGACGCCGCGCTGGCGGCGGGTAAAACCTTCCACGTCTGGGCGAAACCGATGCTGGATTCTTACGTCTTCCTCGGCGGTACCGGTGCGACACTGGGGCTGATTTTGGCTATCTTTATCGCCTCGCACCGTGCGGATCACCGTCAGATTGCCCGTCTGGCAATGCCTGCCGGTATCTTCCAGATCAACGAACCGATTCTGTTTGGTCTGCCGGTCATTATGAACCCGGTGATGTTTATTCCCTTCGTACTGATTCAGCCGCTGCTGGCTGCCATCACCGTCACGGCGTATTACCTCGGCATTATCCCGCCGGTGACCAATATCGCACCCTGGACGATGCCAACCGGGCTGGGTGCCTTCTTTAACACCAACGGCAGTATTGCGGCCTTGCTACTGGCCCTGTTTAATCTTGGCGTTGCCACCCTGGTGTACCTGCCGTTTGTGGTGATATCCAATAAGGCCCAGAGCAAAATCGAAGAAGAAGAGAGCGAAGAAGATATCGCTAACGCACTGAAATTTTAAGTTGCACGGCGCGGTGTAAAACCCGCGCCGACAAACAAGGAGAATAACGATGCTTGATCTGGACAATATTACCGGGACGCAGGCGGAACAGAACGATCTGGAAGAGGTAGTGATGGGGCTGATTATCAACTCCGGTAACGCCCGCAGTCTGGCTTATACGGCGCTGAAACAAGCTAAACAGGGCGACTTTGTCACGGCAAAGACAACGATGGATCTGTCTCGTAAGGCTCTGAGCGAAGCCCACCTGGTGCAGACGCAGCTTATCAAGAGCGACGAAGGTGAAGGTAAAATGAAGGTCAGCCTGGTACTGGTTCATGCGCAGGATCACCTGATGACGTCGATGCTGGCGCGTGAGCTGGTCGCCGAATTGATTGAGCTTCACGAAAAGCTACAATAGATTTCTAACCCGAGGAGCCGTCTGAGATGAGCACAATGGAAATTAACATCGCCCGCGAGCAGCAGCTGTTTAACGGTAAGAATTTCCATGTGTTTATCTACAACAAGACGGAAAGCATTAGCGGTCTGCATCAGCACGACTACTACGAGTTCACCATCGTGCTGACCGGCCGCTACTACCAGGTGATAAACGGCAAGCGGGTACTACTGGAGCGAGGGGACTTTGTTTTTATTCCGCTGGGCTCTCATCACCAGAGCTTCTACGCGTTCGGCGCCACACGCATTCTTAACGTCGGGATCGGCAAACAATTCTTCGAGCGCCACTATCAGCCGCTGCTGCCGACCTGTTTTGTCGCCTCGCAGGTTTATCAGGTTAAGCACACCTTTCTGAGCTATATCGAATCGACGATCGCGTCCCTGCATTTCCGCGACGGGGAGTTTGATGAGTTTATCGAGCAGGTGGCCTTTTATGTAATTAACCGTCTGCGCCATCATCGCGAGGAGCCCGTGCAGGATGCTCTTCCTCTCTGGTTAAAAGGGACGCTGGAAGCGATGCATGATAACGGGAAATTTGGCGACGGCGCGCTGGAGAATATGGTGAAGCTATCGGGGAAATCACAGGAGTATTTAACCCGTGCCTGCCAGCGCTATTACGCAAAAACACCCATGCAGCTTATTAATGATATTCGTATTAATTTCGCGAAAAAACAGTTGGAAATTACCAACTATTCCGTCACCGATATTGCCTATGACTCAGGCTACAGTAGCCCGAGTCTGTTTATTAAAACCTTTAAAAAGCTGACCTCATTTACGCCGAGCAATTATCGTAAGCACCTGACAGAAATTAATTAATCACAGCGCGGTCCTGGTCCGCTACGGCAACACCATCCTTATTAATTTATCGCGAAAGCAGCGGCGAAGGTCCTTGCTATATCCGCGACACCGAGAAGGGAGAACAACATGAGCCAGAATCTTAAGATCGTAACCATTGGCGGCGGCAGCAGCTATACCCCGGAATTACTGGAAGGTTTCCTGAAACGCTATCATGAATTGCCGGTCAGCGAACTGTGGCTGGTCGATGTGGATGAGGGCAAAGAGAAACTGAATATTATTTTTGATCTCTGCCAGCGGATGGTGGCAAAGGCCGGTGTTCCGTTGAAGATCGTTAAAACCCTCGATCGCCGCGCGGCGCTGCAGGGCGCGCACTTTGTGACGACCCAGCTTCGTATTGGTCAACTGAAAGCGCGCGAGCTTGATGAACGTATTCCGTTGAGCCACGGCTATCTGGGCCAGGAAACAAACGGTGCCGGTGGCCTGTTTAAAGGGTTGCGCACCATTCCGGTGATTTTTGACATTATCAATGACATTCAGGAAATCTGCCCGAATGCCTGGGTGATCAACTTTACCAATCCGGCTGGCATGGTGACCGAAGCCGTTTATCGGCATACGAATTTCCGTCGTTTTATTGGCGTCTGCAACATTCCGATCGGTATGCAGATGTTTATTCGCGATGTGCTGGCGCTGGACGAAAAGGACGCGCTCTCTATCGATCTGTTCGGTCTTAATCATATGGTGTTTATCCGCGAGGTGCTGGTAAACGGCAGGTCGCGTTTTGCCGAACTGCTCGACGGCGTGGCATCCGGCAGGCTTACCGCCGGGTCGGTCAAAAATATCTTCGATCTGCCGTTCAGCGAAGGGCTGATCCGCGCTCTGAACCTGCTGCCCTGTTCCTACCTGCTCTACTACTTCAAACAGAAAGAGATGCTGGCGATCGAAATGGGCGAGTACTACAAAGGTGGCGTGCGAGCTCAGGTCGTGCAGAAGGTTGAGAAAGAGCTGTTTACGCTCTATCAGGATCCGAACCTTAACGTTAAGCCACAGGCACTGGAGCAGCGCGGAGGGGCTTACTACTCCGATGCCGCCTGTGAAGTGATTAACGCCATTTATAATGACAAACAGGCAGAGCACTACGTTAACGTTCCACACCACGGCCAGATCGACAATATCCCGGCTGACTGGGCGGTTGAGATGACCTGTATCCTCGGCCGCGACGGGGCCAAACCGCATCCGCGTCTGACGCATTTTGATGAAAAAGTCCTCGGGCTGATTTACACCATCAAAGGCTTTGAGATCGCCGCCGCCAAAGCCGCCCTGAGCGGTGAGTTTAACGATGTGCTGCTGGCGCTGAATCTGAGCCCGCTGGTGCAGTCGGACCGCGATGCGGAAAAACTGGCGAAGGAGCTGATCCTGGCCCATGAAAAATGGCTGCCGAACTTTGTTGCCATCGTTGAGAAACTGCGCCAGTAAGGAGGAAGGATGCAACGCTTACTGATTGTTAACGCCGATGATTTTGGCCTGAGCAAAGGGCAAAACTACGGCATCATTGACGCTTGCAATAACGGTCTGGTGACCTCGACAACCGCGCTGGTTAACGGCACGGCAGCCGAACACGCGGTGGCGCTGAGTCGTTGTTGTCCGGCGCTGTCGGTAGGGATGCATTTTGTGCTGACCCTCGGCGAGCCTCTGACGACGATGCCGGAGCTGGCGCCTGAAGGCCGGTTTAGCAAAACTATCTGGCAGAAAGCAGAGCAGGATGCGCTGCCGCTGGGGGAGATCGCCGGGGAGCTGGAGGCGCAGTTCAACCGCTTTGTCAGCCTGTTCGGCCATGAGCCTGCGCATATCGACAGCCATCACCACGTGCATATGATGGCGCAGATCTTCCCGCTGGTGGCGGAGTTCGCCCGTCAGAGGACGATTCCGCTGCGTGTGGATCGCGAGGTAGCGGCCAGGGATGAACTGGTGGTGGACGATGTGCTCACCAGCGACGGCTTTGCCAGCGGTTTTTACGGTGAAGCTATCTCTGAAGCGCTGTTTCTGCAGATGCTCGATGCGTCTGCTCAGCGCGGGGAGCGCTCTGTGGAGGTGATGTGCCACCCGGCGTTTGTCGATAGCCTGGTGATGGGCAGCAGCTACTGCTATCCGCGGCTGGCGGAGCTGGAGGTGCTGACTTCTGTGGCGCTGAAATACGCGGTGGCTGAACGGGGCTACCGGCTGGGAACTTACGCCGACCTCCCCGGCTAAGGCCGCAGAACCACAGAAGAACGCACGCGGGGCGCGACGCAGGCCCCGCGAATCGGCTATGATAGGAGTTTATCTCCGGGTAACTGCTTTAGTGAATTAGCCGCTTATGAAATCGCATCGCCAACAAAACCGCCGTGTTATCAGCTATGTCCCGCGTGTCGAACCCGCTCCACCCGAGCATGCCGAGAAGGTCGAGGGGTTTCGTGACGTCTGGCTGCTGCGCGGTAAGTATGTTGCCTTCGTGCTAATGTGTAATCGCTTTCACCGCTCACAGGCGTTTATCGAGCCAGCCGCGGCCCAGCGCTGGGCCGAGCAGATGCGCCAGGAAGGCGAATTCGACTAAAGCCTACAGTTTTCCGGATAGGAGTCGACCTGAAAAACAGGTGATTTAACGATAGCATCGTTTTTTGTTAACTACACTTACACGTAGATTTATTGGATAAAATACCACACAAAGGGATTTAGGAAATGAAACAAACTTCGTACACAGTGAACCCGAACAGCCACAAAAAACACAAAGTTTTACGCGGCTTACGATGTTATGCTTCTTCTTTTTTTTCTCACAGGCATAGTAGCAAGCTGAGTATTAATAGCCAGGTTCGTATTGAAACTATTATAAATACTCTTTCTCCGTTGGGGCAAAATGTTGCGTTATTGAGTTTTTTTAAATCCAGGCATAATGCAATTGTTTATTGTGATAAGTACCATCATTTTGGTTTTGTTTCTGCATACAGCGATCGTGTTTCCTATTGCTTCAATTTACATAGAAATACAATTATCGACAGATTGATGGTAGAGGTCGTAAAGTGGCAGGATGACCTACATGATTCCAGTGTTGCTTACATTTCAAACATGAATGCAAATAAAATGAAGTGTCATATTGAGATGAATGCTCCGATTAACAAATTTAACATTTTAACCAACAACTGTTCGCGATTTGCCGCTAATGTATTGCTTGCTGGTTGTAATGCAAGACAGGGGCGATTCACTCATAACAGACCCTGGCAAATGCCTGCCAACACACTGGAATTAGCAAAAGAGATTAATTTATTTTTACAGAACCAACCCTTTAATTATGGTTAATTTGTTATAAGGTGGGGATAGATGCTTACCCCCGTTACCTGACTCCTTTCTGTCATTGTTGTCTGTAACTTCATTCCTCAACATACATTTAGCGCCGTTTCACGCAGTTTAGCGGGCAGTTAAGGCAGTACTCCACCGGCTTTGAGGCCTTATAGTAAAAACAGCAGGTGCGGCGAAAACCCTGGCCGTCGGCAAGCTTTTGCAGCGGGCGGCGAAAACGCTGCAGGGGATTGTTCTCCAGCCCGAACAGCGCGGGGGAGGCCTGCTCCGTGAGCCAGGTAAAGTCGCTGCGGCGTCGGTTTTCCGCCTGTAGGTCAAGGTCGTCCATCCGGCCTTCGTACAGGGAATAGAGACGTACGGCGATATTTTCCCACAGGATTGCTACTGGCAGACCGCTGACGCGGGACAGCGTCCGGCATAGCGGGGCGAAGAAACCGGCAAACAGGGACCCGACAATCTCTTCTCGCCACGCTTCGCGTCCCCGTGGTGGGCAAGCCACAAACTGTATATCGTCTACCGGAAGCCGGGAGGTCCACAGGCCATTATCGTGGGCATACTCCAGGTGGGTTCTGTCGAGACTGAGCCGCGGGCCCTGATTAAACACCGTCATGGCATACAGCACGCTTCCGGTCACCAGAAACGCCAACCGTTTGACCAGCAGGGAGGCGGTCATTGCCGCGTCGGGTGCGCCAACGACCGGAGCCAGCTGGCTTAGCAGGGTCGCGCAGTACTGTTCATCCAGCCACTGCCGGGCGGGCAGGCTGCGCGGATCGGCCTGCTCACCCGGCCGGAGTCGAAAGGTGCGGCTCAGGGTTTGCCATTGATCGTCAGTCAGCTCCGTGCGGTTCATGGCTCTCCTCGCGTGAGAAGGGGATACACAGGGGCGTATGAAAGAAGGGATAGCTGATAATCCGGCAGTTAAGATTGAAGACGGTTTTCACCAGCGCTTCATTCATGATCGCCTGCGGCGGGCCTTCAGCGCAGACGCCCCTGTTGTGGACGGCGATCAGATGGTCCGCATAGCGGCAGGCGAGATTAAGATCGTGCAGCACCATAATAATCGTTTTGCCATGCTGACGGTTCAGGCGGCGCAGCAGATCCAGTACCTCTATCTGATGGGAGAGAGCCAGCCAGGTGGTTGGCTCATCCAGCAGCACGGTATCCGTGTTCTGCGCCAGGGTCATGGCGATCCACGCCCGCTGGCGCTGCCCGCCGGAGAGGGCGTCGACCGGGCGATGCTGCAGTTCCAGTGTACCGGTCAGGCGTAATGCCTGTTCAGCCTACTCTTCATCCTCCGGTGACCACTGACGCAGCCAGCTCTGCCACGGAAAACGCCCGAGGCTAACCAGCTGGCGAACAGTAATACCTTCCGGTGCAGCGGGCATCTGAGTGAGGATCGCAAGCTTGCGGGCGATGTCCGCCGTCGAGGAGAACTGCCCCTGTTTGCGGTGCCATCAGCCGTGCCAGGGACTTTAACAGGGTACTCTTACCGCACGATCAGCACGGTGATTTTTCCCGCCGGGATCGACAGGGTTAACTCGTCTATTACGCAACGCTGCTGGTAGCTGAGCGTCAGGTTTAGGGTAGATAACGACACATTTACCTCAATCAGTCAGGCGCGTTGTCTCAGCAAAAGCCAGAGGAAAAAAGGCGCGCCAAAAGCAGCGACAAAAATACCTGTCGGCAGATCGACCGGCTGGAACAGCACTCTGGCCGCCACATCTTCCAGCATCACAATACTGCCGCCGGTCAGGGTGGCAATCCACGCCTGGCCGACAAAACCGTTACGTACCAGCAGCCGGGCGATATGCGGCGCGATCAGGCCGACAAACGCCATGGCACCGCCGGCGGCAATCGCGGTACCCGCCAGTACGGCGCGGCGCAATTGCAGGGTCCTGGAATGAGCCGGAGTTAGTGGCACCAAACAGCGCCTCATAGCGTTGATAAAACGCCAGCGCCGTCAGCTTCATCCCGGCGAGGTTGTAGTTATCGTAGGTGGTCCCAGGCTCCAGACATCGTTATGCGGCGCGGAGCCGACGGGACGGCCTCTTGCCGAGGTCGTTGGAATACCCTTTTCCCGATCACCTCTGACGCTGAGGTAATCGTTTTTATTTTTAATCTGGTAGCGGTTAAGGCTGAGCTGGATGCGCTGATCGTTATCCAGCCAGTAGCCAACCTTCGCCATCATGTCCCAGGCACGAGAGATCATCAGGTCACCCTGAGTGTTGTCTACGCCGATGGCGTTATTGTTGGCATTTTAAACAGGCCCTGATCTTCATAGCTCAGGGCAAAGAGGTAGTCGATATACTCTTCGCTGCCGTTGACGCTGTAGTTGGTCTTATAGCTCATGGTGTTCCCGCTCAGCTCAGAGGTGGGCGAGGTCGCCTCGACGCTAAAGTACTCGTTCATGGAACCGGGTTTCGCGCGTTTCGTGACGATGTTAATCACGCAGCCGGTTGCGCCTACGCCGTTAGTGGCGTTGGCACCCTGCATTATCTCAATACGCTCCATCATTGAGGCATCAATGGTGTGCATCTCGCGTCCGGTCGGGCGCAGCGGGCTTGACTGGGGAATGCCATCAATCATCACCAGCGGCATACGCCCGCGAAGGGTTTCACCACTGCCGCTCATTTTCTGTCGCGCCGGGGAGAACGGCAGCAGCAGGTTGCTGATGATCTGCGAGGTATCAGAGGTGAGCTGGCGCTGCTGGGCTATCTCCTGCTCGCTGATGATATGGGTGACCTGAGCAGAGTCATTCTTTTCATTGTTGGTGCGCGAGACGCTTACCACCATTTCATCTTCGCCTGCAGTCTGTTGCGCATAAAGCGGTGACGCTAACAGCAGTGGGATTATTCCATATAAAGGTTTCAATTCATTCCGGCTATCCTCATTTTTATCATCGCGATCGCCATCTGTGGACGATCCTGTGAACGGGTCTTTCCGTTCAGTTTCCCTGTGTCATTCCGCCGCGATAAGCACAGCACCGATGTGCGAAATGAGAGCAAATTCACGTAACAGGAATATTTTTGACACTGATTATCATTATCGGAATTGAGATGTAAGGTGTGTTTAATGTTTGAAACGAATTTATTATTAAAGTTAATTATTAGCCTGTTAAATTATATGTGGTTGCAATAATCTATTTAATTAGCAAGTCTTTTCAGTAGCTTAAAGAAATGTGATCTGTGTCGTATTGAGGCGTGGGCAATAAGCCCGCGTTGAGGCAGGGAAAACGAATTCAGAATAGCTTAAGGAATATCCTGCTCGATGCGTTCTGTCATCCAGGGATAGAAGGGATTTGAGGTCACCCGGAGAAGAGACTCCAGGCCAACCACCAGCACGGCCGTTTCACCGCGCATCCGCACGGTACCGAAGTTCATGCCGTAATCGTTATCTCCCGGCTGGCTGCCGTACAGGGCATCGGTCACCGGGAAAGGGATCGCCACATGGGAAAGGGAGTAGATATCCGCCGGGTATTGCTGCGAGAGTGGCTGTACGGTTTCACTGGTTTGCCCAGCCAGGGTTGTTTTCGCCACCATATCGAGGCTGGTTTCAGACGCGTTCGTTAACAGCGTGGTGGTATAAGGGCGTGGGACCCGCGGCAGCATGGTGCCGATAGCCGTGTAAGACGAATGGCGGAACAGTGGGCGGAAACTGACGGCCTGATTGAGGTCAAAGACCACCAGCTCGCTGCCATTGTTGTCAAGGTAGTTATACAGCGAGTTTACCACCGCGCGGGTGCTGACGGTTGAGTCCATCACCGACTGGAAGGTAAGCAACGGCGGCAGGCTGCGGCCCGTTTTTTGCCGGGAATATTGCAGAATTTGTTGCTGTACCGCCTGGGTCAGCAGCCAGGACTGGCGGGCGGCGTTAACCGGGAAAGAGTTATATTTAAAGGGGTTAAATTCCGGAACAATACCAAGCCAGGCGGCTTTAGCGAAGGGCGGGAAAATTGCCGGCAGCCCTGCCAGTCCGGCGAAACGGGCAAAGCTGGTGACGCCGATCATCGGCGAGAGTAACACCACGTGCGCAGGGCGGCGCAGGCGGGTGTCATCCAGACTGTCGAGGGTATATTTCATCGCCAGCGCGCCGCCATTAGAGAAACCGACAATATACAGCGGCACCGACGGGCCGGCGAGACGCGTTGCTTCACGCACGCCCAGACGGGTGGCGGCCATCCACTCTTCCCAGACAACGCGTGTCAGGGCGGCAGGTACGGTGCCGTGGCCCGGCAGGCGCGGGGCCACGGCGACAAAACCGTGCTGGCGATAGGTTTCGGCTATGTGACGCAGGCTATAGGGCGTGTCGGTCAGCCCGTGCAGCAGAACAACCGCGCCGCGTGGTGCCCCTTCAGGCATCAGGACATAAGAGCGGTTCCAGTCCCGGGCAAATTTCCCCGGATACACAAGGCTGCCTTCGTAATAGCGGTTGAGCGGCGTTTTCTCATCAGCGCTAAGTTTATCCGTCACCTGGCTTTTCATTTCACGAAACAGCGTCTCTTCAGCAGCCTGATACTCGCGGAAGCTGGCATTATCAATATCTCTTTCGCTCATCTCATGCGGCACCCACTTATGCCAGGGGTGCAGGGCAGGACCGCGTTCCGTCTCGTAAATACGGAACAGCAAGAACACCAGCAGAAGCGCCATCAGGCACAGCAGAATACGCTTTGTTAAGCGCAGGGCTTTGGCGGTGAGCCTGAGGGTAAAGTGTACGGGCATTGAAAACTCATTAGTCGGGGCGAAACGCAGCTAATGGCGCGATGCAAATAGCATAGCGCAAAAGCGAACGATGATTTTGAACGCAGTCCTAACAAGTAACACAGTATTGCCGGGAGGGATGGGTGCGGCTTGCGAACCCGGCCTGCGAAGAAGGGGAGCTAGTCGTTATCCTCAAGGAGCTTAATCAGACTTTCCTTAATTCTCATCCTCCGGCTTGATGAGGCAGTCGATCGCTTCTCCCAGTACATACTTCGTGACCGTCTCACGGTGACTTATCTGTGAGGTGGTGCCGACGCTGGCGAGCTGCCCCTGATCATTAAAGTTCAGGCTGGTCGTCTTCAGTGAATCCTGCTTCAGCCGGTGGTAGACGTAGTTCTGCGATGACTTCATCATATTCAGCGACAGCGGGGTACTGGCATCGAGAGGCTTATACCAGGAAGCGCTTAAGTGGGCGTGGGTCGTATATTTTACCGTGCCGGACCCGTCGACCAGGCGACTATTTTCCGTTGTCTGAGAGGCCTGATACGAGAAGCTCTGCTTCTCTTCCTGCGATACGGGTTAATCATCTGTTCCGTCTGGCTGAGGCTAAGGGAGAAATCGTTAAGGCCGCTAAGACGCGAAACGCCGTTGCTGCCCGGACGAACAGCGGTGCTGGCGGACGTTGTGGCTTCACTCTGCTCCGTCGTCGTCGGTTCATTCAGCGCGCGGAAGACAGCCTTCAGCATATCCATCTGCGCCTTATTGCCCTGCCCATACTGGCGCGTTTTATGAAACTGCTTGTCATAAGCACTGAGGGTCAGCTGCTGCTGAAACGCGTTGCCCAGGCTGGCATTCTGGCGGCGGTCGCTGGTCATTTTCAGGGAGACATCCCGATCCTGATAAGCGACCCAGCGCTCGGCGTCATCGGTGCGGAAGTTTAGCGACTGTAGTTTGTGTATCGCCGCTGCGAATATCCGTTTTCAGGTCAACGGATTGAAGAATGCTGCCGTCGAATTTCGTCAGGTCGCTGAGATCCATTTTGGGCGGCTGCTGGGCCAGACCGGTAAGGGCTTTCTGAAAGGCCTCACCCAGCCCGGCGATAGCCTCTGATTCATCCTGGCTTAAGGTGCCGCTGGTTTTAATCTCGACGGCCGTACCGTTCGACTGACGCGTCAGGCTCAAACTGACGGTGACGTCGGTCCGGGTGGCGATGGTCAGCGCAACGGCTGAATCCTGTCCGGCTCTGACCGCGCTTTCTCCGATCTGAGAGATGGTCAGGACCTGGGGCAGATCGCCGGGATTATCCTGTAACTGCGACAGCAGCACGCTGCCCAGCCCGTTAAAGCCGATCGCGGGTCCGCTGGTCATCAAGCCGTGCATCAGGCTCTGGATCTGCGTACTGTTCATACCGGCGGGTGTGGTAACGCGTTTTTGCGGAGAAATACTGTAGATCTCGGCAATCTCACTACTCTGGCTGCCGAAAATTGTTTTGTATGACGCTAACGTAATAGATGTCATAAGATCTGAACGAAGCGGTGGGCAATTGAATGGTCTAAATAGCGTGATTAACTGCAAATAAATAAGCGTATTTTGTTATGGGATGCGAGTCTGTTCACAATGCGATGTATTGTGAGCGTCATACTTTTAAAAGGCTATCTGGCCGAATTGCTGTGGCGGTGAGCGTTTTTTAAATGGTCCCTGTTACAATCCAGACATACCCCTATCAGGAACCTGACAATGAAGTCGAAAAGCGCGACCTTAGAAGATGTAGCCCACCATGCGGGTGTCTCCTACCAGACCGTGTCCAGGGTATTTAATAAGTCGGCAAACGTATCCGAAGCGACGCGGCTTAATGTTGAGAAAACTATCGAGCTATTACGCTACGTGCCCAATCGCCTTGCCCAGCAGCTGGTGGGTAAGCAGAGTCGGGCTGGTGATCACTTCTCTGGCGCTTCATGCTCCCTCGCAGGTGGTGGCGGCGGTAAAACGCTACGCCAATCTGGAAGGCTGGCAGGTACTTATTTCCATGATTGATGAGAGCGTCAATTATGGTATCCAGGATTCGCTCAATTAGCTGAAGTCTCAGCGGGTGGCGAAGGTGATTATCAACGTGCAGCTGGAAACCGAAAAGGCGCAGAAAATCGCCGCTGACAATGATGATATTGTCTGCCTGTTCCTCGAGGTCGATCCCTACAGCTCCGTGTATAACGTTTCGTTTAATCCGGCGGATGGCACCCGTGCCAGCGTCAAATATCTCTACGATCTCGGCCACCGTGATATCGCGCTGCTGGCCGGGCCGGAAGGCTCCGTCTCGGTACGGCTGCGGTTAAAAGCTGGCTGGAGACGCTGGAAGGCTATGGCCTGAAGCCGGTGACGACTCTCCACGGCAACTGGGATGCGTAGAGCGGCTGCGCCGGTGCCCTGCAGATGCTACGCGAAATGCCGAACTTCAGCGCCGTGCTGGCGGCTAATAACCAGATGGCGCTGGGTGTGCTGAGTGCGTTCCATCAGCATCAGATCTCTATCCCCGGCGAGAAGTCGGTGGTGGGCTATGACGATACCTATGAGAGTGCTTTTTTCTATCCTGCATTGACCACCGTCTCTCTCGACCTGGATTTGCAGGGCAAAGAGGTCGTGCGGTATATCTTTAACGGTTCGGGACCCCGCCGGTTCTGCCGACAAACCTGGTGGTGCGGCACTCGACTGGGCCGAAAAACGAGGGCGGACAAAATCTGCAGCCCATCGCCGAACAGCTGCAGACGCTGGCAAGACAGCTGTCGCGCTAACGGTATTGTGCCCCTCGGCACGCGCCAGCCCCTTGTTATTAGAGGCTTTCGGCGGGGGAGTTTGGGTTTAGTATTTGCGGTTAAGACCCAAAAACTCAGCAACCAACAGGGCAACTACCATGTTTAAGCGTCTTGTCTTTGCCATCAGCGGCAAAAAAAACAGCGGAGCATCCACCCGTAACAGCAGCATCAGATGAAGAATTAATTATTGCGTACGACGCTTACGGTCGCGAAATGCAGATCCCGCGCAGCGAGTGGCGCGACAAAATTTTTTTGCCGTCGCTGGACGAGAAACGCAATGACGCCGACGGGCTGTATCAGGCTATTATTAACGGCCTGAACGACGGCTTTGCCGCCGCCCTGATACCTGCCGCTGCGTGTCTGATGGAGATCGACGAACTCCCGGTGGGCAGCCACAGCATTCAGGGCATCGTGCTGATGCAAAATGGCGAACTGTCGGCCGCAGAAAGCACGCTGCGGGCGGGTATCGCCAAAGCAGGTGAAACCGGTACGCTGCTGACTAATCTGGCGAAGGTCTTTGCTGAATGTGGTAAAGAAGCATGCGCCGATCGTGTCCTGTGACAGGCCATTCAGGCCGATCCGGATCAGGACAATGGTCTGCTGTGGTGGTCGAGTATCCAGCTGGCGGCATCCGGCGTTCCTACCGATCCGGCGCAGATGCAGATCAATACGCTCGCGCTCAGCCAGCCGATCTGGCACTACGGCCTGGACAGTGTGAACTGGCTCTTCAGCCAGAAACCGAAAGATGCACCGGCATCGGGTTTTTCGCGTGGTCGAAAAGCATCGATGGCGAACAGCAGGGCGAGTCGCAGCGTGAAGATGATATCGGCCGCCTGACCCGTGCCATCCCGCTTTATTTCGCCGAAGCGGTACATTATCAGAATGACTCGCCAGCCGCTTCTATGTGCAGGAGGCCGAAGGCGCCGGACTGGTGCTGATGGGTGGTGAACTCGACGGCAACGACCTGTTTGATATCGTCCCGCCCGAAATGCACTACTTCGTCACCGGCGCAATGGGCTGCAGTGGAGAAGGGGAGCTTTGTGAGTGGCAAATCTCGCTCAGTCTGTGGGACTGCGCCACCTGCGCGAAAAAATCCACCGTAAGTGCGCGCGTAACCCGGGCGCAGCTCGGCGTACGGGTACTTGAGCTGGACCAGCGACTGCTGGCGCAGACAGGCCTGCCGCGTGCCGGGCCTTTTGATGCCTTCTGGCTGCGCCCATCGGTGGAGGCCATCGATATCTATCCCGGCGAAATGGTCCAGGCATTTACCCTGACGATGGTCGCCAATAAAATTACTCCGCACGCCGCAATGTGGGGAGAGCGCACCATGCTGGAGTAGCCGCTCCGGATGGCGCTACAGTGGCCGCAAACCGAAACGTCGAGGCTGATGTACCTCTCCGGGATTCGATTACCATTCCGGGATCCTCAATGAATTTCAGCGCCGCACGCTGGAGCTGCTGCGGGAAGCGGAAAACAGCAATAGCCCGACGGCGCGACTGGCACCTCTGGTGTGGAAAATCTTCGGTATGGAGGATGAACTGCGTAACCACAGGGAAAATCTGCCGGAGGGGACGGATGGTGCGCGTATCGGGAGTGGCTGGGGAGGGTGGAGGAGAAGTGACCGCAGCGTATTGCGTTCTGATTTAATCAACACAAGGAGCGAAGAATTTATGTCGGTACCCGTGTTGGTTGGGATGTTAAAATAAATTCAACTGCCTTTTTACCAGAAGGTGTAAAAATATCTCTTATATGGATGCCTGTGGATAATATCAGTTATAAAATATTACCAATAAAATAGTTAGTCGTACTTCATGTAATAGTAGGGAACTCAATAATCTTCCGCTCATTATTGCTCAGAACTATTTAGTTGAAGGATGATTTTCATGTCGGTGGTCAGCTTGATTGCGTGTTTGGCGTTTAAAACCTCAAGCTTGTTCACAATATTACGCATAGGGTATTTTACAGTACGAATTTTGATGTTAAGTATTATAGAAGTTTCCGGATATGTTTTTCCTTGACTGTTCGACATTTTCAATATCGTAATACAATGTCCATGATTATTGATAAGTCTGTACGAAAATAATTGATTGATTGGGATACGTTATGAACAAGATTACCAGGATAGGCTTAGGGGGTGTTGCCCTTGTCGCTGCTGGTGTTGTTGCTATTTATCTTGATGCACAGATGGGACTGAAGGCGGACGAGAAAGCCTGCCCGGGCGTCAGAACTGAAGAGGCTATTAGCGCAGTGATTCAGGATGTGATTCGCCCGGGGAATCAGGTGTTTTCGAAATACAACCTGACGGTTGGCGATGTATCTGTTGAGAGTGGCAGTGTCCAGATTGGGCCTACGTCAACGCTGATTCCTTTTCACATTGCCAAAGAGCCAGGAAAGCAGTTCTTCGGCATGTCACGTTGCGCAGTGCTCAGTAATGTTGAGTATGCTAACGGCTAAAAATGAAAGGGAGCTTGATAGCCCCCTCTTGACTACTTCTTACCCTTCAGCTGAATCTTATGCTCGCCTTTGAAGTAAATTTCATACTCCACCCCGGGGATTCGACGCAGAACATTCGTTAACAGCTCACCCACTTTTCCACGGTTAACGTCTTTATTAGCATCATAGCGATCGCTGAAGCCAATGACTTTTCCATCAAAGCTCCAGTTACCCGCTCTGTCCACGTCCAGGGTGCCACGCAAATTCAGAGAAACGCGTCCCAGATAGCCCCACTCCCAATAGCTGCTCTGTCGGAAGTCATAACCGATGTTCTGGTTAATATCGAATCGTCCAATTTGGATGCTGTTCAGAATGTTGTTAACTGGCACCAAATTCTGCCGATCGAAGTTAAAACTCAGTTTCCCAAGATCGGCGCTCAAAGAAGAACCATTGCCGAAGGCGTAATGGTACAGCGCCGCCAGCGGCGCAAAGGCACCATTCGTAAGCTCAGTTTGCTTATTTGGATCAAACAGTTTGGGAGCATTTAAGAAATTAGCCTGGTAGTGTTTATCGCCTGGATCGCCAGTGGCACGCAGCTCTTCTGCATATGCGGCAGCACACAAGATCTGTTTAATTTGACTCGGGTCTTTTAAACACTGCTCCAGCTTGAGAGCAGTCATTGTGCCGTTCTGATATGCCTGAGCGCGACGAGCACGCTCTCGAGGGTTTGGCATACCTGTATAGGGTGTTGTGAGAATTGAGTAATTGTAACTGGAAGGCCAGGTAGGAACTGCTTCAACAACTAAGGTATCTTCAGCCATGATTAACTCCTTTAATCATATTGGTAAATGCCTTCATTTGGCCTAATCAATATTGATCCGACAGTGTTCAAAAGCAATCATCAAAACTGGCTATTAGTCGCTTTTAAGAAAAAACATAATAGAAAGCGTTTGAAATACATTGTGGTTATGTAACCACCAACGCTCCGCGCTTCTCACCCAGGATAACGGTCAGAAGACAGTGCTGCAGGCGCGGGTTTCTGCTGAGTTGAACACTCATGCGATTAACGCAGAAGCGTATAAGAGCGGCCTTAAAGCGGGTACAAAACACTCTTCTGCCACCTTGTTTCGCAGGAACCTTAAAGGTCGCCTTGTACGTGAGCTGCATGAAATCTGACTGGATTTTTTCGATTAAAGGCCCGACGATCGAGCTTCTATTGTTTTTAGTATTCGTTAATACCTGATACATCACATTGTTCAATTTATATTACGGATACAACGAGCAAAGGTCGTAGAGCGGTGTTTGCTATGAGCGGAAAGCGGAAGTTGTGTAAGCATCCCGGTAAACCGGACCATTCACATTTAGAGATCTTCCGGCATACTGATTATGTTCCTGGAGGAGATCGCCATGCGCAAAGCCCGATTCACCGAACACCAGATCATCGCCGTTCTGAAGTCCGTCGAAGCCGGACGCACCGTTAAGGATGTCTGCCGCGAGGCCGGGATCTCTGAGGCCTCGTACTACAACTGGGAAGTTTGCGGATCTGGGTCCCGAGTGCCGTGCACTGAAAGACGTTATTGAAAAAAGCTTTAGAACCAGCGATAAAGCGTGAGCTGGTCAGCTATCTGACCGCGCAGTTTGCCATGAGCTTACGTCAGGCATGCAGGACATTGTCGCTGAGCAGGACGTTTCGTTATCAGCCGGATACGCGACGTGATGAACCGGTCATTATGGCGCTGGCCGTGGCGGCTGAACGCTATCCGCGATACGGATTAAAAAGCTTTTTCAGGTGCTGCGCAGGCAGGGCAACAGCTGGAACCATAAGCGCGTTCACCGGATTTACTACCTGCTGAAACTGAACTTTCGCCGCAAGGGTCAGCAACGTCTGCCGCTGCGCAACCCGGCGACGCCAGCGGCGCTCAACCAGAGCGGGTCCATCGATTTTATGCACGATGCGCTGGTGTGCGGCAGACGCTTGCGGACCTTTAACGTGGTGGATGATTTTAACCGCGAAACACTGGCTACCGAAATTGACCTGAATATCCCGGCGCAGCGGGTCGTGAGAGTGCTGGACAGGATCGTGGCAAACCGCGGATATCCGCTGAAGATGCGGATGGATAATGGTCCGGAGCTGGTCTCGCTGACGCTGGCACAATGGGCAGAAGAGCATGGTGTGATGCTGGAATTTATCAGGCCCGGCAAGCCAACGCAGAATGCCTTTATCGAACGGTTCAACCGAACGCACAGAACAGAAATACTGGATTTTTATCTGTTCAGAACACTGAATGAAGTACGGGAAATTACAAAGCGCTGGCTGGCTGAATATAACGGCGAGCGCCCCCACGAATCCCTGAACAACCTGACACCGGAAGAGTACCGGCTGATGGCTTAAACCCCGGAAATCTCAAAAAGTGCGTGGAACTAAAACGGGTGTGCTTACATCAATCGGAGGTGAGTTCAAATAAGCTACCCAGACTCCTGTGCCTGATGTAAACGGAGTTTATCACTTAGCGAGGTTCATCACCGGGGAGATAATAAGGAACATATGTGTATACGGTAGTCAGGCGGGAAAAGGCATTTACATAATCTGTTTTGCCGTGGCAAAAGAAATGGATTTGTATCTCGACGTCAGTGGCTTCATGCTGGCACAAATAACCGGTGTTTTCTTGTCGCCATTTACGGAAAGGATAACCACGAGTGGCCATTTGCGGATCGATGGGCCACGTAACCATGCCAGATAAAGCTTCGGTGGCTACATTGACTAAACGATGGATAAGATCCGTGCCAGATCTTCTGGCTCTGTTCTTCTGTATGGCCAGATATCCGAGCCATGTCGATCTGGTGGGATTTAATTTCATACAGTGAAACATAGGCTGTTTCGGAAAGATAGACGGGTTTAGACATTGAGTCTCCTGTCATGTTGTTGCATTTAACCTCTTCAATGCTTCTTCAGGGGTCATCTTGTGGTTGTTAACAAAATCCTGTTTGGATCGCATCAAGATTCGAAACAGGGCGTCTTGTTGGCGCTGATATTCACGTTCTGCAAGTTCTGCTTCTCGTTCTGCAGCCGTTTGCACAAAAAGTTCAGCAGTGCCATTTTTGGTTACATACACGCCACCTTCAAAAAGTTCTGGATTGCCGAGGTTTTCGCGAACTGCTTTTTGGGACATAGTGGTTATCATCGTTACTACCCTCACGGATACCTCCTCGCAGGTGAGTGATTCTGCTAAAAAGGTTTATTGTTGCAAGGTAAAATCTCACTCACTTTACGGTAATTAGCCCTCCGTGGTCCTGGCTGACCACCGTTGTATTCTCGTATTTTTGCCGGTGAATGATGCTGATTTGCCTGAGCCGATCGGCATTCTTCACGTCTTTGGTAAGTAACCGGCACGGGGCAGCTACCTGGCAGATTTTTAATATACTCAAGGCCTCAAATGAAAGGAACAAATTGATCATAAATTTGTTCCTCTGGTTATTCTTCTGGTTTAGAAGCGTGAAAGAGCACGGATTTACCCCAAATAAAAGACGACAGTGAGGGCTGTCGTCTAAGCGGGGGTACTCCGGGCTCTTGTGGGTTAAGAGAGCCTCTTCTCGTTAATACTCAGTTCACGGCAATCCTCAGCCCCAGATCGTCCGGATAGGGATGAAAGTAGTTTTGCGTCTGCAGGTAGCTGTCGGGGTATTCCGCCAGATAGTGTTTGAGCAGGGTGAGAGGGGCCAGAATCGGCAGCAGCCCGTCACGGTAGTTAAGGATCACCTCGCGCAGCTCGCCGCGCTGGCGGGCGTTAAGCTGCTCGCGGAAATAACCCTGAATATGCATCAGGACGTTGGTGTTATTTTTCCGCGAGGCGGGCTGTTTCAGGATCGCCATTAGTTTTTTGCGGTAGGCCACAAAGAAAGCGTCAAGATCCTCCCACTCGTGCAGGGTGGCGACGAACGGGCCGATCTCGCGATAGCCGGCTTGGTGATGCGCCAGCAGCTGCAGTTTGTAGCGGCTGTGGAAGTCGATCAGGGCGTGGCGGGTCAGGCCGCTGTCACGCAGTGTATTGAGCTGATGCAGAGCGAATACGCGCTCGACAAAGTTTTCCCGCAGAACCGGGTCGTGCAGGCGATCGTCTTCTTCCACGGGCAGCCACGGGTATTTCGCCAGCAGCGCGGCGGTAAACAGTCCGGTGCCTTCTTTGCGCCCGTGATTGCCATTTTCATCGTACAGCCGCACGCGCTCCATGCCGCAGCCTGGCGATTTGGTGCTGACGATAAAGCCTGCCAGCACGTCGGGGTTAGCAAGATATGCCTCGCTAAAATCCGTCATTTTCTGCGTCACATCTTCATGTGGCTCATGGCTGAAACGCATCCGAATTTCGCCTTCGCTAAGCTGGGTCAGGCGCAGTGCGGGGCGGGGGACGGGCAGGCCGATGGCCATCTCCGGGCAGACGAGTTTGAAGGTGACCCACTTGGTCAGTTCGTCCATCGCAAAGCCCGCGCGCTTATGTCCGCCGTCAAAGCGAACTGCCAGGCTGGTTAAACAGCCGCTAATCCCGATAAGGGGTTGCATGGCGCTATCCTCTCTACTGCTCGTGTCGGGTGAAGAAAAGCGTCACCGTACCGACGGTGATTCCGAATTTCTTCATCCCGGTTTTATTAAAAAAGATGTGTGCCATCCTGCAGATACATCCAGTCGTCGAAATCGAGCAGCCAGGTGCTGCCTTTGGCGTTGACGTTCATGCTACAGCACCAGTGAAAGGCGTTGGTCATCCTGCACCGTCACCACTGAGCAGCCCGGCAGGGCCAGCGTTTCTCCCCCGTCCATCTTCGGATGCGACCAGTGCATGGTCCAGGTCACCACAAAGCGATTCTCGTCGAACAGGGGCGCATCCATGACAAAGCGGCAGTGCGAGATATTGACCAGCAGATGGTGAAGTAACGCGGATCGCAAACAGCCCCGGATGGCTGCCAAAGGGATCGATAAGCTGGGCGTCAGGGTGATAGAGCGCTGTCATCGCCGAATGCGGCTGGTTATTCAGCGCGCTGTAGTAATCAACAAAGCGGTCGATGACGGCGGTAATGATGCTCATAACGTTAATCCTGCATGTGTGAGGTGCCGGTAGCGGTATACTTAAAAGTTACACAATAAACTATTATTGTACAAGTTTAGTTGAAATTATTTTTATTATTTAATAATATCAATTTGTTGTTATGGATTATTTAAAAGGTTTTTTTGACCTTTTTTACAAAATGCGTGCGAAGGCTGCGGCTATTTGCAGCGGCCTTCGCAGAGAAATAAGGAGAGGTTTACAGAAGGACGATATCGAGGGAGGCAACCTGCTGTTGCCAGAATTCGATCTGCTTTTTGTGAGCGATCGTCAATTTACCGGCGGTGACCAGCAGCCATTTACGCTGCGGAAAAATCTCCGGGGCCAGCATGGCGGGTGGATTGGGAAGGACATCAATGCGATGCCCCTGACCGGTGCGCTTAAGCGCTTCAAGCCAGATTTCGCACGGGTCTGTCAGATGCCATCCCGTCATCAGATAATTATCGCCCGGCGTTTTTTTGTCTCCTTCGAGGCAAAAGGAGGTGTAGGCGATAATAATGCCATCAAGAATTTCTCTCAGGGTCATCATGGTCGCGATATTGGCCGAGACTTTGCTGCGCAGCGGACGCAGTACCTCGGTGACCAGCTCCGGGCGCGGATATTCCCGGCCTGCGTCATAAATCAGCTGGCGCAGGGATTCGATTTTTCCCTCCTTAAGCCGCTGCAGCATACTCTCCTGCAGCGTCAGCCAGTTGTTGGTCCGCCGTGCGCCGGGGCGCGACAGCAGGGGCTTCACCTGGCTGACGGGCACCCCTTTCTTCACCCAGTCGATAATTTTGAGCGCCTGCTGGACATCATCCTCACTATACAGTCGGTGACCGCCGTCGGTGCGCATGGGCTTAAGCAGGCCGTAGCGACGCTGCCAGGCGCGCAGCGTGGTGGCGTTGATTCCGCAAAGTCGGGCAAATTCACCGATAGAGTAGGACATGCGTCAGACCTGATAGAAAGAGTACTCTCAATATACTACTAACGCCGGACCCGGTCTGCACCAGATCATGAAGATGGCTCATGTAGCCGTGAAATATAGTCGCTTCACCTTATCCGGAGACTCTGGCAAAACTAGATGCAATAAGAGTTCATATCAGACGTCGGATGCGGGATCACCATGACTAAACATATTACCTTCACCATTAAGAGCGGTCGTTTTGACGAGAATTATAACCCCTCCGAAAATACGCGTATTACGACTAACTTTGCGAATCTGGCGAGAGGTAACAACCGCCAGGAGAACCTGCGCAACACCCTGGTGATGATTGACAACCGTTTCAATACGTTAGCCTGCTGGGATAACCCCAAAGGCGATCGTTACGCTGTTGAGCTGGATATCATCTCCGTTGAGATGAATATCGCAGGCAGCGGCAATACCTTCCCGGCAATCGAGATATTAAAAACCACGATTATCGATAAGAAAACCAACCAGCGTATTGAAGGTATTACAGGGAATAACTTTTCCTCATACGTGCGTGATTACGACTTCAGCGTGCGTCTGCTGGACCATAATAAAAACCAGTCCTCATTCAGCATTCCGGAACATTTTGGCGATCTGCACGGGAATATCTTTAAACATTTTGTGCGCTCTGATGAATACAAAAACGCGTTTAAAAAGGCACCGGTGATATGCCTGAGCGTGTCCAATAAAAATACCTATCAGCGGACGGGAAATCAGCATCCGGTGCTGGGCTATGAATACCAGCAGGATGGCACGTCGTTGACCGAAGCCTATTTCAAAAAGATGGGCCTGCAGGTGTGCTACTTTATGCCGTCGAATAGCGTTGCACCGCTGGCGTTTTATTTTATCGGCGACTTGCTAAGTGATTACACCAACCTGGAGCTTATCAGCACCATCAGCACCATGGAGACGTTCCAGAAAATTTATCGCCCGGAGATTTACAACGCCAACTCTGTTGCGGGCCTGTACTATCAACCTGACCTGAATAACCAGGATCATTCATTAACCAAAATTGTTTACGATCGCGAAGAGCGTAGCCAGCTGGCGATTGAGCAGGGGAAGTTTGCGGAAAAACACTTCATCGAACCCTACAAGAATATTCTTGAGCAATGGTTTGCCAGCTACGCGCTTTGATTTACTAAAAATATAAGGTCACCTGCTATGAAAACATTGCTCCCCACGTCCACCGCCGGCAGCTTACCCAAGCCGTCCTGGCTTGCGCAGCCCGAGACGCTCTGGTCTCCGTGGAAACTGCAGGACGAAGAGTTAAGTACCGGCAAACAGGATGCGCTGCGTTTGTCCCTCGACGATCAGCTGCGGGCAGGGATTGATATTGTCAGCGACGGCGAGCAAACCCGTCAGCACTTTGTCACCACTTTTATCGAACATCTGAGCGGCGTTGATTTCGAGAAACGCGAGACCGTCAGAATTCGCAATCGCTACGATGCGAGCGTTCCGACCGTTGTGGGCGCCGTTGAACGCAAGAAACCGGTGTTTGTTGACGACGCCCGCTATCTGCGTCAGCTGACGAAACAGCCGATCAAATGGGCTCTGCCAGGGCCGATGACGATGATCGATACGCTCTACGATAACCACTACAAAAGCCGCGAAAAACTCGCCTGGGAGTTTGCCAAAATCCTCAATCAGGAAGCACGGGAATTAGAAGCGGCGGGCGTGGATATTATCCAGTTCGACGAGCCGGCATTTAATGTGTTTTTCGATGAGGTCAACGCGTGGGGGATCGCCGCGCTGGAAAGAGCCATCGAAGGGCTTAAGTGCGAAACCGCCGTGCATATCTGCTATGGCTACGGGATCAAAGCCAATACGGACTGGAAAAAGACCCTGGGTTCCGAGTGGCGCCAGTATGAAGAGGCGTTCCCGAAACTGCAGACCTCGAATATCGATATTATCTCGCTGGAATGCCATAATTCGCGCGTACCTATGGACCTTCTGGAGTTGATCCGCGGTAAAAAAGTGATGGTTGGGGCAATTGATGTGGCAACCAGTGCCATCGAAACTCCCGCGGAGGTCGCCGCGACGCTGCGCAAAGCGCTGCAGTTCGTCGATGCCGATAAGCTGTATCCGTCCACCAACTGCGGGATGGCACCGCTGTCGCGGCAGGTTGCTAACGGCAAGCTGAATGCGTTAACCGCGGGCGCAGAGATTATTCGCCGGGAAATCCTGGGCAAATAAGCTCTTACAGATAATAAAAACCAGCACGTATCTGGCGATCGGGGCGACCGCCAGATATTCTGAAACCCTGAGCCATCATTGCGAAGAGCGTTGCGATGCTGATTGCGCAGGTTTCTGATCTTCACGTCTCGCCTGAAAAAGACCATCTGCACCTGTTTGAGCAGGCCCTGAGCTGGCTGGCGCACGTAAATCCTGATGTGCTGGTGCTTAGTGGCGATCTTACGGATAACCACTGGCTGGAAGGTTATCAGCTGATAGCGACCCGTCTGCGGCAGCAGAATTATCCTTCATTCATCCTGCCGGGTAACTCGGATAACCGCCGCCTGATGCAGTCGGTGTGGGATAAACATAGCTGGGCGCAGGATGCGCCTGACGACGCGCTGCACTTTACGTATGATGCGGGCGATCTACGGCTGACAGGCCTGGATTCGACGGTTGAGGCTCAGGAGTACGGCAGCGTTACTGAGCATCTCGAATGACTGGGTAAACAGCTTAACGCCGCAGGCGGCGTGCCGTCGCTACTGTTTATGCATCATCACGTCTTTGCCTCCGGCATCCCAACGCTGGATAAAACGCTATGCAGGGGCCTCGACGGGCTGGAAGCGCTGATTCGTCACTCCCCGAACAGGCTGCTCGCCATCGCATCGGGGCATGTCCATCGCCCGGTAGCGGGGATGTTTGCGGGCATTCCGGCCTGTATTTGTGGCTCAGTTTGTCCAGCTAATCCCCTCTGGTTTGGCATCGTCGACGTTCCTCCTGTGCAGGATCCTCCGGCATTGATGATCCACCTCTATGTCGACAATGTCCTTACCAGTTATCATATTTGTGTTTAACGCAGGGTACGGAGGCGACCGTTAATCTGGCCTGCGAATGTCCAGTTCATAAACCACGCATGGCACATCGTAATGCTGTTCTATCGCCCTGTAAGTCATACCTAACCGCTGCATCACCCGCTGCGAGGGGATATTATCAGGATCGGCAACGGCAACCAGGTATGTTGCTCCGGCATGTTCTGCCGCGAAAGCAATAATCGCGTTAGCCGCTTCCGTCGCAAAACCTTTGCCATTGTGTTCAGGGACCAGACGCCAGCCGATCTCTAAGGGGGCACCATCCACGTTTGCCAGATGCTGAAGGCAGGCTGCGCCAACGATGGTACCGCCAGACTTCTCTTTGATAGCCCACCATGAGAATCCGTATTTTTCCCAACGGGCATTGATGCGTCTGATACCTTCCCGGGTCTCTTCGGGCGTTTTAGCAATGCCATTGCTGATATAACGCATCACGACGGTGTCGCTCTCCATTACTCTCAAGCCTTCATAATGTGAGTCGTCATAGGGTTCAAGCCTCAAACGCGCAGTCTCTAAATTCACCGGACATTCCTTTTTTATTTGATGGTGTCACTTTTAGTGACCTGCTTTTCATACACCAACTGTCGTAATATGCAGGATCAACGCTAAAACGTATAGTAGAACACCCTTATTCTGACGCGTAGTCTGTATGGGCCGACAAACATACAGGAGCATTTCTCACCCCAATATCCGCAACCCCACAGCTGTTCTGGCGTACAGAAGGAAAAGGCCCCTTAGTCATTATGCTTCATGCCCTTTTAATGGATGGGCAGTGCTGGGTAGATAACGGCGTAGTCTCCGCTCTCAGTCCTTTTTTTAAGGTCGTATATCCGGATTTGAGCGGTCACGGTGCCAGCGACAAATCGAACGAACAGCCATTATATACACGAGAAAATCAGGCCTTATCTGTTGTGAAACTCATGGATGAGCTTGGCTACGAAAAAGCGCATCTGATCGGCTATTCCGCAGGTGCCTGGCTGGCATTAGGACTGTTAGATGCTTATCCCGAACGGCTGCATTCCGTTGTTTTGGGGGCTGGGACTGCGTAGACGGACTGCCTGAAACACCCATTGGCAAACCGCCTGTATTACTTTGGGCTGGTCGCCGCGATCCTTCTTATTCATCGATGGCCGGGCTGGCGGAGCGGCATGAAATCCCTTTGATTTCAGGGACGGGCGATCTTTTCGTTTGTCACTGTGCAGGCTACATTCGAGTGCTTTGAGCTTTTCCAGGAGCATTGCGCTTATCCTTATAAGGTCCGTGCTGCAAAATATTAAGGCCTGTCAGACTACAACAAATTACGATAAGTTAATCAATCAACTACAGTGGATTACTGATAAGGAAGTTAAAGTCGATGAGCAGGTGTCTGAGCAGGGATTACCGCACAAAATAAGAAATAAAAAGCCCGCTTCGGGCTTCTTGCTATCTGGTTTTCACCGAATGCCTTTACGCAGTTCCGCAGCCATCATCCGGGTTATGTTTCTTTCGACAACTCAAACCTCACGCTTATCCATCAGCCGTGCAAGATCCACCAGCCGATTCGAGAAGCCCCATTCGTTATCGTACCAGGCGAGGATTTTCACCAGGTTGCCGCCGATAACCAGGGTAGATAGCCCGTCGATAATCGATGACCTTGCGTCGCCCTGATAATCGCTGGAGACCAGCGGTTCGTCGCTGTAACCCAGAATATCTTTCAGAGGGCCTTCAGATGCCGCATCACGGAAGGCGGCATTGACCTCTTCGGCGGTAACGTCCCGCTTCAGGGTAACGGTCAGATCCACGATCGAAACGACCGGGACCGGGACGCGCAGGGAGTAGCCGGTGAGGCGGCCATCCAGTTCCGGGATCACTTTACCCAGCGCTTTTGCCGCGCCGCTGGAGTAGGGAACAATCGACAGCGCTGCCGCGCGGGCGCCGCGCAGATCTTTTTCCGGCTGGTCGTGCAGCGCCTGGCTATTGGTATAGGCGTGGGTGGTGTTCATCAGGCCATGCTCAATACCGAAGCGCTGGTGCAGGACCTGTGCGGCAGGGGCCAGGCCGTTGGTGGTGCAGCTGCCGTTGCTGACCACAAAGTGGCGCGCCGGATCGTAATTCTGGTCGTTAACGCCCATAACGATAGTCAGGTCGTCATCTTTGCCGGGGGCGGAGACGATCACCCGTTTAGCGCCGCCGTGGTTGATATGGACCGCGGCCTGTTCGCGGGCGGTGAAGAAACCGGTGGCTTCGATAACTATCTCTACGCCAACGCTGCTCCAGGGGATCTGCGCCGGGTCGCGTTCGCTAAAAACACGCACCGCTTTACCGTCAACGCGCAGCTCGCCTTCGGCAGCTTCGACCGGTACCGTAAGCGTGCCTGACAGAGAGTCGTATTTCAGCAGGTGGGCGAGGGTTTTACTGTCCGTTAAATCATTGATAGCCACAATCTGAATGTCCGGGCTATTGAGCGCGGCACGCAGGACGTTACGTCCGATTCTGCCAAAGCCATTAATACCGACCTTTACCATGATGCTCTCCTGTTATGCGGTGTCTGCAGTCACTGTAGGCGGTCGGTATTCTGGCGTAAATGACAAAAAAGGATCACTTTACGCCATTTTACGGCAGTGGAAGCGCAGACGATATTCGCCGGGCGTCAGATGGAGCTGTTTCTCAAACAGGCGGCGCAGATTGATGCTGCTGCCGAAGCCGGTTTCCGCCGCCACTTTATCAAGGGTGTCGCGGGTCTGCTCCAGCCTGTCACGAGCGGCAGCCAGTCTGGCTTCACCCACGTAGCGGGCTGGCGGAATACCGACATCCCGGGTAAAGACGCGGGTGAAATTTCGCGGACTCATTGCCACCCGTTCAGCCAGGTTCTCCACCGACAGATCGGCGGCAAGGTTGTCCAGGATCCAGTTTTGCAGATCGCCGATAGGGCCGGGGCCACCTGGCTGGTTAAGATGAAAGCGGCTGAACTGCAGTTGCCCGCCGGGGCGATGCAGATACATCACCATATTCTGCGCCACGTCGCGGGCGAGGGTAAAACCGTAGTCCTCTTCGACCAGCGCCAGCGTTAAATCAAACCCCGAGCTGACACCGCCGGAGGTCCAGATCGGACCATCCTGAATGTAAAGCGGGCCGCCCTCGACCCTGACTGCCGGAAACCGCGTCTGCATCTCCTCCAGCAGGCGCCAGTGCGTGGTGGCCCGCCGTCCGTCCAGTAGTCCGCTCTCCGCCAGCAGCATCGCGCCGCCGCAAATGGATGTCACCCGACGCGCATGGGGCGCAGCCAGCTGCAGCCAGTCAATCACCGCACAGCCTTCCTGCGTGTTGGTGCCTCTGCCGGTAATGATAATGGTGTCGCGCGGCGTGCGCGGGTCCAGCTCGGGAAGGCGATAGTCGGCCAGCAGGTTAAGCCCCGACTGTCCGTGGATCACCTGATGGGGCTGCGTTGTGGCGACATCGATGCGATAGCGCGGCCGGGCGTTTTGTTGCGGATGCAGCCGGTTGGCCTGCATCAGAATATCGGCGATGCCGGTGGCCTCAAACAGCATACCGCCGTTGGGCACAATAATCAGAATGTCTTTCATGTCCTGAAAAGTACGCTACTAACAAAATAAGTCAAGCATGCTTCGATGCATTTACAGATGTAAATGTATGTTATAACGTAACAATTATAATTATCTGTATGGATGAATAACAGTGATGACCGATATCTCTGTCCGGCTCAGCGATCTGACCCTCGGGTATCGCGGTACACCGGCGCTCACCAGTATTAGCGGCTGCCTGCATCGCGGGTCGCTGACCGCCATTACCGGACCCAACGGGTCGGGTAAATCCACTCTGCTAAAAGGGATCGCCGGTATTCTGCAGCCTTTAAGCGGCCGCTGCACCGTGGCGGCAGGGGAGTGCACGGCCTGGCTGCCGCAGGTCGCCGAACTTGACCGGCATTTTCCTGCCAGCGTGCGGGATCTTGTCTCTTTAGGCCTGTGGACTGAGCGCGGTTTGCTGCAACGCCATCGGGCGCAGGACAGGCAGCGCGTCTCGGCGGCGCTGGTCACGGTCGGGCTGGATGGCTTTGAAAACCGATCGCTGGGCGAGCTTTCCGGCGGACAGTTCCAGCGCGCGCTCTTTGCTCGCGTGATAGTTCAGGATGCCAGCCTTATTCTTCTCGACGAACCCTTTAACGCCGTCGATAGTGCCACTACCCGCGATATGCTGGCGCTGATCCACCGATGGCATCAGCAGCGGCGGACGGTTGCCGTCGTGGTCCACGATCCCGATCTGGTCAGCCGTCATTTTCCGCAGACGCTACGTCTTAACGGCAATCACACGGCGGAGGTGCTGTCCTGATGGCCTGGCTTTATGACGCGCTGTTATCGCCTTTTATTGAGTTCGGCTTTATGCGTCGGGCGCTGCTCGGCTCTGTGCTGCTTTCCCTGAGCGCCTGTCCGGTCGGCGTTTTCCTGACGCTGCGGCGGATGAGCCTGATGGGCGATGCCATGTCCCACGCCATTTTACCCGGTGCGGCCGTCGGTTTTTTGCTCTATGGCCTGGAGATTATCCCCATGACCGTCGGCGGAATGGTCGCCGGTTTGCTGGTGGCTCTGGCGGCGGGGGCGGTCTCAAGAATGACCATCCAGAAGGAGGATGCGTCGCTTGCAGCTTTCTACCTGATATCGCTGGCGCTGGGCGTGCTGGTGGTTTCCCTGCGCGGCTCCAGCGTGGATCTGATGCACGTGCTCTTTGGCACCGTGCTGGCCCTCAACGCCGAGGCGCTGTGGCTGATTGCACTTGTGGCCATTGCTACGCTGCTGGCGCTTCTTCTCTTCTGGCGGGCGCTGATGGCGGAGTGTCTCGACTCGCTGTTTCTGCGTTCGGTATCACGTCTCGGACCGCCGGTGCATTTTCTGTTTTTAGGCCTGGTGGTGCTGAATCTGGTGGCGGGATATCAGGCGCTGGGAACGCTGCTGAGCGTTGGGCTAATGATTTTACCGGCGGTGACTGCCCGTTTCTGGGCCAGACGCACAGTCGGTATGTGCCTGCTCTCGGTCCTGCTGGGTATTGTCGCCTGCATCAGCGGCCTGCTGTTTTCCTTCCATTTTTCGCTGCCGTCCGGCCCGGCCATTATCCTGGCCGCCGGGGTGTTTTATCTGCTCTCGACGTTTGCCGTAGTGGTCAAATATGCCCGCCCGCTGTCGCGCAGTAGCCGTAAAGCGAATCCGCGTATTCCATTATCAGGGAGTGAGTAACCTATGCGCTTTTCTCGTTATGCTGTCGCAGCGACCGTTATTGCTGCGCTACTGCCATTGCCGCTACAGGCCAAAATTCAGGTGGTCGCCAGCTTTTCGATTCTCGGCGATATCGCCAGAAATATCGGCCAGCAGAATATAGCTCTGCGCACTGTTGTCGGGCCGGACAGCGACGCACACGTCTATGAACCTTCTCCGGCAGATGCGATTGCGATGGCGAAGGCGGACCTGATTTTAATTAATGGTCTGCGGTTCGAAGGCTTTATTAACCGGCTGGTTGCGGCCAGCGAAAGTAAGGCTCCCGTCATTGAGGTCAGCAAAGGGGCTGACATCATTCAGGATCCTGGCGGAGGACATTATCACTTCAATAACGGTAAGGCTGTTTTCCACGCTGCACCATTTGATCCGCACGCCTGGCAGTCTGTTTCTAACGTCAAGGTCTACGTCAGTAATATTACGGCGGCGTTCTGTGCTGTCGATAAGCCGGGCTGTGCGCAATATCAGGAAAATGCGCAAGCCTATTCTCAGGCACTGGACAGGCTGGATAGCCGTATCAAAGAAGCCGTACAGAGCCTACCCGCTGACCGGCGTACCGTCGTTGTCGGGCATAACGCCTTCCGCTATTTCGAGCGCGACTACGGCCTGCACTTCCTCTCGCCTCAGGGGATCTCAACCGAGTCCGAAGCCTCTGCCGCCGACGTGGCTGGTATTCTGCGCGACATCAAGCAAAACAGCGGCAGGGCGGTCTTCGCAGAGAACATCTCTAATCCGCGACTGGTGGAACAAATTGCCGATGAAGCCGGGATGACGATTTCCGGGGTGCTCTATTCCGACGCGCTTTCCGGGCCGTCAGGCCCGGCGTCGACTTATATCACGATGATGCAGCATAACGCCGCAACCCTTATTTCTGCTCTGGGCGGAAACTATCAATAATGGAGATAACGATGAACAAACTGGCATTACCTCTGGCCATTTCGGCTATTTTATCCGTCATGGCAGGCAGCGCGGTTGCCGATGACAACGTCAACGCGTGGCGCTTATTTGTCGCCGATCACGATAAGCCGACGGTGAAGGTGATCGACGCGCTGGACGGCGACACCCTGAATACCTTTACGGTAAAAGGCCCGGCGTCGTTAAGCCGCAGCGAAAGCGGTGCAACGGTCTTTGCCGTACAGGGCAGCGCGAATACCGTGTCGGTCATTGCCTCCGGCATTGCGTTTCACGATCACGGCGACCATGCGGATATTGACGTCGATCCGGCCAGATTGCTGAGTGTCACCTTCGACGGCAACAAGCCGGGTCATTTTGTGGAGCGCCAGGGTAACGTTGCCCAGTGGTTCGATGGCGAAAGCCACGCGCTGTTCTTCAGTGAGCAGGCGGTGCCGGGAGGAAAGAAAGAGGCTAAGCGCGTCAGCGTTGTCGCGGCCCACCACGGCGTTGCCGTTCCTTACGATGGCTATGGCGTGGTCTCCATTCCAGACCCTGAAGATGCCTCAAAGCGCCCCATCGGCGCGCGGGTAGTGGATATGGCGGGTAAAAAAGTGGGAAATGACGTCGCCTGTCCTGGCCTGCATGGCTCTGCGGGTTCCGGTGACACTTACGCTCTGGCGTGCAGTACCGGCCTGCTGCTGATTACGCAGACAAATGCCGTGCCACAGATTAAACATCTGCCGTACTCTGCGAGCCTCCCGGAAGGCAGCGCCTCGACGCTGATTGGCGGAAAAGGGATGCAGTACTTTATCGGCAATTACGGCTCGGACCGTCTGGTACTGATCGACCCGACGGAAGCGGACAGTTTCCGCCTGGTCCAGCTTCCGCTGCGTCGGGTGCACTTTGCCGTCGATCCTGTGCGGTCTAAGCTTGCGTATATCATTACCGAGGACGGCAAACTGCACCAGCTGGATGTTATCAAAGGCGAGATTACGAAATCCGTACGCGTTACCGAGCCGTACTCTATGGACGGTCACTGGAACGATCCGCGCCCGCGCATCGCCGTCGCGGACGATAAGATTTTTGTAACCGATCCGCTGAAAAGCAAAATCCATGTGCTGGATGCCGTTGCTTTTAAAGAGAGCGGCGAAATCAGCGTAGAAGGGCGTCCGTTTAATATCGTGGCGGTTGGCGGCTCCGGCAAAGTGCACGGCGGCGAGCATGGGCACGACCATCATGGTGAAGTGGGGAAGGTGAACTAAGCACAGGTCAATGCAGGCCCGCTGGCCGGGCCTGCTAATACCGGACTACGCCTCGCCGCCGATAACCTGGCGAATACGCTCAGCGATATGACCCACATGTGTCTCAAGGGCAAAGTGACCCGTGTCGAGCAGTTCAACCACCGCATTCGGGTTATCCCGTTTCCAGGCCTCTGCCCCTGGCGGGATAAAGAAGGGGTCATGTTTGCCCCAGACAACTAGCGTCGGGAGCTGTTTTTCGCGGAAAAAGGCCTGGAAATCCGGATAGCGGGTCAGGTTGTTGGCATAATCGAGGAACAGATCCAGCTGAATGTCTTTATTGCCCGGGCGTTCAAGCAGCAGCGTATCCAGGGTCCATGTCTCCGGGGCTACCCGTTCCGGCTCCTTCACGCCGTGAAGATATTGCCAGCGGATCCCTTCCAGATTCAGCACGGCCTCGCTGACCCGCTGGCGGTTTTCAACAGAAGGCGTTTCCCAGTATGCGCGCACCGGCGCCCAGGCATCGCCGAGCCCCTCCAGATAAGCATTCCCGTTTTGCGATACCAGCCCCGTTACCCGTTCCGGATAGTGCAGTGCCAGACGCAGGGCCGTTGGCGCGCCGTAGTCAAAGACGTACAGGGCATAGCGGGTAAGTTCCAGCGCGTCGACAAAACCGGCCAGCGTTTGCGCCAGGGCATCGAAGCGATAGCGGTAATGCCGCTCCTCAGGGATCTCGGTGAACCCGAACCCGGGGAGATCGGGAGCAACCAGATGGAACTTGTCCGCCAGCAGTGGGATCAGTTCGCGAAACTGTAGCGAAGAGGTGGCAAATCCGTGCACCAGCAGCAGGGTCGGGTTTGCGGGGTCTCCGGCTTCGCGGTAAAAAACGCGAACGCCGTCGGCGTCGGCAAATTGATAGCGTACCGGGTAATGGGTATTTATCGTCATAGAGCGTTCCTGTAACTATTAAATTGAGTTTTAGGGGTTACTTGATTTAAGTATGACGATTTGCTGTAACCTTGCAATTGGTATTTTAGTGGTTACGGGAAATGCAGTAACAAAGAACACTTTTATTGATAAATATCATAGGCTTGTTTATTTTGGTGCGGAGTATGATTTTTTACCGCACGGTATGTAACTGTTAATTTAGCTTTTAATGGGTTACTCTTGCGCTACCCTAACCCGTTGCAGGAAGCCCTATGTCTGCCGTCTCTTCTCAACAGGCTGCGCTTTTTCTGGCCGATCATCGCGCACTTGATTTCCTCAATACCGTCGCCCAGGTCGACGGGCTACCCTCTGATGTCTGGCAGTCTGACGAAGATGTCAGTGCCTGGCTTGCTGAAGCCGGGTTTCCTGTCGGAAAGGATACAACGGAGCCTTTACCCGGTGAGCTACTAAAAGAAGCCAGAGTGCTGCGGGAGATTATCAGGACGCTGGTGGCACAAAAAAAAACGGGTGAAAGGGTCGATCCGCAACCGCTGAATGACTACCTGGCGGCGTTATGCAGCATAAAAAAACTGGTTGCGGATAAAAACGGTGAGTTGCAGGTTGAGACGTGTTTTATCGGGCAGACGGCAGCGCGTATTCTGGGACCGGTAGCCGAACTGGCGGCCGGGCTTATCGCCCGGACCCCCTTTGAACTGGTGCGTCAGTGTGAACATCCTGAGTGCACCCTCTGGTTCTACGACAGAACGAAGTCGCATCGACGTCGCTGGTGCAGTATGGCGCTGTGCGGTAACCGGGCGAAAGTGGCGAGGTTCAGGCAGCAGCAAAAATAGCGCTACGCGGGTTAAATATCGTCCAGGGTATGATCGACGACGATTTCAAGCGTCTTACGGATAACATCGCTCCTGACTACGTTTTTTGTCGCTTCGATTTCATCGATTAACTGCAGGATAATCTCTTTATGGGTCAGCGGGCGGCCTGTCGCAATAATGGTGCGGATCGCCGCGCCCAGGATCGCGTGCTCTTCTGCCAGCAGATCGCCCGCGCTAACGAAATAGTCTGCCAGTGCCGTGTCGGACAGGCCAGTAAGGTGCTGTGCTGTTTTTAATGTTGTCTGAGTCATTTAATGACACCGTTATAGGTTAATGGATAAAAAGGCGCGCTAATGTTTTTTACTGATGTGGAAAGGACTACTATCACCAAACAGCGGGTAGACGTTGTTTCTGTCTGGTTCGCCGGGGGCCGGTGCGTCGTGACCGCGCTTGCTGGTAAGTTTGTCGTTGACTTCCTCGATAACACGGGCGATCGCCTCATGCTTTCGGGCGTCAGGCTCTCTGGCCTCCATGGCCTTTAGTCTCAACACAACTGCTTTGTTATTAATTGGTCCGTTTTCCCTCAGGATAGACAGGACGGCCTCGCCGATAATTTCGTCCTGCAGGTGCTCGATTTCACTTCTGTTCATAACGACTTGTCTCTGGATTGCAGTGCCGCATTGCGGCGGCAGCACTGCTGTATGCATTTCTCCGGCTATGAAGGGGACGACTGCTCAGGTCGAACGTTACCGGTCAAATAGAAGACCGATCATCGTATGGTAGTGGGTGACTTCATCCGGATCGGATGCCGCTTCAACGCGACGAAGTAATTTCGTACAAATCGCTTTGCGGGTGATGTTGCGGCCTTCGCTCAGGATCTCCATCACGATGTTCCCCAGGGTTTCCTGTTGCGTCGGCAGGGCTGCTCTATTGAAATAGCGGGTAATGGCATTAGCTGTGTCCGGGATATAACCGTTCTGATGCATATGTCACTCCTGTAAATGCAGTCTTTTGATAATGAAAAATAAAGTTATGCAATCTTTTAAAAACTGTACACTAAAAGTTGTACATATTGCCAGAGCGGCTTTGATTAATCGTGCTATTGGTTAATTTTCAGTTGGTTACATTATTTTTCCTGCCGTTTTAGTGATTGGGGCACCGGATTTCAGATCAAACTTGTACAAAATTGAGATTTCTCCGGGCGGAGGTTTGCATTCCCCCCCACCCCGGCACCGCAGTGGAATGTTCCACGACGTATCCTGCTACATCTGCTACTGTTGCACCTCACCTATCGCGTCTCTGGACATAACATGCTCACCACGATTATCTATCGTAGCCATATTTGCGACAGCGTTTCGCTCACACGACTTGAAGAGATGGTCGCTGCTGCAAATCAAAAAAATAACCGGGCAGACGTAACGGGGATCCTGCTGTTTAACGGCACGCATTTTTTCCAGCTGCTGGAAGGGCCGGAGGAGGAGGTGACAGCGATTTATCGTCATATTTGTGCCGACAGCCGGCACTATAACGTTGTGGAACTGCTCTGCGATCGCGCGCCCTCCCGTCGTTTCGGCAAGCTCGGGATGGAACTCTTCGACCTGCGCGAGCATGACAGGTATGAGGTGCTGCAGAACGTGCTGGATAAAGGGACCTCTCGCTTCCAGCTGATGTATGACGATCGCGCCCTGCAGTTCTTCCGCACTTTTGTTGAGGCGCGGGAAACAGAGAACTATTTTGAGATCCCCTCGGGAAACACGTGGGAGTTTATACCTGACGACAGCGCCGCCACGCTGGACGCCAGCTTTATTGATACCTCAGCCGACTGCCGTTTTGCTTTTCAGCCGATTATTGACCCGCTGGCCCGGGAGGTTATCTCGCTGGAAGCGCTGCTGAGAACGCCCGAGGGCGGTTCGCCCCAGCACTATTTTGACGGGCTGCACGCCGATGCCGTCTATGAGGCCGATCTCCGAAGTAAAAAGGTGGCGTTTGCGATGGCGGCACAGCTCGCGCCTCTGGCACAGTCCCTCTCTGTTAACCTGCTGCCGATGACCCTGGTGGAAGTAACGGGTGCCGTTGAGTTTCTGCTGCGCGAAATCGCGGCCAACGGTCTGGTCCCTGAGCAAATCGTGATGGAATTTACCGAGAGCGAAGTGATTTCACGCCTGGATGAGTTTACTGATGCGGTACGCCAGCTTAAAGCGGCGGGTATCCGCGTCGCGATTGATCACTTCGGTGCCGGGTTTGCCGGATTGCTGCTGCTGGCGCAATTCCAGCCGGACATTATCAAAATCAACCGTGCGCTAATCCAGGATGTGCATAAGAGCGGTTCGCGGCAGGCCATTATCCACGCCATTATCAACTGCTGCGCGTCGTTGCATATCTCGGTGACCGCCGTCGGCATTGAGCAGCCGGAGGAGTGGATGTGGCTGGAGTCAGCCGGGATTATTCAGTTCCAGGGGCATCTGTTTGCCAGCCCCGTCATGGGCGGCGTCCCGGCGATCGCCTGGCCTGAGAAAAAGGCTGGTTGGTAAGTGAGAGAATATAGGGTTGTACAGTTAGAAATTGTTCGTACAATATAGAGTAATCAGATTGTATCAAGCAGGGATGTGTGATGTATCGGGTTTCAGTATGAGGGAGTCAATGGTTTTTTACAGTATTGGCGATGTCGCCGAGCGATGCGGAATCAACCCGGTCACGCTGCGTGCCTGGCAGCGGCGTTATGGCCTGCTAAAACCGCAGCGTAGCGAAGGCGGTCACCGGCAGTTTGATGAAGAAGACATCCAGCGTATTGAGGAGATCAAACGCTGGATAGACAGTGGCGTGCCCGTCGGCAAGGTTAAGGCGCTGCTGGAAGAGTGTAAGGTCGATGTCGACGATGGCTGGGGCGCGGTGCAGGAAGCGTTGCTGACGATTCTGCGCCAGGTTCGTCCCGCCAGGCTACGTGAGACTATCGAGGATCTGGGCTGCACACACTCCGCCGATATTTTGATTGACCATGTTTTTGTTCCCGTGCGTAAACGTCTGACCCTTGATCAGAGCACGGCGCTGACCATGCGCAGCCTGTTTGATGGCGCACTGCTCGCCTTTGCCGTTTCGTCGCTTGCCAGCGCGCGGAAGTCTGCGACGAAAGAGGCGCTGCTGGTGGGCTGGCGCGGGGACGATCGTACGCGTCTGTGGCTGGAGGCGTGGCGCCTGTCGCAGCAGGGATGGAATATTGACGTGTTGGCGGAGCCGCTGGAATCACCCCGTCCTGAGCTTTTCCCCGGTCAACACCTTATCCTCTGGACAGGCAAACCGCTGCTGCGCAGCCAGCAGGAACAGCTTGCCCACTGGCAGGCGCAGGGCTTTGCCGTGACTTCCCACGACGCGTAACCTGCTATCCCTCAATCTGGCTAATAATCGCCAGTCGTGCACGATAGCCGTTGCGGATATGCAGGCAGCCTGCTTCCTGCGCGGCTTCGCTGTCGCGCCGCGCCAGCGCATCGACGATCGCCTGATGTTCCAGCTTTGCCTCTTCTGTGCGACCGGACAGCGCATAGGTGGTGCCGCGCAGAAGGGAAAGGTGGATACGCAGATTATCGAGCGTCTCGTTCAGGTAGGGGTTATGGGTCGAGCGGTAAATCTGCCGATGGAATATCCGGTTATGATCGTGCAGGGCTTTGCTGTCGGTCAGCGTTTTTCCCGCATTCACCATATCCTGTAGCAGGGCGATCTCTTCGTCTGAGGCCGTTGCGACCGCCAGCTGCATGGCCAGTCTCTCAAGGCCTTCGCGCACCGCAAACAGCTGCCGCAGTCGCTCGTAGCTAAGGCTGGCAACAATCAGTCCCCGTTTTGGCCCTGGTTCAGCCAGTCCCAGCGTTTCCAGACGATGCAGGGCTTCCCGTATCGGCGTCCGGCTAATCCCGAACTGCTCGGCCAGACGGATTTCCTGAAGACGTTCCCCGGACTTAAGCTCCCCGTGCTCAATAGCGGCAATTAACACTTCAAAAGGTGACGATGTCACATCTGCATCAGCTGATTTTAAATTCATGGTTTTTATAATTAATCATTCAGTCGTTGGGTGTATGAATCGGCCAGTAAAACCGTATGTGCACCGTTACTGCTACGGGCATATTGCCACAGCAAATTCTCGCTTATTGCTAATTTTGTTCTTAACTTATCTCTTTTTTGTCTTTTGCGCTTGCCGCCCTGCTGCTATGTTTAATTTGCATTTCATTGTATACAGTTGAATTCATTTTTGCATTCTCGTGTTTTATGAGATTTTTGCCAGCACCAGGTAATAACTATGACATCAACAAATAAAACAAAAGCCGCCCATCAACGAGGTGAGCAGCTTAGCGACTTTATTTATCATATTGCTTCACATGAGATCCCGCCTGCCGTTCTGCACGAAGCCAAAAGGGCGCTTATCGACCATCTGGCCGTGGCGACCGGCGCGGTCAACGATGAGGCGGTGCTGCCCGTGTATCAGGTTGCACGGGCCTGGAATACCACCGGCAACGCGCGGATTATTCCTGGCGAAACCTGCGCGCCGGGCATTGCGGCGATGGTTAATGCAACTATGGCTCACGCAGCAGATTACAATGATACGCATCCGGCAGGTGCAGGTCATCCCGGTGGTCCGTGCTGGGCTTTTTCGTCGGCCTGGGTCGGGTATCGAAAAACTGGCTGCTGGTGAAGCTTGCCGAAGGCTATGTCGAGCTGCTGCGCAATGTGCCGGTGATCCTGCAGGTGATTTTCTGGTCGGTGATTATCCGCAACCTGCCGTCGCCGCGTGACGCTATCCAGCTCGCTGATTTTGGTTTTCTGACCAATCGCGATCTGACCTTTGCCATCCTGCAGAGCCATCCTGGCTGGCGTATGCACTATCTCGATAAAGTGCATATTGCCGATCAGGCGCATAAATTCCCGTTACAGCTTTCCGGCGGCCAGCAGCAGCGCGTGGCTATCGCCCGTGCGCTCTGTATGGAGCCGGAAATTCTGCTGTTTGATGAGCCGACCTCGGCCCTCGATCCGGAGATGATTAAAGAGGTGCTGGACGTGATGCTGGACCTGGCCGACGGCGGGATGACGATGATTGTCGTGACCCACGAAATGGGCTTTGTCCGCACCGTGGCCGACAAGGTTATCCTGATGGCCGACGGCCGTATCGTTGAGTCCGCACCGCCGGAGCGCTTCTTTAGTCAGCCGGAGCATCCACGTACGCAGCAGTTCCTGGAGCAGATACTGAGTCATTAAAGTGCCGGGAGAGGGCGTGCAGAGATTTATCTGCACGCCCGAGGGGTCAAATCATCCCTCGGGCCTGTGCCAGCAAAAACGCCGTTACCGAGGTCGCATCGCTGATTTTTCCGTCGAGGATAAGATTGTGAAAATCCGCTTTTGCCAGCGGTCTTGCGGTCAGGCCATACTCTTCCGCATCCAGCGCCTGCTGTTGCTGGGTCAGATCTTTCGCCAGATAAATATGGTAACCCTGCGCAGAATAGCCCTGGGCCAGTTTCTGGTAACCAACATAGATCATATTTCCGGCCACCAGGCCAGTCTCTTCCCGCAGTTCACCGGCGGCAATATCCTCAGAGTTAGCATCCGGAGAAAGTTCCCAGCTCCCCTGAGGCAGCTCGATTGTTCTGGCCTTTAGCGGGTAACGGTACTGCTCAACGACGTAGATATCGTTATCCTGAACCGGCAGGATCACCACAAAGTCGGGTTTCTCGATGGTAGAGTAAACGCCTTCGTTGCCATCGCCGCGCAGGATCCGGTCTTCTTTCAGGGTCATCCACTGGTTCTGGTAAATCACGCGGGAAGAGAGGGTTTCTATTTCGTGTGTCACTCTGGCTCCTTTTCAGGGGTTAACGTAATACGGTGCCGCGCAATCTTGTCGCGGCGTCGTTGTCGTGACTTACAGCGTCCGAATCTCCTTCGAACGCAGTATGACATTGATCGGGACCGATTTATACGATGGAGTCCCGCTCTCTTTATCGAGATAATCCAGCGGGACCAGCACGTTGGCCTCCGGGTAATAAGCGCCGACGGTGCCGGGGGCGATGCTGTAGGCCACCACCGTGATATCCTAAAGGCGCAGCGCGCTGCCTGGCAGGGCGGTGGAAATATCGATCCGATCCCCGTGCTCCAGACCCAGCTGCGCCATATCACCTTCGTTCATAAACAGAATGTCCCGGCGGCCAAAGACACCGCGATAGCGGTCATCCATGGCATAAATGGTGGTGTTGTACTGGTCATGACTGCGCAGGGTCACCAGCCGCAGGGTATTGTCACCCACGCCTTTGGCGTTCTCATCTACGCCCTCAAACAGGGAAAACATGGCTTTCCCCGTCGGCGTTGGCCAGACACGTTCCGTCGGCGGCAGCGGCATCCGGAATCCTCCCGGGGTTCTGATGCGCTCGTTATAGTTCTCAAAACCGGGCAGGGTTTTCTCGATCAGATCGCGGATTAAATCGTAATCGGCAACCAGTCCCTGCCAGTTAACTTTGCTGTCAGACAGGGTCGCTTTGGCCATTCCCGCCACGATGGCGGGTTCTGAAAGCAGCTGTGACGACGCGGGTTTCAGCTTACCGGCGGAGGCGTGGACCATCGACATCGAGTCTTCGACGGTGATCGACTGTTTGCCGGTCTGCTGCATATCCAGCTCTGTACGACCCAGACAGGGGAAGATAAAGGTCTCTTTGCCGGTCAGCAGATGAGTACGGTTCAGTTTGGTGCCAACGTGGACGCAGAGATCCAGGCTGCGCATCGCCTGGAAGACGCGCTGATGCTCTGGCATGGCCACGGCGAAGTTGCCGCCGAGACACAGCAGGGCTTTTGCCTGACCCTCAATCATCGCCTGCGTGGTCTGGACCGCATCGTGGCCGTGTTTTGACGGCGGGACAAAGCCGAACACCTCTTCCAGTCGGGCGAGAAACGCCGCCGAGGGTTTTTCCGTAATGCCGACGGTGCGGTTGCCCTGTACGTTGGAGTGGCCACGTAGCGGACAGATCCCTGCGCCCGGTTTGCCAATATTACCGCGCATTAACAGCAGATCGGCAATCAGGCGCACATTTGAGGTACCCTTATTGTGCTGGGTGATCCCCATTCCGTAGGTGATAATGGTGGCGTCAGATTTCGCGTAGGCTTCGGCAACCTGCCCCATGTCGCTGCGCAACAGACCCGATTCGTTCTCAATTGCCTCCCAGGGAGTGGCGTTAATATCCGCCGCAAAAGCGTCAAAACCCTGGGTATGGGCGTTAATAAATTCCCTGTCCAGCACGTTGCCGCGTGCAGATTCAAATTGCAGCAGATGTTTGGCGATCCCCTTCAGGACCGCGGCATCACCGCCCGCCTTAACCTGAAAATAGGTCGAGGCAATATCCGTTGACCCGTATGTTGCCATCTCCACCACGCTTTGCGGATCGGCGAAGCGTTCCAGGGCTCTTTCACGCATGGGATTCACAACGATAATCGGCACGCCGCGACGCGCCAGCTCGTGGAGTGTTCCCATCATTCGCGGGTGATTGGTGCCCGGATTATGGCCAATCGAAATCACCAGCTCCGTCTTATCGAAGTCATCCAGCGAGACGGTGCCTTTACCGATACCAATCGAGCGCGGCAGGCCGACGCTGGTGGCCTCGTGGCACATATTGGAACAGTCGGGGAAGTTATTGGTACCGAGCATACGGGCAAAAAGCTGGAACAGATACGCCGCCTCGTTAGAAGCGCGGCCGGAAGTATAGAACTCGACGGCATCGGCTGGAAGCGTGCGCAATATCTCGCCGATACGGGCAAACGCCTTCTCCCACGCTACCGGGCGGAAGGTATCGCTCGCGGGATGATACTGGAGGGGATGGGTCAGACGGCCATAGCCTTCCAGCTCAAAATCACTTTTCGCCAGCAACGATGTCACGGTATTTTCGGCAAAAAACGTCGGTGTTACTCGCTTGTTGGTTGCTTCCCAGGTCACCGCTTTGGCACCGTTCTCGCAGAACTGGAAGGTGGATTTGTGCTCTTTATCGGGCCATGCACAGCCTGGGCAGTCAAAACCATCCGGCTGGTTGGTGCGCAGAAGGGTGGCTGGTGCATCGAAGGTATCCATCTGGGTTCGTACGGCTATCGCCGTGGCTTTCAGTGCACCCCATCCGCCAGCGGGACCGTCATAATGTCTGATCCTGGGAACGGAACGTCTTTTATTATTCATTGGTACTCCTGACTATGCGGGGCTGAAACGGGTGTAGCTGACTTCTGACAATATTGTTTCATATGGCGCTAACCAAATCATAACAAATATTTATCAAATCGGGCTTAAACGAGAGGGATCGGGACGCATTTATTCGCGGAATATTGATGCACAAAAAAACGGCAGTACAATAGCTGACGCGTTGATATTTCATCTTTTAATGCAGACTGCCATGATCCCGATAAAACCCCTTTTTCTGACTATGCTTTGCGTTATTTTGCTCGCCATTGCTGCCAGTTTTGCGCTGGCGATGTACCAACGCGAGTCGCGAGAGCAGGAGGGCTGGTGGGCCGCCCGGCACGATTCTGCCGGAATAGCACCCGATGCCCGTAAAAATGCCGGGCTTGCCATTGTGCAGGTCTTTGCCGCCCCGACCTGGGGCTGGAAAGGCGTGGTGGCCGTGCATCCGTGGATTATTTTTAAACGTGCCGGTGAAACAGCGTATGGCCGTTACGAGGTGATTAGCTGGGGCGGTGGAGATAAAGTTCGTCGCAATCGCAACGATCCGGATGGCTACTGGTACGGCGCCAGACCGCGTTTGCTGGTCGAGCATAGAGGGAAAGAAGCAGAAGCGATGATCCCGCACATTGAGGCCGCCATTGCGTCTTATACGTGGCCGGATACCTACCATGCCTGGCCCGGTCCCAATAGCAATACCTTTATCGCCCATATCGGCCGCGAAGTGCCCGCGCTCAGGCTGGATATGCCCGCCAACGCGGTGGGTAAAGATTATCGTCCTCTGAGTAATCCGATTGGCTTACCGCCTTCAGGGCGCGGTGTGCAGGTTTCCCTGCTGGGTGTGGCTGGTTTTACGTTTGGCGCAGAGGAAGGGGTTGAGATCAACCTGCTGGGGCTTAACCTGGGGGTTGGATTTACGCCGTTGCATTTACGTCTGCCGTTTATTGGCGGATTGGGCGGAGAAAATGTTGCCAAAGGATAGCGTTGCGCTTCCTCTCCCGTCCGGGAGAAGGTTTACGTAAACACTTAGCTCATCAGGCTGACCCGGGCGGCTACGATACGCCAGCTATACGGGAAGCGTACCCAGGTTTGCTGCTGACGACGGTGTGTTGCAGCTGGCGCACTAATCCCGCTGCAGGTCGGGCGGCGCGAAAAGCGCGGATTTCGTCGATGCCATAGAGATTCTCCCCGGCACCCAGTCGCACTGTGCGTGGATCGTGCCAGAACAGCTCATCCAGCACCGCGATATCATTGCTCACCAGCGCCTTCTCATAGCGGTAAAACGCCGCAGTCACTTTGGCCAGGACCGGAGGTCGGTTAATTGCGTCCTGCGTCATCATGCCGCTACCTCAGCAGGGCGGGCATCGGTAATGCCCATCTCTTCCAGTACCCGGGCCGCACGCAGGCAGACTTGTTCATTAAAAGGCGCGGCAATCAGCTGCACGCCAATGGGCAGTCCGCTTGCGGCGCGTAGCGATACCGTCGTTACCGGCAGGCCGAGGAAAGAGGCGGGTTGCGTCAGCATTCCCATACTGGCGCGGATGGGTAACGGCTGGCCGTTGATCTCCATCGTCTGTGCGCCGATAAGCGTGGCGCTGCACGGCATGGCCGGTGCGATGAGCACATCGGCGTGAGCGAACAGCGTTTTAAACGCCTGCTGCGCATGTCGACGGAAGCGCTGGGCCTGAATATACCAGGCCGACGGGATCATTGCCCGCCAACAGACGCTCGCGGGAATTTGGCTCAAAACGCTCTGGCTGGTGGCGAAGCGCGGGCAGGTACTGATTTTTCACCGCATAGGGAATGCCTGCCAGCGTGGGAAGATTTGTTCCCCTGTTGCAGACTATCGATGTTCTCCGCTTCAGCACGCATTCGTTCTTCGCTGATATGGGTCCAGGCGTTGATGTGCGGGTTGATGCGCGCAATGCGCTCCAGCGTGTGGTCGGCAAACTCTCGGGCGCTTAGCTCACCGGTTGTCAGCGCACGCTGTATGTCGTGGATCGTCATTTCAGGCAGTTTCATGCTTTACAGACTCCGGCGATTTCGACGCGCTCGTCGAGAGGAAAGTCCATCAGCGGACCGGCCATGGCGGCTATGCGGCTAAACTGCACGCTGAGTTCCGCGCGTCGGGCCTCATCCAGCTCCAGTGCCAGCTGTTGTTCCATCTGCGCAAGATAAGTGTCCCATTCGGGGTGCGGTATGTTCATTTATTCTTCCTCGTATCAGGCGGCGGAGCCGTCACTGCGTGGATCGCTCATGCCCTCAAACAGGCCGTCGGGGTGGCGAACAATCGCCCCGGCGTGGCCCATGACTTCGCTGAAATCGGCCAGCATTTCGACGTAGTGCCCCAGCTCGCGCAGGCGGGTGACGACTTCGGCGCTGAAGCGACCTTCCAGCTTGAGTGAATCTGTGGTTTCTGCTGACGGTACAGGGTGATACTTCCACCACCATGCTGCAACCGCTGGCCGAGCTGGCGGAGATCTGCAGTCGTTATGATGTGCTGTTCTACAACGCCGCCACGGCTTCGCTTGGCGGTAACCCGCTGGAAACTGATGCCTGGCAACTGGATGCGGTTTCGGCGGGGATGCAAAAATGCCTTGGTGGCCCTTCCGGTACCTCGCCAGTCACGCTCAGTGCACGTATGAAAGAGGTCATCCGTCGGCGTAAATGCGTCGAAGAGGGGATTCGGACCGACGCGCATCTCGATGGCATCGATGAAAGGGTCTACTCCAACTACTTCGACCTGGGCATGATTATGGACTACTGGGGGCCGGAGCGTCTCAACCACCATACGGAAGCCACCTCGGCGCTGTTTGCCGCCTGTGAATGTGCCCGTCTGATCCTCCAGGAAGGGCTGGATAACGGTATTGCCCGCCATAAACTGCACGGCGATGCGCTGCTGAAGGGCATCCAGGCGATGGGCCTGGAGACCTTTGGCGACCTGAAACATAAGATGAATAACGTCCTTGGGGTGATGATCCCCAACGGAATCAACGGCGATCGGGTACGCAAATTGATGCTGGAAGATTTCGGCATTGAGATTGGCACCTCGTTCGGCCCTCTGCACGGCAAAGTATGGCGTATTGACACCATGGGTTACAGCGCGCGTAAAGATTGTGTGATGACCACACTTAGCGCGCTGGAGTCGGTGCTGAATCATCTTAACTTCCCGACCACCCAGGGTGCGGCCATGCAGGCCGCCTGGGATCGCTATCGCACTGAGAGCGCGCAATGAGTCAGACAATATGCCAGCAGGCTGCTGTCAGGGTGATGACCCGCGCTGATGCGCTGGCGGGGATCAGCGAGACGCCGGGCGAGTTGACCCGAATTTATCTGTCACCTCAGCATTTACAGGCCAATCAGCAGGTGGCGTTGTGGATGACCCAGGCCGGTATGGCTGTCTGGCAGGACAGCGTCGGCAATATTTGCGGGCGCTATGAGGGCGAACGGGAAGGGGCGCCGGCCATCCTGCTGGGATCGCATTTTGATACCGTGCGTAACGCCGGGCGTTACGACGGGATGCTTGGCGTGCTGGCTGCGATCGAGGTCGTCAACAATCTACACCAACAGGGACGACGGCTGACGAAGGCCATCGAAATTGTCGGTTTTTGCGATGAAGAGGGAACGCGTTTCGGTATTACGCTTCTCGGCAGCCGCGGTCTGACGGGGACCTGGCCTGAAAGCTGGCTGTCGAAGACCGATGCTGATGGGGTCAGTGTGGCCCAGGCGATGGTGCTGGCCGGACTCGACCCGACGCACATTCGTCTTGCCGCCCGCCGCGCGGAGGAGATAGTGGCCTATCTGGAACTGCATATCGAACAGGGCCCGTGCCTGGAGCAGGAAGGGCTGGCGCTGGGCGTGGTGAAAGTGATCAGCGGCGCGCGGCGTCTTAACTGCTGCTTTACCAGCGAGGCAGGGCACGCGGGCACCGTGCCGATGACGCATCGTAAAGATGCGCTGGCGGCGGCTGAATGGATAGTGCTGACAGAAACCCTGACCCGCGAGCAGGGAGGGAATCTGGTTGCCACCGTGGGGACGCTGCATTGCGCACCTGGTGCGGTGAATGTTATCGCCGGCGAAGTGACGCTTACCCTCGACATTCGGGGCCTGAATGATGAGCCGCTGGATGCGTTACTGGCGACCTTGCTGGCGTGAGCGCAGGATATTGCTGACCGTCGCCATCTGCAATTTAGCGCCCCGGAGTTTTATCGCATCGCCGCTACCGCCTGCGATAGCGGATTGCAGCAGGAATTAAGCGCGGCGGTACAGAAGGTGCAGGGACGTTCACTGACCCTGCCGAGCGGTGCCGGACATGATGCCTCGCCATGGCTGAACGCTGGCCGTCAGGCATGCTGTTTGTGTGCTGTAAAGGCGGTATCAGCCATCATCCCGTTGAGTCGGTTAGCGTCGGGGATGTGGCGCTGGCGATCGCGGCTGGATGCAAAGAGATAAGTGCCCGGAAGGCAGGAGGGCACAGAGGGTTCAGCCCTGTGCCCCTAATTTTGCAGTCTAAAAAGCAACGTCAATTCGTATATGTCAGGGATATGTGCCTGGTTACTTCAGTTGCGGCAGATTCAGGCTATTGTCCCGGTGGAGGATTTCCCGATGAGGCGCGATGACGCCATGAACACGTCGGCTACAGATGATCTGAAGTCGTGTCGAAACTTTGATATAATGACTACAGATTACACATTCGATAGCTGAGGAATCGTGATGAGCAATGATAAAAAAACGCAGGAATATTACGTTAAACCGTCTCGCGCTGATATCGTTCGCTCGGTAGCCACGTCAACGGCCGTTGAGACGGGGCAGTCCTCTGCGAAGATCGAAGCATCGCCTGAAGCAACGCGCAAAAAGTTCGCCCATCTTCGTCTTGCCGTTTAATTACGTCTTAACGCAGCGCCGACCCAATAACACATTGGGCCTTAGTCCATTGACATGCCTGCGTGGATAGCCGAAATATATTCGGCTTTGTTTTGCTCCCAGCGTTGATAATCCAGCGGCCTGTATCCTCCCTGAACTGCCATCACATCAGCAAAAAGTCGTGATAAGCGTCCGTTACCTTCCCGAAATGTATGGATGATTATGACCGGTTGTCATATGAGCAACGTGTAAAGCAACGTATGCAGCATTAAGTGCCTCTCCCCTCCTTTCACACATAGTTTCTGGGATGTAAAACCTTAATGGTACGGTAAGATTACGGTAAGGGTAACCAGTATTCTAATAGCTATATAACGGCAATAGTTTACGCTATTCCTGCCAGAACCTTCACAGCGGCAATTACCACATAGAAGCTAGCAAATATCAAAAGAGGGAGATAGTGGGGGAGTATAAGATAAAAAAGCCGACCATTTCATGTGATCGGCATTGAGTTTTATGAGGGTAGCCCTACAGTCTTTGTACGCGAAAATAAAACAACGCATTATTGTTCATAATAACGCATTATTTTAAAATAATTTAATATAAGCTACACGTTAAATAAGAAGTTCATCACATCGCCATCTTTAACGATATAGTCTTTCCCTTCTGCACGCATTTTACCGGCTTCTTTGGCACCCTGTTCACCTTTAAAGGTGACAAAGTCTTCGTAGCTGATGGTCTGGGCGCGGATAAAGCCTTTTTCGAAGTCGGTATGGATTTTACCGGCGGCCTGCGGAGCAGTAGCGCCAACCGGGATGGTCCAGGCGCGAACTTCTTTCACCCCGGCGGTGAAGTAGGTCTGCAGGTTTAGCAGCTCGTAACCGGCGCGGATCACGCGGTTGAGGCCCGGCTCTTCAAGACCCAGCTCGGCCATAAACTCTTCGCGGTCGGCGTCGTCCAGCTCGGCAATATCGGATTCAACCGCAGCGCAGACGGCGACGACGACAGAGCCTTCGCCCGCGGCGATTTCACGGACTTTATCGAGGTACGGGTTGTTCTCAAAACCGTCTTCGTTAACGTTGGCGATATACATGGTCGGCTTCAGGGTCAGGAAGCTGAGGTATTTGATGGCGGCTTTATCTTCATCGGTCAGATCCAGCGCGCGCAGCATCCCGGCGTTTTCGAGCTGCGGCAGGCATTTTTCCAGCGCGGCCAGCTCGGTTTTCGCGTCTTTGTCGCCGCCTTTGGCTTTCTTCTGCACGCGGTGAATAGCGCGTTCGCAGGTGTCGAGGTCAGAAAGCGCCAGCTCGGTGTTGATAACGTCAATATCGTCAGCCGGGTCCACTTTGTTGTTTACGTGGATGATATTGTCGTTCTCAAAGCAGCGCACAACGTGGCCGATCGCTTCGGTTTCACGGATGTTGGTCAGGAACTGGTTACCCAGGCCTTCACCTTTGGAGGCGCCTTTAACCAGACCGGCGATATCAACGAATTCCATGGTGGTCGGCAGGATGCGCTGAGGCTTAACGATCTCAGCCAGTTTATCCAGGCGCGGGTCCGGCATCGGCACGACACCGGTGTTCGGCTCAATAGTACAGAACGGGAAGTTAGCCGCTTCGATACCGGCTTTGGTGAGGGCATTGAACAGGGTGGATTTGCCGACGTTAGGCAGACCGACGATACCGCATTTAAATCCCATGAGTTAAATCACCTTAATATCTTGATAATCAGTCCGTTACAGTGAACGGATTGCAGAAAAGTTCGTCACTGAGCCTATTATACACGTAACCGTCACAGGACGCGGCAAAAAAGCGGCCGCCGGGGGGGTTACTGCGCCTTAAAGGTGTGCAGACGGCTGGTTGCTTTGGCAAGGCCATCTTTCAGCCAGACTTCGGTACAGCGCACCGCTTCGTCTACGGCCTCATCAATCAGTTTCTGCTCGGAGACCGGCGGCTTGCCCAGAACAAAGCCGACAACTTTGTTTTTATCACCCGGATGACCGATTCCCACGCGTAAACGGTGAAAGTTGGGGTTATTGCCCAGTTTGCTGATGATATCTTTCAGACCGTTATGGCCGCCGTGGCCGCCGCCGAGCTTAAATTTTGCGACGCCGGGCGGCAGATCCAGCTCATCGTGCGCCACCAGAATTTCATCAGGATTAATGCGGTAGAAGGTGGCTAGGGCGGCAACGGCTTTGCCGCTGAGGTTCATAAAAGTGGTTGGCACCAGCAGGCGCACATCTTCACCGGCAAGATTAATGCGGGCGGTATAGCCGAAGAATTTTGGCTCTTCGCGAAGCGGGGCGCGAAAGCCTTCGGCCAGCAGGTCCACATACCAGGCACCGGCATTATGTCGCGTTGCGGCATATTCAGCGCCGGGATTGGCGAGGCCGACAATCAATTTAATGGTCACGTTTCTTTCCTGAGGGAGAGAGTTCAGGCGCGTAGTTTACGTTTTCGCGGCCCGCTTGACAAAGTGAAGGGCGCAAAACGGCCTAAAATCCAATAATTGGCAAGCTTAACTATTCTAATTTTATGTAATTCAGAGAATTAAATGTAAAGTTATGTTGCCTCGCTGCATGTAGCTGCATGTAATTGTGATCGCCTGCGCAATAGCTAAAAGTGCGATTGTCTATACTTTACACATCGTAATTTGGGATACGTCTCGTAATACCCATAAGTTCCGGAGGTGACAGATGAAACGCAAAAACGCTTCGTTACTCGGTAACATCCTGATGGGATTAGGATTAGTGGTGATGATCGGTGGCGTAGGCTACTCGATTTTAAACCAGCTTCCGCAGTTTGCCCTGCCAGAATATTTTGCTCACGGCGCGGTAATGAGCATCTTTATTGGTGCCGTACTCTGGCTTGCCGGTGCGCGCGTAGGCGGCCGTGAACAGGTCTGCGACCGCTACTGGTGGGTCCGCCACTACGATAAACGCTGCCGGCGTGGGCAGCAAAAACACACTTAACCTTCATTAAAGAGCCTCTGCGACCAAAGCGTTGCAGAGGATTCGCCATGCATCTTTCTGTCCAGCCTGTTATCCCGCGTTTTTCGTTTCCTGAAATTTTTCCCGCATTTTCTTTTGCATCTCCGCTTGACCCTAACGTAACGTAAGGCTCCAGAGTGACGCCACCGGCAACGGAAAAGGAGCCGCCATGTTAATTCAGGTCGGAGAGCTGGCGAAGCGGGCGGGAATCACCGTGCGTACGCTGTATCATTATGAACAGACAGGGCTGCTGCTACCCAGTGCCAGAAGTACTGCGGGTTACCGCTTATATAATCTCGCGGATGTCCAGCGTGTGCATACGATTCAGGCGCTGGCAAAGGCGGGAATGGAACTGGCCGCAATCAGGGACCTGCTGGCGCAGCAGACTCTGCCGTTAGGGGAGGTGCTTGATGTGCAGATAGCGATGCTGGATAAACAGCTGCGCACGATCGGCACGCTACGTGCTCAGCTCAGCCACCTTAAAGCGGGGCTGACGGCAGGGGATACGCCGGATCTTGAGTCCTGGTTGCAGACTCTGGAGTTAATGAATATGTACGATCGCTGGTTTAGTAAAGAAGAGTTAGAGCAGCTGCCTTTTGCCCTGCAGCGCGAGCCGCTGGCTGAAGTCTGGAGCGGGCTGGTGGCAGAGGTGAATGCGCTTATGGCGCAACATGTGGCCGCCGATGATACGCGAGCGATGGATCTGGCGATCCGCTGGATGGCGCGCCTGGAGCAGGATACGGTGGGTAGACCGGAGTTTTTAACCCGTTTTAATGAAATGCACAGTACCGAATCGCAGATGCGGGAGCAGACCGGGATCACCGAAGAGGTGACCGGCTATATCACCCGGGCATTTGCTGAGAGCAAAATGGCTATCTGGGCCGATTATCTGAATGCGCAGGAGATGGCGTTTGCCCGTGCACACTATTTTGACCGGTTAATGGAGTGGCCGCCGCTGGTTGCACACTGGCAAATGCTTTCCGAATCCTATGCCGGAACCGATCCGCAGACCCACAATAAATTTCGTCAGGCGATGCAGGAACATCCCCATTTACTGAAGGGGACCTGGATGACGCCGGTGGTTCTGCAGTGGCTGCAGCAGGGAATTGGAGAGCGGATGCGAGCGCAGTCGATCGCATCCGGTCGGTCACAGGTCGGCTAACGCCGCCTCTTTGTTGGGGAAGAACGCGAGACGGCCCGCAATCGGCTGCACGTTCGCGCGTGCCAGCGTGCGCATGGGCTGAAACTCCAGATTGCTGACCCGCAGCTCACAGCCTTCCGGCAGCTGTTTGACAAAGCGCTGGAAGGCATCCAGCCCACCGGCATCCAGCACCGGCACCGCATCCCACTTCAGAACCACAATCCGCTTCCCGGTGGCGCGAACCGCCAGATCGCTGAACAGCCCTTCGGCGGCAGCGAAAAACAGCGGACCAATCACCCGCAGCACCAGCACGTCGCCCGGTACGCTGACGTTAACCGGCGCCAGACGCGTCATGCGCGCGATACGCCGCATAAACAGCAGCGAGGCCAGCACAATCCCGACGCTGATGGCGATCACCATATCGAACAGCACGGTCAGGGACATGCACAAGAGCATCACGATAATGTCATCTTTCGGCCCATGCCGCAGAAGGTCGATAACCTTATGTGCCTCGCTCATATTCCACGCGACCATCAGCAGCAGCGCGGCCATCGCCGAAAGCGGTAACCAGGAGAGCAGCGGGGCCAGCACCAGCAGGGCGAGGATCACAAGCCCGGCATGAATTATCGCGGCAACCGGCGACGTTGCACCGGCGCGAATGTTAGCCGCCGAACGTGCAATGGCGGCGGTGGCGGTGATCCCGCCGAAGAACGGAGCGATGATATTGCCCATTCCCTGGCCGATCAGCTCGCTGTTGGCTTTATGCCTGGTCCCGGTCATTCCATCCAGCACCACCGCACAGAGCAGGGACTCAATAGCCCCGAGCATCGCCATCGAAAAGGCTGCGGGTAGCAGGGCACGCAGGCTGTCCCAGCTCAAAGCAAAGCTGGAACCGGGCATATCCCAGGGCAGCACCAGCTGCGGCAGAAGCTGCGGGATCCCGTGGCCCGTAGAACCATCAGCCAGCAGATACTGGAAGCGGGAGCCGATAGTGGCGACGTCGCCCCCGGCGAGATTGACGACAACCATGACGGCACAACCGGCCAGCAGCGCGGGCAGGTGTCCGGGCAGGCGAATACTGAGCCGTGGCCAGAGGATCAGCGTCCCGAGGGTGACAATGCCGATGGCGGCATCCCCGATATTTAGCGTGGGCAGCGCCATCGCCAGCGCCGCAACCTTCGCCAGGTAGTGCTCCGGAACCTGCGCCAGCTGCAGGCCGAAAAAGTCCTTCACCTGCATGGTGGCGATAGTAATCCCAATCCCTGAGGTAAAGCCGAGGGTCACCGAGAGGGGGATGTACTCAATTAAGCGGCCAAAACGGGCCAGCCCGAACAGAATAAGAAAGATGCCGGACATCAGCGTCGCGACCAGCAGTCCCGCGAGGCCGAACTGCTGAGAGACGGGATAGAGGATCACCACAAAGGCTGCGGTTGGGCCGGAGACGCTAAAGCGCGAGCCGCCGCTTAGCGCAATCACAATGCCGGCAACGGCGGAGGTGTAGAGACCGTACTGGGGGGCTACACCACTGCCAATAGCCAGCGCCATCGCCAGCGGAATGGCGATAATACCGACGGTTATCCCGGCTATCAGGTCGCGGGTAAAACGGGCAAGGGTATACTGCTCCTTCCAGCAGGCATCGATAACGGCGCGGAAAGGCATCACATCAGAAAGACCGGTTAATTTCAGCATAATGTTTCATCCGCGAGAGCATCATCTGTCATCCCAATGGCAGGTGATGAAACATGAAAAATTGCAGCGATAAAAAAACCCGCCGGAGCGGGTTTTCGGGCCATATTCGATTAATGCTCGAACATAGCAGAGATAGATTCTTCGTTGCTGATACGACGAATCGCTTCGGCTAGCATACCTGAAAGCGTCAGGGTGCGGACGTTCGGCAGGGCTTTGATTTCATCCGTTAACGGAATGGTATCGCACACAACCACTTCGTCGATCACGGAGTTACGCAGGTTGTTCACCGCGTTCCCTGAGAAGATCGGGTGGGTTGCATAGGCGAAGACACGTTTCGCGCCGCGTTCTTTCAGCGCTTCTGCTGCTTTGCACAGGGTGCCACCGGTATCGATCATGTCGTCTACCAGCACGCAGTCGCGACCGGCAACGTCACCAATAATGTGCATCACCTGAGAAACGTTAGCACGCGGGCGACGCTTGTCGATGATAGCCATATCGGTATCGTTCAGCAGTTTGGCGATAGCGCGGGCGCGAACAACGCCGCCGATATCCGGAGAAACCACAATCGGGTTGTCCAGGTTCAGCTGCAGCATATCTTCCAGCAGGATCGGGCTACCGAAGACGTTGTCTACCGGGACATCGAAGAAGCCCTGGATCTGCTCGGCGTGCAGGTCAACGGTCAGAACGCGGTCAACGCCAACGCTCGACAGGAAATCGGCAACCACTTTGGCTGTAATCGGCACACGGGCGGAGCGCACGCGGCGGTCCTGACGGGCGTAACCAAAGTAGGGGATTACCGCAGTGATACGGCCTGCGGAAGCACGACGCAGGGCATCAACCATCACAACCAGTTCCATCAGGTTGTCGTTGGTCGGGGCACAAGTGGACTGGATGATGAAAATATCGCCACCGCGTACATTTTCGTTAATTTGTACGCTGACTTCGCCGTCGCTAAAGCGACCTACGGCGGCGTCGCCGAGAGAAGTGTACAGGCGGTTGGCAATACGTTGTGCTAGTTCCGGTGTGGCGTTACCAGCAAAAAGCTTCATATCAGGCACGAGAAGAACCTCAGGCATGCGTCCAGTGGTGGACAGGATCCGCAACGGCAAGCGGGTGGGCGAAATCCTGGCCAGGCGGTGTATTAAAGAGCGCGATGCAACGTCTGGAACAAGGTGACGTTGTCACCGGAGCTCAGCGTCCCCGGGTTACTTCGAGAGTGGCTTGCTTTAGCGGCGAGAGATTTACGCCTCGCGCAACAAAACCGTACAGCCATTCCGGGGCTTGCTCCAGCACCTGACGGGCAGCGGATTCGCTGTCAAATTCAGCAAAAAGACAGGCTCCCGTGCCAGTCAGGCGTGACGGCGCGTATTCTAACAGCCAGGAAAGCGCCGCATCAACCTCGCGAAAACGTTTTCTTGCGATAACCTCGCAATCATTGCTGAATTCACATTTTAATAACGTTTCTATTGACCTGGTAGATGTATTTCTGGGCAGATCCGCATCCTGGAATATCAGCGGGGTCGGAATACTGACGCCGGGATGCACCACCAGATACCATTTTTCTTGCGGAAAAGCAGGCGTCAGGATCTCGCCGACGCCTTCGGCAAAGGCCGCGTGTCCGCGAACAAACACCGGCACATCCGCGCCGAGCGTCAGACCTATTGCCGCCAGCTCGTCTTCCGTAAGGTGACAGCCCCAGAGCAGGTTCAGCGCCACCAGGGTAGTAGCCGCATTGGATGAACCGCCGCCAAGACCGCCGCCCATCGGCAGGCGTTTTTCCACGCTAATATCGGCACCGCTGCCGGTAGGGAGACGGCCACTTGCCTGCGCGGCCTGCATCAGCTGACGAGCAGCCCGAATAATAAGGTTGTCCTCGTCCGCCACGCCGTCGACGGGCGTCAGCAGCCGCAGTTGCCCATCGTGCCGCGGCGTAATAGCGATCGTATCGCCGTAATCAAGAAATTGAAACAGCGTCTGCAGATTATGGTAACCATCGGCGCGGCGCCCGGTAATGTACAAAAACAGATTCAGTTTTGCCGGTGAAGGCCAGTGGGTAATCATTTGACGATCCAGTTGTCCATTTTCAGCTTAATGCGCTGGCTACCTTCTTTCAGCTCCATGCTGGAAGGAAGGGCTGGGGTGGTTTTGCTGTTATAGCCGCCGTAAACCACGGTCCAGTTTTTACCGTTCTGGTCATAGTGGATTTCGCTCAGGCGATACTGGTTATCCAGCTTATAGTCGGTGGCGTCGCCCGGCAGGCCGAGGATCCACTGGCGCAGACTGTTCAGCGGAATAGGCATTCCCGTCAGCTTGCCGAGCATCTCTTCGGCGTCTTCGGCGGTATAGCGCTGCCCTTTATTATCGATTAACACCGCCTCATCCGGGCCGGCGTTAAGCTCCAGCTCGGTGCTGCCAAGTGGGTTGATTAGCAGCAGGCGATAGCGGTCAGCGCCGGTCTGCTGCCAGAAGAAGCGGGCATAGACCTTTTGTTCATCGGACAGATACGCGAAGGCCCCGCGGGTCTGATACTGAGAGAGGTTGCGCACATCCTGTTGATGCTGACGCCACCGCGGCGCATCGGCGCTTTGGCCAGGGCCTTTGGGCGCGTTCAGGGTACAGGCGGTAAGGATCAGGCTGGCCAGCGGCAGCAGGCGAATCATTCGGGTCATAGTGATGACAAGTCCTTGATGGGTAAGACGGCTATTACTGATAATGCTAGCCGCCTGCGACAGCGGCGTCTACGGTCAAATTATCCTGGATCAAAAAACGTCTATTACTCCAAAAGGGGGCATTGTCTTTTATTGCATCCGACCATCCTGTATGATGCGCTCAGACTAACCTTATCAACGCTGGTACTATTCCCGCACTCATGACCCTTTTAGCGCTTGGCATCAATCATAAAACGGCTCCCGTTTCCCTGCGAGAACGCGTTGCGTTTGCGCCGGAAACTCTTGACCGTGCGCTTGAAAGCCTGCTTGACCAGCCGATGGTGCAGGGAGGCGTGGTGCTGTCGACCTGTAACCGTACCGAGCTTTATCTCAGCGTTGAGCAGCAGGATAACCTGCACGATGGCCTGATCCGCTGGCTTTGTGAGTATCACAACCTGAAAGAAGATGAGCTGCGTAACAGCCTGTACTGGCATCAGGATAACGACGCCGTCAGCCATTTGATGCGCGTTGCCAGCGGCCTGGATTCGCTGGTGCTCGGTGAACCGCAGATCCTCGGCCAGGTGAAAAAAGCCTTTGCCGATTCCCAGCGCGGTCATCTGAAGGCCAGCGAACTGGAGCGCCTGTTCCAGAAGTCGTTCTCCGTTGCCAAACGCGTGCGTACGGAAACCGATATCGGTGCCAGTGCCGTCTCCGTGGCCTTTGCGGCCTGTACCCTGGCACGGCAGATCTTTGAGTCTCTCTCCACGGTCACCGTCCTGCTGGTCGGTGCCGGGGAAACGATTGAGCTGGTGGCGCGCCATCTGCGCCAGCACAGCGTACGCAAGATGATTATTGCCAACCGTACTCGCGAGCGCGCCCAGCTGCTGGCCGAGGAGGTTGGTGCGGAAGTAATTGCCCTGAGCGATGTGGATGCGCGTCTGCAGGAGGCTGACATTATTATCAGTTCTACCGCCAGCCCGCTGCCGATTATCGGCAAAGGCATGGTTGAACGGGCGCTGAAAGCCCGCCGTAACCAGCCGATGCTGCTGGTTGATATCGCCGTTCCGCGCGACGTGGAGCCGGACGCCGGCAAACTCGCCAACGCCTATCTCTACAGCGTGGACGATTTGCAAAGTATTATTTCGCACAATCTTGCGCAGCGTAAGGCGGCGGCCGTGGAGGCCGAAACCATCGTTGCTCAGGAAACCAGCGAATTTATGGCCTGGCTGCGCGCGCAAAGCGTCAGCGAAACCATCCGTGAATACCGCGGACAGGCTGAGCAAACCCGTGATGAACTCACAGCCAAAGCGCTTGCTGCCCTGGCACAGGGTGGCGATCCGCAAGTCATTATGCAGGATCTGGCCAGGTCACTGACCAATAAGCTGATCCACGCACCAACCAAATCACTCCAGCAGGCAGCCCGTAACGGGGATGATGAACGCCTGGATATTCTGCGCAACAGCCTCGGGCTGGAATAGCGCACCACTATATTCTTATTACAGGGTGCATTTACGCCTATGAAGCCTTCTATTGTTGTCAAACTGGAAGCTCTGTATGAGCGCCATGAAGAGGTCCAGGCGCTGCTCGGCGACGCCGCAACCATCGCTGACCAGGAACGTTTCCGCGCGCTGTCGCGTGAATATGCGCAGTTGAGCGACGTATCACGTTGCTTTACCGGCTGGCGACAGATTCAGGACGATATTGAAACAGCGCAGATGATGCTCGACGATCCGGAAATGCGCGAAATGGCACAGGAAGAGCTGCGCGACGCAAAAGAGAAGGGCGAGCTGCTTGAACAGCACCTGCAGGTATTGCTGCTGCCAAAAGATGCGGATGACGAACGCAACGCCTTTGTCGAAGTCCGCGCCGGAACCGGCGGCGACGAAGCGGCGCTCTTTGCCGGGGATCTGTTCCGTATGTACAGCCGCTATGCCGAATCGCGCCGCTGGCGTGTCGAGATTATGAGCGCCAACGAAGGCGAGCACGGCGGCTATAAGGAAGTTATCGCCAAAATAAGCGGCGAAGGCGTCCATGGTCGCCTGAAGTTTGAATCCGGCGGCCATCGCGTACAGCGCGTCCCGGCCACAGAATCGCAGGGCCGCATCCACACGTCAGCCTGTACGGTTGCGGTGATGCCGGAGTTGCCGGAAGCCGAGATGCCGGATATCAACCCGGCGGATTTGCGCATCGATACCTTCCGTTCATCGGGCGCGGGCGGACAGCACGTTAACACCACCGATTCCGCCATCCGTATTACCCACCTGCCGACCGGTATTGTGGTGGAGTGTCAGGACGAACGTTCCCAGCATAAAAACAAAGCCAAAGCGCTGTCGGTGCTAGGGGCGCGTATTCGCGCGGCCGAAGTGGCAAAGCGTCAGCAGGCGGAAGCCTCAACCCGCCGTAACCTGCTGGGCAGTGGCGATCGCAGCGATCGTAACCGAACCTACAACTTCCCGCAGGGAAGGGTGACCGATCACCGCATTAACCTGACGCTCTACCGGCTGGATGAAGTGATGGAAGGCAAACTGGATATGCTGATCGAACCTATTGTCCAGGAATACCAGGCCGATCAGCTGGCGGCCCTGGCCGAGCAGGATTAATGGAATATCAGCAGTGGCTACAGCAGGCAATTGCCCGTCTGCGCGGGAGCGACAGCCCGCGCCGCGACGCCGAAATCCTGCTGGGCTTCATTACCGGTAAGGCGCGGACCTTTATCCTCGCCTTCGGTGAAACACCGCTCCTGCCTGAGCAGCAGACGCAGCTTGATACGCTGCTGGCCCGCCGCGAGCAGGGTGAACCGGTCGCGCATCTTGTCGGGATGCGTGAATTCTGGTCCCTGCCACTGTTTGTCTCCCCGGCCACGCTGATCCCGCGTCCGGATACGGAGTGTCTGGTTGAGCAGGCGCTGGCGCGTCTTCCCGATACGCCCTGCTCTATTCTCGATCTCGGTACCGGCACCGGCGCTATCGCCCTGGCGCTTGCCAGTGAGCGGCCGGATTGCCAGGTTATCGCCGTCGACAGGGTGGCGGAAGCCGTGGCGCTGGCACGACGTAATGCCGACGCGCTGCATATTCGTAATATCAGGATCGCGCAGAGCGACTGGTTTTCCGCACTCGCCGGGCAGCGTTTCCGCCTGATTGCCAGTAACCCTCCGTATATCGATGAACAGGATCCGCATCTGGCTCAGGGGGACGTGCGTTTTGAGCCGAAAAGCGCGCTCGTTGCTGCCGACAGCGGTCTGGCCGATCTGGCGCATATCATTCGCCAGGGACGGGGTTATCTATTACCCGGCGGCGTGATGCTGCTGGAGCACGGCTGGCAGCAGGGCGAGGCCGTCCGCGCGATTTTTATCCGCGAAGACTATAGCGATGTGGAAACCTGTGTCGATTACGGTGGTAACGATCGGGTGACGCTTGGTCGGTGGCCCGCACAGGAGAACGCATAATGCTTTTTCGCGCGCTGATCTATACCCATATTGCCTGCGTGGTGCTGACCATCAGCCTGTTTATTGTGCGTTACTGGTGGCGTTATACCGGTAATCCGCGCGCGCAGGTGGGATGGGTGCGACGTCTGCCGCATCTGGTTGATACGCTGCTGTTGCTCAGCGGCGTGGGATTAATGTGGGTTACCCAAAGCTTCCCGTTTACAGAGCACGGTACGTGGCTGACGGAAAAGTTGTTTGGCGTTATTATCTACATCGTTTTAGGATTTTTTGCGCTGGGACATCGTGTCCGGCGCAGCCAGCAGGCAGGATTTATTGCCTTTATGCTGGGGCTGGTGGTGCTGTATATCATTGTCAAACTGGCCATAACACATATACCGTTACTGGGGTAAGTCATGAGGTCGTTAGCTAATTTCGAATTTAACAAAGCGCCGCTGTGCGAAGGGATGGTTCTGATTTCAGAACTGATCCGCGAAGATTTCCCGGCGCAACGCGTGTACGACGAACTGGAACAGCTGGTTCGTATCGCGCGGGAAGAAATTTGCCAGGCGTCGTCCCCGGATACACAGATGGAAGCGTTGCTTGAGCTGTTCTACGGTGAATGGGGCTTTAAAGATAAACGCGGCGTTTATCGTCTCTCCGATGCCCTGTGGCTCGATCAGGTGCTGAAACATCGCGAGGGTAGCGCCGTTTCTCTGGGCGCGATCCTGCTGTGGGTCGCCCATCGTCTGGATATTATGCTGGTGCCGGTGATTTTCCCCACCCAGCTTATCCTGCGTACCGAGTCCGAAGAGGGCGAGCTGTGGCTAATCAATCCGTTTAACGGTGACACTCTCGATGAGCACACGCTTGAAGTCTGGCTGAAGGGCAATATCAGCCCGATGGCGGAACTGTTTAATGAGGATCTCGACGAGGCGGATAACGCCGAAGTGGTCCGCAAACTGCTCGACACTCTGAAATCGTCGCTGATGGAAGAGCGGCAGATGGAGCTGGCCCTGCGCGCCAGCGAAGTGCTGCTGCAGTTTAATCCGGAAGACCCGTATGAAATCCGCGACCGCGGGCTGATTTATGCCCAGCTGGAGTGTGACCATGTGGCGCTGCACGACTTAAACTATTTCGTTGAGCAGTGCCCGGAAGATCCGATAAGCGAGATGATCCGCGCGCAAATTAACTCGATTTCGCATAAATCTATTACGTTGCATTAATCCGATTCAAATCTGAACCCTGATAAGGCGATCTTATGAAACAAAAAGTGGTTAGCATTGGCGATATTAACGTTGCGAACGACCTGCCATTTGTGCTCTTTGGCGGCATGAACGTGCTGGAATCCCGTGACCTGGCAATGCGCATCTGCGAACATTACGTGACCGTGACCCAGAAGCTGGGTATCCCGTATGTCTTCAAAGCCTCTTTTGATAAAGCGAATCGCTCCTCTATTCACTCTTACCGTGGCCCGGGCCTGGAAGAGGGAATGAAGATTTTCCAGGAGCTGAAGCAGACCTTCGGCGTAAAAGTGATCACCGACGTGCACGAAGCGAGCCAGGCTCAGCCGGTTGCCGACGTGGTGGATGTGATCCAGCTTCCGGCATTCCTCGCGCGTCAGACCGACCTGGTTGAGGCGATGGCGAAAACCGGCGCGGTGGTTAACGTTAAGAAACCGCAGTTTGTCAGCCCGGGCCAGATGGGCAATATCGTCGATAAGTTCCATGAAGGCGGTAACGACAAAGTGATTCTTTGCGATCGCGGCAGTAACTTCGGTTATGACAACCTGGTTGTTGATATGCTGGGCTTCAGCGTGATGAAAAAGGTCAGCAACAACTCGCCGATTATTTTCGACGTAACCCATGCTTTGCAGTGCCGCGACCCGTTTGGTGCCGCCTCTGGCGGCCGTCGTGCGCAGGTTGCAGAGCTGGCGCGTGCCGGTATGGCAACCGGCCTGGCCGGTCTGTTTATCGAAGCGCACCCGGATCCCGCCAATGCGAAATGCGACGGCCCGTCCGCGTTGCCGCTGGCGAAGCTGGAGCCGTTCCTGCGTCAGATTAAAGCGCTTGATGAGCTGGTGAAAAGCTTCGACCAGCTGGATACCGAAGCGTAATCGCCAGGGCGTTTGCCGCATATAAAAATCCCCCGATTATCGGGGGATTTTTATATCGGCAGCGTACCGTTGTTATTCGACGGTCAGGATGCGGGTGGTATTGGTGGAGCCGATGGTGCTCATGACGTCACCCTGAGTGACGATAACCAGGTCACCGGAGAGCAGATAGCCTTTGTCACGCAGCAGGTTAACCGCTTCGCTAGCGGCAACCACGCCATCACCGGCGCCGTCATAATGTACCGGGGTGACGCCGCGATACAGCGAGGTCAGGTTCAGGGTGCGTTCGTGACGTGACATGGCGAAAATTGGCAGGCCGGAGCTGATTCGGGAGGTCATCAGCGCGGTACGGCCGGATTCGGTCATGGTAATAATGGCGGTCACGCCTTTCAGGTGGTTAGCCGCATACATCGCCGACATGGCAATCGCTTCTTCCACGTTGTCGAACTCGACGTCCAGACGGTGCCTGGAGACGTTAATACTGGGGATTTTTTCCGCGCCGAGGCAGACGCGCGCCATCGCGGCAACGGTCTCAGCCGGATACTGACCGGCAGCCGTTTCGGCGGAGAGCATCACCGCATCGGTTCCGTCCAGCACTGCGTTTGCCACGTCCATGACTTCCGCACGGGTCGGCATCGGGTTGGTGATCATTGACTCCATCATCTGGGTCGCGGTGATCACCGCGCGGTTCAGCTTGCGGGCGCGGCGAATCAGGGTCTTCTGGATGCCGACCAGTTCCGGGTCGCCGATTTCCACGCCGAGGTCGCCACGGGCAACCATCACCACGTCAGAGGCGAGGATCACGTCATCCATTGCATCCTGATCGCAGACGGCTTCCGCACGCTCGACCTTCGCTACGATTTTCGCGTCGCAGCCAGCATCACGGGCCAGACGGCGGGCGTAGTTCAGGTCTTCGCCACAGCGCGGGAAGGAGACGGCCAGGTAGTCGACGCCAATCTGCGCGGCAGTCAGGATATCGGCTTTGTCTTTTTCGGTCAGGGCTTCGGCAGAGAGGCCGCCGCCGAGCTTGTTAATGCCTTTATTGTTGGAGAGCGGGCCACCGACGGTGACTTCGGTGAAGACTTTCATACTCTGAACGTCCAGCACCTTCAGCTGTACACGGCCGTCGTCGAGCAGAAGAATGTCGCCCGGCACCACGTCAGCAGGCAGGCCTTTATAGTCGATACCGACTTTTTCTTTATCGCCTTCGCCTTTGCTGAGGTTTGCATCGAGCAGGAATTTGTCGCCGACGTTAAGGAACACTTTACCTTCTTTAAAGGTAGATACGCGGATTTTCGGGCCTTGCAGGTCGCCGAGGATAGCGACGTGGCGGCCAAGTCTGGCGGCGATTTCACGGACTTTATCGGCGCGGAGTTTGTGATCTTCCGGGGTCCCGTGAGAGAAGTTCATACGAACAACGTTAGCACCTGCGGCAATAATCTTTTCGAGGTTGTTATCGCGATCCGTTGCCGGGCCTAACGTGGTGACGATCTTAGTTCTGCGAAGCCTTCTGGACATGTAATACTCCGTTGAGTGAAACAACTCAGGTGTTGCGTGAACAGGGATTCGGTTAACCCTGGCCATAACGGTACAATGGGAACTTAACCGAACGACAGAATAAGTACTGCTTTGTTATACGCTTTTAATGGTTATCGCTTCCGGGAAGCAGGTCTTTATCAAACCGCGATTCCTTCAACGCTTCTTTGACTCTCTTCAAGTTATCCCTGAATTTTGCGCCGCGACGTAGCGTAAATCCGGTTGCCAGCACATCAATCACCGTCAGCTGAGCCAACCGCGAGACCATCGGCATATAAATGTCGGTATCTTCGGGCACATCGAGGGTAATGGCGAGCGTGGCTTCGCGTGCCAGCGGCGTACCGGCGGAGGTGAGGGCGATCACCATCGCATCATTCTCCCGTGCCAGCTGCGCCAGCTCCACCAGATTTTTTGTGCGTCCGGTATGGGAAATCAACACCACCACGTCGTCATCGCTACAATTCATACAGCTCATACGTTGCAGCACAATGTCCTCAGAGTAAACTACCGGGACATTGAAACGAAAGAACTTGTTCATTGCATCGTGGGCCACGGCGGCCGACGAGCCGAGGCCGAAAAAGGCGATCTTCTTGGCCTGTGTCAGCAAATCGACGGCGCGATTAACGGCGGACATATCCAGCGACTGGCGCACGTGATCGAGGCTGGCCATCGCCGACTCAAAAATTTTGCCCGTATAGGCTTCAACGCTGTCGTCCTCATCGACATTGCGGTTAACATAGGGCGTGCCGTTGGCCAGGCTCTGGGCCAGATGCAGCTTAAAATCGGGGAATCCGCGGGTCGCCATACTGCGGCAAAAACGGTTAACGGTGGGTTCGCTGACCGAGGCCTCAAGCGCCAGCGCGGCAATGCTTGAATGAATGGCCCGATCCGGGTTGGCGAGGATCACGTCGGCAACTTTGCGCTCTGATTTACTTAGGTGTTCCAGTTGAGCCTGGACTTTTTCCAGCATATTCATCAAAGAGTACACTCATATTAATAACGATTTCAGTAATAAATGAAATCGTGAAGCGTTTAGCAAGAATATACCGCCGCATTCCTGAGATGGGATGGGCAAGTGCTACAAAAAATGTTGTTTTTTTTCAATACATGATCAGAGTCGGGTTTTATAGATGAAGAATAACACCCGGCTGTCGGGATTTATCCCACAGTTAGGTCCGTAAGCGAGTGTTTTGCGGCAAATAGCACGCATTGACCGCTGCGCGGACTTTCGGCAAAAGCTTAAACACAGTACAGTGCAACGTAATAAAATTACAAGTAAGGCCTGGCAGACGAACCAGGTTATCCAACTGAGGAGAATGACATGGCGGTAACGCAAACAGCCCAGGCATGTGACCTGGTCATTTTCGGCGCGAAAGGCGATCTGTCGCGGCGTAAATTGCTGCCTTCCCTGTATCAACTTGAAAAAGCAGGCCAGCTCCACCCGGAAACCCGCATTATCGGGGTCGGTCGCGCGGACTGGGATAAAGACGCCTGGATCAAGGTGGTGCGCGAAGCGCTGGAAACTTTTATGAAGGAGAAAATCGACGCGGGCCTCTGGGATACGCTGAGCGGCCGTCTCGATTTCTGTAACCTCGACGTCAACGACACCACGGCTTTCACGCGCCTGGGTGACATGCTGGACCAGGAAAATCGTACCACCATTAACTACTTTGCGATGCCGCCGAGCACCTTTGGCGCAATCTGCAAAGGCCTTGGTGAAGCCAGGCTTAACGCTAAACCGGCGCGCGTGGTGATGGAAAAACCGTTGGGTACCTCCCTTGCGACCTCCCGCGAAATCAACGACCAGGTCGGCCAGTATTTTGAAGAGTGCCAGGTCTATCGTATTGACCACTATCTCGGGAAAGAGACGGTGCTCAACCTGCTGGCGCTTCGCTTTGCCAACTCTCTGTTCGTCAACAACTGGGATAACCGCACTATCGACCACGTGGAAATTACCGTCGCCGAAGAAGTTGGGATCGAAGGCCGCTGGGGCTACTTCGATCAGGCTGGCCAGATGCGCGATATGATTCAGAACCACCTCCTGCAGATCCTCTGCATGATTGCGATGTCGCCGCCGTCGGACCTGTCCGCCGACAGCATCCGCGATGAGAAAGTGAAGGTGCTGAAATCCCTCAAGCGTATCGATCGCTCTAACGTGCGCGAGAAAACCGTGCGCGGCCAGTACAGCGCCGGTTTTGCCCAGGGCAAAAAAGTGCCGGGCTATCTGGAAGAAGAGGGGGCCAACAAAACCAGCAATACCGAAACCTTCGTGGCGATCCGCGTCGATATCGAAAACTGGCGCTGGGCGGGCGTACCGTTCTACCTGCGCACCGGCAAACGTCTGCCGACCAAATGCTCAGAAGTGGTGGTCTACTTTAAGAACCCGGAACTGAATCTGTTCAAAGAGTCCTGGCAGGAGCTGCCACAGAATAAACTGACCATTCGCCTGCAGCCGGATGAGGGTGTGGATATCCAGATCCTCAATAAAGTCCCGGGTCTTGATCACAAACACAATCTGCAAACCACCAAGCTGGATCTGAGCTATTCAGAGACCTTTAACGAGACGCATCTGGCCGATGCTTACGAGCGTCTGCTGCTGGAAACCATGCGCGGGATTCAGGCGCTGTTTGTACGCCGTGATGAAGTGGAAGAGGCCTGGAAGTGGGTTGACTCCATTACCGAAGCCTGGGCGGCTGACCAGGATGCGCCTAAGCCGTATCAGGCGGGCACCTGGGGCCCTGTTGCCTCGGTGGCAATGATTACCCGCGACGGTCGTTCCTGGAACGAATTCGAGTGATTTGCGGGTTAAAATGCCTTTTACGTTACTGGTAACATGATCTAAGGCAGAAACCCGCACATTTCTTGCTCTTTTAAGCCCCGACTGGATTCACCAGCGGGGCTTTTTTTATTACACTGGCTGAAACGATTTTTCCCCAGGTGCTAAAGGGAACAACGCTTCAGCAATTAGAGCGTCCGTTTGAACCCACAGCCCGGAAAAAATAAATTTTAAGGAGCTTTTATGAATCCCGAATTGTTACGGGTAACGCAACGAATTATTGCCCGATCGCACGAAACCCGCAGCGCCTACCTTGCTCGTATCGAGCAGGCGAAAATCGAGACAGTCCAGCGATCTACGCTTGCCTGCGCTAACCTGGCCCACGGCTTCGCCGCCTGCCAGCCTGATGATAAAGCGTCGCTAAAAAGTATGCTACTTAACAATATCGCCATCATCACCTCCTACAACGACATGCTCTCCGCCCATCAACCCTACGAACGCTATCCGGATATTATTCGTCGTGCGCTGCACTCGGTTAACGCCGTCGGACAGGTTGCAGGTGGCGTACCGGCAATGTGTGACGGTGTCACGCAAGGCCAGGACGGGATGGAACTCTCTTTACTGAGTCGGGAAGTGATCGCCATGTCCGCGGCGGTGGGGCTGTCTCACAATATGTTCGACGGCGCGCTTTACCTTGGCGTTTGCGACAAAATCATCCCGGGCCTGGCGATGGCGGCGCTGTCGTTTGGTCATTTACCGGCGCTCTTCGTCCCGTCTGGCCCGATGGCCAGCGGCCTGCCGAATAAAGAGAAAGTGCGTATTCGCCAGCTTTATGCGGAAGGCAAAGTGGACCGGATGGCGCTGCTGGAATCGGAAGCGGCCTCCTATCATGCGCCGGGCACCTGTACCTTCTACGGTACTGCCAACACCAATCAGATAGTGGTGGAGTTTATGGGAATGCAGTTGCCGGGATCGTCCTTTGTTCACCCGGATGCGGAACTGCGTGAAGCCCTGACCATGGCGGCGGCGCGTCAGGTCACCCGACTCACCGGCAACGGCAATAGCTGGATGCCGCTTGGCAAAATGGTTGATGAAAAGGTAGTGGTCAACGGGATCGTCGCACTGCTGGCGACCGGCGGCTCGACCAACCACACCATGCACCTGGTCGCGATGGCGCGTGCGGCGGGCATTATTATTAACTGGGATGATTTCTCCGACCTGTCGGCTATCGTGCCGCTAATGGCGCGTCTCTACCCGAACGGTCCGGCAGATATTAACCACATCCAGGCAGCCGGTGGCGTGCCGGTGCTGGTGCGTGAATTGCTGAAGGGCGGTCTGCTGCACGAAGACGTCAACACCGTGGCCGGGTTCGGCCTCTCGCGTTACACCCTCGAACCCTGGCTGAACAACGGCGAGCTGGACTGGCGTGACGGCGCCAGCGCCTCGCTTGATGACGCGGTGATTGCCACCATTGAGAAACCGTTCTCAAAACATGGCGGCACCAAAGTGCTGAGCGGCAACCTCGGACGTGCGGTAATGAAAACCTCTGCGGTGCCGCTGGAAAACCAGGTTATCGAAGCCCCGGCGGTGATTTTTGAAAGCCAGCATGACGTGTTACCTGCCTTTGACGCCGGTTTACTGGACCGTGATTGCGTGGTTGTTGTGCGGCATCAGGGACCTAAAGCGAACGGGATGCCAGAATTACATAAACTCATGCCGCCACTTGGTGTATTATTGGACCGCTGTTTCAAAATTGCATTAGTTACCGATGGACGGCTCTCCGGCGCATCAGGTAAAGTGCCGTCGGCGATTCATGTGACACCGGAAGCGTATGACGGCGGGTTGCTGGCAAAAGTGCGTGACGGCGACATGATTCGTGTTAACGGCCAGACGGGTGAGTTGACCCTTCTGGTGGATGAAGATGAACTGGCGGCACGTCAGCCACATATTCCTGACCTGAGCGCGGCGCGCGTGGGAACGGGGCGTGAAATGTTCAGCGCACTACGGGAAAAACTTTCCGGTGCGGAACAGGGCGCGACCTGCATCGATTTTTAAGACGACAAGATTTGTCTATTCAGGCGAGAGAATATTTCTGATGAAAAACTGGAAAACAACTGCTGAAACAATCCTGAAAACTGGCCCGGTAGTGCCGGTGATCGTAGTCAATAAACTGGAACACGCCGTGCCGATGGCCAAAGCGCTGGTTGCCGGTGGTGTGCGCGTGCTGGAAGTGACGCTGCGTACCCCATGCGCCATGGATGCTATCCGCGCTATCGCCAAAGAAGTGCCGGAGGCCATTATCGGTGCCGGTACCGTACTGAATCCGCAGCAGCTGGAGGAAGTGACTGAAGCGGGCGCGCAGTTCGCCATCAGCCCGGGTCTGACCGAGCCGCTGCTGAAAGCCGCGACCGAAGGGACTATCCCTCTGATCCCGGGCATCAGTACCGTGTCTGAACTGATGCTGGGTATGGACTATGGTCTGAAAGAGTTCAAATTCTTTCCGGCGGAAGCCAACGGTGGCACCAAAGCGCTACAGGCTATTGCGGGTCCGTTCGCGCAGGTCCGTTTCTGCCCGACCGGCGGTATCTCGCCAGCCAACTACCGAGACTACCTGGCGCTGAAAAGCGTGCTTTGTATCGGCGGCTCCTGGCTGGTACCGGCGGATGCGCTGGAAGCTGGTGACTACGACCGTATCACCAAACTGGCGCGCGAAGCGGTTGAAGGCGCTAAGCTGTAAGCATGAAAAAACCCGGCATTGCCGGGTTTTCACTACAAAAGCGGGCCTGCGTTGACGCGGCCCGTTTTTTAACCTTTGACCACCACCACCGCCGCCGCGGCCGTTTTAGCCCGCTCAACCGCGTCTTCAACGCTGTCGGCCATGGCAAGGGCAACGCCCAGGCGACGGGTCCCGTCGATATCAGGTTTGCCGAACAGGCGCAGCTGCAGGCCGCTGCCTACCGCCGCGTCAACATTGCCGAAGGTCACATTCTGGCTGGTCAGCTCCGGCAGGATCACCGCCGATGCGGCCGGACCATACTGGCGAACGCCTCCTACGGGCAGGCCGAGGAACGCGCGGACGTGAAGGGCGAATTCCGACTGGTCCTGAGAGATCAACGTGACCATGCCGGTGTCGTGCGGGCGAGGGGAGACCTCGCTGAAAATCACCTCGTCGCCGCAGACAAAGAACTCAACGCCGAACAGACCGTAGCCGCCAAGGGCCAGTACAACCTGGCTGGCGATAGCCTGCGCACGATCAAGCGCCAGCGGACTCATCTGCTGCGGCTGCCAGGATTCACGGTAGTCGCCATCTTCCTGACGGTGACCGATCGGGGCGCAGAAATAAACGCCGTCGACGGCGCTGACGGTCAGCAGCGTAATTTCGAAATCAAAATTCACCACGCCTTCAACAATCACCCGACCGGCACCGGCGCGACCACCCTGTTGGGCATACTCCCAGGCGCGAGGAAGCTGGTCCGCCGTGCGGATAAAGCTCTGGCCCTTACCGGAAGAGCTCATCACCGGCTTCACGATGCAGGGGAATCCAATCGCCTCTACGGCCTCACGAAAAGCAGCTTCACCGTCCGCAAAACGGTAGCTGGAGGTGGGCAGGGAGAGTTCTTCTGCGGCCAGGCGACGAATACCTTCGCGATTCATCGTCAGACGGGCTGCACGGGCGCAGGGGACCACTTTCTGTCCACCCTGTTCCAGCGCGATCAGCATGTCGGTGGCAATCGCTTCAATTTCCGGCACGATGAAGTCGGGTTTTTCCTGCGCAACCAGGGCGTTGAGCGCGTTACCGTCCAGCATATTAATAACGTGAGCACGGTGGGCCACGTGCATTGCCGGGGCATCCGCATAGCGATCGACGGCAATGACTTCCAGCCCGAGACGCTGACACTCGATCGCCACCTCTTTTCCCAGCTCGCCCGAGCCCAGTAACATTACGCGTGTTGCCGCAGGACGCAGCGCCGTTCCAAATACCGTCATAGCCAATTTCCGATAGCAAAAAAGTTCGACGTAGTATAAACGAAAACGTTTGCGTCTGTCTTTTAACACTTGCACTTGTTTATGCTGCGCGCTATTATACTGTACAAATAAACAGTGTTAAGGGCTGCATTATGACGGTAGAAGTGAAATACGTGGTCATTCGCGAAGGTGAGGAAAAGATGTCATTTACCAGTAAAAAAGATGCGGATGCGTACGACAAAATGCTCGATATGGCCGATGTGCTGGGCGACTGGCTCGGCAATGCGCCTGTCGAGCTTAACGATGCCGCCCGCGAGGGCATGGCGCTGTGGCTGGCCGAGCAGAAAGATACGCTTAGCACGATCCTCAAGTCGGGCAAGCTGGCATCATCGGCTACGGAAGCCCAGGTCGAAACAGAATCCACGGATGGCGATGCGGTTGATATCACCAGTGCAACAAAGCGGGTCAAAGCGGCATAATTTGCGGATCTTTAGCTGGGCCAGACATTTCCTGACATCCTCTCACCTAATCTGGGCGGATTGTTATCCGCTATCTGAGGAAAATCATGTCTAACTGGCTCAATCAACTCCAGTCAATGCTGGGGCAGAATGGCGCATCGTCATCCTCGTCCGGCGAACAGGGGCTCAGCAAACTGCTGGTGCCTGGCGCGCTGGGCGGCCTGGCAGGGTTGCTTGTTGGCAATAAATCATCGCGCAAGCTGCTGACCAAATACGGCACCGGCGCGCTACTGGTCGGCGGTGGTGCGGTGGCCGGCACCGTGCTGTGGAACAAGTATAAAGACAGGATCCGTACCGCTCATCAGGGCGAACCGCAGTTTGGCCAGCAGAGCTCTGCGCTGGATGTGCGGACGGAGCGGCTGATTCTCGCCCTGGTGTTTGCGGCAAAGAGCGACGGCCATATCGACGCTAACGAGCGTGCCGCCATCGAGCAGCAGATGCGCGAGGCGGGCGTGGAAGAGCAGGGGCGGGCGCTGGTGGCTCAGGCCATCGAACAGCCGCTAGACCCCCAGCGTCTGGCACGGGATATCCGTAACGAGGAAGAGGCGCTGGAAGTTTACTTCCTGAGCTGTGCCGCTATCGACATCGATCACTTTATGGAGCGCAGCTATCTGAATGCGCTCGGCGATGCCCTGAAAATCCCGCAGGATGTCCGGGACGGCATTGAGCAGGATCTTAAACAGCAAAAACAGGCACTTCCGGGATAATATTTTTGCCCTGACGACAGGTTTCGCTTGCATCGTGGCTGACATTTGCCACCATTAGGGAATGTTTTCTCTGATAAGTACGAATGTCATGCCACCAAAAGCGAAACCGATCCCTTACGTCATTACCACCCACGACGATACCCGCATCGATAACTACTACTGGCTGCGCGACGATACCCGCTCTCAGCCGGAGGTCCTTGACTACCTGCAGCAGGAGAATGCCTGGGGCCACAAGGTGATGGCTTCCCAGCAGGCATTGCAGGACCGCGTGCTGAAAGAGATTATCGACCGCCTGCCGCAGCGGGATATTTCTGCGCCTTACGTTAAAAATGGTTACCGCTATCGCAGTATTTATGAGCCGGGCCTGGAGTACGCCATCTGGCAGCGTCAACCGGCCCAGAGCGCAGGGTGGGACGCCTGGGAAACCCTGATCGACGGCAATGAGCGGGCGGCAAACAGTGAGTTCTACACCCTCGGCGCCATTGTGATTGCGCCGGACAACAGCCTGATGGCGCTGGCGGAGGATTATCTCTCCCGGCGTCAGTACGGCCTGCGTCTGCGCAATCTGGAGAGTGGGAACTGGTATCCGGAGGTGCTGGAAAATATCTCCCCGGATGTGGTCTGGGCCAACGATTCCAGAACGCTCTATTACGTGCGTAAACACCCGGTCACGTTACTGCCGTACCAGGTATGGCGGCATACGGTAGGAAACCCGACGAGCCGGGATGAGCTGATCTACGAAGAGCATGACGACACCTTTTACGTCAGCCTGCATAAAACCACCTCCCGCCACTTTGTGGTCATCGATCTTGCCAGCGCTACCACCAGTGAGGCTCTGCTGCTGGATGCCGAACTAGCCGATGCGCAACCGCAGGTCTTCCTGCCGCGCCACAAAGATCATGAATATCATCTCGATCACTACCAGCACCAGTTCTGGCTGCGCTCCAACCGCGACGGGAAAAATTTTGGCCTCTACCAGACGCCGCGACGTAATGAGCAGGTATGGCAGACGCTGATCCCGGCCCGCGATGAGGTGATGTTGGAAGACTTTACCCTGTTCCGCGACTGGCTGGTGGTGGCTGAACGCCAGCAGGGACTGACCAGCCTGCGACAGATTAATCAACAGAGCGGCGACAGCATGGGTATCGCCTTTGATGACCCAACCTATATTAGCTGGATAGCCAGTAATCCGGAGCCGGAAACGTCCCGGCTGCGGTACGGCTACTCGTCGATGACAACGCCGGATACGTTGTTTGAGCTGGATATGGACACGGGCGAGCGGCAGATCCTTAAACAGAGTGAGGTGGCCGGTTTTGATGCCAGGCACTATCGCAGCGAGCGGCTGTGGGTGACGGCCCGCGACGGCGTCGAGCTGCCCGTATCGCTGGTTTATCATCGCGAACACTTCCGTCCGGGGCATAATCCGCTGCTGGTCTACGGCTATGGCTCCTACGGAGCCAGTATGGATGCGGATTTCAGCAGCAGCCGTCTCAGCCTGCTGGATCGCGGTTTTGTCTTCGCCATTGCCCATGTGCGCGGCGGTGGAGAACTGGGTCAGCAGTGGTATGAGGACGGTAAGTTTCTCAACAAGAAAAACAGCTTTACGGACTATATCGACGCCTCTGAGGCGCTGTTAGCCCAGGGCTATGGCGATCCTGCGCTCTGTTACAGTATGGGCGGCAGCGCGGGCGGACTGCTGGTGGCTAATGTCATTAACCAGCGTCCGGAACTGTTCCATGGCGTGGTGGCTCAGGTGCCTTTTGTCGACGTGCTGACCACCATGCTCGATGAGTCCATTCCGCTGACCACCGGCGAGTTAGAAGAGTGGGGCGATCCGCAGGATAAAATCTATTACGACTATATCAAGAGCTACAGCCCTTATGATGGCGTAATGGCGCAGGATTATCCTCATCTTCTGGTTACCACCGGCCTTCACGATTCGCAGGTACAGTACTGGGAACCGGCCAAATGGGTGGCGAAACTCCGTGAGCTGAAAACCGACGATCGTTTGCTGCTACTGTGCACCGATATGGACGCTGGACATGGCGGGAAATCCGGGCGTTTTCGCAGCTATGAAGGCGTGGCGATGGTGTATAGTTTTCTGATTGCGCTGGCCCAGGGGACATTACCGGGCCAGGCGGGTTAATCAGTCACCCAGATAGTGCTTCAGGGTGAGACGCATCTCCGGCGTCATATTGGTCAGATTGTTCGACAGCCAACGCAGATAGCCGGGATCGCTCTCTGCAACTTCCGAGACCGGCTTACCGCGATATTTACCAAACGGGAAGGTGGTCAGCAGCGCAGGGCGGCCGGTGATGGTCACCATATCATCGGGCGTCCAGCCGGAGGTGTTGATAATATCGATAAGCAGGGCGGCGGTAATATAGCAGTCGTACAGCGCCCGGTGATGATGCAGGCCCGGCGGCGTTGCGACGCTCAGCTTGCGGGATTTATACAGCGCCATATTGCTGTACTTGATCCCCGGCCAGAGGCGACGGGCCAGTTTCATGGTACAGATCCAGTCGCCCTGCATGTCCGGCAGGACGCGACGGTCAAAACTGGCGTTATGCGCGACGTAAAAACGGCTGCCCTGATAGTGGGGAACAACCTCTTCAATCCACGGCTGTTTGGCGACCATCGCTTCCGTGATGCGGTGAATGGCCATTGCCTGTGGGCTGATAGGGCGGTCCGGGCGGACCAGGTGGCTCATGGGGTTGGTTATCTGGCCGTCAACAACATCGACAGAGGCAATTTCGACCACGCCGCCCTGCAAATCGCAGGTTTCGGTATCAATAACGCGTAACATGGCACACTCCTGGCCTTGAAAAGGGTAGCGTAATGGAATGCTTTCCCCTTGCCAACCCCGGGATGGGTCTTCAATCCGACGCTGCGATATACAACGCCCGGGACGTATTACTCTGGATGATGATTATTTCATTTTGGGTTCATAGGGCAGGCGTGAGAGATTGACCGATGCCAGACGGTGCGCAATCAGCCGTTCACGGAACCAGCCGCGCAGATGCTCAGGCTGCTCGCGTTCCACCGCTTCGGCAACGATCGGCATATTGTAGCGCTCTTTAAATGCGACGCCGGCCGCGGCGAGATCGACATTCACCTTATCCATCTCTTCCTGCTCAAGGGTTGCCAGATTGACGTTCATATTTTTTCTCCTCAATTCGCGGCTCAGAACTTACTAAGCTTGTTGCACAATGGCAAGTCCGTTGCGATTGCATCTCGACGGCCAAATTATACAACGGTATCCTTTTAGCAATAGAGCTAACCACAAGGAATGGCAAAGATGACTTTCACTTCTGCATGGCGGCGTCCGGCGCTCTGGCTTATCGCAACGCTGTTTGTCGCCCCCGGCGTTTTCGCCCATGCTCACCTGGAACACCAGTATCCCGCTGCGGATGCGCAGGTTGATGCGGCACCCCAGGCGCTGACGCTGAACTTCTCCGAAGGCATTGAGGCGCAGTTCAGTGGTCTGACCCTGACCGGTCCCGGTGACACGGCGATTGAAACCGGAAAGGCAAAGCGTAACGAGAAGGATAAAAAGCAGCTTATCGTTCCGCTCAGCCAGCCGCTGCAGCCCGGTGACTACCGCGTCAAGTGGCATGTGGTGTCCGTCGACGGCCACAAAACAAAAGGGCACTACCAGTTTAGCGTTCGCTAGCCGATGCTGGCGTGCACCTGGGTAAGCCTGCGTTTTGTTCATTTTCTGGCGCTGATGCTGGCTTTCGGCTGGGCGTCTTACTGCGTCTGGCTGGCGCCGCCAACCCTCAGGCCGCTGCTGGCCCGGCGCTTTCAGCCTCTGCAGCGTTATGCGCTGAAGCTGAATACGTTTAGCGCCACCCTGATGTTCGCTGTTCTCGGCGGACAGATGGGCGATGGCTGGGGCGATGTCTTGCGGCCTGAAATCTGGCAGGCGGTGGCAACAACCCGTACCGGCGGCATCCTGCTCTGGCAGGTAGTACTGGCCTGGATAACGATCGGGATGATGCTCATGCAGCCCCGGCGGGTTCAGGGGCTGCTGCTGATTTTTATCGTGATTCAGCTGCTATTGCTGGCCGGCGTCGGCCATGCGGCAATGAACGATGGCGTCTCTGGCGTCGTGCAGCGCGCTAATCACGCGCTACATCTGCTTTGCGCGGCTGGCTGGCTGGGCGGATTGCTGCCGCTACTCTACTGCATACAACTGTCACAGGGACGCTGGCAGCAGGCGTCTGTATACACCATGATGCGTTTCTCCCGCTACGGCCATCTGGCGGTGGCGGGCGTGCTGTTGACCGGCGCCGTTAACAGCTGGCTTATCCAGGGCCAGCTACTGGCATTTGACAGCCTCTATGGCCGCATGTTGTTGTTTAAATGTGCGTTAGTGACGCTGATAGTGGCAATTGCCCTCGTGAACAGGTATGTTCTGGTACCACGAATGCGCACCGGGGGAAGTCCGGCGCAGCAGCTTTTTATCCGCATGACACAAGGTGAAATGGTGCTCGGAGTGCTGGTGCTGGCGACGGTCAGCCTGTTTGCCACTCTGGAACCCTTCTGAACGGACTGACGAAACCATGAAGCGAATTATACTTTCTCTGCTCTTACTGACCTCTTCCGGTATCGCGCTCGCCGCACCACAGGTGATCACCGTCAGCCGGTTTGAGATGGGCAAGGATAAATGGGCATTTACGCGCGAAGAGGTCATGCTGACCTGCCGCCCGGGCAACGCGCTGTTTGTGATCAACCCCAGCACCCTGATGCAGTACCCGATCAACGACGTAGCGCAAAAACGCGTTGATAACGGCGAGAGCAAAGGTCAGTCCATCGATATCATTCTGGCCGATGACCCGAACAATCCTGGGCAGAAAATGAGCCTGGTGCCCTTTATCGAGCGTGCGAAAACCCTCTGCTAGCAATGTAAGCTAACCCGTTAACATTGCATAAAAAAACCGCAGGCTTCTGCAATGAAGCGCCGCGGTTTTTTTGTCTGGACCCGTCAGTTTTTCAGGCCTCTTTTGCCGCAGACTGGAAAAGCTGACGCGGTCATCTATTCTTAATGAGCAAGGCGACTTCGCCTGCATTAATGCCAACTTTTAGCGCACGGCTCTCTCCCAGGAGCCATTTCCCTGGACCAAATACAGGAATCGTATTTGGTCTTTTTTTATACGGTTGTTTTCTAAGGTTTTTTTCGGTGTGACCCCGAAATCCCCCGAAAAATCCATATTCGGTCTAAACCATAACATACTCTGAACCTCGGGCGTCCAAGTATTTTTTCGTCATTGCCAGATTCTTATGGCCGAGCAACCGCTGGGCGAATTCCTCTCCGCGCTCCTTCTCATACAACCGGCTCGCCAGGCTTCGGATCTCATGATACGGAGGCGGGTTCGGGCCAGGATCTAAACCGCACCCGTCACGAACTTTAGAAAATGCCTGCGTCACCCCATCAGGAGTTAGCGGACCCGGCTTTCTACTACCTCGCCGTACTGGTGAATAGAGCATAAAGACGGAAGGGTTGTTAAACCGATTCGACTCCGAACAGTACCGCAGCAACGTCCGCCGGTTAACGCCGTCAATCCTGGCTGTTCTGCCGCTGGAGTTTCGCGGTCAGTTGATGCCGGAGGATTCCTTCATGAGCCGTTATGCCGAGCTTGAAAAAGAAATCAGCGAAGCGAAAAGGGCGGTGATGCTCAACGCGCCAGCGCACCAGCTCGAGAAGGAAATCAGAGAGCTGCTCAGCTTTGTTCCAGCCGACTCGCTGGGTGCTGTTTTATCAAGTCTGGTCGCGATGGCGCCGGGGGTTTTATGAATCATATCCAATTCGTGGAAAAACACGTCCGCGATGAGCTGATTAAGCAGGGTTTTACCGCTGCTGTCGCTCAGGGGGGGGGGCATTCCAGGCTGTCGATATGTACAAACGTATGTCACAGGCCAGCCGTAAGGGGAGGATTCTTGAGGATGTACTGCGCCACGCAAAGCTTTGGGCAGATCGGTTTGAGCAGAAGCGCATTAAGCGCGGAAAGCAGCAGGGGCGGTTTTAAAGGGGTGAAGACCGTTGTGCGCCAACACAGCCGGTCTTCGGGTGCAAAAATGGGAAGTCATTGCGAGGTGAGTAAGCCTGGGCAAGTTAGGCAAGTAAATATCGGGAGAAGTAAATGGCTCGCATTAGAACAGTCAAACCAGAGTTCTGGACAGACGAGAAGATCGTCGAGTGGTCCATTTCTGCACGCCTGCTGTTTGTCGGACTATTCAATTTTTCGTATGACAAAGGCTGCATGGAGCGTTCGCCAAAACGAATCAAGATGCAGGTTTTCCCTGCTGACACCATCGATTGCGAGCCATTAATTATGGAATTGATCACTCACGGACTACTCACTGAGTACTCAGTGAATGCTCATGGATCGCTCACTGACGGAAAGGAAGTGGAAGGGAAAGGAAAAAGATATAGATCATGGTGCATCAGCTGGCGCTGATGACTAGCAGCAACCAGTGGAAAAAAAAATTATCAATCTGTCCTGGATGGTTACCACGAAATCCTTCCTGAGATGCCACAGATCAAAATCCTGACTGACAGCAGGAAAAAACACATCCGGACATTCTGGAAGAAATATCAGTTTGACGATGTGAGATGGCGGGCATACTTGGGGTACATCGCCACCAACTGTCGGTAGATGCTGGAAGACCGCCCGAATGGCAGTGGTGGGTTCTGGAAGCGCAAGAACCTGGATTACCTGATAACCGAACGCTGCTACGTCGCCGTGAAGGAGGAGCGTGCCAATGACAAATAACCCGATGACGCATTACAGCATTGGCGCTGAGCAGGCTGTTCTTGGTTGCCTGATGCATAACACCGACCATGGCTCTGCTTCTAACAACTCCTACAGCTTTAGCCAGCAAGACTACATTACTGCGCCCGATGCGGTTGCTGCTGGTAATAATGTTGCGGACAGAACGCAGGAGCAGATGCGAGATGCACGGCGTATGTATTCGGGGAACGGACAATAATGGGAATACTTGACGGACTGACACAGGCGCAGTCTTCCGGAAAAGACACGGTTAAGAAGGTGGGGATCGGCGGATTCTCTATGTTCGCCCGCGTAGGTCTCTGGCGTATCTGAAAAAGTGAGGCAGCTAATCTCATTAAGCATACTGTTGCGATTGGGCAGACCGGTCAGTGGGTCAATATGCCCTACGCAGTACCAGAACTGGAGATACTCACTGGTCAGTTTTGCCACCTGCAAGAGCTGATCGATCTGCAATAGATTAGGGCTGTAAGGTTGATTATCGGGCAAACACAGGGTGCCGAACACTTCGCCGTCGTGGGTTTTAAGCGGGGCGGCGGCATAGAAAATTACCGGCTCGTTGATGACCAGCGGGTAAGAGGAAAAACGCGGATCGCGGCGGGTATCGTTGCAGATAATGGCCCGCGAGCTGTGCACCGAGTGCTGGCACATGGTCTCGTCCAGATGCACTGTGGTTGCCAGCGGTGGTAAATTTTGCGTGCATTTAATGTACTGGAACTGGTCGTCTACAATGGTTACAAAGCTTCCGGAAACGCCCATCAGCTGACTGGCCAGCAGGCAAACTCATTCATAGCCCGGTCGCGGGCTTATCCTCCTGACGGAGCAGCTCCAGCGTGGCAAGTTTTTCCGTATCGCTTCTGTTTAAACCGGAGAACATGCATCACTCCGACCGGGCTGCAATTGATGAGTGTTTTGACGCGATTAAAAGCGGCTTCAGAGCTTAAATAATGGCAGAAATTAGCAAAATGTTATAAATGCGTTATTGTCAAATTGCCGATATCTTTACCACATCCCGCCAGAGGGGAGGGCATATGTATCAACGTATTAACGGTGAAAAATGGCGCTCAATCTGGGTCGTGGGCGATCTGCACGGTTGCTATCAGCAACTTATGGCTGAACTACGCGCTCGCCGTTTTAATCCCTTCGACGATTTGCTTATTTCCGTGGGCGACCTGATCGATCGCGGACCCGACAGCCTTAGCTGCCTGCAACTGCTGGAACAGTCATGGTTTGTTGCGGTGCGGGGCAATCATGAACAGATGGCCCTCGACGCGGTCGACGGCAATGAGATGCTGCTCTGGCAGCTGAACGGTGGAACATGGCTAAGCGAAACCTCACCCGAGGAACGGAAAGAGGCGAAGTCGCAGCTTAATGGCTGTCATCGGCTGCCCTGGATAATAGAGGTGCGCTGTCGTGACGGACTGCATGTTATCGCCCATGCGGATTACCCGGCATCGCACTATATCTGGTATCAGCCCGTTGATCGTAAGAAGGTGTTGTGGAGTCGGGAACGGCTGACCGTCGCGCTGGAAAAGCAGGAGTGGCAGGGAATTGAAGGGGCGGATCATTTCTGGTTTGGGCATACGCCACTGAAGCAGCGTTTCGACGTGGCGAATTTGCACTATATCGATACCGGCGCGGTATTTGGCGGGGAGCTGACGCTGGTTCAAATACAGTGATCAGAAATCGCTGTATTCGGCGGCGGGCTGCCAGAAGCCATCGATAAACTCTTCCAGCGGATAACAGCCACCGTGACGCATACGCTGGTCTTTCATAGCGAACAGACACTGTTGCTCCGTGTTGTAGACATCGATAACGATGTCATCACAGCCGCCGTCCAGGTAACAAACAAAAAGTACCAGTGCGAACATTCCACCCTCAGATTTTTACAACTTGATGTCAGTGTAGAGGATGAATCAGAGCGGGGAAACTAAACAGAGTAAATAACCCGTCTGACGGACGGGTTCCCTGTTGAGTCAGGCAAGACGCATAACCCAGGCATCGGACTGCTGGTCGTAGTGGTGGCGGTAGAGAACCGAGTGTTCCCCGTCGAGAATAGCTGGAATGCTGGTATCGGCATCCCATGCGTCGAGCTGCATACATAAATCCGGATCAGATTTACAGGGAATGACTAACGTTCGGTCTCCCTGCTGTTCGCCTTGCAGCTCGGCATCATCGATTTCAAACGTCCCGATGCGGACACTGGTTTTGCTCATAAACGCTCTCCGTTGATCTGCTGGGTTGTGGTACGACCAGTTTATCGCCCCATCTTACAGCTTGGACCACAGAGAGAAAATCGCCAGTCAAAACGTGCTTTTTTTTGCGCGCCATCACGCATCGGCGGCAAACAGACGCCCGTCACGGACCAGTTCGCGCGGATAGTTGTTCTTCAGACGCGATCCGACTTTTTTAGCAAGGCCCAGTGGAACGCCCTGAAAAGTCACCACAATTTCATCAGCGGCCGGCAGCGTTTCAGGCCAGACATCCCGCCCACGATACCACTCCTCAGCATCCTGTGGCGTCAGCTCGCAGCTGCAGGCGTCAGCGGCGGCCAGGGCGATAACCGCCTCATGCTGCCAGCGATAGCCCTTATTATGTGTCTCAGCCAGTTTCAGGCCGATACGAGAGAAGCGGACTTTACCCAGCAGCGGCTCAATTTCAGTCGGGAACAGCCAGATCTCTTTGTCACGCAGCCACAGGGAGAGACTGCTATCCCAGGCCAGCCCCGCTTTACGGGCGGCCAGGGTGAGAGCTTCCACTTCATGGGTTTTCAGCGGGCTGAATGGGAATTTGCCCATTTTGTAGCCCGGCGCAGGCAGAGGCTCAATGGCCTGGATTTTGCGCAGACGGGCGACAAAGAAGCCCTCGCAGTCGTAAATCTGCGGGAAGACATGAAGGTTCCCCTCGGGCGTCAGCGCGTCAGCTGCCGTCGGGAACAGCGTATTCAGCGGCTGACATTCAACCGCCTGTGGGTAGCGGGCCAGCAACCACTCCACCACTTCTTCATTCTCTTCACGATTAAGGGTACAGGTGGAGTAGACCAGCGTGCCACCGGGGCGCAGCGCGTGGAAAGCGCTGTCGATAAGTTCCCGTTGGGTGTCGGCAATCTCCCGATTGCTTTCCGCTGACCAGTTTTTTAACGCATTCGGATCTTTACGTACCACGCCTTCGCCTGAGCAGGGGGCATCGAGCAGGATCGCGTCGAAGGATTCCGGCAGAGCAGCACCGAAAACCCTGCCATCAAAGTGGGTCAGCGCAACGTTGCTAATGCCGCAGCGGCTGATATTGGCATGAAGCACCTTCACCCGGCTGGCAGAGAACTCATTGGCGAGGATCGCACCCTGATTACCCATACGGGCGGCGATCTGAGTGGTTTTAGAACCTGGCGCTGCCGCCACGTCCATTACCCGCAACGGTGCGTTGCCGTCGGCAAACAGCGCCGTCACCGGCAGCATGGAGCTGGCTTCCTGAATATAAAAGAGTCCGCTCAGATGCTCGGCGGTACTGCCCAGCGGCAGCGTCTCCTCATCTTCGCGGCCGATCCAGAAGCCTTCTTCACACCACGGGATCGCGGTGAGTTGCCAGCCGTAAGGGGCCACCAGCGACAAAAAGTCAGCGACGGTAATCTTCAGGGTATTAACGCGAATGCTGCGGCGTAGCGGACGCTGGCAGGCAGCGATAAAGTCATCCAGCGACAGATGGGCAGGCATTGCCGCCTGCATCAGGGCCAGAAAGTCGTCGGGAAGATAAGCTGAGTTTTGAGCCACGGGAGCACCACAGGGGAAAAACGGGTGCGCAGTGTACCACAAAGGCTCCGGCACAGACACGCCGGAGCCTTACGGATTTAACGTGGCAGCGCGGTTCCCCACTCACGCCACGCCTTCGGTTCCGCTTCCAGCAGCAGGAAGTGTTTACCCGCCTGTGCCTTCGGCGCCAGCGGGGTACCCGGCGGCGTGGCGAAGGCGATACCACCGCGAATAAACTGGTTAAAGGTGCCCGTTTTGACGACGCCGCCGGTTAGACCGAAGTCGAGACTGTAGCCGGAGGCCAGCCAGAACACTGAGTTATTACGCACCAGATGCTGATAATCCTTGCTGATACGCATCGCGATCATCACACGGTCAGAGAGCGAGCCCAGCGTCAGCCCAGTTACCGTACCCACTTCAATACCGCGGAACAGGACCGGGGTTCCGATATTCAGCGATCCGGATTCCGCTGCCTCGACCACGATGCTCAGCCCATCCAGATAGCGGGAGTCGGTGATGGTCGTCTCCTGCAGCGTAAAGTCGCGGCGTGCTTTACCGCGGCCCGGTTCGACGTTGATATAGGGCTGCAGCAGTGTATCAAGATGCTCAACGCCACCTGCGGAAATCTGCGGCGTGATCACCGAGAAGCGGGAGCCAATGCGGGCAAAGGTCTCCATATACTCAGGATAGAGGACCGCCGTGGCCTGCACTTCGTTACGTTCGGTAATCAGTTTCAGGCTCTGGATCTGGCCAATATCAATCCCCAGATAGCGAATCGGCATTCCAGGCGACAGCTTCCCGGCATCAAAAGCATGCAGCGTAATCTGACCGCCCACCGCGCGGGCGGCAGTTTCAGATGGATAGAGAATACGTTTATCGCCCTGGCGTGCGCTGGCACCGGCTCCGCTCAGATTATCAAAGCTGATGGCACCGCGCAGAGCGCGCGACAGGGGAGACGCCTGCACGGTCAGCCCACTGCCGTTCAGCTGTACTCTGGCACCGCCTTCGGCCCAGAACACGCTATTGTTGGTCAGCAGAGTGCGATACTCAGGTTTAATATGCAGTTCGATATCAAAGGCGTTGGCGCGCGGACGGACGGTAATCACTTCCCCGACCTCAAACTTACGATAGAGCACGACGGAGCCAGACTGTACGTCGGGCAGTACGTCCGCCGTCAGGGTCAGCGTGGTCGTAGGCAGGTCGCTCTGGCTGTTTTCCAGCGCCTTATCGAGATTGGCGTACAGCGGATACTGCTGTTTGACCTCGCCTTTGCTGCCCGGAAGAATGCGGATACCACCGCTCAGCCACTCGCCTGCGCTGGCGCCGAGAAACTCCACGCCGTCGAGCCCGACTTTGACATCCATCCGGCTGTTGACCACGAATTTGCTGTCGCCGTGGAGCATGTCACGATACTGCGGCTCGACCGCCACTGAGAAGCTGACGCCTTTCCCGGAGAGCGTGCGTTCCAGCACCTGACCGACCTGCACGCCGTGCAGTACCAGCGGCTGGCCCGCGTCAATACCGTAGCTCTCAGGTGCGTTCAGACTCAGGGTAATCACGTTGGGCGCTTGCAGCAGCGTTTTGCTGGCGGGCAGCACAGTAAAGCGATCCCGCGGCTCACCATCGCCCGGCACCAGTTCGAAGGTGCTGCCGGTCAGCAGGCTGCTGATGCCCGGGCTGTTGAGGGAGAGTTTCGGGCTGCGCAGCTCGATTCGGGTATTCTCGCGCAGCAGATTCACCACGCTCGGGTCGACGGTCATTTCGCCCGTCACGCCACCGGCGGCGACCAGATCGAGCTTTGTCAGTTCGCCAACCTCCAGCCCCTGGTACATCAGCGGCGTGGAACCCGCACGCAGTCCGTTACCGTCGGGCAGGTCCAGCTTAACCAGTACGCCACGCTGGCTATGGGCAAGATCTTCATACAGGCCGAATTCATCATCCTGGCCGGCAGCGGCCGAGTCGTCAGGAGAATCAAAGGCGATAGCGCCGTTGACCAGCGACGCGAGACTTTCAAGCTCGACCTGTGCCCCGCTAAGGCTGAAGTCGGCCTTGACGCCGGAAACATTCCAGAAGCGGCTGCCTTTTTTCACCAGGTTGGTAAAGCGACGCTCGATCAGGACATCAATGGTCACGCCTTCTTTGTTGGCGTTAATGGTGTAATCATAGACGCGACCTACCGGGATTTTACGGAAATAGACCAGAGACCCACTGCTCAGCGAGCCGAGGTCCGGCGCGTGCAGATGGATCATCAGTTCGCCGTTATTCAGCCGGTATTTCGGCTGCGTATCCAGGGCGGTGAAGTGCTCCTCAGGCTCGCCTTTACCGGGCATCATGCCGATATAGTTACCGCCGACCAGCGCATCCAGTCCGGATACCCCAGCGAGAGAGGCTTTAGGCGTCACCAGCCAGAACTGGGTCTGACTGCGCAGGGAATCTTTCATATCCGCTTTGATACTGGCGACAACTTCAATTTTGTTCAGATTCTCGCCGAGACGAATTTCCTGCACGGTGCCGACTTCCACGCCCTGAAAGCGTATAGGTGTACGACCGGCAACAATCCCGTCCGCAGACATAAAGTCGATAGTGATAGTGGTTCCGCGATCTTCGTAACTGTTCCAGATAAGCCATCCGGCAATCATCAGCGCGATGACCGGCAGCAGCCAAAAAGGCGAAATACGGCGTTTGGTAGTAACTCGCGCCTCAGTCGGCGTAGCGGGCGTTTCCTGACTCATGTGCATCCCAAAGTAACCGGCTGTCCAGCCATTCGACAGCAAGAATAGTCAATATTACCGCAGAGCCGAAATAAAACGCCGCGGGACCCATCGTAAACGTCAGCAACTGATCGCGATTAATCAGCGACATGGTCAGTGCGATAACAAATAAATCCAGCATCGACCAGCGGCCAATCCAGGTTACGGCGCGTAGTAGCAACATTCGCGCGCGCAGCCCCTGCTCACATTTAAAATGGATGCTGATAAGCAGTGTAAACAGGACGATGACTTTGGTAAATGGCACCAGAATACTGGCGAAAAAGACCACCGCCGCCACGGCAACGTTACTGTTCGCAAGCCCCATAATGCCGGACATGATCGTATCCTCCTGACGCGCGCCGTTGACGTAAATAATGGAGATTGGCATCAGGTTGGCCGGGAACAATAGCACCATCGACGCCAGCAGCGCGGCCCAGCTTTTCTGCAGGCTGTGACGTCTGCGAACGCGCAGCGGAATATGGCACCGCGGACAGCGGCCACGCGAATCGGGCAGGCCGGTAAAATGACAGCCTAAACAGACGCGCAGGTTCTCATGCGCACGACGGGCAGGGCGCTGAGGATAGAAACGCTCCCAGAGCTGTTCGACGTTGAGATGGATAAGCGTCAGCACGCTGAGGATTGTCAGACAGATAAACGCGAAAAGCCCGACGCCAGGCTGCAGAAACGCGTAGTCCTGCACTTTGATAGACGCGACGGCAATGCCGATCAGATAAATATCCAGCATCACCCACTCTTTCAGTTTATCCAGCATCAGCAATACCGGGCGCAGATTCATGCCAAGAATATTGCCGAGCCATAAGTATGCGATGGCCAGCACCAGCACCAGCGGTGCGCCGACGGTACAGAACAGCACCATCGCGGCGGTAGCAGGATCGCCCTGGCTGGTCATCTGCCAGATCCCCTGCAGCAGGTTGGCATCAATACGCACGCCAAGTAGATAAAGGCGCAGCAGCGGTTCGCTCCAGGCGAAGGGCATCAGCAGCAACATGGCGCAGGCCATCGCACCGAGACGCGTCAGGGACCAGTCACGGCCATCGCGAATTTTGGCATTACAGCAGGGACACCTGGCGCTCTGGTGCGATTTCATCTTTGGCAGCATAAAAAGCGTATCGCACTGGGGGCAACGTTGGTAATGTTCCCGCGGCAGTGGATCGCCTATCGCATGAACGGCGATTTTTTTATCCGGCGTTAGCCGGGGTGTTTGAAGGGCCATTTATCGCGTTGGTTGAAGTTTGAATAAATCTATCTTAACTCATGAATGGATACATCTTGAGCCTTTGCGCATTTAATGCTTATTTTATAATGCTGAAGACAAGCCGTACGCGGCCCGAAGTAAGACAACAATAGTGATTGCATAATGAACAAAACAGAATTTTACGCGGATCTGAACCGTGATTTCCAGGCGCTTATGGCAGACGAGACCAGTTTTCTGGCGATGCTGTCTAATACCAGCGCACTACTGTTTGAACGTCTGGAAGGGGTGAACTGGGCAGGATTCTATCTGCTCGAAGGCGACACGCTGGTGCTGGGGCCGTTCCAGGGCAAAATTGCCTGCGTACGAATTCCGGTCGGCCGTGGCGTTTGCGGAACGGCGGTTGCACAAAATGCGGTGCAGCGTGTCGATGACGTGCACGCTTTTGCCGGTCATATCGCCTGCGATGCGGCCAGCAATGCTGAGATAGTCCTGCCGCTGGTGGTGAAAAATCAGATTTTTGGCGTACTGGATATCGACAGCACGACCTATTCGCGTTTCACCGCAGACGATGAGCAGGGACTGCGCACCTTGGTTGCAGGGCTTGAACAGCTGCTTGCCGCCACGGATTTTCAAAAATTCTTTGCGCCCGTCGCAGGATAATCAACGGATGACGTAGCATTTAGCGATGGCGTCATTATAATGGCGCCTGTTCATGCCTGCGGCTTGTTGGCTACGTCCGTTGTAATCAGGAAATTTCATGGAAAATCAACCTAAGTTGAATAGCAGTAAAGATGTTATCGCGTTTCTGGCCGAGCGTTTCCCGCAGTGCTTTAGCGCTGAAGGCGAAGCCCGCCCCCTGAAGATTGGTATCTTCCAGGATCTGGTCACGCGCGTTGAGGGAGAGATGAATCTCAGTAAAACTCAACTTCGCTCCGCATTACGTCTCTATACGTCCAGCTGGCGCTATCTGCACGGCGTTAAGCCGGGTGCGCTCCGCGTCGACCTCGACGGCAACGCCTGTGGCGAGCTGGATGAACAGCACATTGAACATGCGCGTCAGCAGCTTGAAGAAGCGAAAGCGCGAGTCCAGGCTCAGCGCGCAGAGCAGCAGGCTAAAAAACGTGAAGCCGCCGCTGCGGAAGGTAAAACCGACGCGCCTCGTCGCGAGCGTAAACCTCGCCCGGCCCCGCGCAGTGCTGAAGGTACCGAGCGCAAGCCGCGTAGCAATAAGCCGGCGACAAAAGCGCAACGTGTGGTGCAGGAACAACGCCATACTCCAGTTTCAGATTTGTCTGCTCTCAGCGTAGGTCAGAATCTAAAAGTGAAAGCAGGCAACAATGCAATGGATGCCACCGTGCTGGAAATCACCAAAGATGGCGTACGTGTACAGCTAACTTCTGGTATGTCGATGATTGTACGCGCGGAACACCTGTTGTTCTGATACGGAGACCAGTCCTGGCATGAACAATTTTTTTAAAGTTACCGCGCTGGCGGGCCTACTGCTGGTCACAGGCCGCGCCGTTGCCGTGGAAGATATTACACGTGTTGAGCAGATCCCTACGATGAAGGAAGAAGCTGAGCACGCGACGGTCAGTGAGCGCGTGACCTCCCGGTTTACGCGTTCTCACTACCGCCAGTTCGATCTCGACGAATCCTTCTCTGCGAAAATTTTTCAGCGCTATCTCAATCTGCTCGATTACAGCCACAACGTCCTGCTTGCCAGTGACGTTGAGCAGTTTACGAAAAAGCAGGGGCTGATCGGTGATGAGCTCCGCAGCGGTAAACTGGATGTCTTCTATGACCTGTATAATCTGGCACAGAAGCGTCGTTTTGAGCGCTATGAGTACGCGCTTAAAATGCTGGAACGTCCGATGGACTTCAGCGGCACTGACACCTTTAACCTCGATCGCAGCAAGTCGCCGTGGCCGAAAAGCGAAGCTGAACTTGATGCGCTCTGGGATGCCAAGGTCAAATATGACCAGCTCAGCCTTAAGCTGACCGGCAAAAGCGATAAAGAAATTCGTGAAACCCTGACCCGTCGTTATAAGTTTGCGATTCGCCGACTGGCGCAGACCAACAGTGAAGACGTTTTCTCGCTGGCGATGACCGCCTTCGCACGCGAAATCGATCCGCATACCAACTACCTCTCGCCGCGTAACACCGAGCAGTTTAATACCGAAATGAGCCTGTCTCTGGAAGGTATCGGTGCCGTGTTGCAGATGGACGATGACTATACGGTGATTAACTCAATGGTTGCGGGCGGCCCGGCCGCGAAAAGCAAGGCGATTAGCGTCGGCGATCGTATTGTCGGCGTCGGTCAGATCGGTCAGAACATGATTGACGTGATTGGCTGGCGCCTGGATGACGTGGTTGCGCTGATTAAAGGTCCGAAGGGCAGCAAGGTACGTCTTGAGGTTCTGCCGGCTGGAAAGGGCACTAAAACCCGGATTGTCACCCTGACTCGCGAACGTATCCGTCTGGAAGATCGCGCGGTTAAGATGTCGGTTAAAACCGTCGGTAAAGAAAAAGTTGGCGTGCTGGATATCCCTGGTTTCTATGTTGGCCTGACCGATGACGTTAAGGCGCAGCTGCAGAAACTGGAAAAACAGAACGTCAGCAGCATCATTATCGATCTGCGGAGTAACGGCGGCGGGGCGCTGACTGAAGCGGTATCGCTGTCCGGTCTGTTTATTCCGTCCGGTCCGGTGGTACAGGTCCGTGATAACAACGGCAAGGTGCGTGAAGACAGCGACACTGACGGGGTGGTCTACTACAAAGGCCCGCTGGTGGTGATGGTTGATCGCTTCAGCGCCTCGGCGTCTGAGATCTTTGCCGCAGCGATGCAGGATTATGGTCGCGCGCTGATCGTTGGTGAGCCGACCTTTGGTAAAGGCACCGTACAGCAATATCGTTCCCTGAACCGTATTTACGATCAGATGCTGCGTCCGGAATGGCCTGCGCTGGGTTCGGTCCAGTACACCATTCAGAAGTTTTACCGTATCAACGGCGGCAGTACCCAGCGTAAAGGCGTCACGCCGGATATTCTGATGCCGACCGGCAGAGAAGAGACGGAGACCGGTGAGCAGTTCGAGGATAACGCCCTGCCGTGGGACAGCATCAACGCGGCAAGCTGGGTGAAATCTGGCGATCTGAAACCGTTCGGGCCTGAGCTGCTGGCGCAGCATAAAGCGCGTATCGCGAAAGATCCTGAGTTCCAGTATATCGAAAAAGATATCACCCGTTTCAACGCCCTGAAGGCGAAGAAAAACATCGTTTCCCTGAACTACGTCCAGCGTGAAAAAGAGAACGAAGAGGATGATGCGATTCGTCTGGCACGGATTAACGATCGTCGCAAGCGTGAAGGGAAAGCGCCGCTGAAGAAACTCGACGATCTGCCGAAGGATTACCAGGAGCCGGACCCGTATCTGGATGAGACGGTTCATATCGCGCTCGACCTGGCGAAACTCGACAAAGCGAAGCTGGCAGAAAACCCGGTACCCGCTAAATAAGACCCCCAGGCACAAGAAATTGTGCCTGTTTTTTTTATCTGTGATCTTCGCGTAAGCATGATGCTACAAAATGTAAAGTTGTGTTTTTCTCGTGACTTACCGGACTGTGATCCTTGAAAATGCCGTGCATACCCATACGATATGGGTAGCGCATAGTGCGTTTTGTTAAATCGAGGTTAAAAGAATATTATGATGCGAATCGCGCTCTTCCTGATGACCAACCTTGCGGTTATGGTGGTATTCGGACTGGTGCTGAGCCTGACCGGAATTCAGTCAAGCAGCATGACGGGTCTGTTGATCATGGCGGCGCTGTTTGGTTTCGGTGGCTCGATCGTTTCACTGCTGATGTCCAAATGGATGGCGTTGAAATCGGTTGGCGGTGAAGTCATCGAACAGCCGCGCAACGAAAGCGAACGCTGGCTGCTGGAAACCGTCGCGAATCAGTCCCGCCAGGTCGGAATTGTGACACCACAGGTGGCTATCTATCATGCGCCGGATATCAACGCCTTTGCGACAGGTGCGCGTCGCGACGCCTCTCTGGTGGCCGTCAGCTCCGGTCTGCTGCAGAACATGAGCCGTGACGAAGCGGAAGCCGTTATCGCCCATGAAATCAGCCACATTGCCAACGGCGATATGGTGACCATGACTCTGATCCAGGGGGTGGTGAACACCTTCGTTATCTTTATCTCGCGTGTTCTTGCTCAGCTTGCAGCGGGTTTCCTCGGCGGCAACCGCGACGATAGCGAGAGTAACAATGGCAACCCGATTATCTACTTTGCCGTGGCAATGGTACTGGAACTGGTGTTCGGGATCCTGGCAAGCATCATCACCATGTGGTTCTCCCGTCACCGTGAATTCCACGCGGATGCGGGTTCAGCGAAGCTGGTAGGGCGTGAGAAGATGATTGCCGCGCTTCAGCGTCTGAAAACCAGCTACGAGCCGCAGGAAGCAACCAGCATGATGGCATTTTGCATCAATGGTAAGTCGAAATCCCTGAGCGAAATGTTTATGACTCACCCTCCGCTGGATAAGCGTATCGAAGCACTGCGCAGCGGTGGGTATCTGAAATAGTCGTTACGGTTTTGCAGTCAAAAAGCGCGTCCTGAGAGACGCGCTTTTTTTGCGGCCGTGGAAAAGCCGCTATCCGGGCTATAGCATGAGCGTCGGAAAAAAGACGATGCTGCGGATAGCGACGGAAAGCGTGGTCCGACTGCGTAACGGTTTGAAAACGTTACTCAGATGAGCGCGAGGACGAAAGCTGTCCGAGTGGAATAAAGCGGGACTGGTATCAGTCGCGGATACGATACAACGACTTAAACGTATAACCTTAACCGCCGTATACGAAACCGTACGGTGGTGTTAGAGGACGGCAGGCTAATAAAGCCTGCCTCCTACTCAATCCTGTGTCCGGGGCTGGCGAATACGTAGCCCGCTGACCAGCGCGGCCAGCGTTGCAAGACTTCCGGCGAGCCACAGAGAAATATGGGTTCCCTGGGTCGCAAAGAGATTAAACAACAGGGCAACCATCGCAGCGCCTGTACTCTGCCCCAGCAGCCGGGCCGTGCCCAGCATCCCGCTGGCTCCACCGCTGCGGTTGCGCGGTGCACAGGCGATAATTGTATGGTTGTTTGGCGACTGGAACAGGCCGAAACCCGCGCCGCAGAGCGCCATGCGCCAGATAATATCCATATCAGCAGAGCCTGCAGGCAGCATTGCCAGCGCATAGAGTCCACAGGCCATCACTGCCAGCCCCAGTGCACCGAGCAGCCCGGCATGGACTCGCTCAATAAGGTAGCCGGCCAGCGGGGCCATAACCATCGTTGCCAGCGGCCAGGGCGTTAACAGCAAACCGGTCTCCACTTCGCTACGCCCGAGCATACTTTGCATAAAGAAGGGCAGTGACACCAGCGCCAGCATCTGAGCGCAAAAGGAGAGAATCGAGGTGCAAATCGAGAGTGAGAATAGCGGAATACGCAGCAGATCGACCGGCAGCAGCGGCACCGGTTGGCGCAGCTGTCGGCGGATAAAGAGCGTGCCGACGACCAGCAGGATGGCGATTTCGCTTAATGTCACCAGCGCAGGCTGACCCTGAGCAAAACCGCTGAGGGCGGCAATCAGCAGGCCAAAGGTCAGGGCATTCATTACGGCGCCGGGGAGATCGAACCGGGATGCCAGGCTGCGTGCACCGTTAGCGGGGAGGAAGCGCAGAGCCAGCACCAGGGCGACGATACCGACCGGAATATTGACCAGGAACAGCCACTGCCATGAGGCAACGGAGAGTATCACTGCGGTAGTGGGTCCGGACGCGGCGGAAACGGCGACGATAAACGAGTTAATGCCCATTCCCCGTCCCAGCTGCCGTTGGGGATAAATCAGTCGGATAAGCGCAGTATTCACGCTCATCAGTGCTGCACCGCCTAATCCCTGTAAGACCCTGGCAAAGGTGAGCATCTCCAGCGAGTCGGAGAAGGCGCAGAGTAGCGAAGTGAGGGTAAAAACGGCGAGCCCGTACTGATAGAGGCGGCGATAGCCCACCATATCGCCCAGAAATGAGAGCGGCAGCAGGGCAACAACAATCGCTATCTGATAAGCGTTAATAATCCAGATTGAGGCCGCGGGTGAGGCATAGAGGTCGCGGGCAATGGTCGGAAGCGCCACGTTGCTGATTGTACCGTCGAGCACGGCCATGGCGATGCCAAAAATAATGGCGACGATCGCACCGTAACGACGAGGCAGCGGTAAACCGTCGGAAGGCTGGTTATCCATATGAAAAGTGTGATTTTGATGAAATTATTATCGGGATAATCATATTAGCATCGATAATTCGGGTTTATGTCGCAGAATTGTAACTAAGCCGCAGAAGTTTTATTGCGGCAGGCGGTGACGGAATTTATAATAAAAACCGGTTCTAATTTTTATAAAACACTTGCGATGAGGTGATTAATGGCAGTCGCAGATTTTGATAAGCAGCCAGATTCTGTCTCTTCTGTATTGAAGGTTTTTGGCATCTTACAGGCGCTTGGTGAAGAGCGTGAGATAGGAATTACCGAGCTGTCGCAGCGCGTCATGATGTCAAAGAGCACCGTTTATCGCTTTTTACAGACCATGAAGTCTTTAGGCTACGTAGCCCAGGAAGGGGAGTCTGAAAAATATTCCTTAACCCTGAAGCTGTTCGAACTTGGCGCGCGTGCGTTGCAGAACGTCGATCTTATCCGCAGTGCGGATATTGAAATGCGCGAGCTGTCGCGTCTGACAAAAGAGACGGTACACCTTGGTGCGCTGGATGAAGACAGTATCGTTTACATCCACAAGATCGACTCCATGTATAACCTGCGCATGTACTCGCGGATTGGTCGTCGTAACCCTCTGTACAGTACTGCGATTGGTAAAGTACTGCTGGCATGGCGCGATCGCGATGAAGTTCTGCAGATCCTGGAAGGCGTTGAATACAAACGCAGCACCGATCGGACGATTACCACTACCGAAGATCTGCTGACAGTGCTCGATATCGTTCGCGCTCAGGGCTACGGTGAAGATAACGAAGAGCAGGAAGAAGGTCTGCGCTGTATCGGCGTCCCGGTCTTTGACCGTTTTGGCGTGGTTATCGCCGGGCTAAGTATCTCCTTCCCGACGCTGCGTTTCTCTGAGGAGCGTCTGCACGAGTACGTTGAAATGCTGCACGTCGCCGCACGAAAAATTTCCGCACAGATGGGCTATAACGATTATCCTTTCTAATGTTTGCGAAGCTCGCGTAAAAACGCCGCGTTGAACACGGCGTTTTTGGGCTGAAGGGACGGGATTAGCCGTTGTCGATAGTCTTCTCGCTTTTACGCAGTACAGGTCAGTTACTGAGGCCGATAATCCCGCTTTCAGAGTGCACATACTTTGCGGTACTGACACCGCGAGCGGCCAGGTATTTGCACTGCAGGTCCAGGCCCGCAGCGTTCTGGTCACTGCCAATCAGCACGCCGTAACCGCTGAGTAAGATGCTGATCCAGATCAGGGCAAGCACCAGAATTGTTCTTATTAAAAGATGCATATAAGTCTCTCCTGAGCACGTCATTCTAGTGATTAGCCTACTATGGACTGACAGCGGCGCAAGTTAATTACTCCGAAAATAGTAACATGAGGTACAGTTAGGTTTTGTTTAACAAACCTGTGTTAACCTGTATTAAGATTTATTAAGACGGAGTGTGGGGTGAAGAAAGTTAAATGGGCGATACTGGCTGCGGTCATGCTGGGTAGCTTGCTGCTCTGGGTACAGGTGCTCAATGTGCTCTGTGACGAAGACGTGCAACTTTTTAGCGGTGTATGCACTATTAACAAATTCATTCCCTGGTAAGCATTTTTCTCGGCAGTCATTTCCTTCCTGACCGCGGTTGGTAGAATAGCGTGGTTTGATTGAGGTGGTGAGATGACTGAGTTAATGAGTTCCGGAGCCCTGAGTCTGACTTAACTGGTGGTTTCCGTGGTCCTGCTGCTTGTGGGATTAGTCCTGTGGTTCTTCGTGAATCGTGCCAGTTCACGAACCGGAGAACAGATAGCGTTGCTGATTCAGCAGAAAAACAGACCGCGCTGCTACGCGTCTGTGTGAGGCTAACGAACCTGAGCAGGGGGAAGAACAACAGGTTCAGGCAGTGACGCAAGCCGCGGCTGAGCCGGTACAGGACGAAGACGATTTTATTCGTATCGTTGCCGAGCGCTAAGCGTGTTCTGTTTGCATCTACCGCCGCATAGTTCTGATGAGGCGGTACACTCCCTGCTTTTCCTGCACCGTCCTGGTGCACTGTTATGCCCTATATTTTGTACAACTATTCCTTTTTTCCTTAGTGCCATATCATGCTATTGCGATGGATATTTCCGCGCGTCCTGTATTTCGATCGTAATCGGTTCTTCTTATATTAGCTCCAGTTCGTGTTTTATTTTTAGCGAAACGTTTTTATTGCTTTTAATGCGGCACTGTCATCAAGCTTTCATTATTTTAGTGTAGAGCGAGTGGTTATTTTACGGACGTTATTACGCACTAAACATTGACATTTTTACCGCCTCGCTTAAAAGAATTACTCTGGTTTTTAAGTGATTTAACTGCATATTTATGCAATCTTTGCTTGGGGGGTATAGACTATATCCTTTAGCGGTAGAAAGTCGAATATACGCTGCAGAAGTGATTGACCTGCGGTAAAAAAAATGTGCCACTCTCTGTGGCATGCGAATGAAAAGCGATCTCTTTGTTAGACGATGGATGCATAAGCTTACGCATAAATGTGCACTGCCTCGCCAGTTGGTGATAAAAATTGTGCATCGGATCGACTGCTTTTTAAAAATGGCTTGCCATTATTTACGTTGTATGTGATAACACGGTTTGGGTTAAACGAGGTACAGTTCTGTTAATGTGCGGCATTTTAGTCAAAGAAGTCCTGAGTAAACACGTTTTCGTTGAATACCGCTTCTCTGCCGAGTTTTATTTAGTGCCTCATGCAGTAATGTCTCAGTTTTATCTATAGTAGTGCCTTCGGGCGAAGTAAACTCTCTAAGGAATTTTGCAAATGGCAAAGATTAAAGGTCAAGTTAAGTGGTTCAACGAATCCAAAGGTTTTGGTTTCATTACTCCGGCTGATGGCAGCAAAGACGTGTTCGTACACTTCTCTGCTATCCAGGGTAACGGCTTCAAAACTTTAGCTGAAGGTCAGAACGTTGAGTTCGAAATTCAGGACGGCCAGAAAGGCCCTGCAGCAGTTAACGTAACTGCTATCTGAGTCGACACTCACTGGGTTCTGTAGCGCCACGGGTGTTGCATAGTTCAGCTGAAAACCCCGCTACGGCGGGGTTTTTTTATTGCTGACGTTCGGCAAAAACCTGATGTAGTTTCCCGCAGATACGAATAGGGTTACACTCACGCCCTTTGCAGACCTTATCGGAGTTGTCATGTCCTGGCGTTGCCCGCTATGTCACGCTGCCTTGCAGCAAAATCACACCTATCTCAGTTGCCCCAACGGGCATCAGTTTGACCGGGCGAAAGAGGGCTATGTAAACCTGCTGCCTGTACAGCATAAACGCTCCCGCGATCCGGGGGATAACGGTGACATGATTCAGGCCCGGAGGGCATTTCTCAATGCGGGGCACTATCAGCCGCTGCGGGATCATATCGCTAAGCATCTCGCGGAGCTTTCGCCTTCGTCATTGCTGGATATTGGCTGTGGGGAAGGGTATTACACTTACGCGTTTGCTGAAACGGCACGGCAGACCTTTGGTCTGGACGTATCAAAAACGGCGATCCGCATTGCCGCGAAGCGCTATCCCGCGGTGCAGTTTTGTGTCGCCTCCAGCCAGCATTTACCTTTCGACGATAACAGTCTCGATGCGGTAGTGCGTATTTATGCGCCCTGCAATCCTGAGGAGCTGGCGCGCGTTGTCCGGTCTGGTGGTCAGGTGATGACTGCCACGCCGGGGCCACGTCATCTTATGGAGCTGAAAGGCTTAATTTATGATGAGGTTCGTCTGCACGCGCCGCATTCGGAGCAGCTGGCAGGATTCCGGCTGGTGGGGGAGGAAGCGATGGCGTATCCGATGACCTTATCCGGCCAGGAAGCGGCGGCTTTGCTGCAGATGACGCCCTTTGCCTGGCGTGCGAGTCAGGATGTGTGGCAGCAGTTGAAGGCGCTGTCACAGTTTCTTTGCCAGACCGATTTTTCGCTGCATATCTGGCAGCGGGAAGACTAACCTGCGAAGTGCGTCCAGAGGATCTGGGCGCCAATGGCAATCAGCACCAGGCCGCCGAGAATTTCAGCTCGTTTGCCCAGCAGTGGGCCAATAAAGCGGCCGATCATCATGCCCAGCGTGGTCATAATCAGCGTGGCGCAGCCGATAAGCAGGGCGGTAGTCATGATATTGACCTGCAGGAAAGCCAGACCGACCCCAACCGCCATGGCGTCAAGGCTGGTGGCAATCGCTGTGGTGACCAATAGCCAGAAGCCGTGTCGATGTTGAGGCCTGTTGTCATCGTCATCACCGGCACGGAAGCCCTCAATAACCATACGCCCGCCGAGAAATACCAGCAGTGCGAAGGCAATCCAGTGGTTCCACTCCAGCACGAACTGGCTGGCGAGCATACCCAGCCCCCAGCCGATCAGTGGGGTTAAGGCTTCAATCACGCCAAAGATAAGACCGGTACGGAGTGCTTCGGAGAATCTTGGTTTGTGGAGTGCAGCACCCTTGCTGATTGATACTGCGAAGGCGTCCATTGACATGCCAAAAGCGAGAAGAATTGTCGCGGATAAGTTCATGCGTACATCCTGACCGGGAGTTCCATATAACACACTGCCGCCCCCAGTAAAAAGCAGCCAGTGTGTCAATGGTCTCGCCTGACTGAACAATCAATCCGTACGCACCACGTTTTTCAACGAGTATGTTGATACGTACATTTCCGGATATTCGGAAACCGGCTACTCCCCAACGACGGGCGCAACCTTAACATATTTTGAGAATATAAAACAATAACGCCAGATGCTTATTTTATTTACCAAATGGTAACGATTATCAATTCAATTTAATGGTAACTAAAACGTTAAAAAAGGTGGGTGTATATTGGTACTGATATAGTCAGTGCTATATAATAGAGATTATTCATTACGCTAAGAAACATAGCGCTGGCTATGTTTATAATTCATTGGTTTTGAATCATTAATTTATATATTTTCTCTAGGTTGTCTATATTCTTAACGCGAACAAGTAAACGGCGCTGTTCTAATTTCATGATCAGAACGCCATCCTGGGATAAATTCATCTCTTTTATACGGTTATATTCTATCCACACATTGGCGAAGAAAAAGCCCTCTTTTTTAAAAATGATTTTCGGTACCCGCACCCAGAACAGGTAAATAGCCATTAATGCCAGCGCACATAATAACCATGTGGTTAATAATGCACCGCGCTGAGTGATATTGTTATAAATCAGAATGGCAACCAGACCGGCGAAGATAACGCCATCCACGCGACTGCGTCGCAGCAGGGGAATGGCCAGCAGGGTGGTTCCCTTGCGTGCAGGCACAACGGCCTGGTCATAAATAGCGAAAGCCAGCAGCGCGGCGACACAGGCGATTAGCACGATATCCGTTATCGTCATTGTTCCTCCGAAAAAAACCGGGGGCATGCCCCGGTTAACTGTTATGACGTGACTTACAGGCCCAGCAGACCGATAGCATACCCTACGATACCGATGACGAAGAAGCCAACGATAATCCACAGCGGGTTCACTTTCTTACGCAGTAGCCACATACAGGCGAAGGTGAGCAGAAGAGGAACCAGGCCTGGCATCAGCTGATCGAGGATGGTCTGGACCGTGGTGACGTTCTCTTTCCCGGTCTGGTCGGTGATGCGCGAGACGACCAGTGGGATGTTAACGTGCGTCCACTTATTGACCAGCGCCCCCATAACAAACAGACCGAGAATAGACGCCCCCTCCGTCAGTTTCTGCAGGAAGCCGCCGCCCATATCCTTCACGATGTCGATACCTTTGCGGTAACCGTACGCCACGCCATAGTAGCGGGTGGCCAGGCGCACCAGGTTAAACAGGATAAAGAACAGCAGCGGACCGAGAATGCTGCCGCTCATTGCGATACCGGCACCCAGCGCCGCAAAGACCGGACGCACTGTACCCCAGTAAATCGGGTCCCCCACGCCTGCCAGCGGGCCCATCAGGCCGACTTTAATACCGTTGATTGCCCCATCATCAATTTCAGCACCGTTAGCACGCTGCTCTTCCATTGCCAGGGTTACGCCAAGCACAGGCGCGGCAACATAAGGGTGGGTGTTGAAGAACTCCAGATGACGTTTAATTGCCTGACGACGTGCGTCGTTATTCTCAGGATAGAGACGGCGGATAGCAGGAACCATTGAGAAACAGAAGCCCAGCGCCTGCATACGTTCGAAGTTCCATGACCCCTGGAACAGGTTTGAACGCAGGAACACGGCACGTACATCACCTGGAGTCAGTTTTTTCTCGGCGGATGTTTTAGTCATATCAACCATTGTGCTCACCTGTTAGTCCAGTTCGTTATCAAGATCGTTAGCACCGGCCGCCGCTGCGGGGGTTGCAGAACGGTTATATTTCGGGCTCAGCTGGATATAGAGCACCGCCATCACCGCACCGATAACGCCAAGCGCCACCAGGTTGAAGTCGGTAAAGGCTGCGGTCACGAAACCGAGGTAGAAGAACGGCATCAGATAGCCAGCGCGCATCATATTGATAACCATCGCGTAACCCACAACTACAATCATGCCGCCGGCGATATTCAGACCGCTGGTCACCACTTCAGGAATGGCGTTAAGCATGTTCTGAACTTCACTGGTACCGACTGAGATGGCAACGATAACCGCCGGGATAGCGATACGCATGGCCTGCAGGAACAGGGAAGAGACGTGGATCCAGGAAATGGCCGTCAGATTACCGCTTTCGGCTGCTTTATCCGCCGCGTGCTGGAAGCCGACCGTAATGGTACGCACGATGATGGTCAGTACCTGACCTGCTGCTGCCAGCGGGATGGCCAGCGCAATACCGGCCCCGATACTCTGGTGGCCGCCGATAACCAGAATGGTCGAAATAATCGAAGCCAGCGCCGCATCCGGTGCCACAGCAGCCCCGATGTTCATCCAGCCGAGGGCGATCATTTCCAGGGTCCCCCCAATGATGATGCCGGTGCTCATATCGCCAAGCACGATACCGACCAGCGTACAGGCCACCAGCGGACGGTGGAACTGAAATTCATCGAGTATCGACTCCATACCGGCGATACAGGCGACGATGAACACCAGCACAATCTGAAGAGTGGTAATCTCCATTGTACTTCTCCTTTGACGTAAGACTTAACGATGAAAATGGGGTGAATCGGTCTGTCGCGTTTATTTGGCGACTTTCGCGATCAGGTCCATCATTTTCAGTTTCGGATCGTTCGAGACTTTGCGGACTTCGAGTTCAATGCCGCGCTCATTCAGCTTTTTAAAGGCTTCGATATCTTTCTCATCAACCGAAACCGCGTTATTGACCTGGGTTTTCCCCTGTCTGTACGCCATACCACCGATATTGACGGTGGTGATCTTCACGCCCTCTTCGACGAGACGTTCAACGTCGGTCGGGTTAGTGAACAGCAACATGATGCGCTCGCCGGCATATTTCGGGTTGTTATAGACGCGGATCATTTTGGCAACGTCGACCACATGAGCGGTGACGCCCGGTGGAGCAACCTGAGTGAGCAGCGTTTTACGCACGTTGTCTGCAGCGACTTCGTCACTAACAACAATAATGCGAGTCACGTTGGTCTCTTTGGTCCAGCGGGTGGCGACCTGGCCGTGAATCAGACGGTCATCTATGCGCGCAAGGCCAATCATCATATAGTCGTTGGGACCCATAGGTTTCGCAGGCGTTGCCGCTTTTGGTGCTGAAGGGGCAGGAGTGGGTTTAGCCACTTCAACCGGTTTTGCTTTCAGCGCTTTCACGCCTTCGCGCCCGGTTTCCACCGCCACCGCCACCAGCTCGTCAAAGGTGGGGTTGTCATCGCGGCCCATCAGCGTTTCAACCAGCATTGGAATATTCACGCCGGCCACGACTTCGTAATGCTCTTTATCGACGACAATGCGGCTGGCAGCGTTAAACGGGCTGCCGCCCCATGTATCGACGAGAAATAGCACGCCTTGCTGCATGTCGAGCCCGGCTAATTTCGCGTTATACTTCTCGATCAACGTCTCGGCATTTTCGCCGGGAACAAAATCGATCCAGGCGACGTTTTCCTGCTCGCCCAGAAGCATTTCAGCGGTCTTCAGCAATTGTTCTGCTGCCCAGCCATGTGTGCCTATTACAATAGCAATCGTCACTTTGCTACCTCCTTTAGTTATGGTGAATACACCATTTATATAGTTGCAATGTGTCTCGACTGTGAAAAAACGATTCAATAAAAATCGCAAACTCATCACTTCGATGAATTATTTTAGACGGCGAAAAAATAATTAATGTGATGAAGATCCGTAATTTAGCCATGTATCTAAGGGAAATTTCGGCGTGCAAAAAATGTGGTTAATTGCAAAGACAGGTAAATTTTTGCCATGCTGGCATTGAGTCTGATATGTTTAGCTGCCGTTTAACTAACAGGAGTAGAGGGTAGTCGCCAATCGTATGGACCGTCACCGACGTCAGTTCACCCCACTGCACACAGCCGTTGTGCACACATCTATTTTTTCCGCAGCGATAATCGTTACGCCTGAAAAAAACAGGGAGCCGTTTAGTTATTCCGTCAGAAGGAGCACGTCATGGAACTCTTAATGGACCCCTCGATTTGGGCCGGCTTATTAACGCTGGTCGTTCTTGAGATTGTCCTCGGTATCGATAACCTGGTCTTTATTGCCATTCTGGCCGACAAGCTGCCGCCTAAACAGCGTGATAAAGCGCGTATTATCGGTCTGTCGCTGGCGCTGATTATGCGTCTGGGCCTGCTGTCGGTTATCTCCTGGATGGTGACCCTGACAAAGCCGCTCTTTACCATCGCGGACTTTGCGTTCTCAGGGCGTGATCTGATCATGCTGTCTGGTGGGCTGTTCCTGTTGTTCAAAGCGACAACGGAGCTCCATGAGCGGCTGGAAAACAAAGAGCACGACACCGGCAATTCCAAAGGCTATGCCAGCTTCTGGGTGGTTGTCGTACAGATTGTTATCCTTGATGCCGTCTTCTCCCTCGATGCGGTGATTACCGCCGTGGGTATGGTGAACCATCTGCCGGTGATGATGGCTGCCGTCGTGATTGCCATGGCCGTGATGCTGTTTGCCTCTAAACCGCTGACGCGATTTGTAAACCAGCATCCGACAGTGGTCGTGCTCTGCCTGAGCTTCCTGTTGATGATTGGTCTGAGCCTGGTGGCGGAAGGCTTCGGCTTCCATATTCCGAAAGGTTACCTGTACGCGGCTATCGGTTTCTCGATTATTATTGAGCTGTTTAACCAGATCGCACGGCGTAACTTTATTCGTCATCAGTCTTCGCAGCCGCTGCGTGCCCGTACCGCTGATGCCATTCTGCGCCTGATGGGCGGCCGCAATAAGCAGGTTGCCCAGACCAGCGAACCGGACAGCTCTACGGCACCGGTACCCGTACTGGAGGGGGCCTTTGCGGAAGAAGAACGCTATATGATTAACGGTGTTCTGACCCTGGCATCGCGTTCGCTGCGCAGCATTATGACCCCGCGTGGTGATATTAGCTGGGTGGATGCCAACCTTGGCGTGGAAGAGATTCGCCAGCAGCTGCTGTCATCTCCTCACAGTCTGTTCCCGGTGTGTCGTGGGGAACTGGATGAGGTGATCGGTATCGTCCGCGCGAAAGAGATGCTGGTGGCGCTGGAAAGCGGTGAAGACGTCGCAACGATTGCCACAGCGACCCCGGCTATCGTGGTACCGGAAACGCTGGACCCGATTAACCTGCTTGGCGTTCTGCGCCGCGCCCGCGGTAGCTTCGTCATTGTGACTAACGAGTTTGGCGTGGTGCAGGGGCTGGTGACGCCGCTGGACGTGCTGGAAGCGATTGCCGGTGAATTCCCGGATGCGGATGAAACCCCGGAAATCGTCGCCGAAGGTGATGGCTGGCTGGTAAAAGGCGGTACTGACCTGCACGCGCTGCAGCGTCATCTGGCGCTGGATAATCTGGTCGATGAAGACGAAGATATCGCCACCGTGGCGGGTCTGGTGATCTCCGTTAACGGACAAATCCCGCGTGAAGGCGATGTGGTTCAGCTGGCACCGCTGACGATTACCATCGTTGAAGCTAACGACTACCGTATTGACCTGGTCCGCGTCGTGAAAGAGCGTCCGGAAGACGAGTAATAGCCTGAGGCATCACAACCGTCCGGTCGTGATGCCTGATTTTCCCCGCAGCAACGTCCTGGATTTAAATCACGCTGTAAAATAAATCGCGCAGAATGTAAATCTGATGGGGAGCTTTCGCCCGTTCAGGCTGAACGGGCAAGGGCAGGTTTAGTCGCACTGAACCTTAATCGCCAGACCTCCACGGGAGGTTTCACGATATTTGGCGTTCATATCCTTACCGGTTTCGTACATGGTCTCAATAACTTTATCCAGCGATACTCGCGGCTCGCTGGTGCGACGCATTGCCATGCGGGAGGCGTTAATCGCCTTAACCGAGGCGATAGCGTTACGCTCAATGCATGGAACCTGCACCTGACCGGCAACCGGGTCGCAGGTCAGGCCTAGGTTATGCTCCATGCCGATTTCCGCCGCCACGCACACCTGCTGCGGGCTGGCGCCGAGCAGTTCAGCAAGCCCTGCCGCCGCCATCGAGCAGGCGACGCCCACTTCGCCCTGACAGCCAACCTCAGCACCGGAGATTGAGGCGTTCATTTTATAGAGCGCACCGATAGCACCCGCCGCCAGGAAGTAGCGAATAGAGATATCCTGGGTTACGGGTTCGATAAAGTGATCGTAGTAGGCCAGTACGGCCGGCACGATCCCACAGGCGCCGTTGGTCGGAGCGGTAACCACGCGTCCACCGGCGGCGTTCTCTTCATTCACCGCCAGGGCGAACACATTCACCCAGTCAATGGCTTTCATTGGATCGCTGGAGAGTTTATCGCCGCTGACCAGCATCCGGCGCAGGGCGGAGGCACGGCGCGGTACGCGCAGAGGCCCAGGTAAAACGCCTTCAGTATTCATCCCGCGATCGATACATGCCTGCATGGTCTGCCAGACGTCGCCAAAGTAATCTTCGATTTCACTTTTGCTGTGCAGCGCCAGTTCGTTCTGCATCACCATACCGGAGAGTGACAGTCCGGTCTGCTGACAATACTCAAGCATCTGGCTGGCGGAGGTGAAGGGATACGGCACCTTAACGTCCGAGTTGTCAGCCTTGCCGAAATGCTCTTCGTCAACGATAAAGCCGCCGCCGATAGAGTAATAAGTTTTGCTGTGAACGAGTTTTTCACCGCTCCAGGCGTGGATCTGCATGGCGTTTTCATGCAGCGGCAGATTGTCGCTGTGGAAACGCATTCCGTTATCCTGCGGGAAGTCAACTTCGTGACGACCCTGCGCCAGCAGCAGGCGGCCATGGGTTTCTACGTCACGGATAAATGCAGGTATGGCGTCAATATCCACGGTTGCAGGCAGATTGCCCGCCAGACCCATAATAATGGCGATATCGGTATGGTGGCCTTTACCCGTGAGTGACAGCGAGCCGTAAACATCGACCGCTACCCGGGTAACGCTTTCCAGTAAACCTTTTTCGACCAGATCATCGACGAACTGCTTACCGGCCTTCATTGGCCCTACAGTGTGGGAAGATGAGGGACCAATCCCCACCTTAAACATGTCGAATATACTAATCACGGTAACACTCCTGACAGGGTTACTGGGTTTCCAGTAACGATGTAATAACTGCGCATAGTGTAAGAGGGAACGGGTATGGCAACAGGACTATTCACATGAATAATACTAATGCTTTTCCCCGATTAAACTAATGCTGTGAAGCGGCTGACATCGTCTGCGGAGATCCCTGTGTTGCATTAATTATAGTCAGGGTTTCAGACCAATTTGCAGGGCCAGTTCGCGGATAATGCCGGCGGTCATACCCCAGACAAAATAGTGCTCATACCAGGAGAGCCAGACGCGGTGATCGTTACCGTGACGGTGAATATCCAGTGGATGATAGCGGCTGAGGTGCAGCGCCTCCGCCAGCGGCATTTCAAAGACTGCCGCGACTTCATCTTCGCTGGCGTGGTAGTGAAGATCCGACGGGATAATGCCCACGACCGGCGTAACCTGAAAGCCGGTGACGCTATCAACGGGCGGAAGAATACCAATCACCTCCACCGCGTCTGGTGGGATGGCGACCTCTTCCTGGGCTTCACGCAGAGCGGCAGCAATTAACGATGTGTCGCTGCTGTCCACCGCGCCGCCGGGAAAGGCGACCTGGCCTGCGTGTTTGCGCATATGGGATGCCCGTTTGGTCAGCAGCAGGCCTGGCTCCGGGCGACGAACGACCGGAACCAGAACTGCGGCACGCCGGGTATTGAGGGTAGTCTGACTGGCTTCGGGACGCAGGAGCTGAAAACGTGACAGGAAATCATCCAGCGTCAGGCCGTGGGTCAACATCTTATCTCTCCAGTTGTTGCAGGATGCGGTTAACCTTATCAAAGGTTTCCTGATACTCCGCATCCGGCTGGCTGTCGGCAACGATCCCACCGCCAGCGGAGCAGTATATACGCCCGTTACGGGCCGTCAGCGTGCGGATGGTGATACTGGTATCCATATTTCCGCACAGGCTCAGATAGCCGATACTGCCGCACCAGGCGTTACGGCGCTGGGGCTCCAGCTCATCGATAATCTCCATCGCCCGCACTTTCGGCGCGCCGGTTATCGATCCGCCGGGAAACGCTGCGCGTAGCAGATCGCAGGCGTCCAGCTGTGGCGCGATGCGGGCGGTGATCGTGCTGACCAGATGGTGCACCGCCGGGAACGGCTCAACGACAAAGAGTTCGGGCACCCTGACCGAACCGGGCACGGCGACGCGGCCGATGTCGTTACGCATCAAATCGACAATCATCAGGTTCTCTGCACGATCTTTTGCTGAGGCCGCCAGTTTTTTTGCCTGAGCGCTATCGGCTTCGGACTCGTCGAGACGTGGCAGAGTGCCCTTAATCGGTCGGGTCTGGATGTTGCCGTCCTCAAGCTGGATAAAGCGCTCCGGCGACAGGCTTAGGATCGCAGCATCATCCAGCCGCAGAAAGGCGCTGAAGGGAGCGCGGTTGACCTGATTGAGGCGGGTAAAGGCGTCCCACTCGTTGCCCTGATAAGCAGCGTCAAAACGCTGGGCCAGATTAACCTGATAGCAGTCGCCGCTGTGCAGATATGCCTGCACCTGGTTAAATTTATCGCCGTACTCGTCGCGGCTCATATTGGCCTGCCAGGCGCTGGTCAGGGCGAAAGGCAACGAGGGCGAGGCCTGCTGCTGTTCAAGCCAGGCCAGACGCGCGGCGGCATCCCCGTGGCACAGTAGTGAGATAGCATGGCGCTGGTGGTCGACAATCAGCGCCCAGTCATAGAGACCAACCGCCATATCGGCGACGTCAATATCCTCTGCCGCCTGGGTGGGCAGCGTTTCAAACCGGCGGCCCAGATCGTAACCAAACAGCCCCAAAGCTCCCCCCTGGAACGGGTAGTCCGGACTCGGCTGCGGGTGCAGATTTTGCTGAGCCAGCGCCCGTTGCAGCAGGCTCAGCGGGTCATCCCCGGATGTGAATTGCTCGTCGCCCTCTGTGACGGTGGTTCTCGTGCCACGCGTGACCAGCGTGGCAACCGGGTCGGCGACCAGAATATCGAAACGGTTATGGGGATGATTGGCAAAACCGGAGTGCAACAGCATTGCCCAGGGAGAGGTATTCAGCGCGGAAAACCAGAATTCGGCGGCGTCCTGACGCCACGGCAGGGCGATAATTGCGGGGGATAACGTCTTCATGCATTCCTGACTCTGACCGCCCGCTGGATAATACGCGGTCGGCGTGAAATAATTAGCGCAGATAATTTAGCAGGAGTTGACGATGTTTGCAGGTTTACCTTCTCTGAGCCACGAGCAGCAGCAAAAAGCGGTGGAACGGATACAGCAACTGATGACAGAAGGCATGAGCAGCGGTCAGGCGATTGCCCTGGTGGCCGAAGAGCTGCGCGCCAGCCATACCGGCGAGCGGATAGTGGCGCGTTTTGACGATGAGGGTGACGAGGAGTAACCCCTCAGACGGCGGCGATAATTTTAATCTCGATCTTATATCGCGGATTCATCAGTTTCGCCTGCACGGTACAGCGTACCGGCGCATGACCCGCCACCACCCAGTTATCCCAGGCTTTATTCATCGCGGCAAAATCGGCGCTGTCCGGCAGGAAAATGGTGGCGTCGAGGATGCGTGATTTATTGCTACCCTGTTTCTCCAGCATGGCGTCGATCTGCGCCAGCGTATCCGCCGTCTGCTCAAACGCATCCGCATCCAGATTGGATGGCACCCCGGTGTAGTACAGGGTCTGGTTGTGGATCACGACGTCAGACCAGCGGGCCTCTGCATCAATACGTACAATTGTCATACTTCACTGCTCCCTATTTATTATCGTAAGCGTGGGGGAGAAGACTGCCATAACACGGCGAATTCGTCATCCCCGGTAGCGAAACAGGCGCGGTGCTGACATAATCACTGTCCAAATAACCAGGGGGCAGTGTGACAGACGATTTTGCAGCAGACGGCCAGTTAGCGAAAGCCATACCCGGGTTCCGCCCGCGTGAACCGCAGCGCCAGATGGCGGTCGCGGTGGAACAGGCTATCGAGGCGTTGCAACCGCTGGTCGTTGAGGCAGGCACCGGCACCGGTAAAACCTACGCCTACCTGGCGCCGGCCCTGCGTGCGGGTAAAAAGGTGATTATTTCCACCGGTTCTAAGGCACTCCAGGATCAGCTCTACAGTCGCGATCTTCCTACCGTGGCGGGGGCGCTTGAATTCAAAGGCAGCCTGGCGCTGCTGAAAGGGCGCTCCAACTACCTCTGTATCGAACGGCTTGAACAGCAGGCGTTAGCCGGTGGTGATCTGCCGGTACAAACCCTCAGCGATGTGATCCTTCTGCGCAGTTGGGCTAACCAAACCGTCGATGGCGACATCAGCACCTGCGTCAGCGTTGCTGAGGATTCTCAGGCCTGGCCGCTGGTGACCAGCACCAACGATAACTGCCTTGGCAGCGATTGCCCGCAGTATCAGGAGTGTTTTGTCGTTAAAGCACGTAAAAAAGCGATGGATGCCGACGTGGTGGTGGTGAATCACCATCTTTTTCTGGCCGATATGGTGGTGAAAGAGAGTGGTTTTGCCGAGCTGATCCCCGAGGCAGAAGTGCGCATTTTCGATGAGGCCCATCAGCTTCCCGATATCGCCAGCCAGTATTTTGGTCAGTCCCTTTCCAGCCGTCAGCTGCTGGATCTGGCAAAAGATTTTACCATCGCGTATCGCACCGAATTGAAAGATACCCAGCAGCTACAAAAATGTGCCGATCGTCTGGCTCAAAGCACCCAGGATTTTCGGATGCAGCTTGGCGATCCAGGCTATCGCGGTAATCTGCGTGAGCTGCTGGCCGACAATAATATTCAGCGTGCGCTGGTGCTGCTCGATGATGCCCTGGAGCTGTGCTATGACGTAGCTAAAATGTCACTGGGACGCTCGGCGCTGCTGGATGCCGCCTTTGAACGCGCCACCGTTTATCGTGGCCGCCTGAAGCGGTTAAAAGAGATTAACCAGCCCGGCTTCAGCTACTGGTATGAGTGCAACTCTCGCCACTTTACCCTGGCGCTGACGCCCCTGACGGTGGCGGATAAATTTAAAGAAGTGATGGCGCAGCAGAAGGGCTGCTGGATCTTTACCTCGGCGACCCTGTCGGTAAATGACGACCTGCACCATTTCACCGAGCGTCTGGGCATCAGTGATGCCGTGACAATGTTGCTGCCCAGCCCCTTTGATTATGAAAGCCAGGCACTGCTCTGCGTGCCGCGCAATCTGCCGCTGCCCAACCAACCCGGCTCGGCTCGCCATCTGGCGAAAATGTTGCGTCCGCTGATCGAGGCCAACAATGGCCGCTGCTTTATGCTCTGTACCTCCCACGCCATGATGCGTGATCTGGCCGAACAGTTCCGCGCCATGCTGACGCTGCCGGTGTTACTGCAGGGGGAAACCAGTAAGGGGCAGTTGTTAAATCAGTTTGTCACCGCCGGCAATGCTCTGCTGGTGGCAACCAGCAGCTTCTGGGAAGGGGTGGACGTGCGCGGTGATGCTCTGTCGCTGGTGATTATCGACAAGCTGCCTTTTACCTCTCCGGATGATCCGCTGCTAAAAGCGCGCATGGAGGATTGCCGCCTGCGAGGAGGCGATCCTTTTGACGAGGTTCAACTCCCGGATGCGGTTATTACCCTTAAGCAGGGCGTCGGGCGTCTGATCCGCGACGTAGACGATCGCGGCGTGCTGGTGATTTGCGATAACCGACTGGTCATGCGCCCTTATGGCGCCGTTTTCCTCGCCAGTCTGCCACCGGCCCCACGCACCCGTGATATCGCGCGGGCGGTACGCTTCCTGGCGGTGCCATCAACGCGGTAATTGTGTTAAGATGCGCGCCATTTTGCAAGAACCCCATCGCAAGAGCGCAACGATTTATGCGAATACTGGCAATTGATACCGCGACTGAGGCCTGTTCCGTCGCCCTGTCGGACAACGGTAGCACCCACGCCCATTTTGAACTCTGCCCCCGTGAACATACCCAGCGTATTCTGCCCATGGTGCAGGATATGCTGACCGCAGGCGGCCTCTCCCTTGAACAGCTTGACGTGCTGGCCTTTGGTCGAGGCCCGGGCAGCTTTACTGGCGTACGTATTGGCATCGGCATTGCGCAGGGGCTGGCGCTGGGGGCGAATCTGCCGCTGACCGGCGTCTCCACGCTGGCGACGATGGCGCAGAGCGCATGGCGTAAAACCGGCGCAACGCGCGTTCTGGCGGCGATCGATGCCCGTATGGGCGAAGTTTACTGGGCCGAGTATCAGCGCGATGAGCAGGGTTTCTGGCACGGGGAAGAGACCGAAGCCGTACTGAAGCCGGACGTGGTCAGTGAACGACTCCGTCAGTTGGAGGGTCGTTGGGCGACCGTCGGTACCGGTTGGCCAGCCTGGCCGGATATGGCGAACGGCAGCGGCCTGACCCTGACGGATGGCGAGGTTCTGCTACCGGCAGCGGAAGATATGCTGCCGCTGGCGCAGCAGCAGCTCAGTGCAGGCTATATTGTAGCGGTCGAACACGCCGAACCGGTTTATTTGCGCAACGAAGTGGCCTGGAAGAAACTTCCGGGCCGCGAATGAGTCTCATCAGGTAAGAGACTGAGTGTGAGGAGTTGCATCATGGTGGTTCGAAAAGGTATTGCTCGTTGGACAATGGTTGGCATGGTTAGCATCGCGTTAAGCGGCTGCGTAACCGTACCGGATGCAATCAAAGGCACGAGCGCGACGCCGCAGCAGGATTTAACGCAGGTGATGAACGCGCCGCAGCTGTATATTGGCCAGGAAGCCCGCTTTGGTGGCAAGGTGGTTAACATCAGTAATCAGCAGGGTAAAACCCGGTTGGAAATTGCCACCGTCCCGCTTGATAGCGGCGCGCGCCCGATTCTTGGTGAACCCTCACGCGGGCGTATTTACGCGGATGTTAACAGCTTCCTCGACCCGGTAGATTTCCGCGGCCATCTGGTCACCGTCGTCGGGCCGATTAGCGGTGCCGTTGACGGCAAGGTCGGGGAGACACCCTATATATTTATGCTGATGCAGGTCAACGGCTATAAACGCTGGCGCGTGACGCAGCAGGTGATGATGCCGCCGCAGCCGATGGACCCCTGGTTCTGGGGACCGGGGCCGGGCGCTTGGCGCTACGGTGGCTGGGGATGGTATCAGCCCGGTCCTGCCCAGGTTCAGAGTGTCGTAACGGAGTAACACTCTGTTGGATATGAAAATGAAACAGCGGCTTGTCCGCTGTTTCTTTATCTGAACGGGTCAATAAAAATAATTAGTGACAGGCTTCGCAACCTGATAAGTGATTAATTAATAAACTGGTACGCTGAGTTATTATTCTGTTAATGACTTGTTTGTTTATCGGGGCTGCGATGACGACGAATACCCATTTCAGAGGTGACGCATTGAAGAAGGTTTGGCTTAACCGTTATCCCGCAGATGTTCCGGCGGACATCAACCCTGACCGTTATCAATCCCTGGTCGAGCTGTTTGAACACTCGGCAACGCGCTACGCGGACCAGCCCGCCTTTGTTAATATGGGCGAGGTGATGACGTTCCGTAAGCTGGAAGAGCGTAGCCGGGCGTTTGCTGCCTGGCTGCAACAGGGGCTGGGGCTGAAAAAAGGTGATCGTGTCGCGTTGATGATGCCGAACCTGCTGCAATATCCGGTGGCGCTGTTTGGTATTCTGCGCGCCGGGATGGTGGTGGTCAACGTAAACCCGCTGTACACCCCGCGCGAGCTGGAACATCAGCTGAATGACAGCGGCGCGACGGCGATTGTGATCGTCTCCAACTTTGCCCATACCCTGGAGAAAGTGGTTAATAAAACGCCCATCCAGCACGTAATCCTGACCCGCATGGGCGATCAGCTCTCCACCGCGAAGGGGACGCTGGTCAACTTTGTCGTTAAATATATCAAGCGACTGGTGCCGAAATACCATCTGCCCGATGCGATCTCCTTCCGCAGCGCGCTGCAAAACGGCTACCGTATGCAGTATGTGAAGCCGGAGGTTCTTGCCGACGATCTGGCCTTCCTTCAGTACACCGGTGGAACAACCGGCGTGGCGAAGGGCGCAATGCTGACGCACCGCAATATGCTGGCTAATCTTGAGCAGGTCAATGCCACCTACGGCCCGCTGTTGCACCGAGGCAAAGAGCTGGTGGTCACCGCACTGCCGCTGTATCACATCTTTGCGCTGACCATGAACTGCCTGCTGTTTATCGAACTGGGCGGTCAGAACCTGCTGATCACCAACCCACGCGATATTCCGGGCCTGGTGAAAGAGCTGGCAAAATATCCCTTCACGGCAATGACCGGGGTCAACACCCTGTTTAACGCGCTGCTGAATAACAAAGATTTTCAGAATCTCGACTTCTCCACTCTGCATCTTTCCGCCGGTGGCGGGATGCCGGTGCAGCAGGCCGTTGCGGATCGCTGGGTTAAGCTGACCGGCCAGTATTTACTGGAGGGTTACGGCCTGACGGAGTGCGCACCGCTGGTCAGCGTAAATCCGCACGATATTGATTATCACAGCGGCAGTATCGGCCTGCCTGTGCCGTCGACGGAAGTGAAGCTGGTGGACGATGAGGGCAACGAAGTGCCGTCAGGTGAGCCGGGTGAACTGTGCGTCAAAGGGCCACAGGTGATGCTGGGTTACTGGCAGCGACCGGATGACACCGATGAAATCCTCAAGGATGGCTGGCTGTATACGGGCGATATCGCCACCGTCGACGAAGAGGGCTTTTTACGCATCGTCGATCGCAAAAAAGATATGATCCTGGTGTCGGGCTTTAACGTTTATCCGAACGAGATCGAAGATGTGGTGATGCAGCACAGCGGCGTGCGGGAAGTGGCCGCCGTTGGTGTACCTTCCGGCAGCAGCGGGGAAGCGGTGAAAATCTTTGTGGTGAAAAAAGATGAATCCTTAACCGAAGACGCGCTTGTCACGTTCTGCCGCCGCCAGCTGACCGGTTACAAGGTACCAAAGCTGGTGGCATTCCGTAGCGAACTGCCCAAGTCGAACGTCGGGAAGATTTTACGACGAGAACTGCGTGACGAAGCGCGCGGTAAAGTGGACAATAAGGTCTAAGCTTCGAGTTAGTCACCCAGACGCCGGTTTAGCCGGCGTTTTTTATGGGCGCAAAACACCAGGATATGACAATTTGAATTACCAGATGATCACCACCAATGACGGGCTGGCTACCCTGTGTGAGATTGCAGGCCAGGCTCCGGCTATTGCGCTGGATACCGAATTTGTACGCACCCGCACGTACTACCCGCAGCTGGGGCTGATCCAGCTTTTTGACGGCGAACACCTGGCGCTAATTGATGCCGTGACCATTACCAACTGGGAGCCGCTGCGTACGCTGCTGCTGAACCCCGAGGTGACCAAGTTTCTCCATGCCGGAAGCGAAGACCTGGAAGTTTTCCTCAACACGCTGAGCTGCATGCCAAATCCGCTGATTGATACCCAGATCCTCGCCGCATTCTGTGGACGCCCAATGTCCTGGGGCTTCGCTGCGATGGTTGAAGAGTATGAAGGTATCGCTATCGATAAAAGCGAATCGCGCACCGACTGGCTGGCTCGCCCGCTGACTACCCGTCAGTGTGACTACGCTGCCGCCGACGTCTGGTATCTACTGCCGATCGCGCATCGTCTGCTGGCGGAAACCGAAGCCGCAGGCCGTCTTTCTGCCGCGCTCGACGAATGTCGCTTAACGATGCTGCGCCGTCAGGAAGTCACCGACCCGACAGAGATCTGGCGAGATATCACCAATGCCTGGCAGCTGCGTCCTCGTCAGCTGGCCTGCCTGCAGCTGCTGGCTGACTGGCGTTTGCGCAAAGCCCGCGACAGCGATATGGCGGTGAACTTTGTGGTGCGCGAAGAGCACCTGTGGTCGGTGGCACGGCATATGCCGGGCAGCCTGGGCGAGCTGGACGCGCTGGGGCTGTCCGGCAGCGAAATCCGCTTCCACGGCAAAACGCTGCTGAGCCTCGTAGAAAAAGCGCAGGCATTACCGGATGAGAGCCTGCCGGAGCCGTTGCTTAACCTGATGGATATGCCAGGCTACCGCAAAGTCTTTAAAGAGATTAAAGCCCTGGTCCAGCAGGTAAGTGAAGAGCAGGGCGTCAGCGCTGAGCTGCTGGCTTCGCGCCGGCAGATTAACCAGTTGCTGAACGGGCACTGGCAGCTTAAGCTGCAGTCGCTGCCACCGGAGCTGATTTCCGGCTGGCGTGGAGAATTGATGGCCGATCGTCTTAATACTCTGTTAAGCAATTATCCGCGCGGGTAAAAATAAAAAAGGCAGAATGATTTCTGCCTCTTTTATTTCTTCGCGGCCTTGCCGTGCTTACTTTGACTCTTCGGCTTCCGGCAGGGTGACGTTAAGTTCCAGAATGGAAATATCGTCGCCTTTCTGCTCCAGCTGCACGGTGACCATTTCCGGATCGATTTGCACGTATTTGCAGATCACTTCCAGAATGTCGCGCTTAAGCTGTGGTAAATAGTGCGGCTCTGAATCGCTGCGGCGGCGCTCCGCCACGATGATTTGCAGGCGCTCTTTCGCAATGTTTGCGGTGCTCTTTTTTCTTGAAAGAAAAAAGTCCAGTAATGCCATAAATTATCCTCCGAACAGGCGTTTGAGGAAACCTTTCTTCTCTTCTTCAACGAAGCGGAAAGGACGTTCTTCTCCCAGCAGACGTTCCACCGTATCAGCATAGGCCATACCGGCATCGGCTTCCGCATCAAGGATCACCGGCTCGCCCTGGTTAGAGGCACGAAGCACGGACTGATCTTCCGGAATAACACCGACCAGCTTGATACGAAGGATTTCCAGTACGTCTTCCATACTCAGCATATCGCCTTTATTGACGCGCCCCGGGTTATAGCGTGTCAGCAGCAGATGCTCTTTAATCGGATCCTGTCCGTTCTCGGCGCGGCGTGATTTCGACGCCAGGATGCCCAGAATACGGTCAGAGTCGCGCACGGATGACACTTCCGGGTTGGTGGTAATGATCGCTTCATCAGCGAAATACAGCGCCATCAGCGCGCCGGTTTCGATACCTGCAGGGGAGTCGCAGACGATAAAGTCGAACTCCATCTTTTTCAGCTCATCCAGCACTTTCTCCACGCCTTCGCGGGTTAGCGCGTCTTTATCACGGGTCTGCGAAGCGGGGAGAATAAAGAGATTCTCAGTACGTTTATCTTTAATCAGCGCCTGGTTTAGCGTGGCATCACCCTGGATAACGTTAACGAAGTCATACACCACGCGGCGTTCGCAGCCCATGATCAGATCGAGGTTACGCAGGCCGATATCAAAATCGATAACGACGGTCTTCTTTCCCTTCTGGGCGAAACCAGTGGCGATGGCCGCGCTGGAGGTGGTCTTGCCAACACCTCCTTTACCCGAAGTCACAACAATAATGCGTGCCATAGTAATTCCTAGTTAAAAGGGATTAATTTAACGATTGAACAGTCAACGCGTTCTCTGCCAGACGTAGACGTGCCGCTTTGCCATAAAATTCGGCCGGGATTTGATCGCTCAGCCAGTATTCCCCGGCGATAGAGACCAGTTCTGCCGCCAGGTGGGTGCTAAAAATCTGGGCGTCTCGCTCGCCGCCCGCGCCTGCCAGCGCGCGTCCCCGCATAATACCGTAGACGTGAATATTGCCGTCTGCAATTAACTCCGCGCCGGCACTGACGTGGCTGGTCACAATAAGATCGCAGTTTGGTGCATAGATACGCTGACCGGAACGAACCGGAACATCGATAAGACGCGTTTTGGTAACAGCAGGAGCAGCAGGTGCCGGTTCGGCTGAGACGGGTTTGGTGGCCGACGCTGAACGCGTGGTTTTCTCTTTGCCTTCGGTTAGCAGGGGAAGTCCGACGCGCTCGATCTCGGCTTTCAGTCCTGCATCTTTACAGCCGCTGACGCCTACCACCCGCAGCCCGGATTCGGAAATAGCCTTCTGTAGTTGCGCCCAGTTTATCGGACCCGGCAGAGCGCTAACGTTAACCACGACGGGAGCATGCTGTAAAAACGCTGGTGCCTGGGCGATTTTTTCCTCTAACGCCTGACGGATAACTTCGGGCTTTGCCTCATGCAGGTGAACCACAGATAAGGTGAAGCTACTGCCTTTTAGCTCAATTGGCGTGTTTGACATCCTGGCCTTACTCAATTTGCTGTTCGCTACAACCCGTTGCAGCGATATTCCGAAGACTATCAGGCATGTTATAGTCCCTGCTATATTCAGGCAAGTCGCCATCCCGTTTTATTCCGAGTAAATATATGTTTTGTGCTATCTACCGTAGTCTCCGTCGCGACCAGACCTATCTCTACGTTGAGAAGAAAGATGACTTCTCACGCGTACCGCCAGAATTGATGGCTGGTTTCGGTCAGCCTCAGCTGGCAATGCTGTTGCCGCTGGACGGACGTAAAAAACTGGTCAATGCCGACCTGGAAAAAGTCAAAGCAGCATTGGCCGAACAGGGCTATTACTTACAGTTACCGCCGCCGCCGGAAGATTTACTCAAACAGCATCTGGCCGGGCAGGGACGTCGTAATAGCTAACCCTTATCTTCACATAATGAAACGTCAGGGGAAACGCATGTATCAACATCATAACTGGCAGGGGGCGCTGCTGGATTATCCGGTCAGTAAAGTCGTGTGCGTGGGCAGCAACTATGCCCGCCATATTCAGGAAATGGGCAGCGCCACGCCGGATGAGCCGGTGCTATTTATCAAACCCGAAACGGCGCTGTGCGATATCCGCCAGCCGTTGGTATTGCCACAGGGGCTCGGCTCCGTCCACCATGAAGTGGAGCTGGCGATTCTGATTGGTGCGACGCTGCGTCAGGCGACAGAGGATCACGTCCGTAAAGCGATCGCGGGCTATGGCCTGGCGCTGGATCTGACCCTGCGTGACGTACAGGGGAAAATGAAAAAGGCCGGTCAGCCGTGGGAAAAAGCCAAAGGCTTTGACAACTCCTGCCCGATTTCGGGTTTTATCCCGGTTGAGTCCTTTGAAGGCGATGCGCAAAACAGCATCCTGACGCTTAAAATTAACGGCGACGTGCGCCAACAGGGGAGCACAGCCGATATGATCCATAACATCGTGCCGCTGATTGCCTATATGAGTCGTTTCTTCACCCTGAAGGCCGGCGATGTCATTTTGACCGGCACACCGGAAGGCGTTGGCCCGCTAGCCAGCGGCGATGCGCTGGAGCTGGGGCTCAACAATCTGACCCTGAGCACGCGCGTACTGTAACGCCTGTTTGCCGCCCTTTGTGGCGGCAAAACTTGCATCAGGAAGCCAGAGTGGTTATAAGGTGCAGCTTGATGTTAAAGGCGGATTTTTTGATGAGCGATTTACCCTTCTGGCAGACTAAAACCCTTGATGAAATGACCGATGCGCAGTGGGAATCCCTGTGTGACGGCTGCGGGCAATGCTGCCTCCATAAACTGATGGATGAAGATACGGATGAGATCTACTTCACCAACGTCGCCTGCCGCCAGTTAAATATCAAAACCTGCCAGTGCCGTAACTACGAGCGTCGCTTCGAGTTCGAACCTGACTGCATCAAGCTGACCCGCGATAATCTGCCGACCTTCGAATGGCTGCCGCATACCTGCGCCTACCGTCTGCTGGCGGAAGGCAAAAACCTCCCTGGCTGGCATCCGCTTATCGCCGGCTCAAAAGCCGCCATGCACGGTGAGCGTATCTCCGTGCGTCATATTGCGGTAAAAGAGTCCGAGGTGCGCGACTGGCAGGATCATATCTTAAACAAACCCGAATGGGCCGACTGAGGCGTTGAATAGAAAGGGTTTTCTGCTTACTGATTTACTGCATGGGGCATGGGTGGGGCATTGTCACTAAAGTTCGTATTCAAAATAGCCAGTTGATTGCTGTTATTGTCGATCATCCATTTCCCGTAAACGTTATAAACCATCTGCGCCGATGCGTGGCCCATTTGGTTGGCTACAAAGTTCGGGTTAACTCCAAATCCTAATGACCAGCACGCGTACGTGTGTCTCGACTCATAAGCTCTCCGGTGTCTGATTCCGGCACGCTTAGAGGTTCGCAGCTCTCCAGCTACCTTCCTGTTTTTGGGCGTATCGGGAACGCCCAGGCTTTCACGCACCCTCACTCCCTGATAGATAAACCACAGGCGCAGGTTGCCTTCGTGGCTTTCCACCCCGGTTGGATACTTAGTCATACTTCATCCTCTTAGTCGAAAGGAGGGGGTATTTAAGCAGATTTTTGGCGGGGGATCGCCGGGCGTTGTCTTTCAATCCAGTTATCGACTTCGTGGCGGTTGTAGAGGATAGGGGAGTTGTCCTTCGGCTGGCCGTCTCCAGAGTAGTGACGATACTCCCTGCCTTCCATCCACGACTTCTCTCGCGCAGACTTGATAGCGTTTTTGGTCAGGCCGGTGATCGCCATCAACACCTCTTCCGATACCCACTTATTGGGGACCAACTGGATTACTTCGTTCATGGTTTACTCCAGGCAAAAAGAAGCCCCGACATGCGGGGCAATAACATCAAGGGATGACGGGCTTTCGCACCCAATAGCCAGCTCATAACTGGCTATTAGTTGCGGGTCAGTTTCTAAAGTAGAAAGAGGCGTGATGAAGCGTCTTATTTTTTCCTAAAGTTATGAATGAATTTGTCGTTGAATACTATTCAAGGCTATTAAGGAGTTATGTATGCAAAACAGAATAGAAGATTTAGCAGTTGGCGATTGGTTCGAGACCGAAAATGGGACCACTATGTTGTTACTCAATTGATTGAAAAAGGACAGGTTGCAGCCAAAAAACTAAGTGATGAAGAGTTTGTTAGCATCGAAGATATCAAGGCTATTAAAGGTGTTTTGCTTAAATAATTTTGAATGATGCTTTAGGTTGGGAAAAGCTCAGTAACTGATAACGTGTTTTCTGCGCTTTTCCTTTTCAAGCTGGCATTCAACGCACATCGTGCAGCCCGGGTTAGCTTTCCGGCGAGCCTCCGGCAGTTCATCGTCGCACTCTTCACAATGCGTAGCCGACACCGCACCCCGATTAAGACGGTGAGCCTGAATAGCGTGGTCTCGATACATATCTTCGAGAGCGCTGGCCTGATCGATTATTTCTCCTGGCATGTTGCACGCTCCGACATGATTTCGAATTTTTGCTCGTCGGTGAGGATGTCACCTGACACTATTGCAATCCGATCACCCTGACTCCATGACACTGGTTCGCTTTCTTTGATTGCTTTGTTCAGTGCGTCAGCAGCATCGCGAATTGCCTGAGAAAGGCTGTAGTAGTCCTCACCTTCTGGGATGATCTCTTCGCAATGTTGTTCAACATCGAATTCAGGTGGGTAGTTTGGATTGCAGATAACCAGTTGCAATTCGCTCGGTAGCACTGAGTTAAGGGTGAGGGCTACAGAAAACGCCACTGGCAGCCGGGGCAGAAAATACAACGCGCTCATTACCCGCCACGTTATCAGCTACAACATGACAACTCAGAAGGTGGATTACACGAAACGGCCATCTAGAAAGTTTGCAGATATTGCACTAGATAAATGGTTGATGGTTGGAGGGCAGCCAGAGTCCAGTATAGATATTTATGGTCTCTACCAGATACAAGCTGAGATTGACGCTGTTGATCCGCGTCTGGGCTACTTCGATTACACATTTGATGATGATATTTCACTCGGCTCAAGGATGGAAAAATTTGTGATGTGGCCAGCGTGTCTGTTTATGATGACAACGGTGTCCTGTCCTTTACTCGTGATAATAGAAAAACATCTGCAGCAACAATCTTCAACAGATCGAATACCAAACAAGACGGTTATTCATTGTCGTTTGATATGACTCTGCCTGGTGGATATGACGGAGTTGAAGTTCAGTTTCGAAATCCCGACACCAATAAACAGGATTACGTTCGTTACCGAATTGTGGGAGATAGCATTGAAGAAGGTGAGCCAACGAAGGCCAAAAAGTTCGAGATGCTTTACATCAGGAACAGATTTCAGGCCAATGAGCGCGCCCTAAGGGAATGCAAACGTCTGATCTATTCCAGGACGGCAATGGCTTTCACAGCGCTCGCTGACGGTGAATGGGTGAACGTGGGAGATATGGTTTTAGTTCCTGATACCTACGATACCAACCAACAGGCAGGATACATTGTCGCGCGGACAGGTAATGAGTTCGAAACCAGTGAGCGCATTAATTTCACTGATTTGATGTATGTGCAGATCACTGACGCAATGGGGACCACAACCGCCAGATACCGGGCATATCCTCGTACTGACACACCGTTTGGATTCAGCGCGGATGTACCTGATATTTCTCTTAACCTCTATGACGGATTCGACGTTCAGTCACCGTCAAGATACGCAATAGCCACCTCCGAAGAACTGAATGCAGGACAATGGACTATCACAGCCAAGCAGCCGGATGGTAAGGGTAGTACAGCATTAACTCTCGCAGAATACAGCGTTCTGATTTACTCATAGACCAACCAAATCACCACAACCCGGCCACCGCGCCGGTTTTTTTATGGAATAAATATGGCTACGCAACCAACAAGCAATCCAGTCCCAAGTGAATCAGCTCGCGATCTAAAATTCAATGCCGGGAAAATTGACGAGTTCGTTACGTCTCTGGCGCAGCAATACACCGATCGCTTTGGCAATGCACATTACACCATTGAAGGCCTGCGTTGGCTGGCGCAGCAGGCGATTGCCCAGTATGGGTGGATACCAGTGGGTACATTCCAGGCTGGTGCAACGTTAACGATCCCGAATCAGATTCTGAAAGACGAAACCGATGGTGAATACTACCGCTGGGATGGTTCACTTCCTAAGACTGTGCCTTCTGGCTCTACGCCTTCATCTACTGGTGGGGTTGGTGTTGGAGCCTGGATCAGCGTTGGGGACTCTGCGTTACGCACCATGCTCGCATCTTCAACTGGATCGTCGATGGTTGGCCTTCCACCTCAGGGCAAATTGTCTGACGTTATCAACTGGGTTACGCCGGAGCAATGGAGACATTTGGTTGATGTTACAAATGACTGGTCTGCAGCGATGCAGGCTGCCAATGACTATGTGGCTTCAATTGGTGGGGGGAAAGTAATATGCGCTGCAAAAAAATACTGGGGCTGCAATATCCGCAGAAGTCCACTGGTATTTTTTGAGGGTCAGGGGGTATCAGCAACAACGATCAAAGCACCAGATGGGTGGGATGCTGCCGGTGTTATTGTTGATGAAGGTTTCGAAACATATGCTTCATCCGCTGACCAGGGAGCTTATGGTGGCGGAGTTAGCAAAATGTTCATTGACGGGAACTATGAAAACTTTGCAGGCACTCCATCTAAAATGTCGGGCAATGGCGTTCTGTTTGCTGGTGCAGGGATAGAAATTAAGGAACTTGAGGTTCAATATGCACCAGCCACAGGTTATGTGAAGCTAAATTATGCTGGGTCCCCGAATCAGCACCCTGACTATTGGACTCGCGACAAGGGTCAATATGCAGTTAGCTCTAATACCGATATTTGCGTAAAAAATTGCGGTAATGACTGCATGTTTGTTGATGATGCAGATTCTCTTTATCACCGGATTCTTGCTGGCCTTCCTGCTTTTGGAGTTGGTACGCAGGTCACCAGCTTCTGGGACACAACTCGCAGATGTGCGGCCATGCACGTAAATGCTGGATCTGATTACTACAAATTCATTGCTATGGATATCATGGTGGATGGGGGCTTGTGCTTGGCTCTGGAGACTATACGAGATATCCAGCGACAATCAGAGCTGTCAACATCATCGTGGAGTCTGTTAGTAACGCCCTTTGGGCGAGGCCAACATGTCAGGTGCAGGGGACTCAGTGGGAGTTCCACAGTATAAGCATGAGCCAGTCATTGCCTGAAGTTCCTTTGCTTGGGACGTATGCACCCGGCGTAGTCATTGAGAGCGGTCAGTTCATTACTGGGCAGCAAGAGAGACGAATAGTCAGTGACTATGGACTGATCAGATTTAGCAATCTGTCACAAAGTGGCTCCAATCCTACAATAGGATTCTCGGGAACCCACATCGCTTTAGCCGGAGAAAACAACACTGCCCAGGTGCAAATCCAGCGCAGTCTTTTCTTCTCACCTGAAATGGGCGGGATAGGTTTAATGCTTGCCGGGCTTAACAATGTAGTTAAAAACGGAAGCGTAATAACTGGCTTTCTTGGTGTAGACTCCTCTGGCACAGATAGCGCCGCTATTCAGGTTCAGCCATCTGCTACCGCGACTGTAGATATTGATATACATCGCTGCAAAGTTGGCCTCAGATGGACAAACAATGCAAGCCAACCACTTGTTTCAGGAAGAATTAATATGAAGGATAATATTAATACCCTTCAGGTGGCTTACGCAAACGCAAGCGCTACTCAGTGTATGAGTGTGGAAATCACCACACCTGGCGGCGGAGGAAACAGACAGTCAGCATTGAGTGCCGCAGGGGCTGTGAGCGTTACTGCATCAGGTCAACAGACGATCACCGTGTCGGGATTGAACTTACCTTACGTTCCATCTACACAAGAAGTAAAAGCATGGTGTTTTAACGATCAGGCAACGGCGCAGACAATTTACGCCGAGCCTCAGTACATTAACTACATTCAAACCGAGTCAACAGTGAGCGCTTTAGTTTTCAGAGTAAAAGTCAATCCAGTTTCAGGAGCTGCATCTGGTCAACGGCTTGGCGTGAAGTTGAACTAGCTTATGAGTTCCAGGGATGGAATTCACCTGCTCCCTGATATAGACTTCCGGCAGAAATATGATCGGGGGTTACGTGGAATTTAGAAAGGATATCAATGGACTTAGGGCGTTCGCGATTTTGGGCGTGCTAATTTTCCATTTTAATCATAATGCACTGCCAGCGGATTTTCAGGAGTAGACGTGTTTTTCGTTATCTCTGGATTTCTGATGACGAAGATAATTTTCACTGGGATTGACGGCAATAAGTTTTCAATACTTAAGTTCTATGCCGCCAGATGCAGGAGAATTATCCCTGCACTGGTCGTGCTGTGCGCTGCATTAATGGCTTTTGGATGGTTCAATCTCGCCCCATTTGAATATCAGAAACTGTCATATAACAGTCTTTCCAGTATATTCTTCATTTCTAATATTGCGTACTGGGCTGATTCGTCATACTTCTCCACAGATTCAGCATCAAACTGGTTGCTGCATACATGGTCTCTGTCAGTTGAGTGGCAGTTCTATCTCTTATATCCTCTAATTATTGCCGGAATATCGAAGATTTCCAGCCGTGACGTCGCAGCTAAAACGTTATGCTTATTGTTTGTTTCCAGTATCGGTTTGAGTTCATGGCTGGCCTACGCCTATCCTACGTCCGCCTTTTACCTACTTCCATCAAGAGCATGGGAAATGATAGCTGGAGGATTGGTTTTTCTTTTCCCTGTCGTGGCGACGATGCGGACAAGAAAGGCAATGCTCTATTCAGGAGTTATTACGATAATTCTTTCATTTGTTTTCATGAATGAATCGCTGTCCTGGCCTGGAGTGTGGGCTGCAATCCCAGTGGTTGGCGCTTGTTTGATACTTTCCTCTTCAATTTATGATAATTTCATCACTGGGAACTGGTTATTCCAAAGGATAGGTGATAGCTCATATTCAATATACTTATGGCACTGGCCTTTTGTTGTATTCCTGTTCAACAAATTTCTTCTTGACAATGCATGGTATCTTTCGTCAGGAATTTTACTGTCTTTTATTTTTGGATATTCATCATTTAAGTTCGTCGAAGGTAAAGCAAAAAAGGCAAAGCTCACACATACGTTTTTAACGTCCATCTCAGTAGCTATTTTATTGACTTTGATATACAGAACCCATGGCGCCGATGTCGCATTTAGAGAGATAGCTAAAGATGCAAAGGCAAATTATCCGACTATGTATAGCCGAGATAACTACTACAATAAAAACGTCTATAAACCATACATGGAAGATTGCAACTATTATGACGCCGTGAAATCCAAAGCTAAGGAGTCGGTGCCTGAATATTGCAATAAAGTAAAAGGAACTGGCGGAATTGTGATCTGGGGAGACTCTCACTCTCAGGCGCTGGGGGTGGGTATCAGGAAAGAATATGCAAATATCCCTGTTTACCAGGTTGCATCTTCAGCATGCAGACCAGGGCTAAAGATGGACTGGAGAGTAAAAGGCGAAGTTAAAAAGGCGTGCGAAAATGCACTGTCTGCTGCCATGGAACTGATAGGCAAGGTTAAGCCTGATATCGTCATCATGGCTCAGGTAGCTAAGCATGAAGAAAATGATTATCCAGCGATTGAGAAAAAGCTCAAATCTTTAGGGGCTAAGTCAGTTATCGCTGTTGGCCCAGTCCCACAGTATATGACTGCACTACCGGTGGTAATTGCTGATCGCCACTGGGATAAGGGAGAGGTTCGCTTTTCTGACCCGGCTCTTGTTAAGCACGTCATGGACACTGATAAAATCATGCTGGGTAAACATATGGATGATGGCTACATAAGATATGTTTCTCTTATAGAAAAGCTTTGCAGTGGAGACGTCTGCCTGGCAAAAGTAGATGATGACAACACTCCGCTGGTTTGGGATTACGGCCACATGACCATAAAGGGATCAGAGTTGGTGACTGATACCATACTTAAGCCGGTAATCGATAGAGCACAAAAAAAATAGCATTATCCAACAACTGACTAGCCCACTCAGGTGGGCTTTTAAGTTAAAAACTGGTGCGCACCGAAACATGACTAAAGGGAGCATTTACCTTGCCGGACCCCAACGGGCGGGTAAAGCCGCGCGGCATAACAGCAGCACGCTGATGGAAGTGCTGGATCAGCTAAACGCGAAAGACGGTTGCGGTACTCTCTATTTTGCCGGTCAGGGAATACAGCCGCAGTGGCAGATGAAAAGGGATATGTTATCCCCCCGGTACACGACGAGATTTTCCGATTTGTTGGTTGTTCGATAATTCGGCAGATGCTCGATTGATGCCAAAAGGAAAAAGGCAGCGATATGATCTTGCTCGTACTTTTATGTGTCACTGATGATGTGTTCTATAGAGGGGCGTTATCAGAAGGGTAATGTGGGTACATTTTGTTTTTTGTACACCTTTATGTACACATTTTGCTAAGTGAAGCAAATAAACACTTTTAACCTACTGATATAAATAAACTTTTTCAACTTGTATGTGCTCTTTCCTTCAGAGTGGCAGTTGATGTAAATTCTGGAGCAAGTACAACCGCCGCCATAAGAGCGAAACTAAATTAATGATATTTGCCAAAGGATGGGCTATAAATACAGAAATATATTAGAGTTACTTTGGTGAAAAAATTGAACAGGAATGCATCAATTGATGTGTCAAGAGCACTCGCCGTGATGCTTGTCACATTATTTCATGTCTCGCGGGGACCTTCTCTTCCTACGTACCCAGTAGGGGATTTTGATATATTTGGTTTTTTAGCAAATGGATGGGTTGGCGTCGGGATATTTTTTATTATATCTGGCTATTGTATGGGGATTTCTACAGAGCGTGATTTCAAAGATGGCCTCAGTATACCCAATTATATAAAGTATTCGTTGAAGAGACTGATGAGAATTGCACCTCCTTATTATATATCAATTGCTGTTTGGGTATTGATAATCAAGGTGTATCAGATAGCGCCAAAGCCAACCGAAATAAGAGATATTGTCACGCATCTTACTTTTATTCACAATCTTTTTCAGGACACGTTCTTCGGTATTTCTGGCGTTTTTTGGTCGATTGGGGTTGAAATGCAGTTCTATCTAATCCTTCCCTTCATCATCGCATTATGTAGAGGGATGTTCTCGTCTTTATTGGTATTGCTGGTCTGTCTTGGTGTATCGATTGCAATCTCAGGAAGTGATTTAAGTATTGTGTATAAATGGGGACTTATGAATTATTTAGTTCTTTTTGTATACGGCTGGATTCTATACACACACAGAGATTTTATATTAAAAGTGATAAACATCACAAAAATAATCTACATTGCAGTGCCTATGTTTATTCTTTTGATCAACTATAAATTTGAAGGTGGCAACAATCAAAAAATGTATGAAATGCTTATCGCTTTTACTTATGGAATAATCATGTTAAAAATTGGGGATGTGATTACAGGTGATAGCAAATCTAAATTACTTTCTGTTATTCTTTTAATTGGTCAGGCGTCATTTTCAATATACTTATATAACTACATTTACAATTTTGTAATGCCACGTACTCAATCACTATTTTCAATTGCTTTCATGTTTGCAGGAGTGCTTGGGTTTGGAATCATAATGTATCTCCTTGTTGAGGTAAACACTGAGAAACTTAGGTTTATTCTATTCAAGAATAAAAACAAATCTAATGCCCCTGAATTAGCAGATGAAAATTCGTCAACTGTCGCCTGCAAATAATCATAACAACATCATCCACATCATCTACATCATTCACATAGCCCACTCAGGTGGGCTTTTTGTTTTGGGTATTAATGCCATTATAGTCAGAAAGTGACTGAATTATATATTCATCCTCAGAGATTCCTTTGCTTGCAGCGGCCTGTTTTATCGCAGCAGCTAAGTCCTCAGGCAGCTGGATGGTCATATCAAAGAACCCGCTCGGAGCATCGCTAATATCGAACTCTGACGTATCGCCATTGGCAAGCCACGAAAAAGGCACAAGCAACCCTTTAGCCAACTTGGCAATCACATTAGCTCGCGGTTTGTTAACCCTGGCCTCATAGCGCGAGATCTGTGCTGCCGCCACGCCCGATTCTTTCGATAGTTGCTCTTGCGACCAACCTAGTTGTGCGCGTCGTTCAATCATGCGAGAAGCAATATCATCATGTTTAGTCATATTTAGTATTGAAGTGTATTGACATGGTTTATTTTGAGCCATAAGATTCACTATACATGATTGTTCATGACACTTAAATACTAATGGTGACGAAATGAGAAAGAGGAAATCTATAGCTGATATACATGATATCAGCCTGATGAAGCTCAAATTTTACCGATTGGTTCGTAGTGAGGCTTCAAGTGAGTGCATGCTGTGGTCTGGTGCTTTGAATTTCTATGGCTATGGGCAATTTTCATTTGAGGGGCGCACATGGTCAGCGCACCGATTGGCATATGAAATTGCCAATGGACCTATATTCCAGGATGCAAAAAAGTGGTGGGTTCTCCATAAATGCGACAATCCAGCCTGTTGCAATCCGAATCACCTTTATCTTGGCGACGCGAAAGACAATGTGAACGACATGATAGACAGAAAGCGGCAGCGGATGGGTTTCAAGCGATATGGTAGTGCAGAAAATACTCGCTTTGGGAGAGTCTTCTATGAAATTGGTGGAGAAATAAAAACGTTATTTGAAAGGGCTTATTTGTTGAATGTGAACCCTTCCACGCTTGATCAGCGGTTATCAGCTGGTTGGCCTGAGGAGGATCTCGGTATGTCATCGAAAGCATACAAGCGTCATTTAAAGATAGATTGTCAAACCAACTACAGGAGATTTTCAGGGACAGAAGAAGTTGAGAATTATAAGAGCGAAACCTCGAAGGCAGCCACCTGCGAGGTCTCTAATTTACCAGTTAATCTTGAGACAACTGATATGAATAGTTTAGCAACTCAGACCGCTACTATCAACGTGCCGTTTCATGGTGACAATCTGTATCTGGTAAATTTCAATGGGCAGCCATATGTTCCAATGAAGCCAGTTGTTGAGGGGATGGGCCTTGCTTGGGGTGCGCAGTTTATTAAGATTAAACAACGCTTTAATTCAACTATATCGGAAATCGAAATGGTTGCTATGGATGGCAAAAAGCGAGATATGACGTGTTTAGCCTTGCGCAAGCTCCCAGGCTGGCTGCACACCATTAACGTCGGGAAAGTGCGTCCTGAGCTTCGTGACAAGGTTGCTCGGTACCAAGAAGAGTGCGATGACGTTCTCTACCAGTATTGGATGAAAGGTGAGGTTAAAAATCCCCGCAAGAAAACTACCGTCGACGAGCGCACCCCATTGCGCGATGCAGTAAACATGCTTGTAGGTAAGAAAGGACTCCGTTATGACGATGCATACACTATGGTTCATCAGCGCTTTGGCATTGATAGCATTGACGAGCTTTCACTCGAACAGATCCCGCTGGCCGTAGAGTACATTCATCGTGTAGTGCTGGAAGGTGAGTTTCTTGGAAGACAGGAGGCGTTACCCGCTCCAGAGTTGGATATCAATTTCCCAATTTCATGGTTCGTTGAAAATGCGCCGTATACAGTTATTCGTCAACAATGTGGCGACACGATAACCCTTGACCGTGCTGCGCTGGTTGATTGCAGTCCAGCATATAAGTTGGTATCCGTACTCACAAAGGCTGGATATGACGTTAGTGCGGTAATTGCTGAGTTAAAGGCTTTGCGATCCATCATGGATGAACAGAGTTGGGCGATGAAAGAAATCGCTTCCTACGTCGCTGTTCGTGACAGGTCTTGCCACCGAATTAGTCTGTAATTAACACCAAGAAAACCAGACCCGCTTAACTGCGGGTTTTGTTTTAGCACGCCCACAACGATACGTGGTCAGGTGAGCTTGATGACTGCCCGGTGATGTGATGGGGCATGTATGGGGCAAAAAATTAGCGCAAAACAACTCAAAACCTCCGAAGGTAGTGATTCGTCTTGCGCTAATGCATTGCTTTTACCTACTTCCTATTCACTTCAGCACAGTATCATTTCATACTACCGCCTATCTTAAACAAACCCGGATGGGCCGATTAGTTTCTATATAAAGCCAGCCCGCCTGATGTGGGCTATTAATTGAACGAAAGTGCAGGAATGAGAGATGCGTTACTTATGGCTGATGCTTTCGCTACTGGCCGCAGGCTGCGCCGGAAAGTCCGATCTTCAACTACAGGAAGAGGCCCACAGCGCGGTTGTGGCCAAAATGGCGGTCTTTAACGATAAAGAGTCCTGCGCGAAAGTGATGGACAAAAAAGCGCTGACCTTCGGTGCAGACGCTAACAAAATGGCGATGAAACTCTGCGGTGGGATCTTCGACTGGGAAAAACCGATTGTACTCTCAGAGGTGAAAATCTATCGCGGTAAAACGCCCGCCGTTTGCGGCGTGGCATCCGGCGTCAGCCGTGCAGGAAGCCGGTTAGGAACGCGGTTTGTCTGGCATCCAGCGGCCGTTTCAACGGTGAATTTAAAGCCCGTATATCCGCTGATGGGCAGCGACAAAATGCGTGATGCCTGGCATGCGCTGAATAAGATCTACCAGGATGTTGACAGGCAGTATTGCCAATAAAAAAACGCGCCGGGGCGCGTTTTTTTATTTAACGGCTGAAGAGGTCGCGGCGCTTAGGTTTGAAAGGCTGAGCGATCAGCACCAGCACGCCAACAATAAAGTAAGTGGCAAAGATAGCCAACAGCCACTGCGGCATTTCCAGCGTCAGAAATTCCCACTGGCGTACGGAGCAGTCACCGGAAGCGACAAACATCTGCGGCACCCATTTGTCCAGCGGCAGCCAGCTCGGGAAGCTGGCGGCAAAATCGCAGGTCACAAACGGAGAAGGGTGCAGCTGCATCATCGTGTGCTGATACGCCAGTTCAATCCCGCGCCAGGCACTGTACAGCCAGACTGCGATAGCCACGTAACGCAGCGGCGTTTTGGGGGCGATCGCGCCAACCAGCCCGGCAGCCAGCACGCCCAGCAGCGCACATCTCTCATAAATACAGAGCACGCAAGGCTGGAGATTCATTACGTGCTGGAACCACAGCGCCACGACTTCCAGCGCGAACGCGGTCAGCGCTATCAGTAACCAGGCGCCGCGACCGCGTGAGCACTGGTTTAAAAATCGCAACATAATCATTTCCCTGGAAATATTTAGTCAAGGCAGTGTAAACGAATTTACCCCGCACACCAGTAGCGCACAAAAAAATAAAACGTAAACGGGCGTTTATGATGTTACAAGTCAAATCGGGCGACAATGCGCCCGATCATCTTTAGTGAGCGATACCCGGAGGCAGCACGCTAATCCAGCCTTGCGAGGTCATCCATTCGGTTAACGGCACCAGCGCAAACGCTACGCAAAGCCACCCGACCAGGCTCAGCACAATGGTATAGGGCAGCGCCATCCACACCATACGGCCATACGAGAGGCGGATCAGGGGAGCAAGAGCGGAGGTGAGTAAAAACAGAAACGCGGCCTGGCCGTTGGGGGTCGCCACGGAGGGCAGATTAGTACCGGTATTAATGGCGACGGCCAGCAGGTTAAACTGCTCCACGCCGTAGGCGCCGTGCAGCAGAGCATTTTTCGCCTCGGTAATATAGACCGACCCCACAAAGACGTTATCGGAAATAGACGACAGGACGCCGTTGAAAATATAGAACAGCGACAGCTGCGACTGCGGCGAAGCCTGCAAAACAAAAGCAATGAGCGGTGAGAAAAGCTGTTGATCGACAATGACCGCGACCACGGCGAAAAAGGCCGTCAGTAGGGCAGTGAAAGGCAGGGCCTCGCTAAAGGCTTTACCAATAGTATGCTCATCGGTAATCCCGGTCAGGGAGGTTGCCAGAATAATCACCGACAGGCCAATCAGGCCAACCTCCGCCAGATGCAGGGCGAGGGCTATAATCAGCCAGACGGCAATCAGGGCCTGGGTACACAGACGCACCTTATCCTGACGGGTGCGCTGCTGGCGATTCTGATTATCAACTTCGGTCAGTACCTGGCGCACGCTATCCGGCAGCGGTTCCCCGTAGCCAAAGCAGCGGAATTTCTCGACCAGCACGCAGGTCACGAGTCCGCAGAACAATACCGGTACGCTGACTGGCGCGATACGCAGGGCAAATTCGACGAAGTCCCAGCCTGCGGCTTTAGCGATAATCAGGTTTTGCGGTTCGCCCACCATGGTCATCACGCCGCCGAGCGCAGTGCCAACGCCTGCGTGCATCATCAGGCTGCGCAAGAACGCGCGGAAGCGATTCAGATCCTCGCGTACCTGAGCGGAATCAGCGTTATCCGGTGCGGACGCCACGCGATGATAGATTTCGTAAAAGCCCATAGATACGCTTATTACTACCGCGACAACGGTGAGGGCGTCAAGGAATGCGGAGAGAAACGCCGCCGCAAGGCAGAAGGCCAGCGCCAGCTTAAGTTTGCTCTGAATACTCAGTAGCAGGCGGGTAAAAATAAACAGCAGCAGTTGTTTCATAAAGAAAATACCGGCGACCATAAACATCAGCAGCAGAAGCACGTCGAGGTTAGTTGCGATCTCCTCCCTGACGTGTTCTGAGCTGGTCATACCGATAATAATCGCTTCGGTCACCAGCAGGCCGCCGGGCAGCAGCGGGTAGCACTTCAGCGCCATGACCAGCGTAAAGATAAACTCAATGACCAGCAGCCAACCGGCCGCAAAAGGGTTTATCAAGAAAATCAGCGGATTAATAACCAGGAAGAGCACTATGATTAGCTTATACCCGTCCGGTGACTGGCCGAGGAAGTTACGCCAGAGCGCGTTGCCATATGAAAGCGTCAAAATCGGGATCCTTTAGTGTGAAAAAAATCTTTTTTATTGAGGTGCAGCAAGAGTAGCCATCTGTATTGTGGCGATCAATACGCGTATTTGGGCAGGCTATAAAAATTGACAAAAATAAAACGGCGATCCCTTTTTAATTAGCCCTCCGCGCTATCTGACCCCCGCCAGCTCTGGTATGATGAGCGCAATTTGCAACGCTGTAACGGAAAATCTCTATGGTAATTAAGGCGCAAAGCCCGGCGGGTTTCGCGGAAGAGTACATCATCGAAAGCATCTGGAATAGCCGCTTCCCCCCGGGATCGATCCTGCCCGCTGAACGTGAACTCTCTGAACTGATTGGCGTAACTCGTACCACATTGCGTGAAGTGTTGCAGCGTCTTGCGCGCGACGGCTGGTTAACTATCCAGCACGGTAAGCCGACGAAAGTAAATAACTTCTGGGAAACATCCGGGCTAAATATCCTGGAAACGCTGGCGCGTCTGGATCACGACAGCGTTCCGCAGCTGATTGATAACCTGCTCTCCGTGCGTACCAATATCGCGACTATCTTTATTCGCACCGCATTCCGTCAGCATCCGGAAGAGGCGCTAAAGGTTCTGGCCAGTGCTAACGCCGTGGAAGATCACGCGGATGCCTTTGCTGAGCTGGACTACAACATTTTCCGCGGTCTGGCGTTTGCCTCCGGCAACCCGATTTACGGCCTGATCCTTAACGGCATGAAAGGGCTGTATACCCGTACCGGTCGCCACTATTTTGCGAATCCGGCTGCGCGTAGCCTGGCACAGGGCTTCTATCACCAGCTGGCAAAAGTGTGTGAAGAAGGCCTTATTGATCAGGTTTATGAGACCGTGCGTAACTATGGTCACGAGAGTGGCCTGGTCTGGCACCGTATGCAAAAAAACCTGCCGGGTGATTTGGCTATCCACGGCCGTTAATCTTTGATCCTCTCCGGGCAGGGGCGTTCGCCGCTGCCCGTTTGCCTTTCTGTTTTGTGACGCCGTCACTTCTTCAGTGCGTCGTTGTTCTTTGATATTTATATCATTTACGTCAATAATGCTTTCACTCACCCTAATAGCGACGAGATGGAACATTATGGGCAATCAGTCAAAAGACGAAGCGTTATATCAGGAGATGTGCCGGGTGGTGGGTAAGGTGGTGCTGGAAATGCGCGATCTGGGCCAGGAGCCGAAGCATATCGTTATCGCCGGTGTAGTCCGCACCTCGCTGGCCAATCCGAAAATCCAGCGTACGCCGCTGACGCGGGAAGCAATGGAGCGCGTAATCGAGGCGCTGTCGGGACATCATGCGTAACGCATCAACAAAGGAAAAATGATAACACAGCCAGAACGTAAAAATTATCCGCAGCTGGGCGAGGTTAAAGCACCTTATGTCCACGCCGTGAAGCACGCCGACACGCTCTATGTTTCCGGACTGACTGCCTTTGGCACACCAGCGCAAAAGGGCAGCATTGCCGAACAGACCGAGGTGATATTCAGCCAGCTGCACCAGATTGCTGCGGCTGAGAGTATTACACTGACGTCGCTGCTGAAAGTGACCCTCTTTGTGACCTCGCTTAAGAATATCGACAGTCTGCGCACGGTGCTGTTCCGCCACTTTGGCCAGCATCTTCCGGCCAGTTCGCTGGTTGAAGTCAGCGGGCTTTTCTCACCGGACCTGTCAGTTGAGATAGAGACCATTTTTGCCCTCTGAGTCTTCAGATTATTCTGTGTTTCATCACGGTTATATAGATGTAACAAAACATCTCTACACTGCCTGCTTCCCATGAAGGATACCGACAGGAAGCAATCATGAGCAGACCTTTATTTAAACAAGAACACAGTAGCGAAATCAGCAATCAGAGCGACAACCCGATATTTTCGACGGTCGTCAGTGCCTTTCTTAGCCGCCGCCGTTTCCTGCAGATGGGCGTCGTGGCTGGCACAGCCGCAGCGTTTCCCGCACTATTACGTTCTCCGGCAGCGCTGGCGGTAGAAAACGCGATTGCCCGTCCGACCTCGCTGGGATTCACCAGCATTACTGTCTCGACGGAAGATACGGTGCGGGTACCCGAAGGGTATATCGCCCGTCCATTCTATCGCTGGGGTGATGCGGTGGGATTAGCGGGCAATATGCCTGAATTTAACAAAGACGGCAGCAATACCACCGATGAACAGGCCGTTCAGGCCGGTATGCATCATGACGGTATGGCCTGGTTCAGTCTGCCACTGGGCAGCGACAGCGCGCAGCACGGGTTGCTGGCAATGAACCATGAATATATTGATAACGGCCTGCTGTTTAAAGACGGTGCCGCGAACTGGAACCTTGATAAAGTCCGTAAAGGACAGAATGCGATGGGGATTTCCGTTATCGAAGTGAAAAAGCAGGGCGATGCCTGGACCATCGTTCGTCCGTCGAACTATGCCCGACGCATCACCGTGAATACCCCGATGGGCGTCACCGGCCCGGCTCGTCACCATGATCTGCTGAAAACCGCCGTCGATCCGCAGGGTGAAACCATACTGGGCACCATGCAGAACTGCGCCAACGGTCATACTCCATGGGGAACCTATCTCACCTGTGAAGAAAACTGGTCTGATATTTTTGTCAAAAAAGCGGTTCCCGGGCTGCTTGAAAAACGTTATGGCATCAGCGACAGCGACGACTCTTACCGCTGGAACGAAGCCGACCCGCGTTTCAGCGTGGATGCCACACCCAATGAACCCAACCGTTTTGGTTGGGTCGTTGAAATCGACCCCTTTGACGCGACGTCAATGCCGCGCAAACACACTGCCCTCGGCCGCTTTAAGCATGAAGGTGCTGCCATTACGCTTGCCAGCGACGGGCGTGTGGTCGCCTATATGGGAGACGATCAGAAATTCGAATACATCTATAAATTTGTTTCCGAAGGGAAATACGATCCAGACAAACGCGCGGCGGCGATGGAACTGCTGGCAACCGGCACGCTGTTTGTGGCGAAATTTAACGATGACGGCAGCGGTCAGTGGCTTCCGCTGGTTCAGGGACTGCCGGGGCTTGAGGCCAATAACGGCTTTGCCAGTCAGGGTGAGCTGCTGGTGAAAACGCGCCTGGCGGCCGATGCCGTCGGCGCAACTAAAATGGATCGCCCGGAATGGATTGCCGTGGACAGCCACAGTGCGGGCAGCGTGTATTGCACCCTGACCAACAACAGCGACAGGGGTAAAGAGGGCAAAGTGGCGGTGGATGCGGCAAACCCGCGTGCCAATAATGTCTACGGCCATATTATGCACTGGGTCGAGAAGGGCAACGATCCGGCAGCCGACGCGTTTAGCTGGGATATCCTGGTGATGGGCGGGCGTATCGATACCGATGACGAAAAAGTCAAAGGTTCAATGAAAGGGGCTGAATTCGGCAGCCCGGACGGACTGGCTTTCGACCATCGCGGCGTGCTGTGGATCCAGACCGATGTGTCTTCCAGCACCATCAACAAAAAAGCCTACGAAGGGATGGGGAACAATCAGATGGTGGCGACCGTGCCGGGCAGCAACGAATATCGTCGCTTTCTGACCGGTCCACGTGGCTGCGAAATTACCGGCATCGCCTTTACGCCGGATAACCGCACGCTGTTTATCAATATTCAGCATCCTGGCGAGCCGGGCGATGATATCAGCGATCCAGCGAACCCGACGGCAGTTTCAACCTGGCCCGACGGGGATAAATCCAGCCGTCCGCGTTCGTCCACGGTGGTGATAGTCAAAGCCGACGGTGGACTTATCGGCAGCTAACCCGTTCAGCGGCCTTCGCAATGCGAAGGCCGCAATTTATTGACGCAAATGGCCACGCCGGGCAGGCGTTTTTTCATCTCCAGCAGCATGCGGCAGGCCTCTTCCATCGCCCATTTGCCAATCTCCATAATTCTGCCGCTCTGTTCCATCTGGGGAATAAACTTGCCGGAGAAATATCGCTTCCCTGATAATGCCAGCGTAGCAGCGCTTCGAAACTGACGATCCTGTCTTCAGGGTCGACAATCGGCTGATACATCAGGCGCAGCTCATCGTTGGTCAGCGCCGTCGGTTTGTCACCGTTCACCAACAGATAGATAAACTCATCCCCGCCCCAGCGGCACACCAGACTACCGGGACGATAGAATTCATAGAGCCGGGCGCTGAGGGTATGCAAAACCCGATCGCCAATATCATGACGAGGATGTCATTAATATTTTTAAAGCCGTCGAGATCGATAAAAAAGATACAGAAACCGTCGATATGCTGCTCGCGGTGCTGACTGCAAATATCTTCAGCTGCGGATAAAAAAGCCGCACGGTTATAGAGTCCGGTCAGAGAGTCAATATGTGAAATCTCGTAGATCTGCTGGGTGCGTCGGCGGATGGTCTCCTCCATATTGGTCATCAGCTTTTTGTTTTTATCGCGCAGCAAAATCACTTCCTGCGTATAGCGGGACGAACGCATGGCACCGAAGGTCATGGCGGCGGTAGAGCACATCCCCAGTATGCCGAGATTGCTTGGCCAGCTTTCAGGCTGCGCAAGCAGTGTGAGTGAAAAAGGAGCCAGAATGGCCAGATTGTAGAGAATGGCAATCGTCAAATTTCCGGACAGCGTACTGGTTGCGCCACCGGCCAGAGCCGAGAGGATAACCACCAGCGTGGTAAATTCAGCCTGGCTAAACGACGGAAAAAATACCACCCCATAGGCGCTCCACAGGACAGCAGTAAACAGGCAGCCCAGCGAAAAACGCAGTTGCCAGCGGGTATGGTTTTTTCCACTATCGGGTGTTTTGAACCAGAAAAGGGTGTCGAGCAGACGCAGCAACAGCACCGCAGAGAGAACCAGCCACCAGGTCATTTTGGCGGTGAAGTGGGCGTCAGTGATAAATGTAAAAGTCAGAATGCCGGAAGCGATAAAGCCGATGATAATGCCCAGCAATGAATTGCCATATAAAAGCTTAAGTCCTTCAGAGAGGTAAAGCGCGGCATTGCTACGATCGATGCTCATTATCTGTTCGCCATAAAAAGTTTCCGTTAACAGGCCGGAACGGCCAACTGACATCATAACTTATATGCTAATGACGATTGTGCCAGTTTGCCATGCGGGACTGCAAAAACGTTATCGGCAGACAGGAAGGGAAGATGAGCGGAAAAATGGCGCGCCGCGTTGCGACGCGCAATTATTCGCCGCGCGGAATCAGTCGATAAGACCGTTGCGATCGTAAAACGGCCAGGGGCCATCAAATTGACCGATTGGGCAGTAATGGGTGACGATACCGTATGCCGGACTCCAGCGATGCAGCAGGAAGCCTGCAGGCTCGAGGCTGAAGGTGGGAGGGCCGTCCGGCGTAAAGTCCGGCGTCACCTGATGAGAGGTGCCTGGCGCGCTGCAGACGATAGTGCGCCCAAGCTGTGACACCATAAAGCGGTGTACATGCCCACACAGGACGCGTATGACCTGCGGGGCATCGTCGAGGACTTTTGCCAGCGCATCGGCATCGCGCAGGTTTTGTCTGTCCATATGGTCGATACCGCTGATAAACGGATGGTGGTGCAGCATCACAATTGTCGGCTTAGTCGGGTCAGCGGCCAGCTGCTTTCGCAGCCATGCGAGCCGGGTTGCACACAGCTCGCCCCAGGGCTGTTCAGGAACGGTGGAATCGAGACCGATCAGCCGGAGCGGAAAGCGTTCTTCACTCCACTGAATAAACGGCGCATCAGGGTCGATCCAGGCGCAGTCTTTAAAGACGTCAAGGAAAGCCGGGCGGCGATCGTGGTTCCCGGCAATGGCGAACCACGGCAGCGTCAGCGTATCCAGCACTCCCCGAACCTCGGCATATTCCGCGGGCGTACCAAAATCGGTTAAATCCCCGGTAATGGCGACCGCATCCGGGCGGGGGGTCAGCGCATTGAGCTGCACGACGGCGGCTTTCAACGCACCGAGGGTATCGACTTTGCGGTAAGAGAGACGGCCTGCGGCCTTAACATGTAAATCACTAATCTGAGCAAGAACAAAATCGGATTTCAACGCAGCTCTCCCGACGGAGTTAAATGTGCAGGAACGGCAAATACCGTACGCGGGTCGATATGCAGGCCAACCTGTGCGCCCGGTGCCCAGTTTTCGCGTGCAGGACAGTGCACCTGCAGCGACTGGCTCTGACCGGTGCGGACCACTACGCGCTGGGTCTGACCGAGGAATACACTGTGCATCACCTCACCTGTAAAGCTGCTCTCCTGCGGCGGAACGAGGCGGATATCTTCCGGGCGGCAGTAGCGGGTCTCGCCCTGCCAGGTCAGCGGGTTAATGGCGCCGACGAAACCGGCAACAAACTCGCTGGACGGGTGGTGATAGATCTCACGTGGGGTGCCAATCTGTTCGATTCTGCCGTGGCGCATTACTGCAATGCGATCGCCCAGCGCCATCGCTTCCTGCTGGTCATGGGTTACGTAAACGGCGGTGATGCCGAGCTGACGCAGCAGCGTGCCGATATCCTCCCGCAGTTTTTCACGCAGCTTTGCGTCCAGCGCCGCCAGGGGCTCATCAAACAGCAGTACTTTCGGACGGGCCGCCAGCGCACGGGCCAGCGCAACCCGCTGCTTCTGACCGCCGGAAAGCGCATTGATGGCGCGGGTGGCGTAATTGCTGAGATCGACCATCGCCAGCATATCGGCCACTTGGGTGGCGATTTCTGCCGCTGGCAGTCCCTGAATTCGCAGACCGTAGGCGACGTTGCTGGCCACATCGAGATGCGGGAACAGAGCGTAGTTCTGGAAGACCATGCCGACATTGCGCTTCTCAATCGGCAGGGCGGAAACGTTACTGTCGCCAAACCACACTTCGCCACCGCTGTCACAGCGCTCAAGGCCGCTGATAATACGCAGGGTGGTGGTTTTTCCACAGCCCGACGGGCCGAGCAGCACCAGCGTTTCTCCGCTGTGGATAGTCAGGTCCAGCGGATGCAGTGCAACCTGCTGGTGGGCAAAGGTGCGGCTGCAGTTTTGCAAACGAATTTGGGTCATCGGGATGCTCCCCTTTTAGCGCTGCTGAAATAGTGCATTGCCAGCAGCAGCGGAATAATCATTAGTAAAAACAGCGTGGTGTAGGCGGAACCAATCTCAAGGCGCATAGAGGCGTAGCTGTCGGCCAGCCCAACGGGCAGCGTTTTGGTCAGTGGCGTATGCAGCATCCAGGTGATATTGAATTCGCCAACCGAAAGCGTCACCACCATAAAGGCTCCGGCCAGCACGCCGGAGAGCGAGTTAGGGATCGCCACGGTGAAGAAGCGACGCAGTGCACCTGCCCCGAGACTGGCTGCGGCTTCTTCCATCTGCGGCAGTGCGGAGGCTTTCATGACCACCAGCACAGGGCGCACCATAAAGGGCAGCGTAAAGAGCACATGACCAATCAGAATAAAGACCCAGCTATTGCGCAGACCGGGGATCCCGCCCCACACCAGCAGCAGGCCAAGTGCGGTGGCAAGACCGGGTACCGCCACCGGCAGTATCAGGCACTCTTCAAGCCATACCGCCACGCGGGACGGGCTTTTCAGCAGCGCCCATGCCGCAGGCACGCCGAGCAGCACGGTGCAGACCAGGCAGGCGAGGGCAATAATCAACGACAGCCAGAAGGTCGGGGCGTAAAGCGTCCAGACTTCTTCAATCCAGCGCAGGGTCAGGCCGCTTTTCAGACCAATAAAGTAGTTCTCCGTAAACCCGGCCAGCACCGACATGACCAGCGGGACCATCAGAAAAAGACACACCAGCATGGTCAGCGTGAGCTGAGCGGTAAACAGCAGCGGTCGGGTCATACGGGCATCTCCGCGTGGGAGCCGTACCAGCGGCGGGCCACTAGCAGCGCAAGCCAGGTCACCACGCCCATTACCACGGAGAGGGCGGCGGCGGTGGCAAAGTTAGCGTAGTTAGTGAATTCCCCGTAAATCGTCAGGGGTAGCACGTTCAGGTCGGTACCCAGCGTAAACGCGGTGCCAAACGCGCCCATGCTGGTGGCGAAACAGATTGCTGCACTGGAAAACAGCGCCGGTGCCAGACCCGGGATCACCACGTCACACAGAATGCGCCAGCTTCCTGCCCCGAGAGAGCGCGCGGCTTCCTCAAGGCTGGCATCGAGTTTTTCACAGGCTGCGACCAGGGTCATGATCACGCGCGGGACAGAGAAATAGAGGTAGCCAAAAAAGAGGCCAACCAGGCTGTAGGCAAAGATCCAACGCTCGCCGGTCAGACTTATGCCGATAGAGGCAAACAGTCCCTGACGGCCGCCGAGCATAATAATAAAGAAGCCAACCACAACGCCGGGAAACGCCAGCGGGAAGGTCAGCAATGCCAGTACCAGACCCTTGCCGGGAAAGGGATGACGCGACAGGAAAAAGGCCACTACGGCGGAAATCGCCACCGCCGCCAGCGAAACCAGCGCTGACAGCGTCAGGGTAATCAGCAGGCTTTGCAGATAGCGCGGGCTGCTCAGGATCGTCCAGTAGCCGTTAGCTATGGTGCTGTCATCCGGACTTGCGCCGAGGATCGCCAGCGAGGCAAAAGGCAGCAGCCAGAACGCACTAAACAGCGAGAGAGCTGGAACGAGTGCAAAAATCACGCCGGGTGGAAAACGCCGCCCGCCAGAGCGGGTCGGCGTGGCGGCGTTAAGGCCGTGTTGCGGCATCACTTAACCTCGTTGATGTAGCGTGCAGAGAAGGTTTTCTGGGCGTCGGCCATCTGCTGATAGTTAACGGTACGCGCACGGGCGTAGTCGCTATCCGGCAGGAACTGAGCACGGGCGGTGTCGGTCATGGCGCTTTCGCGGACCGGACGCAGCCAGGCGTTCGCCCAGATGGCCTGACCACGGTCGGAGAGCACATAGTCGATCACTTTTTTGCCCTCGCTGCTGTGGGGCGCGTTTTTCACCAGGCTAATCACGTAAGGCACCTTGATACTGCCTTCCTTCGGGATTACAAACGCAATCCTGGCGTGGTCCTTATAGCGGGCGCGATAGGCATTAAAGTCGTAGTCCAGCAGGATTGGCATCTCACCGGACAGCACGCGGGCGTAGGCGGTCTGTTTCGGTACGATAGGATCGTTTTTCACCAGCTGTTTGAAGTAGTTAATGCCCGGCGTAAAGTCGTTCATGGAGCCGCCTTTAGCAAGGTTCACCGCGACGGCAGCCGCATAGCCGACAAAGGCACTGGCCGGGTCAAGATAGCCCACCATACCTTTGTATTCCGGCTTCAGCAGGTCGTCCCAGGACGTCGGTACCGGCGCGCCATTCAGGGCATCCACGTTGACCATAAAACCGATGGTGCCGGAGTGCAGCGCCACCCATCTACCGTCGGGATCTTTCAGGTCGGCGGGAATACTCTCCCAGCCTGCTGGCTTATAAGACTCCAGCACGTCAGATTTGGCCGCCTGAATACCAAAGGTCACGCCCAGATAGGTGACATCCGCGACCGGATTATTTTTCTCGGCAACGATCTGTGCCAGCGCCTGGCCGGAGTTTTTATTGTCCTGCGGAACAACGATACCGGTGTCTTTGGCGATGGATTTCAGCTGGGTGGCCCAGTCGGCCCACTCCGGTGGACAGTTGTAGCAAATAGCCGTTGCAGCCTGAGACTGAGCCGACACCAGCAGCGCGCCGGTGAGGTAAATCGACGAAATGAATGACTTTTTCATGGAATTTCCCGGGTGTTGAAAGATGATAAAATCTGCGCCCTGGCGACGCTTTCGCCATGACGCAGGGTAAAATCGAGCGTCCGGCACGGGCTGACCTCGCCGGATATCAGCGCCAGCAGGCTGGTCAGGGCGGCTTCACCAAGAGCCTGCTGCGGTTGTTCAATCGTGCACAGCGACGGGCAGAGCATTTCGCCAAGCTGGATGCCGTCAAATCCCACCACCGAGAGCTGCTGCGGCACGTTAAAACCGCTGCGCTGCAGGTTGCCGATGATGCTGATCGCCAGCAGGTCGTTAGAGCACAGCAGGGCGGTCAGGGAGGCCGGCGCGGCGATCCACGGCAGCAGCACGTCAATATTCGCGCGGGTGTGGTGCGGCATCTCAATCAGCGGCTGCGGCAGATAACCCGCATCGTTCATCGCCTGGCAGTAGCCCTGGTAGCGCAGGCTGACACGATCCGACTGCTGTATCGGCCCGGCAATCATGCCGATCCGCTGGTGACCGAGGCTGAGCAGATGGCAGGTGGCCTGGTACATTGCGCGCTGGTTATCCATGCTGACGGTAACGAAGGGCGAAGGCGCGTCAGGGTTATGGGCCAGCACCACCGGCAGCGCTTCGCGGGAGAGCAGATCCAGACAGGGACTGTGTTGCGCATCCGCCACGGTCAGGATCAGCCCGTCAACACGCTGGCGCAGCATATTCTCCAGTACCACCGATTCCCTGTCCGGGTGGTAGTCGGTGGTGGCAATCATCAGGGAGTAGCCGTGCTGGCGGGCGAGGATTTCCATCGCCTGTAACTGTTCGCTGAAAACCGGGTTGCTCAGGGTTGGTAGCATAACGCCTATAATCCGCGTCGACTGGGTGCGCAGCTGGCGGGCGACATAGTTGGGACGAAAACCGAGCGTGTTTGAGGCGGCATACACCTTTTCCCGCGTGCTTTCCCGGACCTTTTCAGGTTCGGCAAAGGCCCTGGCGGCGGTGGCACGCGAGACGCCGGCAAGGCGTGCAACGCTGAGTAAATCGGTCATTAGTCCCTCTCCTGATACGCAAATGAGATCGATCTCATTTGGCGTAGCATAGGCAGGGCAAATGTCAGATTTATGACTCGCAGATGACGTTTTACCGAACGCACGCTGTTTAACGGTTGCGTTACGGCCGAGCAGTCCATCGTGGTGCCGACCGATTCTAAAGTGACCTCGCTGGCAGCGCTGAAATTTGGCGTGATGCAGGGTACCGCCGCCGCCAGCATGTTGATTTCAACCCTTAGCACGCCTCTGCTGATGAACCATTTTTATCCTGCGTATTGACCTGAGAAAAAAGATGAAAAACCACAAGGCCGGATTACTGACAATGACGCTGCTAAGCACATCTGCGCTGGCCGCAAAACAGGGCGTTACCTTTAGCCATAAAAAACCAGGAATTGAGCTGTGATAACACGCTGACCTGCCGTGCGGCGGGATACGATAAGAACGATGAATCTGCCGGTTCGGTGTTGTTAACGCGCAAAGGTGGCCCGGGTACGCCGGTAACAGGTCAGTGGTGGTGGCGGAAACCACATCCGAGTCAACAGCCAAAGTTTCTCAGCTGACGCTGTGGATCAACGATAAATCGGCCGGCACACTGCAGCAGATCGATCTGGATTACTGGCGTCTGACGCCGGAGCAGACCGCACAGCAGATTGCGCAAGTGAAGGGTGCCGGTAAGGCGGAAATTAAAGGTGGACCCGATCTCTTTATTCTTTTCGGGTGGGGGCCTGGATGCTGTCGTCTTTTATCTGATAAACCATGGCTAGTGTGGATGAACGACAATTTCTCGGGTACAGATAATCCGGCTTGATCGATACATTTCTGGATGAAAACAAGCAAGTGCGGCGTGCGCCTCAAATTCACCGTCCAGTTGAATTGCCGCCGCAGGCTTTCTTGTGAAATATAATCCAGGATGTTTTCACGATCGTGAAGTGACTGCTCGCTCCATATCGGTCTCATCATCCCTCACGTTGTTTTTACTCGAAGAGCCTTTTTTCTGGCGCCGGGACGCGCTTTGGCCTCATCGTCTGAGACCGCCAGGTGTGGATCGTTCAGCGCTTCCTGGACCTTTGCCCGAAACCAGGCATCGTAATCCCGAGGGGCGGCTGTCAATCCTGGGGGGAGCCCGCCCTCGTTGGCAATACGAGTCAGTAAGAAGCGAACTGCATCAGAAACGGTCAGCCCCATTTTTTCCAGGATAGTGCTGGCTTTTTCCTTCACTTCGCTCTCGATCCGCGTCTGCACTAAGCTGTTAGCTGCCATAACAATGACCTCAGAATGACATATGACCACGTGAGTGTAATGCATTCGAATGACAAAACGTAATGCTTACCGCACAAATCGAAAATAAAGAAGTAATGGCTACTGAAGGCACTGTCAATAAGAAGGATATAACGAAGTTCAGATTTAAAATCTGGTGCGTCCGAGTGGACTCGAACCACCGACCCCCACCATGTCAAGGTGGTGCTCTAACCAACTGAGCTACGGACGCACTGAAGAATGGTGCGTTCAATTGGACTCGAACCAACGACCCCCACCATGTCAAGGTGGTGCTCTAACCAACTGAGCTATGAACGCATTGCTGTACTGGGCAACGGGGACGAATATTAGCGGCAGCTCAGGTGGCTTGCAAGAGGAAAAACGGTTTTTTCTTTCTGATTTCACGCGATTGCGGAACAATTATACATATTCGTCATATTTTGCTGATGTAGCAGGAAATTTTTTGCTCTCTTCAGCTTTTGGGGACACTATGGGGAGAAATAGCCCTGTAACTTGTCGTTTAGCATGCCCACCTGATCCCGGCTCATTTCGCCGATCCACTTCGAATATTCCTCATAAACCATCTTTTCATTTTCATGTCCCATCCGACTGGCAATGAAAGATGGGTTCGCTCCAGAGGATAGCAGCCAGCAGGCGAAGGTGTGTCTGGATTGGTAAGGGTGCCGCTTTCGTACACCCGTCTTAACGAGGCCGCTATCCCAGCTGTATGTTATGGAGCGTTTGCAAAATTCCATCGAAGTTTACAGGTCAGCTTTCAATAACCTGTGCAGCCATGATAATAACTATCGGTTATGAAGTAAATTTTTCGTAACTCTATGGTGTATCTCAAGGTGCTTTGGCTTAGTTGGTACATCAAAATCACGAATGCTGGCATGACGTCTCCGATATCAAAGCTCAAAGACACCCGGTAATTAAAGCAGAGGAGCGACCTGCTCACTTCGGGGCCGGGACGCTGGGGCGCGCGGAATATGCACACTGCAACGGACATTTTTACCTTCACAAAAGGCCGTTCCGGGAACGTAAACATAAACATTCACGGTGTCGAATCCATCGTAAATCACAGATCCGTGATGCCCGGAAAGCAGCAAAAGAGCCGTGGCTTATCTTCAGCAGCACAGACGACTTTAAGCTACGTGAAATCATGAAGTTATACAGCCGGCGTATGCAGATAGAACAGAACTTCCAGGTTGAGAAAAGCGAGCGCTTCGGGTTCGGACTGCGGACCAGTTACAGTCGTTCAGCACAAAGAAGACTGGTGCTAAGCCTGCTGGCAACGCTGAGAACGATAGTGCTGTGGCTTATAGGTTATCACGCTGAAAATAAAGGATTACATCTGAGATACCAGGCCAACAGCATCAAATCGCGGCGGGTCATCTCTTATCTGACATTCTCCGCTAATGTTAAGACGAATGGTGCTGAACACCGTTCTTAACCACCTCGCCAGAGCGTACCGAAGTATGGTGCTGGTTTATTAGCGCTGATTTTGTGGGGATCCCACAGTGCAATAGCGGGGCCTCTTAATTGCTGGGATTATCAGAGAGTTCTTAATTTGAAACGAAGCGGTAAGTGTCTATATTTAACTAGTTATCATCATTAACCCTACTCTCACTGTGATTTTTTCGCCGCTCTGTCCGAGCGGCTTTTTTTTTGTTCATTGCTACGGGCATTAAGCAGGTATTCAAGCCGTGCGCCGATGATTAAATTTTTGGCCGTGTTTAATAAGAGGTAAAGTGGTGATACCACTGAGTTACACTATGTGACCCCTCCGATAGCTTGAAGGCTATTTTGCCACTGCTATTTTCAGTAAGCATATAATCGGGAATCTTCGGGTTTTGATAGCCAACATCTTCCGGTTTTATTGAGTAACCCCATTCATGCAATGTGTTTAATGCTTCGTTTAATTTTTCAGTGATGTAGACCCTCTTGCCTGTGGTTATCTTCTGCAAAGCGATACCTGCGGCAATAATGCAACCTGCAATATTAGTTAAGTTGTCAATTTCTTCTTGTGAATGTTTTTGCATCTCAATTTTGCTCAAATTAGACTTAATAAATGGCACTCACCGACAAACAAGAAATATTCTATCGCGAGTACCTCATTGATTTAAACGCCACTCAGGCGGCTATTTGGGCGGGGTACAGCGTCAAAACTGCAAATCGTACCGCATCCGAGAATCTGTCCAAACCTTTAATCCAAAGCAGAATCGCCAAAGTCAAATCGAAGCGCAACGAAGATGTGGGTATTGATGCTGATTATGTGCTCCGGCGCTTAGTTGAAATCGACCAGATGGATGTTCTGGACATCCTTAACGAGGACGGCAGCCTGAAGCCAATCAGTGCATGGCCGAAAGCCTGGCGAACATCGCTAACCGGTTTGGACATCAGCACCACGACTCAGAACTTCGACGAGGAGACAGCGGAAACCTTCCTCAAACAGGTTAAGTGGCCGGACAAGGTCAAGAACCTTGAACTACTCGGCAATCACATCAAAGTACAGGCCTTCAAAGAACAGGTTAAGCAGAAGGTCACAGTAACCCACAGCATTATGCCGGTCCCGTCCTGCGATAATGTAGACGACTGGGAAACGGCCGCGCAGAAACAGCAGAGCGAGGTTCTTGGTGGATGTATTACAAAGCCGTCTGGAAACCTCTACCGGGATCGCAATCACTGTCCCTGAGTTGCCCGTGTAACTAAATCCTCTACGAGGGAACGCGTGGTCCGGGTAAAACTGCCGCGCAGCTTGCGCGTTTTCGCCGCTTGGTTGGCCTGGGTTATGAATACGTCAGCACCCATTCTGTCGGGTGCTGTTTATTTAATGTGTACACTAATGATTAGAGTAAGTAGTATATTCCCTTAAGTACCACTGGCTAAACACGCGACTTTTACATAGTTCAGAAAATTCCCTTGAAGTAGTACATGAGAAGAAATTGAATAGTTTTTTTCTAATAGAGTAAATCGTCTTCGGATGCACCCCCATTAACTCACTCATTTTTAATAAAGGCTTATCCTGTCGATAATATTCTATGACCGCTAATTCTTTGGGTTTGAACCTTGTATGGCGCGGTGATTTTGGTATCTCAATGATTTCAGATGCAATAGTCGATAGTATGCGTATTAAGTTCTGTTGATGAGTACCATACTTTAGGCGGTGTATAGGATAATTACAGGGTAGAAAGAGATATTGTTGGTTTTGGTAAAACATTATACAGGTGGTTTTTTTACGTAAGTTTGGAATGATGTTGTAATAGTTTTCAGCATCAAAAATGACCACTGAAGACTCGATCGGGGTATGAGTGTTGAATTCGTTAACAATCACGCCGACGCCCTCAGCTAAATAGTTGTTAACACAGCTAACTACAACTCGATGCTTATTGCTGCTCAAGGATACTGTCTGCATTCTTCTCTATCTCGGAGGGGCCAGAACGACCATTATGCTAAGATGATTTTTTCAGTATAGACTAAATATTCCTGAGCCTACCCGAGCCTATTTGGTGTCTTGAGATACGCATTTAGCCTAATATGGTTCGCATTGCGCTGCAGTGCCAGAATCGATAAAAAAGCGTGGTAATTTGGGGACGTATTGGGGACAGACGGATGATTTAGGGGCAAGTTTTGGGGCAGTAATATTGTCTGTTTGCACGCGTGCTAACTCAATGAAAGAACTATAAATATTGATTCTCATTGTGTTTGTAAAATTTTAACGTGCGGCGCGTTGCAAAATCAGCCTGGAAGGCTGGCGCTGCAGGAAGCGCATACGCAGCATCATCAGCACCGCAGCCGCAGTAAGACCAATAATAAAGCCCACCCAGAAGCCCGCCGGACCCATCCTGTCGACCACCAAATCGGTCAGCGCCAGAACATAGCCGCCCGGCAGTCCCAGCACCCAGTAGGCGATGAAGGTGATAAAGAAAATCGAACGGGTATCTTTATAGCCGCGCAGGATGCCGCTACCGATCACCTGAATTGAGTCGGAAAGCTGATACACAGCAGCCAGCAGCATTAACTGGGCGGCGAGGGTAATCACTTGCGGATTATCGTTATACAGCAGGGCGATATGCTCGCGCAGGGTGACGGTAAAGAGGGCGGTGAAGATTGCCATGGTGACACCGACGCCCAGCCCGGTACGGGCTGCAACCTGCGCATCCAGCGTAGAACCCTGGCCCAGACGATAACCCACGCGAATGGTCACGGCTGCGGCCAGCGACATCGGCAGAACGAACATCAGGGAGCTGAAGTTCAGAGCGATCTGGTGCCCGGCGACGTCCACAATCCCCAGCGGTGAAACCAGCAGTGCCACAACCGCAAACAGGGTCACCTCAAAAAACAGCGCCAGGGCGATAGGCATGCCGAGCTGGCTCAGACGCAGTAGTACGGCGAAATCGGGTTTACGCTGAACATCAGTCGTGCGGATATCGCGCATGGAACTGGCACGTCTGGTCCAACTGAGCATGGTGAAAAACATAAACCAGTACACCGCTGCCGTTGCCACGCCACAGCCAACGCCGCCGAGTTCCGGCATTCCGAGGTGGCCGTAAATAAAGACGTAGTTCACCGGAATATTGACCAGCAGACCGAGGAAGCCAATCACCATCCCGGGCTTGGTCTTTGCCAGTCCTTCACACTGGTTACGCGCGACCTGGAAGAAGAGATAGCCCGGCGCGCCCCACAGCAGCGCATGCAGATAGCCAACGGCTTTTTCTGCCAGCAGCGGGTCAATATTGTGCATCGAGCCGATGATATAGCCCGCGTTCCACAGCACGACCATAATCAGAATCGATACCAGTCCCGCCAGCCAGAATCCCTGACATACCTGGTGGCGGATACGATCGCGCCGGCCGGAGCCGTTAAGCTGGGCAATCACCGGCGTCAGCGCCAGCAGCAGACCGTGGCCGAAAAGGATCGCCGGCAGCCACACGGAGGTGCCGATGGCCACCGCAGCCATATCGGTGGCGCTATAGCCACCGGCCATCACCGTATCGACAAAGCCCATCGACGTTTGGGCGACCTGGGCGATGATAACCGGGATCGCGAGGGCTAATAACTGACGCGCTTCGCTGAAGTACTTCTGCACGTGAACACCTTATAGATTGTTGTTATGGAAGAGACAAAAAGCCGCCGTCGCTGGCAGCAGGAAGAAGTCGTAGGGGATATAGCAACTATTGTAACGAGGATTGGTTTTTAATCTAGTGAAATCACCGCGCAGCGGACAGACAGGCTGGCAACCTCTTTTTCCACCTGTTATTGTGCTGTACCAGAGACAGGGGACTGCCCCTGGTACGGGTCACAGGAGCAAGCATGTTTACTGGTATTGTGCAGGGCACCGCAAAACTGGTGTCAATTGATGAAAAAACGAATTTCCGCACCCACGTGGTGGAATTACCCGACACTATGCTGGACGGGATCGAAACCGGCGCCTCGGTTGCGCACAATGGCTGCTGCCTGACCGTTACCGCCATTAACGGTAACCAGATTAGCTTTGATTTGATGAAAGAGACGCTGCGCATTACCAACCTTGGCGAGCTGAACGAGGGTGACCTGATTAACGTAGAGCGTGCAGCCAGGTTTAGCGACGAAATCGGCGGGCATCTGATGTCCGGCCATATTATGGCTACCGCGGAAGTCGCGAAGATCCTGACCTCGGAAAATAACCGTCAGATCTGGTTTAAGATCTCAGACCCGGCGCTGATGAAATACATCCTTTATAAAGGCTTTATCGGTATCGACGGTATCAGCCTGACGGTGGGAGAGGTGACGGCGTCACGTTTCTCGGTGCATCTGATCCCGGAAACGCTGCAGCGTACGACGCTTGGCAAGAAAAAGCTGGGCCATCGGGTCAATATTGAAATCGATCCGCAGACCCAGGCCGTAGTGGATACGGTTGAGCGCGTGCTGGCCGCCAAAGAAGCCGCTGCGGTACGTCAGGTCGCTGCCAGCGACGAGTAAGCGCTAATCCGGTGCGTCCCACCTCCGGACGCGCCGTTGCCCCCTAGCGGGCCACCCGCAATCCCTTCTCAACACCGCGTGAAAATACCACCTGCCACAGCTGAATATCGCGCGCGCGAAACGCACCGGCGCAGGCATTCAGGTAGTAGCTGAACATTTTTTTAAAACGGTCCGAGTAGTTTTCCGCAATGTCTGGCCAGCAGGCGAGAAAACGCGAATGCCAGGCCATCAGCGTCCGGTCGTAGTCGGCGCCAAAATTGTGCCAGTCTTCCATCACGAAATGCGCTTCACTGGCGTTAGCGATATGCCGCACCGACGGCAGGCAACCGTTGGGGAAAATATACTTATCAATCCAGGGATCGACGTTATTATCCGTTTTCTGCGAGCCGATGGTATGCAGCAGAACCAGTCCGTCCGGTTGCAGGTTGCGGTCCACTACCTCGAACCAGGTGGCATAGTTTTTGGGACCAACGTGCTCAAACATCCCGACGGAGACAATACGGTCAAAGTGGTCATTCAGCGCGCGGTAATCCTGCAGCAAGATAGTCACGTCCAGGCCCTGACAGCGCGCCTGTGCCATCTTTTGCTGTTCAGCAGATATAGTCACGCCGGTCACGCTGACGCCATAGTGCAGGGCCATATACTGTGCGAGTCCGCCCCAGCCGCAGCCAATATCCAGTACCCGCATCTCCGGTTTTAGCTGCAGTTTTTCGCAAATCATTTTCAGCTTGGCCTGCTGGGCATCTTCAAGGTTACCGGCCTCCTTCCAGTAGCCACAGGAATACTGCATAAACGGGTCGAGCATCCGGCTAAAAAGGTTGTTGCCGAGATCGTAGTGCTCTTTACCGACGATCCAGGCGCGTTTTTTACTTTGCAGATTAAACACGCGGGCGGCTGCGATACGCAGCGTATCTTTGAGATGGCGGGGAAGCTGGTTTTCCAGCCCGGCGCGCAGCACCTTATGGAAGAAGATATCCAGCCGGTCGCACTGCCACCAGCCGTCCATATAGCTCTCGCCAAGACCCATTGATCCCTGCTGAAGTACGCGTTTAAAAAAGAGCGGGTTCTTAACCTGGATGTCGTGAGGGGCGGAGCCATTAACGGCGATCCCCGCACGGCTCAGTAATTCGCTGGCAATGCGAAACCAGTTATCTTCCTGTAGCGTAGTGTCTTCTATACACGATGTGCTCATAGCTTCTCCATCACAACCGGGTGACCGGGAACGTCAGGCGGCGTAGACGCATTCTTTGGTATGTGAGAAAACCCACGGAAACTCCGTGAGACTGCTATCCGACGTAGAAAAGAGAGAGGGAGACTCCCTGACTGACAAACCGTCCGTGGGAGAAACGGGTGAGATCCGCGACCCGTTAAAAGGTGAAAGTGTGATACTCGTCAAAAACGAAATTTAGTATAGGCTGCAATTTTTAGTGCTTCAATAAAAATATGTAGCAGCCTAATTAATAGCGCTGTTTCTGTGAAAAGGGGGCGCAGGACCCTCAGGAATGCAGAGGTTCGGTTATGGCAACGGCAGCGCGTGCCTGTATGCGGTAGCCCAGCAGCGCCAGTACCGCAGTGACCAGCATCACACTGGTGGTGCTCAGCAGCGGCGTGGCGATAAGCCAGGACACCAGCAGGCTGGCAAGGAAGCAGAGGCCCAGCTGGAGTGTGTTCTGCAGCGCGGCGGCACGGCCGCTGGCATGGGCGAAGGGACGCAGCGCTTCGGCGACGACAATAGGGTAAATAGCGCCGTTAGCCATCGCCATCATGCAGAAGGGGATCAGCAGCAGGGTCAGCGATGACGGAACAAAGCAGCCCGCAACCCAGGTCGCGATCACGCTTACCGCATAGGCCGCCAGCAGCCACGGCAGCATCCGCGTGCCGGACCTCTTTTGCAGCGCCTCACGACAGCCGTAGCCGCCAATCAGAAAGGCGATGGTCTGCGGTACATAGCTCAGGCCAATTGCTCCAGGCCCGTAGCCCATCGCATCAAGAATAAACGGCGAGCCGGTCAGCCAGGCAAAGAAACTGGCGGAGCAGGCGGCGTAGATCAGCACGTTGCCGCGCCAGGAGGCGGAGCGCAGCAGTGTCATCCAGGTCAGGCGTTCGCCACGCTGTGCCGCTTTCTGCGTTGGCTCTGGCAGGCGCATAGTGGGCAGCATCAGCAGCAGGGTGATAACAAACAGGGTGGCAAAGATCGACTGCCAGTCAAAGTGGGCCAGCAGCCAGCTGCCGAGAAGCGGGGCCAGGGCCGGAGAGAGGCCGACCAGCGGCATAATGGTGGCGAAAATGCGGTTGGTACGCTGGGCCGGATAGTAGTCCGTGACCATCGCCTGCCAGCATACGGTCGCCGCGCAAACGCCTACCGCCTGCATAAAACGCAGGACCAGCAGGGTGGTGGCATCGCTGACCCACAGCATCCCGATACAGGCAGCGGCAAACAGGCTCAGTCCGCTAAGCAGAATAGGTTTACGTCCATAGCGGTCGGAGAGCGGTCCCCATACCAGCTGGGCGACAGCAAAGCCTGCGAGGAATACGCTGAGGCTGGCACTGACCGCCGCCGCAGGAACCTGTAAATCCGCCTGAATGGCGGCAAAGGCCGGCAAATACATATCGGTGGCCAGAAAACCAATGACGCTAAGGCCCGCCAGCCACACCAAAAAACCTTTTCCAGAATGCATCTCTTATCTCTTCTACTCTGCAGGTTAGGATGCGCCGGAGTGTAGAGAGTGCATTCCGGCTTGTGAAACGCTAATATTTGCAAAAAGATTTCAAATTTTTTGCAGGCAGAAAATGTGGTCCGAATATTCTCTTGAAGTGGTTGATGCTGTCGCCCGTACCGGCAGCTTTAGCGCGGCGGCCCAGGAGCTGCATCGCGTGCCTTCTGCGGTCAGCTATACGGTGCGTCAGTTAGAAGAGTGGCTGGCGGTAACGCTCTTTGAACGTCGTCACCGGGATGTGATCCTGACGCCCGCCGGGGCCTGTTTTTTGAAGGAAGGCCGTTCTGTTGTCAAAAAAATGCAGATCACCCGCCAGCAGTGTCAGCAGATCGCCAACGGCTGGCGCGGCCAGCTGGCTATCGCGGTGGACAATATCGTTAAACCCGATCGTACCCGCCAGATGATCGTCGATTTTTATCGGCACTTCGATGATGTCGAGCTGATTGTGCAGCAGGAGGTGTTTAACGGCGTCTGGGATGCGCTCTCCGATGGCCGCGCCGAGCTGGCGATTGGCGCGACGCAGGCGATCCCCGTCGGGGGACGTTATGCCTTTCGCGACATGGGAATGCTGAGCTGGCGCTGCGTGGTCGCCAGCCATCATCCGCTGGCGAAGGTCGCCGGCCCGCTAAGCGACGACACGTTGCGCAACTGGCCCTCGCTGGTAAGTGAAGACACCTCCCGTTCGCTGCCAAAACGCATTACCTGGCTGCTGGATAACCAGAAACGGCTGGTGGTGCCGGACTGGGAGTCGGCGGCGACCTGTCTGTCTGCCGGTCTCTGTATCGGTATGGTGCCGTCACATATTTCGCGCCCGTGGATCGATCGCGGTGAATGGATGGCGCTGGAACTGGAAAATCCGTTCCCGGATGCCGCCTGTTGCCTGACATGGCAGCAAAACGATGTCTCACCGGCGTTAAGCTGGCTGCTGACGTATCTGGGGGATAGCGAGACGCTGAACAGGGAGTGGCTGCGGGAACCGGTATAAGCGGTCCCCGCAGCAGGCGATTAACGGCGGTAGTCGCGGAAAGGGCCGTCGGCAACGGAGCGACGTTCGATCAGACGTGGATGAACCTCAATGGACTGAGACTCTTCGCGTTTATTGACGATACGATCCATCAGCATTCCGAAGGCGGTTTCGCCCAGCGAATCTTTCGGCTGGTGGATAGTGGTCAGCGCCGGCGTAAAGAAACGGGCGTTGCGCACGTTGTCATAGCCGATCAGTGACACATCCTGCGGTACGCGCAGGCCCATCTCGTCAGCGGCGCACAGCGCGCCCATTGCCATAATATCGCCGCCACAGAAAACGGCGGTAGGGCGGTGGCTCTGACTGAGGATCTGCTGCATCGCGCGGTAGCCGGATTCAGGCTCGAAGTCGCCCTGAACAATCCAGTTTTCCGGAACGTTAATCAGCGCTTCTTCCATCGCTTTCATAAAGCCAGCGAGGCGGCCTGCACCGGTGTTGCGCTCAAGCGCGCCGGGGATCACGCCAATCTCGCGGTGACCGCGTTCGATCAGATAACGACCGGCCATATAGCCGCCTTCAAAGGCGTTATCAATCACGGAATCGGTAAAGTCCGCCTTGGCCTCGCCCCAGTCCATCACCACCATCGGGATATGACGGTACTCTTCCAGGGTGCTGAGCAGCGGGGCGGGGTATTCGGAACACATCACCAGTAGACCATCCACGCGCTTTTGCGCCATCATCGACAGATAGGCCTGCTGTTTCTCAAGATTATTCCAGGCGTTGCCCAGAATCAGGGTATATCCCTTCTCGAAACAGTGTTTCTCGACGGCTTCAATAATTTCCGCAAAATAGGGGGCTTCGCTGCTGGTTGCCAGCAGGCCAATCGACTTGGTGTGATTGACCTTCAGGCTGCGTGCCACGGCGCTGGGCGAATAATGTAGTTCTTTAATGGCAGCCCATACCGCGTTGCGCGTCTCTTCGGCCACGAAACGGGTTTTATTAATTACGTGTGATACAGTTGTAGTGGAAACGTTTGCGCGTTTCGCAACATCTTTAATTGTTGCCATTCATGTCACTCCAGACCCGGCCTGAACGCCCGTGAATCCTTAAGGTAAACGTTTGCCTTTACACACCCTCGGCACAATCCAGGGGACTGCGGTAAGCCGGGAAAACGACACGGAACGTCGGGGAGGGGGTCAATGGCCGGTACGCTTCTAAATTAGCGTCGAATTTTGTCTTATCCTGGCGCAAAGGGGAAGAGAAAATACTCTGCATCTCTGGAAAAGTGTGCAGATTTTTACGATCAAGTGTGTAAGAATGATCAGGCTCACTTTTCTTGTGGGGATTAAAAGGAGAAAAATTGATGAGTACAGACCTTAAGTTTTCGCTCTACACCACGGTTACCGTGCTGAGCCTGATTGTTGTCGGTGCACTGACGGCTGCGCTGAACTGAGTTACCAGAGGGAGAGTCTTCTCCCTCCCTTCATCTTGTCCTCTCCAGTCCCGCTATTTTTATCAAATTCGCAATACTCTTTTGCCTGGCCTTCACTTCTGTTTTTTTGTGATTAATGTCATGCTTTTGACTTCTGCTAGTGCGCTGACAACCGCTGTCGGCCTGTCCGGAGTCATTGAATGAAAGTGAATTTTCCCCTGTTGGCGCTTGCGATCGGGGCGTTTGGGATTGGCACCACCGAGTTTTCGCCGATGGGGCTGTTGCCAACCATTGCTAAAGGCGTCGACGTTTCTATTCCGGCCGCCGGGATGCTGATCAGCGCCTACGCCGTCGGCGTGATGGTCGGGGCGCCGCTGATGACGCTGCTGCTCTCCCATCGGGCTCGCCGCAGTGCGCTGATTTTCCTGATGGCGATCTTCACCCTGGGAAACCTGCTGTCCGCTATTGCGCCGGACTACGCTACCCTGATGATTGCACGCATTATTACCAGCCTGAACCACGGTGCATTCTTTGGCCTTGGGGCAGTGGTGGCGGCGAGCGTTGTGCCGCCGGGGAAACAGGCCAGCGCCGTTGCAACCATGTTTATGGGTCTGACTATCGCTAACGTCGGGGGCGTGCCTGCCGCGACCTGGCTTGGCGATACCATTGGCTGGCGAATGGCATTCTTCGCCATTGCCGGACTGGGCGTGGTGTCGATGCTTAGCTTGTGGTTCTCTCTGCCGGCGGGTAATGCGGGCGAACGTCCGGACGTGCGTAAGGAGCTGACGGTGCTGATACGCCCTCAGGTACTGGCCGCGCTGCTGACCACGGTACTCGGTGCCGGGGCGATGTTTACGCTCTACACCTATATTGCACCGGTTCTGCATACTCTGACCGATGCAACGCCGCTGTTTGTGACTGCCATGCTGGTATTAATCGGCGTCGGTTTCACGCTGGGGAACTACCTGGGCGGCAGACTGGCTGACCGTTCGGTAAGCGGCACCCTGAAAGGTTTTCTGCTGTTGTTGATTGCCGTTATGCTGGCGATCCCGCTGCTGGTGCGCAGTGAAATCGGAGCGGCCATCAGTATGTTGTTATGGGGGGCGGCGACCTTTGCCGTGGTGCCGCCGTTACAGATGCGCGTGATGCGCGTCGCCAGCGAAGCGCCGGGTCTGGCGTCGTCGGTGAATATTGGCGCTTTTAACCTGGGTAATGCGCTGGGTGCGGCAGCCGGAGGTGCTGTGATCTCAGGCGGTCTGGGCTACGGTTTTGTCCCGGTGATGGGGGCGATTATTGCCGGTCTGGCGCTGGTGGTGGTGCTGTTTTCGTCACGCACACCGACGGAAGACGCCGTTTGCGCAAGTCAGTAAATGAAGTGTGCCCTGCCGCAAGGCGGCAGGGCTAGCGCAGGGTCGTTGACGTCATGACGCGGCGGGCGCCGACATAACGCTGACGCCAGTAATCTTCCCTGAGCGAGGTTATCTGGATCTCCTGGCCGCTGCGCGGGGACTGAATAAACTTGCCGTTACCAACATACACCCCAACATGATCGGCCGTGCCACGGCCCTGGGTGCGGAAGAAGACCAGGTCGCCATTCTGCAGCTCATTGCGGCCGACGGGCGCGGCATCGCGCAGGTGATACATCTCATTGGCGGTACGTGGAATACGGAACTTCAGCAGATCTTTATAGGCGTAGTAGACCAGGCCGCTACAGTCAAAGCCCGTATTTGGCGAGGTGCCACCCCAGCGGTAAGGTTTCCCAATCTGATTCATTAATTTCGACATCGCCTTGCTTTGCGCTTTCTGCACGCGCGCTTTACGCGCGGCGCTCAGCGTCGGCACTTTTCCACGCGGGCAGCTATTTTTACGTCCTTTGAGCAGGGTGCAGTTTTTCGGCCTTTCGAGCGCGGTGACCTCGGCGACGGACGATTTTACCTGACGGCTGGTATTTTTTTTGTTCTGCGTTGCGGCGGTACGTTTTGTCGTGCGGGAAACTTTCTTGATGCTGGTCTTGCCGGAGGAGGTCTTACTGCTGCCTGTGGTCTTGTTACTGGTGGTGGTCGGTGTGGCTTTCTTTGTGGTGTTTTTCTTTTTCCGCTCGTCCACTTTCGCGAGGTTTTTTTTCTGCGCAGACGTCGTCCGCGTCTGTTCAGACGCCTGACTCAAAGGCGTAAACGCCAGCGATGCAAAGAGCACAGCACAGAGTGCGATCGAAGTTGTGGTTATGCGCGCCACTGAGCAATCCCCTGGAGTATGCAGAAAATATCGTCTGCAAATGATATACAAAGCGCATGGATTCTAAAGCACAAAAAGAGGCTATGTTAATAGCCTTTTCACAGTTCTAAACACTTTCGTTATCGACTGCGAGAAAAAGCAGCAGCTGATGATATTGATCGGGTTTGACTGCACAAAAGCCCACCGCTTAACGGGATTAAGTGATATTTATTAAGCAACTTCTGACGTCAGACGATAAAATAGCAGTTAGTGAACAAAATGTTATTTTCCGTCACGAGTCCGAAACGCTACAATGCCAGACTACTGCCGTAAAAGAAGTTAAAGGAAGCAAAACAATGAGCACGACTCTTGAAAAAATTGAAAGCCAGATCGCGGGTAATCCGATCCTGCTGTATATGAAAGGTTCCCCGAAGCTGCCAAGCTGCGGCTTTTCCGCGCAGGCTGTCCAGGCGCTGTCCGCCTGCGGTGAGCGTTTTGCCTATGTTGATATTCTGCAGAACCCGGATATCCGCGCCGAGCTGCCGAAATACGCAAACTGGCCGACCTTCCCACAGCTGTGGGTGGATGGTGAGCTGGTGGGTGGCTGCGATATCATTATTGAAATGTATCAGCGTGGCGAACTGCAGACGCTGATCAAAGAGACGGCGGCCAAGTATCCGCCGGCTGAGCCTCAGGCATAAAAAAAGCGACCTTCGGGTCGCTTTTTTATTACTCAGTTTCTTTGCTCACCGGTAGCGGCCAGCCGCCGAGACGCTTCCAGCGGTTGACGATATCGCAGAACAGCAGGGCGGTTTGCTCGGTATCGTACAGCGCCGAGTGTGCCTGTGAGCTATCAAATTCCATACCCGCTGCGGCACAGGCTTTTGCCAGCACCGTCTGACCGAGTGCCAGCCCACTAAGGGTTGCGGTATCGAAAGTGACAAACGGGTGGAACGGGTTACGCTTCAGCGAGGCGCGCTCTGCCGCCGCCATCAGGAAGCTGTGATCGAAAGTGGCGTTATGCGCCACGATGATCGCCCGGTTGCAGCCCTGCTCCTTAATGCCTTTGCGCACGGCCTTAAAGATGGCGTGCAGCGCATCGTGTTCACTGACCGCGCCGCGCAGCGGGTTGCTCGGATCGATACCGTTAAACGCCAGCGCTTCCGGCTGTATAATCGCCCCTTCAAACGGCTCGACGTGAAAATGCATCGTGCTGTCCGGCAGCATCCAGCCCTCTTCATCCATTTTGAGCGTGACGGCGGCGATCTCAAGCAGCGCGTCAGTCTTTGCGTTGAATCCTGCCGTTTCAACATCAATAACAACAGGATAAAAACCACGAAAACGGCCACACAGACCGGAGAGTTGAGCATTATCGGACATCAGGGTCTCTTGCCAGGGAAAAGAAGCGCGCATTATGGCAAATTTTGCCGTCGGGTGCAGCAGGGGAAATCCAGCGGGCGCCAGATTGATGCCCGAAAAGATTAGTCGCCGAGGCCTTTACTGGCGTCTTTGGCTTCGATCAACTCGATTTTATAACCGTCCGGATCTTCGACAAAGGCGATCACGGTAGTGCCGCCTTTAACCGGACCGGCTTCGCGGGTCACGTTGCCGCCGTTTTTGCGAATAAGGTCGCAGGCTTCAGCTGCGTTATCCACGCTCAGGGCGATATGGCCGTAGGCATTGCCGAGGTCGTATTTATCAACGCCCCAATTCCAGGTCAATTCAATAACGGCTTCTTCGCTTTCCGGACCGTAGCCGACGAATGCCAGAGAGTACTTATACTCTGTGTTCTCGCTGGTGCGCAGCAGATCCATTCCCAGTACTTTGGTGTAGAAATCGATGGAACGTTGCAGGTCGCCAACGCGCAGCATGGTGTGAAGTAAGCGCATAAAATCCTCTTCGGGTAATTTGTCCTTTCCGGACAAGGAGAAACGTTGTTTTAGTATAGCGGCCACTCAGGGCCGCTATCAATCAACAGATTACAGAGAAGGGTAATCGGTATAGCCTTCCGCGCCGCCGCCGTAGAAACTTTCCGGGCGCTGTGGGTTAAGCGGGGCTTTGCGTTCCAGACGCGCGGCCAGATCCGGGTTAGCGATATAATCGCGGCCAAAGGCAACGGCATCGATCAGACCTTTGCCGATCAAATCTTCCGCTTTTGCCGGCGTATAGGCGCCCGCTCCAATGATCGGGCCGCTAAAGTGCTGGCGAACTTTCTGACGGAAGGCTTCAGAGTAAGGCTGCCCACCTGCCCAGTCCGGTTCGGACATATGCAGATAGGCGATACCGCGCTTGTTCAGCTCTTCAATCAGATACAGCGCTTCCGCTTCTTCATTCGGGCCGTTATCGACGTTCTGGAAAGAACCGACCGGCGAAACGCGGATACCGATACGCTCCGGTGCCCACTCTTTGCAGACCGCATCAACCACTTCCAGTACCAGTCGCGCGCGGTTTTCCACGCTGCCACCGTACTGGTCGGTACGATGATTGGCTGACGCGGAAAGGAACTGGTGCAGGAGGTAACCGTGGGCGGAGTGCAGTTCCACCATATCGAAACCTGCCTCGCGGGCGTTGGCGACGGCCTGACGGAAATCATCAACGATACCCGGGATTTCACTCAGTTCCAGCGCGCGCGGCATAGACGTATCGACACGAATCGCATGGCCGTTTTCGTCACGCAGCGAGGTTCGCGTGCCTGCGCTCAGGGCTGAAGGGGCAACAGGGGCCTGACCGCCTGGCTGAAGGGTATTGTGGGAGATACGTCCGGTGTGCCAGAGCTGAACGGCGATGCGTCCATCTTCAGCGTGAACGGCGGCGGTGATTTTCTTCCAGGCGGCGATTTGCTCATCGCTGTGGAGACCCGGTGCGCCTGCGTAGCCTTTGGCCTGCGCAGAAATCTGGGTTGCTTCGCTGATGATAAGACCTGCGCTTGCGCGCTGACGGTAGTACTCCGTCATCAGCGGGGTAGGGATATCGCCCGGCTCAATGCTGCGAAGACGGGTCAGCGGGGCCATAAGAACGCGGTTCGGGGCAGTAACGGGTCCGATTTTAAGCGGGGTAAAGAGTTTCTGTGATGACATAATGACTCCTGAGTAGACCGGTCGGCTAATGATTGGGTAAATAAAAACGCCTGTTAACGTTCAGGCGTAGCAATCAGGGTTGCAACCATCGCCAGGGTGCTTTCCAGCGACAGCGTGGTGCGGGTAATCCTGGCCTGCAAATTGGCGCCCAGCCACAGGGAATAGAGCACCGGTGCCAGAGAATATGCCTCGCCTTCAAAAACCATGCTGCGCTCTTCGCGGCCCTTATCAAGGGTCTGTTCCAGCAGGGCGATAATCCCGCTGGTCCCCTGGTTCATTGCGCCGCGCATATCTTCTGACAGATCGCAGACTTCCGCAGACAGCTTCACCGTCAGACAGCCGCTGATAATGCCCTGCTGGCAGAATTGCGTTAGCGCCTGCTGATAATAATCGAGCAGGCGATCGCGCGCGGTGCCGTGTTCGGAAAGAAAATGCACCTGCAGCTGCTGGTGATAATGCGCAAAGTGCCGCTCCAGCATCGCCACGCCAAACGCTTCTTTAGAGCGAAAGTAGTGGTAAAACGAGCCTTTCGGTACGCCTGCGGTTTTCAGCAGCTCGCTTAACCCCATCCCGGTAAAGCCGCGGCTCATGCACAGCTTTTCACCGACGGTGAGGATATGTTCGCGCGTATCATGTTCAGGTGCTTTGTTCATAAAGGGCACTGTACTAGACCGATCGGTCTAATGCAAGTCTCCTCGCGATCCCACTCTTACATAAACAGCCGGCCAAGGGGTTGCGTCCCGGGCAGGAAACGTCTTCAATGTACTTTATATCAGACGCTGAGGAGACCGGACATGGCAGAGCAGCTGGAGTTCTTCCCCATCCAGAGTCCGTGCCGGGGTATTTGCCAGTCAGACGAGCGCGGTTTTTGTCGTGGCTGTATGCGCAGTCGCGATGAGCGCTTTAACTGGCAAAACATGAGCGATGTTCAGAAGCAGGATGTGCTGCGCCTGTGCCATCAGCGTCGGCTACGTAAACTGCGGGCTGCGAAGACGGCCGGCGATGACGAGCCTCAGCAACCGACTCTTTTTTAAAGGCTATTAAGGACACCGTAATGGTTAAGCGAATTACACTTGCGCCTCAGGGGCCGCAATTCTCACGTTTCGTTATGGGTTACTGGCGGTTGATGGAGTGGAACATGTCCGCTCGTCAGCTGCTGAGTTTTATCGAAGAGCATCTGGATCTGGGCATTACTACGGTTGACCACGCCGATATCTATGGCGGTTATCAATGTGAGGCGGCGTTTGGCGAGGCCCTGAAGCTGGCACCGGAGCTGCGTAAGCGGATGGAGGTTGTGACGAAATGCGGGATTGCCACCCCCGCACTCCCTGAACACCCGATCGGCCACTATATTACCGACCAGAGTCATATTGTTGCCAGCGCCGAACGGTCGCTGCGCAATCTGGCGACCGATCATCTTGACGTGCTGCTGATTCATCGCCCCGATCCGCTGATGGATGCGGATGAAGTGGTCGAGGCGTTTCTGGCGTTGCATCAGAGTGGCAAGGTGCGTCACTTCGGCGTTTCCAACTTTACGCCTGCCTAGTTTTCCCTGCTGCAATCCCGTCTGCCTTTCACCCTGGTGACGAATCAGGTCGAACTGTCTCCGGTTTATCAGCCGCTGCTGCTCGACGGGACACTCGATCAGTTGCAACAGCTGCGTATCCGGCCGATGGCCTGGTCCTGCCTCGGCGGCGGGCGTCTGTTTAGCGATGAAGCCTTCCAGCCGTTGCGCGATGAGCTGGACCGCGTGGCGCATGAGCTAAACGCGGCAAGCATTGAGCAGGTGGTTTACGCCTGGGTGCTGCGTCTGCCGTCACAGCCGCTGCCCATTATCGGCTCCGGTAAAATTGAACGGGTACGCCGCGCGCTGGAAGCAGAAAGCCTTAGCATGAACCGCCAGCAGTGGTTCCGCATTCGTAAGGCTGCACTGGGCTACGACGTCCCGTAACCCTGTCTCGCAGTGACTTTCCGGTGAAATCTGTTGTCCTGGTTTAAACTTAACCGGTACACAGAATCTAACGGAGGTCTTATGCAGCGTTTTAGTCTGGCAATGATTATTCTGGCAGCGACGTCTGGCGGCGCCCTGGCTGCCAGTGAGAAAGTGGAGCTGAATCTGGTCTCCGCCCAGAGCGTAGGGCAGGCAATCGGCACGGTGACTATCACTGAAACTGAGAGTGGTCTGCAGTTTACGCCCGCTCTCAAAGCGTTGCCGCCCGGGGAACACGGTTTCCATATTCACGTCAACGGTAGCTGCCAGCCAGCGATTGTCGACGGAAAAGCTACCGCTGCAGACGCAGCGGGTGACCATTTCGATCCGCAAAATACCAGTAAACACGCGGGGCCAGAAGGCGACGGGCACCTCGGCGATCTTCCTGCGCTAACCGTTAACGCCGAGGGTAACGCCAGCGAGTCGGTTGTCGCACCGCGGATAAAAAACCTCGATGAGGTCAGAGGTAAAGCGCTGATGGTCCACGCCGGTGGCGATAATATGGCCGATCACCCGAAACCACTGGGTGGTGGCGGGGAGCGTTTTGCCTGTGGCGTAATCAAGTAACAGGTACTTGACCCTCAGCAGGCGAGCACCGCATCAAACAGCACTTTGAATAGCCGTGGTAAATAGATTGAAGTCTCTGGCACCAGATCCTGGAGGCACAGCGCTGCGTCGGCCCTGAGAAGGGGAAACTGATGTAAAAAAGTCGAATAAGCAGAGTGAACGCCGCATTACATTTGTTTTAGAAATATAAATGCTGCACACTAATTTAAAATGAGTATAATAACTTAGCAAGCTAATTATAAGGAGATGAAATTGGAATCGCCACTGGGTTCTGATCTGGCACGCTTAGTGCGCATCTGGCGTGCTCTGATTGACCATCGCCTCAAACCTCTGGAATTAACGCAGACTCACTGGGTAACGCTGCACAACATTCACCAGCTTCCCCCCGAACAGTCGCAAATTCAACTGGCCAAAGCAATTGGCATTGAGCAACCCTCGCTGGTACGCACTTTGGATCAACTGGAAGAAAAAGGACTTATTTCTCGCCAGACCTGTGCCAACGATCGTCGCGCTAAACGCATTAAATTGACCGACAAAGCCGACCCGATTATCGACAAAATGGAAACTGTCATCAAGAAAACGCGTGGGGAAATTCTCTCCGGCATTTCCCATGATGAGCTGGAGTTGTTGATGAAACTAATAGGGAGGCTTGAGCACAATATTATTGAGCTTCAGGCTCGCGACTAAGCGATATACCAGGCCTTGTGTTTGCAAGGCCTTTTTTATTCAGCCCAGCTGACCACCTGATTACGCCCGTTCGTTTTAGCCTGGTACATGGCTTGATCGGCACGCACTACGCACGTCTCTGCATCTGACTGTGGCGAGGTGGTGGTATAGACTCCCACGCTGATGGTTACCGGTGGCCTGAGACTTTGCTCGTCGTGCACCGACACGGCCTCGCGGATACGCTCCGCAATCGTGGCGGCTTCGGCGGCGGGGGTGTTGACCAGCAGCAGCGCAAATTCTTCGCCGCCAATGCGGGCGGCAATATCATTTTTACGGGCATTCTCCTGCAACACATTGGCGGTAAATTAAATCACCTTATCGCCCTGTAAATGCCCAAAAGTGTCTTGATACGCTTAAAGTGATCCAGATCGCTGACGAGAACCGATACCGGATACTGGTCAGAGGCACTAAGCAGTTACTGCGTCAGGTTGTCATAGAAATAGCTACGGTTATAAAGCCGGGTTAGCGGGGCGCGAAGTGAATTTTGCAGGAAATCAGATAGTTATCATGGGTTCTGCGATATAGCGTGAAAATATCAGAGAGTAGAACAAAATTATAAAAAGGGTGTCCGCCGCTTACAAGAAGGCGCATGATAGCAGGCATAACTCTCACTATTACCACTGCTTAACATAATGGTCAGGGTCGACATATAGCAGACGCAAAAAAAGCTCCGCTATACCAGAAAATATTACGCAAACATGAAATGACTAATAGGTTTAGCAGCGTCGCACACCATAGGCCAACCACGTTCCAGCCAACACTTTACTGCCAGAGAAGGGTATAATTCCGCGTGATGTTATCAACAAATAACGCACTCAGATGCGGACTGTAGCTGGAATATCCCCCAGGCCAGCATCAGCAGCATCACAGTAAAAAACATCGTTGTAGTCAGAATAAGAATAGGGTGTTTCCGGGTGAGTCTGTCAGATTTGTGGAAGTGATATAGAATGATGGCGAAATTGAATAATAAGACCATCGTCAGATTGCGGAAGAAAAAGAAGACCGTTGCACCGTTGTAGTTTACTTGCGTGAAGTCTTAGCATAAAAAAAAGCGCGGATAGCTGCCAACAGTCCCGAACATGATTAACGCCGAGCCGATAAAGGTGCAGGTGATAGTCAGGAGATAAATACGGCAAGGCAAAACGTTGCCCGGCTGCAGAAATTCGATTAAACATGCTGTGCATCTCCAACATAGTAAAAGAAAAACAAATACATAATAAAAAAAGGCTCTCTGCCTGATGCGAATAGGTATAGGACTATTTGTAGGATAATATTGCGCTGGGGTAAATAAAAGGGTCAGACTAATAGAGTTATTGCGAGGGAGTGTCAGCGAAACCAGTAAGCCGTAAATG
>Ga0268251_10000022_pt1 | contig 178102 bp, 145 predicted proteins | sample AgamicAsMae_FD_200527 | JGI IMG/M metagenome (GOLD analysis project Ga0268251, IMG submission 200527) | Agave microbial communities from Guanajuato, Mexico - As.Ma.e (v2) (version 2) | ecosystem: Host-associated > Plants > Phyllosphere > Phylloplane/Leaf | place: Guanajuato, Mexico... | reverse complement strand
TCACCCGCGGGCTTGAAAACCCAGAGGGCTAACGGGCTGTGGCATCAGGTGAAACTCAGTGACAGTTTACCCGTCTGTAGACGGGTAACTGAAGTGACTTTAAACATACAAGGGCATCAGGCCGCACCCCTTATTCCCTTTTCTGCTTGTAAATCACCAAACGGTATATAAAACCGTTACTCCTTTCATCCCCGTTATAAATATTATGACTATAAGATAGTCATCACATTTATAAGGGTGCGCAATGGCCGTTACTGTACTGAAAAAAGGAACTCTGGCGCTGGCAGGTATACTGCTGGTGGCCCAGGCGCAGGCGACCGAGCTGCTGAACAGCTCGTATGACGTCTCCCGCGAGCTGTTTGCCGCCCTTAACCCACCGTTTGAGCAGCAGTGGGCGAAAGACAATAACGGCGATAAGCTGACCATCAAGCAGTCCCACGCCGGCTCGTCCAAGCAGGCGCTGGCGATTTTGCAGGGGCTGAAAGCGGACGTCGTGACCTATAACCAGGTGACTGACGTGCAGATCCTGCACGACAAGGGCAAGCTGATCCCGGCTGACTGGCAGAGCCGCCTGCCGAACAACAGCTCGCCGTTCTACTCCACCATGGGCTTCCTGGTGCGTAAGGGCAATCCAAAGAACATCCACGACTGGAGCGACCTGGTGCGTTCCGATGTGAAGCTGATTTTCCCGAACCCAAAAACCTCCGGTAACGCACGCTACACCTATTTAGCTGCGTGGGGCGCGGCGGACAAGGCTGACGGCAACGACAAAGCCAAAACCGAGCAGTTCATGACCCAGTTCCTGAAAAACGTCGAAGTGTTCGATACCGGCGGCCGCGGCGCGACCACCACCTTCGCCGAACGCGGTCTGGGTGACGTGTTGATCAGCTTTGAATCCGAAGTGAACAACATTCGCAAGCAGTACGAAGCGCAGGGCTTCGAGGTGGTTATCCCGAAAACCAACATCCTGGCCGAGTTCCCGGTAGCGTGGGTGGATAAAAACGTGCAGGCGAACGGCACCGAGAAAGCGGCAAAAGCCTATCTCAACTACCTGTACAGCCCGCAGGCGCAGACCATCATTACCGATTACTACTACCGCGTGAACAACCCGGACGTCATGAACAAACTGAAAGACAAATTTCCGCAGACCGCGCTGTTCCGCGTGGAAGATCATTTCGGCTCCTGGCCTGAGGTGATGAAAACGCACTTTGCCAGCGGCGGTGAGTTAGACAAATTGCTGGCGGCGGGGCGTAAGTAATGTTTGCAGTCTCGACAAAACGCGTGCTGCCGGGCTTTACCTTAAGCCTGGGGACCAGCCTGCTGTTCGTCTGCCTGATCCTGCTGTTGCCGCTCAGCGCGCTGGTGATGCAACTTGCTCAGATGAGCTGGGCGCAGTACTGGGAGGTCATCACCAACCCGCAGGTGGTGGCGGCCTATAAGGTGACGCTGCTGTCGGCGTTTGTCGCCTCCATTTTTAACGGCGTGTTTGGCCTGCTGATGGCGTGGATCTTAACCCGCTATCGCTTCCCGGGCCGCACGCTGCTTGATGCACTGATGGATCTGCCGTTTGCGCTGCCGACGGCGGTCGCGGGCTTAACCCTCGCGTCGCTCTTCTCCGTGAACGGGCTGTACGGCGAGTGGCTGGCAAAGTTTGATATCAAAGTGACCTATACCTGGCTTGGGATCGCGGTGGCGATGGCCTTTACCAGCATCCCGTTTGTGGTCCGTACCGTGCAGCCGGTGCTGGAAGAGCTGGGTCCGGAATATGAAGAAGCGGCGGAAACGCTGGGCGCCACGCGCTGGCAGAGCTTCCGTAAAGTGGTTCTGCCGGAGCTTTCTCCGGCGCTGATGGCGGGCGTCGCGCTGTCGTTTACCCGCAGCCTGGGTGAGTTCGGCGCGGTGATTTTTATCGCCGGGAACATCGCCTGGAAAACGGAAGTTACTTCGCTGATGATTTTCATCCGTTTGCAGGAGTTTGATTACCCGGCGGCGAGCGCGATTGCTTCGGTGATCCTGGCGGCCTCGCTGCTGCTGCTGTACTCGATTAACACTCTGCAAAGTCGCTTTGGTCGACGTGTGGTAGGTCACTGATGGCGGAAGTTACGCAATTGAAGCGATACGATGCGCCCCGCATCAACTGGGGAAAATGGTTTCTGATTGGCGTGGGCGTGCTGGTGTCCGCCCTCATTCTCGTCGTCCCGACGGTTTATATCTTCGTTCAGGCGTTCAGCAAGGGCCTGATGCCCGCGCTGGAGAACCTGGCGGACCCGGATATGCTGCATGCCATCTGGCTGACGGTGCTGATTGCGTTGATCACGGTACCGGTGAACCTGGTATTCGGTACCCTGCTGGCCTGGCTGGTGACGCGCTTTAACTTCCCGGGACGTCAGATGCTGCTGACGCTGCTGGATATTCCCTTTGCCGTGTCGCCGGTGGTGGCGGGTCTGGTGTACCTGCTCTTTTACGGCTCCAACGGTCCGCTGGGCGGCTGGCTGGATGCGCATAACCTGCAGATCATGTTCGCCTGGCCGGGCATGGTGCTGGTGACCATCTTCGTGACCTGTCCGTTTGTGGTGCGTGAGCTGGTGCCGGTGATGTTAAGCCAGGGCAGCAACGAAGATGAAGCAGCGGTGCTGCTGGGCGCGTCAGGCTGGCAGATGTTCCGTCGCGTGACGCTGCCAAATATCCGCTGGGCGCTGCTTTATGGCGTGGTGCTGACCAACGCCCGCGCGATCGGTGAGTTCGGTGCCGTTTCCGTTGTCTCCGGCTCCATCCGTGGTGAGACCCTGTCGCTGCCGCTCCAGATTGAACTGCTGCAGCAGGACTACAACACCATCGGCTCGTTTACTGCCGCAGCGTTACTGACGCTGATGGCCATTTTGACCCTGTTTTTGAAGAGTGTGGTGCAGTGGCGTTTAGAAAATCAGGAAAAACGTCAGCATCAGGAGGGAAATCATGAGCATTGAGATTGCCAATATTAAGAAGTCTTTTGGTCGCACCCAGGTGCTGAATGATATCTCTCTGGATATCCCTTCCGGACAAATGGTGGCGCTGCTGGGGCCGTCTGGCTCGGGCAAAACCACGCTGCTGCGTATTATCGCCGGGCTTGAGCATCAGACCAGCGGGCATATCCGCTTCCACGGCACCGACGTGAGCCGCCTGCACGCCCGCGATCGTAAAGTGGGCTTTGTGTTTCAGCACTACGCTCTTTTCCGCCACATGACCGTGTTCGACAACATCGCCTTTGGCCTGACCGTGCTGCCGCGTCGCGAGCGCCCGGATGCGGCAACCATTAAAGCGAAAGTGACCAAACTGCTGGAGATGGTGCAGCTGGCTCACCTGGCGGACCGTTTCCCGGCCCAGCTTTCCGGTGGGCAGAAACAGCGCGTGGCGCTGGCGCGCGCGCTTGCTGTTGAGCCGCAGATTCTGCTGCTGGATGAACCCTTCGGCGCGCTGGACGCGCAGGTACGTAAAGAGCTGCGCCGCTGGCTGCGCCAGCTGCATGAAGAGCTGAAGTTCACCAGCGTCTTCGTGACCCACGACCAGGAAGAGGCGATGGAAGTTGCGGACCGCGTGGTGGTCATGAGCCAGGGCAACATTGAGCAGGTTGACGAGCCGGAGCAGCTCTGGCGCGAGCCTGCGACCCGCTTCGTGCTGGAGTTTATGGGCGAGGTAAACCGTCTGCAGGGCACCATTCGCGGTGGGCAGTTCCACGTCGGCGCGCACCGCTGGCCGCTGGGTTACACCTCCGCGCATCAGGGGCTGGTCGATCTGTTCCTGCGCCCGTGGGAGGTGGACGTCAGCCGCCGAACCAGCCTGGATTCACCGCTGCCGGTTCAGGTGCTGGAAGCTAGCCCTAAAGGTCACTACACCCAATTGGTGGTACAGCCTCTGGGCTGGTATACCGAGCCGCTGACCGTGGTTATGCGCGACGACGTGCCGCCGCACCGGGGAGAGCGCCTGTTTGTCGGGCTGCAGCACGCCCGTATTTATCACGGTAACGAGCGGATTGAGACGCGCGAGGATATTGCTCTGGCGGAGTCAGCCTGATAGGTTATTGAGTATGTTTTTCGCCCGGTGGCGTGATGCTTACCGGGCTTTTTATTGAGTAAAAAACGTGAATACACTCGAAAACACCATCGGCAACACGCCTCTGGTCAAGCTTCAGCGTATGGGGCCAGACAACGGCAGTGAAATCTGGGTCAAACTCGAAGGCAATAACCCGGCGGGTTCGGTAAAAGACCGCGCGGCGCTGTCGATGATTGTCCAGGCCGAAAAACGCGGTGAAATTAAGCCCGGCGACGTGCTGATTGAAGCCACCAGCGGCAACACCGGCATCGCCCTGGCGATGATTGCGGCGCTGAAAGGCTACCGCATGAAGCTGCTGATGCCGGACAACATGAGCCAGGAGCGCCGCGCCGCGATGCGTGCCTACGGGGCCGAGCTGATTCTGGTGACCAAAGAGCAGGGGATGGAAGGCGCGCGCGACTTAGCGTTAGAAATGGCCGGGCGCGGCGAAGGTAAGCTGCTCGACCAGTTCAACAACCCGGACAACCCGTACGCGCACTACACCACTACCGGGCCGGAAATCTGGCAGCAAACCGACGGACGCATCACCCATTTTGTCTCCAGCATGGGCACCACCGGCACCATTACCGGCGTGTCGCGTTTTCTGCGCGAGCAGGCGAAAGCTGTCACCATCGTTGGCCTGCAGCCGGAAGAGGGGAGCAGCATTCCGGGCATTCGCCGCTGGCCTGCGGAGTATATGCCCGGCATCTTTAATGCGCAGCTTGTGGATCAGGTGCTGGATCTTCACCAGCGCGAGGCGGAAAATACCATGCGTGAGCTGGCCGTGCGCGAAGGTATCTTCTGCGGCGTTAGCTCGGGCGGCGCGGTAGCGGGTGCGATTCGGGTAGCACAGGCAAACCCGGGTGCCGTAGTGGTGGCGATTATTTGCGATCGCGGCGATCGCTATCTGTCTACCGGCGTCTTTGGTGAAGAAAGTTATTCGCAGGGGGCGGGGATTTAAGCATCATGGAGATGATTCTATTCCGGGATAATACCCGGGCGCAGCAAACCGACATTGTCGCCGTGCAGTCGCAGGTGGTTTACGGCAGCGTGGGGAACAGCATTGCGGTTCCGAATATTCGTACCCACAGGCTGAACGTTACCGCCGTGCCGACGGTACTGTTCAGCAACACGCCGCACTATGACACCTTTTATGGTGGAGTGATCCCCGACGAGTGGTTCAGCGGCTACCTGAAGGCGCTGGAAGAGCGAGAGATCCTGCGCGAGCTTAAGGCGGTCACCACCGGCTATATGGGCAGTGCCAGCCAGATCGTACTGCTGGCGCAGTGGCTGAAGGCGGTCAAAGCGCAGCATCCTGACCTGCTGGTGCTGGTCGATCCGGTTATCGGCGATATCGACAGCGGGATGTACGTGAAGCCGGATATCCCGCAAGCGTATCGGGAGCACCTGCTGCCACTGGCGCAGGGGATCACGCCAAACGTCTATGAGCTCGAAGTGTTGAGCGGCAAACCGTGCCGTACGCCGGAAAGCGCCATCGCGGCGGCGCAGGGACTGCTCTCTGACAGCCTGAAATGGGTGGCGATCACCAGCGCGCCGGTCGCAGACGACCCGGAAAACATCCATGTGGTGCTGGTGACGAATGAAGGCGTGACCGTCAGCGCGCACCCGCGCGTAGAAACCGATCTGAAAGGGACGGGCGACCTGTTCTGTTCAGAGTTGGTGAGCGGCATTGTAGAGGGGAAAACCGTTGCCGATGCCATTCGCATGGCCGGCGATCGGGTGACTGACGTGATGCTTTATACCCAGTCGAAAGGCTATGACGAGCTTATCCTCCCTGCATAAACAAAAATGGCGCCCGAAGGCGCCATTTTTCTGTGCGGCAAGAATTACTTCTTGATGCGGATAACCGGGGTTTCACCCACGGTGACGCTGCCAGACAGTTTGATCAGTTCTTTGATTTCGTCCATGTTGGAGATAACAACCGGCGTCAGGGTAGACTTGGCTTTTTCTTCCAGCAGTGGCAGATCGAATTCAATCACCGGGTCGCCAACTTTAACACGCTGGCCTTCTTCCGCGATACGTTTGAAGCCTTCGCCTTTCAGTTCAACGGTGTCGATACCGAAGTGAACGAACAGTTCGATACCGCTATCTGATTCGATAGAGAACGCATGGTTGGTTTCAAAAATTTTACCGATGGTGCCGTCAACTGGAGCAACCATTTTGTTGCCAGTTGGTTTGATAGCAATGCCATCACCAACGATTTTCTCAGCAAACACTACATCCGGCACGTCTTCGATGTTGACGATCTCGCCGGAGAGCGGAGCAACAATCTCAATAGTTCCGGAGTCTTTCTTATCATCAGAAACCAGAGATTTCAGTTTATCGAACAAACCCATGATCTTCTCCTAAGCAGTAATTTGGGCCGCATCTCGTGGATTAGCAGATTGTTTTTTCTTCAATGAACTTGTTAACCAGCGTCATTAACTCGTCCGTTGTCGGTTGAGCAAGAGCCTGCTCTGCTAACACCTTCGCATCTTCGAAGTTCGTGTTACGGATAATCTTCTTAATGCGCGGGATGGAAATGGCGCTCATAGAGAATTCGTCCAGACCCATACCCAGCAACAGAAGTGTAGCACGTTCGTCGCCTGCAAGCTCACCACACATGCCAGTCCATTTACCTTCTGCATGAGAAGCATCAATAACTTGCTTGATCAAGTTCAGTACGGACGGTGACATTGGCTGGTAGAGATGTGAAATCATATCATTACCACGGTCAACTGCCAGGGTGTACTGCGTTAAATCATTGGTGCCGATACTAAAGAAATCAACTTCTTTGGCTAAATGACGCGCAATAGTCGCCGCAGCAGGTGTTTCCACCATCACGCCGATCTCAATTGACTCGTCAAACGCTTTACCTTCGTCACGCAGTTCCTGTTTGTAGATTTCGATCTCTTTCTTCAGTGCACGCACTTCTTCAACAGAGATGATCATCGGGAACATGATGCGCAGTTTACCGAAAGCGGAGGCACGCAGGATTGCGCGAACCTGGTCACGCAGGATCTCTTTACGATCCATCGCGATACGAATCGCACGCCAGCCCAGGAATGGGTTCTCTTCTTTCGGGAAGTTCATGTACGGCAGCTCTTTGTCGCCACCGATGTCCATGGTACGGACGATAACCGCCTGAGAGCCACACGCTTCAGCCACGGCTTTATAAGCAGCAAACTGCTCTTCTTCCGTTGGCAGCGCGTCGCGGTCCATGAACAGGAATTCTGTACGATAGAGACCTACGCCTTCCGCACCGTTGCGCTCAGCGCCATCAACGTCGCGGACGGTACCGATGTTTGCGCACACTTCTACCTGATGGCCGTCCAGGGTGATGGCTGGCAGGTCTTTCAGCTTAGCGAGTTCCGCTTTTTCAGTAGCAACCTGCTCCTGAACCGCGCGCAGTTTTTCGATCTCTTCGTTAGTTGGGTTGACGTAAACCAGATTGTTTACGGCATCCAGAATCAGATAATCGCCGTTTTTCACCTGAGAGGTGACGCTACCGGTACCCACGATGGCAGGCAGTTCCAGGGAGCGCGCCATGATAGAGGTGTGGGAGGTACGGCCACCCGCGTCGGTGATGAAACCGAGGACCTTTTTCAGGTTCAGCTGTGCGGTTTCAGACGGGGTGAGGTCAGCGGCAACCAGGATCACTTCATCCTGAATCGCGCTCAGGTCGATGATGGCCAGGCCCAGGATGTTGCGCAGCAGGCGCTTACCGATGTCACGTACGTCAGCCGCACGCTCTTTCAGGTATTCATCATCCAGTTCTTCCAGGGCAGTTGCCTGACCTTCGATAACTTCATGCGCAGCCGCGTCGGCCGTCATGCCTTTATCTTTAATCAGGGCTATGATTTCCTGCTCCAGCTCCTCATCTTCGAGCAGCATGATGTGCCCTTCGAAGATGGCTTCTTTTTCTTCACCGAAAGTTTCGCCAGCTTTAGTTTTGATTGCTTCCAGTTGCGCAGATGCCTTGGCACGACCGCTCAGAAAACGTTCAACTTCCTGATCAACCTTGTCGGCAGAAATTTTTTTCCGGTCGATGACGATCTCGTCTTCTTTCAGCAGCAGTGCTTTGCCGAAAGCGATACCCGGGGATGCTAAAATGCCTGAAATCATAACCCTACCTTACTTGTGACTGATATTTAAAAGAACCCGGAAACTTACTCGAGCTCAGCCATCAGTTTTACCAGATGCTCAACTGCTTTCTGCTCGTCTTCACCTTCAGCAGAGATGGTGACAACGGTGCCCTGAGTCAGGCCCAGAGTCTGCAGTTTAAACAGGCTTTTTGCGCTGGCGCTTTTGCCGTTGGAAGTCACAGTGATTTCAGAAGTGAAGCCTTTCGCTTCTTTAACAAACTGAGCAGCAGGGCGGGTGTGCAGACCGTTCGGAGCGGTAATGGTAACTTCTTGCTGGAACATTGTATTTCCCCAACTTATAGGTTTAGTGTTGTGGAACTAAAGTCTAGCCTGGCGACTGAACTTTAGCCTGTATTGTTAGCGCTGACGTTTCGATCGTCATTAAACATTATGCAGCGAAAGCAAGACTTGAACCAAATCATAAAATCGATTCAGCAAGGCTATTTCGTTCACTGATTAATTTCACGCATCAAAATAATTGCTGGTTTAAATACCAGACCCTACGGGGTGAAGCAATGCCAGGAGGGGTAAAAGTTTGAAGCAGGCCACAAAAAAGCACCTGAAAAGGTGCTTTTTTACGCGTTATTAACATGCTGGCACTACTGTTGCAGCTCTTTTTCGGTAAACAGATCGGCAAACAGTGCGGTGCTCAAGTAACGCTCACCCGAGGAAGGAAGGATAACCACAATATTCTTATTGGTAAAGGCTTCATCTTCCTGAAGTTTGAGCGCCGCCGCAACGGCCGCACCGGAAGAGATACCCGCCAGAATGCCTTCTTCATCCATCAGGCGACGCGCGGTAGAGATGGCTTCTTCGTTAGTGATGGTGACGACTTTATCGATCAGCTTCAGATCCAGGTTGCCCGGAATGAAGCCTGCGCCAATGCCCTGTATTTTATGCGGGCCTGGCTTGAGCTCTTCACCCGCCAGTGCCTGGGTGATAACCGGTGAGTCGGTTGGCTCAACGGCAACGGTGATCAGGTCTTTTTTACCCTTTGTGCCTTTAATATAGCGAGACACGCCGGTCAGCGTTCCGCCGGTACCCACGCCGGAGATAAATACATCAACCTGGCCGTCGGTATCTTCCCAGATTTCCGGGCCGGTGGTCTTCTCGTGAATTTCCGGGTTAGCCGGGTTGCTGAACTGCTGCAGCAGCAGGTATTTCGCCGGATCGCTGGCCACAATCTCTTCCGCTTTCTGAATGGCACCCTTCATGCCCTTCGCGCCTTCGGTCAGGACCAGGTTCGCGCCCAGCGCTTTGAGCAGCTTGCGACGTTCAATGCTCATGGTTTCCGGCATGGTCAGCGTCAGCTTGTAGCCACGCGCGGCGGCAACATAGGCCAGAGCGATACCGGTGTTACCGCTGGTCGGTTCCACCAGCTCAACGCCAGGCTTCAGCACGCCACGTTTTTCAGCATCCCAAATCATGTTTGCACCGATACGGCATTTTACGCTGAAGCTCGGGTTGCGTGATTCGACCTTCGCCAGAATGCGTCCATTACCGATACGGTTCAGTCGAACCAGGGGCGTATGACCGATAGTCAGCGAGTTGTCTTCATAAATCTTACTCATGGCCTGTCCTTAACTGTATGAAATTGGGATACCGACCCAGCATACCTGCTAAGCAGGTAGGGGGAAGTAAGGAATTCGCATATCTATATACTGCAAGGAAATAATGGGGATCAGTATGGAATAAGGGGCGGCATAAGCCACCCCTGCTTTACACATTTTTGCATTATTTCCATAACGCGTGCTTAGCACGGTAGCAGTCCACCCACATCGCCGTCGCGCCGCAAACCGCAACCGGCATGATGAACAGGTTAAGGAAGGGAATCATGGTGAACAGGCTGGTCAGCGCGCCGAACTGCATATTGGCGACCTTCCGGGTGCGCAGGGTAGTGCGCATCGCTTTAAACGGCACCTTGTGGTTATCAAACGGATAGTCGCAGTACTGGATGGCGAGCATCCAGGCGCTGAACAGGAACCACAGCACCGGCGCAACCGTCTGGCCAATGCCGGGGACAAAGTAGAGAGCAAGCAGCACAACCGCGCGGGGGAGGTACCAGGCAAATTTCTGCCACTCGCGCTTCATAATGCGCGGGATATCTTTCACGATCCCCAGTACGCCCGTGTCCGGCGGCGTCGCGCCGGTAAGCCGCGCCTCCAGCTGTTCCGCCAGCAGGCCGTTAAACGGCGCGGCTATCCAGTTCGCAATCGTTGAGAAGAAATAGCCGAACACCAGCAGCACAGAGATGACCGCCACTGGCCAGAGCAGATAGTTCAGCCACTGCAGCCAGTCCGGTACGTAGCTCATCAGCGACGGGATCCAGCTTTCGAGCTTTGTGAACAGCCACCAGAACGCGCCGCCCATCAGAATAATGTTGATCAGCAGCGGCAGAATGACGAAGCGTCGGATACCCGGCAGTGAAACCAGTTTCCAGCCCTGTGAAAAATACCAGACGCCGCTGCGCGGGGGAGAAGACGATGTTGAAACCATAACCAGGCTGTACTCCTTTTTTCACAACCAGTGGAATTGCCCGCCTATATTATCCACTTGCGGACCAATGACCAGTTCGGAAATGTTCGAAAAACCAGCAAAAAGCACGATTTACTTCATCTTTATGCTGTGAATGCTCTGCACACACTTGCACTTGACGTAAACGGCAAATACTCTTAGTGAGTAAATGTTTGCCGTGGTGGCAAGGTGTTAGAACAACAGAGAATATAATGATGCAGGATTTGCGTCTGATATTAATCATTGTTGGCGCGATCGCCATAATCGCTTTACTGGTACATGGTTTCTGGACCAGCCGTAAAGAGCGTTCCTCGATGTTTCGCGATCGCCCACTGAAGCGCATGAAGTCCAGTCGTGACGACGATGACACTGAAGATGACATCGACGGCAGCGACGACGACGGCGTGGGTGAAGTTCGTGTTCATCGGGTCAATACTGCGCCCGGCGCGGCTCATGGGGAGCATGAAGCCCCCCGCGCTCCGCAGCACCAGTATCAACCGCCGTATGCCTCTGCCCAGCCGCGTCAGCCAGCGCCGCAGCCGGTGGAAGAACCTGTGCGTCAGGTGCCGCAAGCGCCTGTGCAACAGCAGCCCGCTGTGCCACAACAGGTTCAACACCAGCCGATGCAGCAGCCCGTCCAGCAGCAGCCCGCTCAGCCGGTACAACAGCCGCAGCAGCCCGCTCAGCCGGTACAACAGCCGCAGCAGCCTGTTCATGTGCAGCCTGCGCCGCAGCCCGCTCCGGCTCCGCACGTTGAGCCAGAGCCGGTCGTCGAGCCAGAACCGGTTGTCGAAAAGCCACAGCGCAAAGAAGCGGTGATCATCATGAACGTGGCCGCGCATCACGGCAGCCATCTCAACGGTGACGTTCTGCTTAACAGTATTCAACAGGCAGGCTTCAAGTTTGGCGATATGAACATTTTCCATCGCCACCTGAGCCCAGACGGAAGCGGCCCGGCGCTGTTCAGCCTGGCTAACATGGTTAACCCTGGCACCTTCGATCCGGAAATGACCGGTGATTTCGTGACCCCGGGCGTCACTATCTTTATGCAGGTGCCGTCCTACGGCGACGAGCTGCAAAACTTTAAGCTGATGCTGCAGTCCGCTCAGCATATTGCTGATGAAGTGGGTGGTGTGGTGCTCGACGATCAGCGTCGAATGATGACCCCGCAGAAGCTGCGCGAGTATCAGGACCGCATCCGCGAAGTTAAGGAAGCCAACGCGTAATCGTCGCGTTTACGTCAACTCCTCCTCAACCCCCGCCTGTCGGGGGTTTTTTCTCATTGATGGTGCGATATGGACTCAATCGAACAACAACTCACTGAACTGCGAACCACGCTTCGCCATCATGAATATCTCTATCATGTTATGGACGCTCCGGAAGTACCGGATGCGGAGTACGACCGGCTGATGCGCGAGCTGCGCGAGCTGGAGGCGCAGCATCCGGAGCTGATTACGCCGGATTCTCCCACACAGCGCGTCGGTGCTGAGCCGCTGGGGGCTTTCAGCCAGGTGCGTCATGAAGTGCCAATGCTGTCACTGGATAACGTCTTCGATGAAGAGAGCTTCCTCGCGTTTAACAAGCGCGTGCAGGATCGCCTGAAAAGCAGCGATTCCCTCACCTGGTGCTGCGAGCTGAAGCTCGACGGCCTGGCGGTCAGCCTTCTCTATGAAAACGGCGTGCTGGTGCGCGCCGCCACGCGTGGCGACGGTACGACGGGTGAAGACATCACCACCAACGTGCGTACCATCCGCGCGATCCCGCTGAAATTACAGGGTGACAACATCCCTGCGCGTCTGGAAGTGCGTGGGGAAGTATTCCTGCCTCAGGCGGGCTTCGAAAAAATCAATGAAGAAGCGCGTCGCACCGGCGGGAAAGTGTTTGCTAACCCGCGTAACGCGGCGGCAGGCTCTCTGCGCCAGCTTGACCCACGCATCACCGCGAAGCGACCGCTTACTTTCTTCTGCTACGGCGTGGGTATTCTGGAGGGGGGCGAACTGCCGGATACGCACCTCGGGCGTCTGCTGCAGTTTAAAGCCTGGGGCCTGCCGGTGAGCAACCGCGTTCAGCTCTGCGATTCGCCGGAAGCGGTACTGGCGTTCTACCACAAAGTGGAAGAGGACCGTCCGACGCTCGGTTTTGATATTGATGGCGTTGTCATCAAGGTGAATTCGCTGGCGCTGCAGGAGCAGCTGGGCTTTGTGGCGCGCGCGCCGCGCTGGGCGGTGGCGTTTAAATTCCCTGCCCAGGAGCAGATGACCTTCGTTCGCGACGTAGAGTTCCAGGTGGGCCGTACGGGCGCGATTACTCCGGTCGCACGACTGGAGCCGGTGCAGGTCGCGGGCGTGCTGGTGAGTAATGCTACGCTGCATAACGCCGATGAAATCGAACGCCTGGGCCTGCGCATTGGTGACAAAGTGGTGATTCGCCGCGCGGGTGATGTTATCCCGCAAGTGGTCAACGTCGTAGAGTCAGAACGTCCTGACGATACGCGCGAGGTCGTCTTCCCGACCCACTGCCCGGTATGCGGCTCTGACGTTGAGCGTGTGGAAGGCGAAGCGGTGGCCCGCTGTACGGGCGGCCTGATCTGTGGCGCGCAGCGTAAAGAGTCCCTGAAGCACTTCGTCTCCCGTCGGGCAATGGACGTCGACGGCATGGGCGACAAGATTATCGATCAGCTGGTTGAGAAAGAGTATGTCCATACGCCAGCGGACCTCTTCAGGCTGACGGCGGGTAAACTGACCGGCCTGGATCGCATGGGGCCGAAGTCAGCCCAGAACGTGGTTAACGCGCTGGAAGCGGCGAAAGAGACGACCTTCGCCCGTTTCCTTTACGCGCTGGGCATTCGTGAAGTTGGCGAAGCGACGGCGGCAGGTTTAGCCGCGTACTTTGGTACGCTGGAGGCGCTGGAAAAGGCAAGCATCGACGAGCTGCAGAAAGTGCCGGACGTTGGCATCGTCGTCGCCACGCACGTCTTTAACTTCTTTGCCGAAGAGAGCAACCGCGAGGTCATCGGCCAGTTGCTGGAAGAGGGCATTAAATGGCCCGCGCCAGTGGTGGTTAACGCCGAAGAAATTGATAGTCCATTTGCCGGTAAAACCGTGGTGCTAACCGGTAGCCTGAGTCAGCTTTCTCGCGATGATGCGAAAGCGCGTCTGGTGGCGCTGGGGGCCAAAGTGGCGGGCAGCGTGTCGAAGAAAACCGACCTGGTGATCGCCGGGGAAGCGGCGGGGTCTAAGCTGGCGAAAGCCCAGGAGCTCGGCATTGCGGTTATCGATGAAGCGGAAATGATGCGTCTGTTAGGAGAGTAACGTGGAGAAAGAGCAGCTCGTTGAGATAGCCAATACGGAGATGCCGTTCGGTAAATACAAGGGCCGCAGGCTGATTGATTTGCCGGAGGAGTATCTGCTGTGGTTTGCCCGCAAGGATGAATTTCCTGCAGGGCGACTGGGTGAGCTGATGGCTATCACGCTACTGATTAAAACCGAGGGGCTGACCCAGTTGGTGCAGCCCCTGAAACGTCCTTAAGCCTTCGCGGCGCGGGTCTCCTCCTGCGCCAGTTTTTCCGTCTGGAGCTTGTAGCGACGCGCCAGCACCGCACAGACCATCAGCTGGATCTGGTGGAAAATCATCAGCGGCAGCACCATCATTCCGATCACCGAGGTGGGGAACAGAATGTTCGCCATCGGGATACCGTTTGCCAAGCTCTTTTTGGAGCCGCAGAAGACAATGGTGATCTCATCGGCTTTGCTGAAGCCGCACCTGCGTGCCACAAAGACGTTTACCGCAATCACAATCGCCAGCAGGACGATGCTGACCACCACGATAAACAGCAACGAGCCTGCGCCCACCTTGTGCCAGATGCCATTTACCACCGCTTCGCTAAAGGCGGAGTAAACCACCAGCAGAATCGAGGTCTGGTCGGTTTTTGAAATCCATTTTTTATGCTTCGCCACAAACGCGCCGGTCCACGGTCGGGAAAGATGCCCCAGCACAAACGGCAACAGCAGTTGCAGACAGATTTTGCCGACCTGCTCCAGGTTACCTTCCGCACCGTGCATGTTCATCAGCAGGCCCACCAGCAGTGGGGAGACGAAAATCCCTAACAGGCTGGAGGCGGATGCCGAGCAGACCGCGGCCGCAACGTTCCCTCCGGCAAGAGAGGTAAAGGCAATGGCGGACTGCACGGTAGCCGGGAGAATACAGAGATACAGGAAACCGGTGTAGAGCGCCGGGTCGACGTTAACCGGCGCCCACCATGCAAACAGCACCCCAAGGATCGGGAACAAAATGAAAGTGCTGCACATCACCCAGAGGTGCAGTCGCCAGTGGCTACCGCCGGCGATAATTGCTTCGCGGGAGAGTTTTGCACCGTGCATAAAGAACAGCAGTGCGATAGCGGCCGTCGTTAGTCCCTCAAAAAACGGCACAAAACCGCCGCGAGCGGGGAAGAACGAAGCCAGTAAAACGGTGGCCACCAGGGTGAGCGTAAACGGATCAAGAATACGAAATAGTTTCATAATGACTCCTGAAAACAGATGTCGCTATTGTGCTTTTTTCCATTTGAGAAATAAAATTGATTTATTGCATCCATTCATGAATTAAATAGATGAATTATTCCCTGCGTCAGCTTCGCATTTTCGTTACCGTCGCCCACGCCCGCAGCTTCAGTCGGGCAGGGGAGATGATTGGCCTGAGCCAGTCGGCGGTCAGCCACAGCGTGAAAGAGCTGGAAAATCAGACCGGCGTTAGGTTGCTTGACCGCACCACGCGCGAAGTGGTGTTAACCGAAGCAGGGCAGCAGCTGGCCCTGCGCCTTGAACGGCTGCTGGATGAGCTGAACAGCACGCTCAGAGACGTGGGGAGGCTGGGGCAGCAGCTGTCGGGCACCGTGCGGGTTGCGGCCAGCCAGACGATATCCGCGCATCTTATCCCGCAGTGTATTGCCGAGGGAAGCCACCGCTATCCGGACATTGATTTTGTCCTGCATGACCGGCCGCAGCAGTGGGTGCTGGAGAGCATCCGTCAGGGAGATGTGGATTTTGGTATTGTTATCGATCCCGGTCAGGTGAGCGATCTGGCGTGCGAAAGCGTACTTTCTGAGCCCTTTTTGCTGCTCTGCCGTGACGACGACCCGCTGGCAACGTTGCCGGAGGTCAGCTGGCAGTCCCTGACGGGCGCGAACCTGGTTTTACAGGATTATGCCTCGGGCAGCCGCCCGCTGATTGATTCCGCACTGGTGAATCAGGGCGTTAAGGCAACGATCGTACAGGAGATTGGTCACCCGGCGACGCTGTTTCCGATGGTGGAAGCCGGGATTGGCATCAGCGTGTTGCCCGCCCTGGCGCTTCCCCTGCCGCAGGGAAGCCGACTGGCCGTCAAGCGATTAACGCCGGTTGTCGAGCGAAAGCTGATGCTGGTGCGGCGAAAAAATCGTTCACTCTCGGGGGCGGCGCAGGCTATCTGGGAAGTGGTGCGTATCCAGGCACAACGATTAACCGAAGCCCGCATACGCGACCCACTGTTTAATGCATCAGACGATTAGATGTAGATATCAATCTGATGATTGTCTGACGGGCTGTTCACCCCTTCCACTTTGCCCAGCTTTTGATCCTGCTTCTTCTGAGCTTCTTCGGCCTGCTGGCGCTGCAGCGCTGCAAGCTGCGCCTGCAGCACTTTGATCTGGGTCTGAATCAGTTCCTGCTGCTTCTTCTTCTCATCCGTACTGCCGGGGCTGTTTGCCAGCTCTTTTAACTGCTGTGTCAGCTTTTTGATCTTGTCGGTAATGCGGCTGATTTGCGCCGCGATATCGTTACTGCCGGAAGCGCCGCTCCCGCCGCTGCTGGTTTGAATGGGTTGGGTTGAAGCCTGAATGGTCGTCATACTTTTTCCTCGCGCTATAAAATAGAGGTATCGGCACCGATGGGATTAGCTTGAGCAAAACTGCCATATCTGGCAGGGGGTTGCATTAATACACAATCAGTATTGATGGTGCGATAAAAGTGTATTGGAGATGACCTGCAGGCTGCGGATATAAGACATAAGTCATGCGATCCCTGCTATCGCGATCTTAATCCTCAAGGAGCCTCTATGACCCTCTCGAATAACCCGTGGTACTGTGCTGACATCATTCGCACCGCTAAGCCAAACTTCACCCCTCGCGTGGCGTTTATTCTCGGCTCCGGCCTGGGCGCGCTCGCCGACCAGATAGACGACGCCGTTTCCCTGAGCTACGAAAAGCTGCCTGGCTTCCCGGTGAGCACCGTGCACGGACATGCCGGCGAGCTGGTGCTTGGGCATCTGGCCGGGGTGCCTGTCGCCTGCATGAAGGGGCGAGGGCACTTCTATGAAGGCCGAGGAATGACCGTCATGACCGATGCGATCCGCACCTTTAAGCTGCTGGGGTGCGAGCTACTGTTTAGCACCAATGCGGCGGGCTCACTACGCCCGGAGGTTCAGCCAGGAAGTCTGGTTGCCCTGAGCGACCATATCAACACCATGCCGGGCACGCCGATGGTGGGGCTGAACGATGAGCGCTTTGGCGATCGTTTCTTCTCTCTGGCCAATGCTTACGACGCGGATTACCGTGCCGTTCTGCAAACCGTGGCAGCGAAAGAAGGCTTCCCGCTGCACGAAGGAGTGTTTGTCTCTTATCCCGGCCCGAACTTCGAGACGGCGGCCGAGATCCGCATGATGCAGATTATCGGCGGCGATGTGGTGGGGATGTCCGTGGTGCCTGAAGTGATTTCCGCACGCCATTGCGGCCTGAAGGTGGTGGCCGTTTCTGCTATTACCAATCTCGCCGAAGGTCTGGGAGAGGTAAAACTCTCGCATGAGCAAACCCTTGCTGCCGCCGAGCTCTCCCGCCAGAACTTTATCAATCTTATCTGCGGTTTTCTTCGCCATATTGCCTGAATAAAACAATAAAGTGGCCCGCCAGGGCCACACTGCGATAAGGAATGGGTTATGAACATCACGACTCGCTTAAAGATGATGTCCTTTATGCAATATTTTATCTGGGGGAGCTGGCTGGTTACCCTCGGCGCTTACATGATTAATACCCTACACTTTACCGGCTCTGACGTGGGCATGGTGTACAGCTCCAAAGGACTTGCCGCGATCGTTATGCCTTCGCTGGTGGGGATTATTGCCGACAAGTGGCTGCGGGCAGACCGCGCATACGTCATTTGCCACCTCGTCTGTGCCGTCGCGCTCTGCTATGCCGCGCAGGTCAATGAGCCAGGGCTGATGTTCTGGGTCATGCTGGTGAATGCGATGGCCTTCATGCCCACGATTGCGCTGTCGAACACCATTTCCTACTCCTGTCTTGAACAGGCAGGGCTGGATACGGTGAGCCATTTTCCGCGAGTGCGGGTGTATGGCACCGTGGGCTTTATAGCGGCGATGTGGGCCATAAGCCTCATGGGCGCGGAGCTAAGCAACGTGCAGCTCTATATAGCGGCTGGTGCGTCTCTGCTGCTGGCACTCTATTCTCTGACCCTGCCGGCCATTCCGGTTGTGAAATCGAAAACGTCTCCGTCTCTGGCAAGCAAGCTGGGCCTCAATGCGTTTATCCTGTTTAAACAGCCCCGCATGGCGGTGTTCTTTTTATTTGCCATGTTGCTCGGCGCCGTGCTGCAGATAACCAACACGTTTGGCAGCCCCTTCCTGCATGATTTTGCGCGTAATCCGGCGTATGCAGATAGCTTTATCGTCAAATATCCGTCCATTCTGCTCTCCGTTTCGCAAATGTCAGAGGTATTCTTCATCCTGACCATTCCGTACTTCCTCGGACGATTTGGCATTAAGGCCGTCATGCTGATGAGCATGGTGGCCTGGATGCTGCGGTTTGGCCTGTTTGCCTTTGGCGATCCGTCCGCAACGGGCTTTGCGCTGCTCATGCTCTCAATGATTGTCTACGGCTGCGCGTTCGACTTCTTCAACATTTCCGGGTCGGTGTTTGTTGAACAGGAGGTCAGCGCCGATATCCGCGCCAGCGCGCAAGGGTTGTTTATGACGACCGTTAACGGTATCGGGGCGTATTTCGGTTCGGTATTGAGTGGTGCGGCGGTTGATTATTTCTCGGTTGAAGGAGTGAAGGACTGGCAGACGATCTGGCTGGTGTTTGCGGCCTATGCTCTGGTGCTCGCGGTGGTCTTTTACTTCAGCTTTAACTATCGCCACACCAGTAAAAACAGCGAGATGCGCACAGTTGCGCACTAAATTTTCCCTCCGGACGCTGAAAGGCTTTAAGGTAGGCGCATAAGTGTTATCGCCAGGATATGTTTTGATGGAACGCGTCTATCGAACCGATCTCAAGCTGCTGCGCTATTTTCTGGCCGTGGCGGAGGAACTACATTTTGGACGGGCTGCGGCCCGTCTCAACATGTCCCAGCCGCCGTTAAGCCTGCACATTAAAGAGCTGGAAAGTCAGCTGGGCACGTTACTGTTTATTCGCCACTCGCGGAGCGTCGCGTTGACGCATGCCGGTAAAGTGCTGATGGAAGAGTCACGCCGGCTGCTCGCCAGCGCAAACCAGGCTCTGGCTCGCGTCGAGCAAATTGGCCGGGGGGAAGCAGGGCGCATCGAGCTGGGGATTGTCGGCACCGCCATGTGGAGTGAGGTGCGCACGGTGATGCGCGCTTTCCTGAAAGAGCATCCGAACGTTGATGTCGTTTTTCGCGAAAAATCGCCGGTAATGCAGATGGCGCTGCTTGAGCGCCGGGAGCTGGATGTCGGGATCTGGCGAATGGCAACGGAACCTACCGCGGGTTTTACCAGCCTGCGGTTGCGTGAAGCGGCTTTTCTGGTGGCGATGCCGGAAGATCACCGCCTGGTCAGCGAATCATCCGTTGCGCTTACAGAATTGCAGGATGAGTATTTTGTCACGATGCCTTCAGCACATTCTGACTGGGCATTTTTACATCGCGTTTGCCAGCAAGCCGGGTTTTCGCCGATGATCGTGCGTGAAGCCGTTGAGCCGCAAACGGTACTGGCGATGATCAGCATGGGAATGGGGATTACGCTTGCTGCCGACAGCTACGCGCAAATGCAGTGGCCGGGCGTGGTATTCCGCCCGTTACGGGAGCGTATACCGGCAGATTTGTATGTAGTGTATGACGAGAAGCAGGCGACGCCTGCGGTGAAGACGTTAATTGCGGCGTTGAAGATGTAAAGTGCAGATAGCAAAAAAGCGCCTTTAGGGCGCTTTTTTACATTGGTGGGTCGTGCAGGATTCGAACCTGCGACCAATTGATTAAAAGTCAACTGCTCTACCAACTGAGCTAACGACCCGAAATGGTGGGCGATGACGGGCTCGAACCGCCGACCCCCTCCGTGTAAAGGAGATGCTCTACCAACTGAGCTAATCGCCCATTTCGGAACTGCTGCGATAAGGTGAGAATGGTGGGCGATGACGGGCTCGAACCGCCGACCCCCTCCGTGTAAAGGAGATGCTCTACCAACTGAGCTAATCGCCCAATCTCAATTCTTATCTACACTGCGAGTCTACCGAAGTAGATGGTGGGTGATGACGGGCTCGAACCGCCGACCCCCTCCGTGTAAAGGAGATGCTCTACCAACTGAGCTAATCACCCCCGCTGTGTGGAGTCGCATTATAGGGAGAGTTGAAAATGAGTCAACGCATTTTCTAAAGTTTTTATTCGTTCGTCGTAAAATTAAACAAAACGATCGCAAAACGGGCGGTGGCGCATGATTTCTAAACAAAAACAGTAAACTCCGCCACGATAAAGGGATCGACATTGAGGAATCCCCCCACAGTGATAGAATATTGCCCATCGTTTTTTCCCCGGGATTTGCCGATTGCCGGCATCTTTATAACGTAAGGCCATTTCATGAAAATCAAAACTCGCTTCGCGCCGAGCCCGACAGGCTATCTGCACGTCGGTGGTGCTCGTACTGCTCTCTACTCCTGGCTTTTTGCACGCCACAACAAAGGTGAGTTCGTGCTGCGTATAGAAGACACCGATCTTGAGCGCTCCACGCCGGAAGCAATTGAAGCCATTATGGATGGGATGAACTGGCTGAACCTGGAGTGGGATGAAGGCCCGTATTTCCAGACTAAACGTTTTGACCGCTATAACGCTGTTATTGATGAGATGCTGGTCGCGGGCACGGCGTATAAATGCTACTGCTCCAAAGAGCGTCTGGATGCGCTGCGCGAAGAGCAGATGGCGAACGGTGAAAAACCGCGTTATGACGGCCGCTGCCGCCACGACCATAGCGAGCATGCTGCTGATGAACCGTGCGTGGTGCGTTTTGCTAACCCGCAGGATGGCTCGGTGATTTTCGACGACCAGATCCGTGGCCCGATCGAATTCAGCAACCAGGAGCTGGACGATCTGATCATTCGTCGCACCGACGGTTCTCCAACCTATAACTTCTGCGTAGTGGTTGATGACTGGGATATGGAAATTACCCACGTTGTCCGTGGTGAAGACCATATCAACAATACCCCACGCCAGATCAACATCCTGAAAGCGCTGAATGCGCCTGTGCCTGTCTATGCGCACGTCTCTATGATCAACGGCGACGATGGTAAAAAACTGTCTAAACGTCACGGTGCGGTCAGCGTCATGCAGTATCGCGACGACGGTTATCTGCCGGAAGCGCTGCTGAACTATCTGGTGCGCCTGGGCTGGGCCCACGGTGACCAGGAGATCTTCAGCCGTGAAGAGATGATCGAACTGTTCTCTCTGAGCTCTGTGAGCAAATCAGCGAGCGCATTTAATACCGACAAGCTGCTGTGGCTGAACCACCACTACATCAATACCATGCCGCCGGAATATGTGGCGACGTATCTGCAGTGGCACATTGAGCAGGCAAATATTGATACCCGCACCGGCCCTGAGCTGGCGGACCTGGTGAAACTGCTCGGCGAGCGCTGCAAAACGCTGAAAGAAATTGCCGAAAGCTGCCGCTACTTCTATGAAGAGTTTGACGAGTTCGACGCGGACGCCGCGAAGAAGCACCTCCGCCCGGTAGCTCGTCAGCCGCTGGAAGTGGTGCGTGACAAGCTGGCTGCGCTCACCGAGTGGACCGCTGAGAATGTGCATCACGCCATTCAGGCGACCGCAGACGAGCTGGAAGTTGGCATGGGCAAAGTCGGTATGCCGCTACGCGTCGCGGTGACCGGTGCGGGCCAGTCTCCAGCGCTGGACGTGACTGTCCATGCCATCGGGAAATCACGCAGCGTGGCGCGCATCAACAAGGCGCTGGATTTTATTGCAGAACGTGAAAATCAGCAGTAATAAAGTCTTATAAGAAAAAACGGCAGGGTATCCTGCCGTTTTTTTTGCCTTTCATTCAGCAATACCCAGACGAGCAAGAAAACCGCGTATGCCTTCGCGCTTCAGTAAGGTATCCAGACGCTTTTGCTCAAGCTCAGTCATACTCTCCAGCGTTTCGATAATGCCCGGACGCAGATTTGAAGTATGTTCACCGTAAGAGGAGGTCACCTCAGCCAGATGATAAACCGCCTGACGGTTACGGATAGCCGGGAGGCTCATAATATGTTCCTTCACGCGCGCATCAACGTGAATGAGCCGCGCCCGACCGCCTTTTACGCCATTGAGCCCTTCGGTTTTCCACCCCTGCTGGCGTATCCAGCGATTTACCGTTTGTCTGGCAACTCCCAAATTCTCCGCCAGCTCTTCTGTGGTCATTTTGCTACGTAGTCTTTTCATATTAATTCTGATCGCGAATCCCTAAACGTTGCAACAAACCGGTAATCCCTTCCCGCAACAGCAGCGATGTCATCTGCTTCTGCTCTTCCGGCGTCATTTCATTGGCCAGCGTCAGGAGTAGGGTATGAAGCGAACCGTCAGTGCTGATGCCGTCAGGCATAGCGGATGTTTCCGTTGCCCTGCGTGCGCTGCGGATAAAGTCACGCACTTTTTCGTTCACATGCACCAGTCGCGCTTTACCCCCCTGGACGCCGGGCTTAGGTGACGTTATCCAACCCTCTTTACGTACCCATTTATTGATGGTCTGTCGGCTATAGCCAGTGAGGAGGGCTAACTCTTCCGGCGTCATTCGTTCCTTGATCATGCAATTTCCTGAATATTCGTAGGGTTAATTAATGGCTCATTTTATAGCACCGTTTTACATGAAAACGTGACAGGCTTAACTCATGACTGCGAGCAGGCTCGCAAAGTGATTCATTTGCATGATTTTTCGGCGATTGAATAGCTGGAATTGATTTTGCCGTTGACACTCCGCGGCGGAATTCATATTATGCCGCCCGTCAACATGACAGCTTTACGATGGGGCTATAGCTCAGCTGGGAGAGCGCCTGCATGGCATGCAGGAGGTCAGCGGTTCGATCCCGCTTAGCTCCACCAAACTCTGAACCCAACAGAGTGCGGTTAGTAAAGTCACATGTGGGGCTATAGCTCAGCTGGGAGAGCGCTTGCATGGCATGCAAGAGGTCAGCGGTTCGATCCCGCTTAGCTCCACCAAAATTTTAAACCCTCGTCAAAAGACGAGGGTTTTTTTATCTGTTTGTAAAACCCCTCACCGCTTTTTGTTATCAAAAAGAAGGTATTCCTGTACCTGACCTCAATCGACATCAATAAACCAGTCTATAAATAGACTTCAACTTGATTCGTGCAATTAATAAACCTATTATCCATCCGGTCAATAAAATGAACGGATAATAATGTCATCATCTTAATGAATAGAAAAACGTACAATAATGTAAAGATATTTATAATTGCCCTGACAATATGTCTGATTGCGGTACCTTTTTCCCGTTACCTCTCTCCCCGCGCAATGGTAAATGGTCACGATGTTTATTTAGCGTGGCTCCCCCTGAGCGTAATGCTGGCGGTAATACTGTTATTTGGTCGCCGGGCCGTTCTTCCCATTTTGTTAGGTTTTAGTGTCACTAATTTATTTTATGTTAATTTAGTGCCGCTACAATATTCAGTATTACTGTTTTGTCAGACCTTTTCGCTGTTCGCGGCATGTGGCCTTTTGCGCCTCATGCTGGGCAGGCGCTGGCGCTTCTGCATTCCGAACAAGTACGTCGGGTTACGTATATTCTGGCTCGGTTTTATCGTTCCCGTCGGCATTAAGCTGTCGATGTATTTAGCTGGCTATTTCTTTGATTTCCCGGTAACTATCTCCACCTTCTTCGGCGAAGGAACGGTAATTTATAACGTCGTGGATATTCAAAGCCTGATTTGCGCGGCGCTGATTTTTACCATGATGTTCTATTACCCGTTAAGAATGATAATTAATCCCCGCTATGCCATAACCTTCTGGCGGCGAAGCGTGAAGCCCGTGTTTTTCCACAAGAATTCATTATATATATTTGTCTGGCTGATGCTTTTAGGCTTCGTCCTGGCCGTTTTATGTGGGCCTTTTGAATCACCTGTTATTGCGGGCTATTTAATGCCGCTGATTTTTATTCTTTTTACCTTAGCGATAAGCCGCCTGACCTACGCGCTTATCTCACTGCTGTGGGCTGCTTCAGCGCTTCTGCTGTTGACCTACAACTATAACTTCCTGAACGGGGTGGAAACCGGCCATTCGCTCTCCTTTATTCTGTCCGTGCTGATCTCTTTTGCCATCTGCTTGCTTTACATGTCGCGGATTTACCAGCGCAGCGAGTGGCTGAAGCGGGGGTGGCAGGGCAGGGCGCTCACCGATCCGCTAACCGGTTTACCCAATATTCGTGCCCTGGAAGAGCATCTTGAGATGCATCCGGAGGCCAAGGTTTGCATGTTGCGCATGGATAACCTGGAATTTTTGAGCCGCCACTACGGGATCCTCATGCGGGTCCATTGCAAACGAACGATCGCCACGTCGCTGCAGCCGCTTCTGCAAAAGAATGAGATGCTCTTCCAGTTACCCGGAAGCGAGCTGGTGGTGGTATTGCTGGGGCCGGAAATTGCAGAGCGTCTCCAGCATATGGTTGATCGGCTGAACAGCCGTAAGATTTTCTGGAACAACACCGGGCTGGATATTGAGTTTGGTGCATCCTGGGGGATGGTAGAAAACGGTGAAAATTTGCATCACACGCTGGGGCAACTGAGCTGGCTGGCCGAGCAATCTTGCGCAGGGCACAACGTGCTTGCGCTGACGAATAGCCTGGAGGCAGCATCGGGACAAACAACGGAGCGTGTTCTGATGTTAGCGCGTATTAAGCATGCTCTGGAGACAGATCGGTTCCATTTATACGTGCAGCCGATTCAGAAGGCAGACGGTAGCGGCTACTATGAAATTCTGACGCGCATGGAGAGTGAAGGGGAGATCATCACCCCGGATCGCTTTATTCCGTTGGTTGCCCAGTTCAACCTCAGCCACCGGTTTGATATGTGCGTTATGGAAAAATTACTGCAGTGGCTGCGCGATCACCCTGCGACGCAGGCTGGCGCCCGTTTCTCCGTCAATCTGATGCCGCTCACGCTGATGCAACAGGAGGTGGCGACCGAGATTTGTACGCTGTTTGAGCGCTACGGCGTTGCGCCTCAGACCGTGGTGATTGAGATCACTGAAGAGCAGGCCTTCTCAAATTCCGGCTGCAGCATCAGCAATATTCAACAACTGCGGGATTATGGTTTCCGGATTGCCATTGATGATTTTGGCACCGGTTATGCCAACTACGAGCGTCTCAGACGTCTGCAGGCAGATATCATTAAAATTGACGGCTGCTTTGTTAAAGATATTTGCACTGATGATATGGATGCGATGATCGTCCAGTCGATGTGTAATCTGGCGAAAACGAAATCGCTGTGCATTGTTGCGGAATATGTAGAAACACCGGCGCAGCGGGAGATGCTGCTTCGCTTCGGCGTGGATTATCTGCAGGGCTATCTGATAGGCAAACCCAAACCGCTGAAAGAATTGCGGGCATAAAAAAACCGGGAGCGAAGCTCCCGGTTTTTGTTTTAACAGTAAACGTTACAGTACCAGTGCTGCGATAGAAGCAGACAGAACGCTCACCAGGGTGGAGCCGTAAACCAGTTTCAGGCCAAAGCGAGAAACTACGTTACCTTGTTCTTCGTTCAGGCCTTTAATCGCACCGGCGATAATGCCGATGGACGAGAAGTTGGCGAAGGAGACCAGGAATACGGACAGAATACCCACCGCACGTGGAGAGAGCGTGCCGGCAATTTTCTGCAGATCCATCATCGCAACGAATTCGTTTGAAACCAGCTTGGTCGCCATGATACTGCCCACCTGCAGCGCTTCGTGAGCCGGAACACCCATCACCCAGGCAAATGGATAGAAGATGTAGCCCAGAATGCCCTGGAAGGAGATACCCAGCACCGCAGCGAACAGGGCGTTCAGTGCAGCAATCAGCGCAATGAAGCCGATCAGCATGGCGGCAACGATAATCGCCACTTTGAAACCGGCCAGAATGTACTCACCCAGCATTTCGAAGAAGCTCTGACCTTCGTGCAGGTTTGACATCTGAATGTTCTCTTCGCTGGCGTCAACACGGTACGGGTTGATCAGCGACAGAACGATAAAGGTGCTGAACATGTTCAGAACCAGCGCTGCAACAACATATTTTGGCTCCAGCATGGTCATATACGCGCCCACGATAGACATGGAAACGGTAGACATTGCGGTTGCCGCCATGGTGTACATGCGGTTACGGGACATTTTGCCGAGGATATCTTTATACGCGATGAAGTTCTCAGACTGACCGAGGATCAGGGAGCTTACGGCGTTGAAAGATTCCAGCTTACCCATGCCGTTCACTTTGGATAACAGGAAACCAATTCCACGAATAACGAACGGCAGAACGCGGATGTGCTGCAGAATACCGATGAGCGCGGAGATGAAGACGATTGGGCACAGTACCTTCAGGAAGAAGAACGCCAGACCTTCGTCGTTCATTTTACCGAAGACAAAGTTTGTCCCTTCGTTGGCGAATCCGAGCAGTTTTTCGAACATTTCGGAGAAGCCTTTCACGAAGCCGAGGCCTACGTTGGAGTTCAGGAAGAACCACGCAAGTAAAACTTCAATGACCAGCAGTTGGACAACATAACGAATACGAATTTTTTTGCGGTCTGTGCTGACCAGCAATGCGAGTGCAGTAACGACAACAAGTGCCAGGACAAAATGAAGGACGCGGTCCATATTTGCTCCAAATATGAGGCAGGTTTAATTTTCGTGCACATTCTATGTAACAAGCGAAAAGAAAACGAGATCAAGGACACACTATAGTTACATCCTGTGACGAGTCTCAAAAATAGTGATCCACAATACATTTTTGTTATGTTAGGTAAATGAGTGAAAAGTTAAGTTTGTGTGCTACGCTTCACAAATGACTGCGCATTTTCACATTCTGTGATGTCGCACCACCTGCCCATCTATCGTTCTTAGCTATCAGAGAAATCATTTCAAACCATCCAAATGATCTTGATAATCATTCTCATTTTGATAGCATTAAACATAGCAAAGGCTATATTTCCAGAGGCAGATAATGACAAACAGTCGCGTAGAGGGTAGCAGTGGCAGAGCAGCGCGCAAGTTGCGGTTCGCATTAATGGGGCCTGCGTTCATTGCTGCCATCGGCTATATCGATCCGGGTAATTTTGCGACCAATATTCAGGCCGGGGCCAGCTTCGGCTATAAGCTGCTGTGGGTGGTCGTCTGGGCTAACCTGATGGCGATGCTGATCCAGATGCTCTCTGCAAAGCTGGGGATTGCCACGGGTAAAAACCTGGCGGAGCAAATCCGCGACCACTATCCGCGTCCAGCGGTTTGGCTCTACTGGGTTCAGGCAGAAATCATCGCCATGGCAACCGACCTCGCTGAGTTTATCGGCGCGGCGATCGGCTTTAAGCTAATTCTGGGTGTGTCACTGTTACAAGGGGCGGTACTGACCGGGATTGCTACGTTCCTGATCCTGATGCTGCAGCGTCGAGGGCAAAAGCCGCTGGAGAAGGTCATTGGTGGTCTGCTGCTGTTTGTCGCTGCGGCGTACATCGTTGAGCTGATTTTCTCACAGCCGAACCTGGCGCAGCTCGCGAAAGGCATGGTGATCCCAGGCCTGCCCACCTCGGAAGCGGTGTTCCTGGCCGCCGGGGTGTTGGGGGCGACCATCATGCCGCATGTCATTTATTTACACTCCTCGCTGACCCAGCATCTTCATGGTGGGACGCGCAAAGAGCGTTATTCGGCAACCAAATGGGATGTGGCAATCGCCATGACCATCGCGGGTTTTGTGAATCTGGCGATGATTGCCACCGCTGCCGCCGCTTTCCACTTTAACGGCCATACCGGTATTGCCGATCTCGATCAGGCCTATCTCACGCTGGAGCCGTTACTGAGCCATGCTGCTGCAACGATATTTGGTCTGAGCCTGGTCGCTGCCGGCCTCTCTTCCACGGTGGTAGGTACGCTGGCAGGGCAGGTGGTGATGCAGGGTTTTGTGCGCTTCCATATTCCACTGTGGGTGCGTCGTTTTGTCACCATGCTGCCGTCATTTGTTGTGATTCTGATGGGGCTCGATCCAACGCGAATTCTGGTGATGAGCCAGGTGCTGCTGAGCTTTGGTATTGCGCTGGCGCTGGTGCCGCTGCTGATTTTCACCAGCAATAAAACGTTGATGGGCGATTTGGTTAACACGACGCTGGTGAAACGAACCGGTTGGGCGATTGTGGTGGTAGTCGTAGCGCTAAACTTATGGCTGTTGATTGGCACAGCGCTGGGGCTATAAAAGAAAAAGGAGCCGGGAGGCTCCTTTTTGCATTAATGACGACCGTGGCCGTGACCACCGTGTCCTTTTCCGCCGTGACCCCAGCCGCCGCGGCGGTCGTCACGATCGTTCCAGCCTTCGCGGTAGCCGCGTTCATAGGCGTTATTTTTATACCAGCCGCGATGCAGGCCGTTATCATGCCTGCGCCAGCGGTCACCACGCCATTCATAATGACGGTTCCAGTAGTCACGGTCGCGCCAGTAGCCACCGTCCCAGTATCTGCCGTAGTCGTCACGATCGCCAATTTGTAATTTTACTGATGGCAACAGGGTGATTTCGCCCGCAGTGGCGATGAGCGGGGCTGAAGCCAGTAATACCGCTGCAAGAATCAGTGACCTGAACATACTCTTTCTCCTTCACGATCGGGGCCTTCGTGGGGCCTGTTAACGCAATATTACGAGTTGGTAAAGCCTCGTTTCATCGCCTCAACTCCGAATTGCTGAATGAGAGCACTTTTTGCTAAAAATGGTTTTATTTTGAGCTGTTCAGAATTTCGTTAATACGCGTCAGCTCTTCTGCGGAAAAAAGGCGGTTTTTCAGCATGCCCACGGCGTCATCGATCTGAGCCGCTTTGCTTGCCCCAATCAGCACCGAGGTCACTTCCTCATGGCGTAACACCCAGGCCAGCGCCATCTGCGAGAGTTTCTGGCCGCGGCTTTCCGCCAGGGCGTTTAGCTTGCGTACCTTCTCCAGCTTCTCTTCGGTGATCTGATCCGGGTTAAGGAATTGACTGCCGCTTGCCGCACGGGAATCGGCGGGAATACCGTTAAGATACCGGTTGGTCAACTGTCCGCCTGCCAGCGGCGAGAAGGGAATACAGCCGACCCCTTTTTCCTGCAGAACATCCAGCAAACCCTGTTCCGGCGCACGTTCGAACATCGAGTATTTCGGCTGGTGAATCAGGCAGGGCGTGCCCAGATCGTTCAGGATATCAATCGCTTTACGCGCCAGTTCGGCGGGGTAGTTGGATAACCCGACATACAGGGCTTTGCCCTGGCGCACCAGATGGTCAAGCGCTTTCATGGTTTCCTGCAGCGGCGTTTCAGGATCGGGACGGTGATGATAGAAGATATCGACATACTCCAGCCCCATGCGCTTCAGGCTTTGATCCAGGCTTGCCAGCAGATATTTGCGCGATCCCCAGTCGCCGTAAGGGCCGTCCCACATGGTATATCCCGCTTTCGTGGAGACGATTAGCTCGTCGCGCCAGGGCAGGAAATCCTCCTGCAAAATACGGCCGAAATTACGCTCGGCGGACCCCGGCGGGGGACCATAGTTATTGGCAAGGTCGAAATGCGTAATACCCACATCGAATGCGCGCTGTAAAAGTTGACGGCTGTTTTCGAGAAGCGTGGCGTCACCAAAATTGTGCCACAGCCCGAGCGAGACGGCGGGTAATCTGAGCCCGCTACGCCCGCAGCGGCGATACTCCATTGTCTGGTAACGACTTTTGTCCGGCTGATAACCCATTTTTATGACCCCTCGCGCTGCAGAGAAAAAGTAGTGTATACGTTTACATTAACGTGAAAAAAAGCAGCATAGCGCAGCCTTTTTTGTAAAGCATTCTTTCCATACCCTTCTTACCGCCAATTCTGGACAGCCATCACGCTTATTTAATACTCAAGGTGAGGTCAACATCAGAAGGATACCTGTTTATGCGTACCCCGTACTGCGTCGCCGATTACCTGCTGGACCGTCTTACAGATTGTGGAGCCGATCATCTGTTTGGCGTGCCGGGCGACTATAACCTGCAGTTTCTCGACCACGTGATAGACAGCCCGGATATCTGCTGGGTGGGCTGTGCCAACGAATTAAACGCCTCTTATGCCGCTGACGGATATGCCCGCTGTAAGGGCTTCGCGGCGCTGCTGACGACGTTTGGCGTAGGAGAGTTAAGTGCCATGAACGGCATTGCGGGCAGCTATGCCGAGCACGTTCCGGTACTGCATATCGTTGGGGCGCCGGGCACGGCTTCTCAGCAAAGAGGGGAGCTGCTGCACCATACTCTGGGCGATGGTGAGTTCCGTCATTTTTACCATATGAGCGAACCGATCACCGTTGCACAGGCGATCCTGACCGAACAAAACGCCTGTTATGAAATTGACCGGGTACTGACGACCATGCTCCGGGAACGTCGCCCCGGCTACCTGATGTTACCTGCCGATGTGGCAAAAAAAGCCGCCACGCCGCCTGTAAACGCTCTCACGCTTCGGCATGCCCATGCCGATAGCGCCTGCCTGAAAGCGTTCCGGGATGCCGCGGAGAATAAACTGGCTGCCAGCAAACGTACCGCGCTGTTAGCGGATTTCCTTGTTCTGCGCCATGGGCTGAAGCATGCGCTACAGAAGTGGGTGAAGGACGTACCGATGGCACACGCCACCATGCTGATGGGCAAAGGCATATTCGACGAACGTCACGCCGGCTTTTACGGCACTTACAGCGGTTCGGCAAGCGCCGGCCCGGTAAAAGAGGCGATAGAGGGGGCGGACACGGTGCTGTGCATCGGCACGCGATTTACCGATACCCTGACGGCTGGCTTCACCCACCAGTTAACCCCGTCGCAAACGATAGAGGTTCAGCCTCATGCTTCACGCGTCGGTGATATCTGGTTTACCGGCATCCCAATGCTTCAGGCAATTGAAACGCTGGTGGAGCTGTGCAAACAGCATGTTCACGAGAAGCCAGCTCCCTTGTCCCATAGCGCGATGAACTTCCCTCAACCGGAGGGATCGCTTACCCAGGAGAATTTCTGGAAAACGCTGCAAACGTTTATTCGCCCGGGAGATATCATCCTTGCCGATCAGGGGACCTCGGCCTTCGGCGCGATTGACCTGCGTTTGCCTGCCGATGTGAATTTTATCGTCCAGCCGCTGTGGGGCTCGATCGGCTACACCCTTGCCGCGGCGTTCGGCGCGCAAACGGCTTGCCCGAACCGGCGCGTGATTGTGCTGACGGGTGATGGCGCGGCGCAGCTGACCATTCAGGAGCTCGGGTCAATGTTGCGTGATAAACAACACCCCATCATCCTGGTGCTCAACAACGAAGGATACACGGTTGAAAGGGCAATTCACGGGCCGGAACAGCGTTACAACGACATTGCGCTATGGAACTGGACGCAAATCCCGCAGGCCTTGAGCCTCGATCCTCAGGCTCAGTGCTGGCGGGTCAGTGAAGCGGAGCAACTGGCGGACGTGCTGGAGAAAGTGGCGCACCACGAGCGGCTCTCGCTGATTGAGGTGATGCTGCCAAAAGCGGACATCCCGCCGCTGCTGGGAGCGATCACCAAAGCGCTGGAAGCGCGCAATAGCGCCTGATTACTTGTCGTTTCGCCAGGCCATCATCATCGGTTTGCCCGCCAGCAGGAGCCAGGCGGGCAACATCACGATGCAGAGCAGCGGGAAAAGCGTTGAATCCGGCACCACGACCGCCGCCATAAACAGGCTTAGCCACGCATCACGCGTCACCACCAGTACCAGCCCCAGAATAGAGCAGGAGACGGTAATCGCCGCTGGAACCGCATCGACATGCTCGTGCAGCATCAGCCCCAGTGCCACACCGACAAACACCGCCGGGAAGATGCGTCCACCGCGGAAACCGCAGGCTGCAGCGACGACCAGCGCCGCCAGCTTGATGACGGCAAACAGCAGGTAATCGGAAACGCTAAATACCTGGCTGAAGGCGAGCTGCTGCATCTCATCCAGACCTTTGAACAGCGTCACCGTCCCGCCAATCGAGCCTAATATTCCGAGGATTAATCCCCCTGTACCCAGAATCAGCACCGGATGTTTGAGCTTATGCACCAGCCGGTGCAGGCGCGGAAGACACCATACCGCCACCATCCCCAGCGCGATGGCTATTGCGACGACGATGGCGCCGCTGAAAATATCCGCTATCTGCATCTCTCCGTAGTGGGGCAGAGAGAGGGAAAAATGGGGATGGAAAAACAGGCTGGTCGTCAGCGCGCCGGCGGCTGCAGCCATCAGCGGAGCAAAAAGTTTATCCCAGAGTGGGGCATCATCATTGCTGGTGAGCGTCTGTGAAAAAATCAGAGCGGCAGCAACAGGCGTGCCGAAAAGCGCTCCGATGGTGCCAGCGGAGGCGAGGATGGTCCAGTCCAGCGCGCCGACGCGCGGTAGAATGCGTGAGCCAAGGTAAACCGCCAGACCTATATTCACCGCCATAATAGGATGCTCGGGGCCCAGACTGACGCCGCCCGCCAGGCCCACGATCAACGCGACGATCAGCCCCGGCAGTGCAGAGGGCTGAATCGGAGCGCCAATCAGCGGTTCCAGCGCCGGGTCCGGTCCGGCATGACCGGGACTGAAACGGATCACCAGGCCCACCGCAATGCCGGTTAACGTCAGCATTACAATGATCCACGCCGAAGAATCAGCGGTGGCTCCCAGTTTTGCCGGAAGCGCCGTCCATAACAGGGTTTGCAGCACCGACGCGACTTTCATCACGACAATAAGTACCAGGCTTGAGGCCACGCCGATGATCAGCGCAGGAATGGCCAGCAACAGCATGGTTCTGGCTCGCGGGTGGAGCATGATGATTTCCTTGTACAAAAGGTATTACGTTACTTTGCACATTAAGCCTTCTGGCAATAGTGCAAAAGGTGCTGAAACGGTAAAGTTATTCTGTGACGAAGATCGATAATCCACGGGCATTCACCTTCCGGTCGTTGTTGTTATCACGCCTTGAATTTACAGTGTCCCAAAGATTTATTCTGACTTTAGCGGAGCAGTAGAAGAATGACAAAGTATGCTTTGGTAGGCGATGTGGGCGGCACGAACGCGCGTCTCGCATTATGCGATGTAAGTAGCGGTGAAATTTCCCGGGCGAAAACCTACTCAGGGCTGGATTACCCAAGCCTTGAGGCCGTTGTTCGCGTCTATCTGGAAGAGCATCAGGCGAGCGTCGAAGACGGTTGCATCGCCATTGCCTGCCCGATAACCGGCGACTGGGTCGCAATGACCAACCATACCTGGGCCTTCTCCATCGCAGAGATGAAAAAAAACCTCGGGTTTGCGCATCTGGAAATCATCAACGACTTCACCGCGGTGTCCATGGCGATCCCGATGCTAAAGCCGGAGCACCTGATCCAGTTTGGCGGTGCTGAGCCGGTCGAGGGCAAGCCGATTGCAGTTTACGGTGCCGGTACCGGCCTGGGCGTGTCGCACCTGGTGCATGTTGCTCAGCGCTGGGTGAGCCTGCCGGGTGAAGGCGGCCACGTAGACTTTGCGCCAAACAGCGAAGAAGAGGGCATTATCCTCGAAGAGTTACGCGCGGAGATCGGCCACGTTTCCGCCGAGCGCGTCCTTTCAGGGCCGGGGCTGGTGAACCTGTACCGGGCGATTGTGAAATCGGATGGTCGTCTGCCGGAAAATCTGCAGCCGAAGGACGTCACCGAACGCGCGCTGGCGGACAGCTGCATTGACTGCCGCCGCGCTCTGTCGCTGTTCTGCGTGATCATGGGACGTTTCGGCGGCAACCTGGCGCTGACGCTGGGCACTTTCGGCGGGGTCTATATTGCGGGCGGGATTGTGCCGCGCTTCCTCGACTTCTTTAAAGCCTCCGGCTTCCGCGGCGGGTTTGAAGATAAAGGACGCTTCAGAAGCTACGTGCAGGACATTCCTGTTTATCTCATCGTGCATGATAACCCAGGCCTGCTGGGTTCGGGTGCCCATCTGCGTCAGGTTCTCGGTCAAATCCTCTGACGCATCATTACCCTCTCCCGCGGGAGAGGGCTTTTTCGTTACAGGTGCATCAGCTGGCGGAACTCTTTCACTTTGCTGCGACTCACCGGCACCTGAAAATCCAGATCTTTGAGACGCAAAATATAGGTGTTGTTAAACCACGGTTCGATCTCGCGGATCTTGTTTAAATTGACGCAGAACGAACGGTGGCAGCGGAAAAAGTGGGCCGCTGGCAGCTTGCTGCAAAACTCGGTGATGTTCATCGCCATGACATACGATTCCCGCCGCGTATAGACAAACGTCATCTTTTCGTGCGCTTCGGCGTAGTAGATATCGTTGACCGGGGTCACGATGATGCGCTCATCTTTGACCAGATTAATGGTGTCGTTTTCGCGTACCGCGGGGCTGGCGCTGGCGGGGGCGGTCTGCTGCTGCCATGCGGCCTCCAGCTTTTGCAGCATGCTGACAATCCGCGACTCCTGGTAAGGTTTCAGAATATAGTCAAACGCCTCCAGCTCGAAAGCTTCTACGGCGTGCTCTTTCCAGGCGGTAACGAACACAATAAACGGCTTATGGGCAAACTGATTGATGTTTTGCGCCAGCAGTACGCCATCCAGCGAGGGAATATTGATATCGAGAAAAATCGCGTCGACCCGGTTGTGCTGCAAAAACTTCAGCACGTCCAGACCGTCATCAAACGTACCCACAATCTCCATCTGGCTGTGGGTTTTGATAAGCCAGGTGAGCTCCTGTTGAGCCAGGAATTCATCTTCTACGATGATAACTTTCATATTACTCGCCCTGAGGTAACAGTGATGTCGCCGCATGAACAGGGGAGCGTTCATTCGGGACGTAAAAAGCGATTTCAGTGCCTGGTTCAAGACGGTGAATATGCAGCCCGTCGCCGTAGAGAAGCTTGACTCTGTGGTGTACGTTCAATAGCCCGATTTTATTCCCTGGCATTTCGTTAGACTCCACACGCTCAATGACTTTTGGGTCAATCCCGTGGCCGGTATCGCGTACGGCAATACGCACCCGGTTTCCACTTTCAGTGATGCTGATGGTGACCACCCCTTTGCCTTTACAGGGCTGAATACCGTGAACAATCGCGTTTTCGACCAGCGGTTGGATCAGCAGGCTCGGGATCACGCAGTTGACCTCTTCATCAATATCAAAAATCACCGTGAGCTTGTCGCCAAAGCGCGCCTGCTCAATCGCAATGTAGTCTTTGATCTGATACAGCTCTTTTTTGATGTCGATCTGCTCGTCATCTTTTAGTTCGATGTTGTAGCGTAGATAGCGCGACAGGTTAAAAATCAGCTGGCGCGCGGTGTCCGGATTCAAACGAATGGAAGAGGAGATGGCATTCAGCGCGTTAAACAGGAAATGGGGGTTAATTTTGCTCTGAAGCGCGCGCAGCTCTGCCTTATTTGCCATCTCGCGCAGCTGTTCTGCCCGGGAGACCTCAAGCTGGGTAGAAATAATCTGCGACAGGCCAATGGCCATCTCCTGCAGCGTGGAGGTGATCTGATGCGCGTGGCAGTAATAAATTTTCAGCGTGCCCGTCACAACGCCTTTCTCCCACAGCGGGATCACCAGCATCGAGTGAATCTCCGGCGTTCGGTGAGCTTCATCATTGTTTTTAATAATGATTTTGCCGTAGTTAATCGCCTGTCTGGTGGTCGGACTAATGGTGTCATCACTGTCGCGATAGTTGTGTTCCCCAACGCCAACGTAGGCCAGCACGTGGTCGATATTGGTGATGGCGACGGCGTCAGCGTGAATGTCGTGGCGGATAATCTCGCAGACCTGGCGCAGCGACTCCGCGTTAACGTGACGAAAGAGCGGCAGCGTTTTGTTGGCGATGTCCAGCGCCAGCTTGGCCTGACGAGCGGCGCTGGCCTCTTTTTCCCCTTCAACACTCTGCACCAGCAGCACGATAAAACCGATGCAGACGCTGCCCAGGATCATGGGAATACCGATTTTTGAAACGATATCCAGCCCCAGCGCGGTGGTGGGGGCCCAGACGACGACCAGAATCATGGTCAGCGTTTCGCAGACCATGCCCGCGACGATCCCTGCGCGCCAGCGCTGTTTTTTCGGGATCTTGCGGCTTATCCAGCCCGATAGCACCCCGGCGATAATGCTAGTGATAAAGCACGGCACTGCCGTTACGCCACCGATATCAATCAGGTAGCGATGGGTCCCGGCAATCACGCCGGTGATGATACCCACCCACGGGCCAAACAAAATTCCGCCGGACATTACGGCGATAATGCGCACGTTAACCAGCGAACCCTCTACCGGCACCCCGGACCAGGTGCTGAACAGGGCGAACAGCGAAAAGATGGCGGTTACGGCCAGCAGCTCTTTCGGCGAGTGTGCGGATTTATGCAACAGCTCGCGAAACAGGCGAATGCGAATAAGGAAGAAAAGGCAAATCAGCATTAATGCCGCACGGTCAAAAACCGCCAGCAGCATAGTGAATATCTCGTGCACGGAGCGGACCTGGGAAAACGGGAAAGAACCATGATAAAAAACCTCGGGCGTATTGACCAGCTATCCGTCGGGTTTATCAAATGAGGAAAAACCATAATTTACAAAGGGGATTGCCTGGTAAGGATTGATGCAACCCGATTTGTTCTCAGCGCCATATCGGTAGGTAACTGTTTTGATATCATTGTGTTAAATAACGGCTAACAGAAAGCCGATATCAGAACCATGCTTTCAATTTCAGGCGTTGCCGTGTTCCGGTTTTCACGCGCGCGCTTTTTTTTCATTTCCCCCTCGACAGCATGATTTTTTTCAGGTTATTTTCTAAGCACGCCACATCGGTGGCAGCGTCGCTCGGACGGTCCGGGCGCTAACGTTAATCTGAGGAATCTATGGCTGAATTCAGTCCTGAACGCCGTTTTACGCGTATCGATCGTCTCCCCCCTTATGTTTTCAATATCACTGCTGAACTGAAGATGGCTGCGCGTCGGCGCGGCGAAGATATTATCGATTTCAGCATGGGTAACCCTGACGGCCCAACGCCGCCGCATATCGTTGAAAAGCTTTGCACGGTTGCCCAGCGCCCGGATACGCACGGCTACTCAACCTCTCGCGGTATTCCCAGGTTACGTCGCGCGATCTCGCGCTGGTATCAGGATCGCTATCAGGTTGATATTGATCCTGAAAGTGAAGCGATTGTCACCATCGGCTCGAAAGAGGGGCTGGCACACCTGATGCTGGCCACGCTGGATCATGGCGATACGGTGTTGGTGCCTAATCCAAGCTATCCGATCCATATCTACGGCGCGGTGATTGCCGGGGCGCAGGTCCGCTCCGTGCCGCTGGTGGAAGGTGTCGATTTCTTTAACGAGCTGGAACGTGCCATTCGCGAAAGCTATCCGAAACCTAAAATGATGATCCTGGGTTTCCCGTCGAACCCAACGGCCCAGTGCGTGGAGCTCGATTTCTTCGAGAAAGTTGTCGCGCTGGCCAAGCGTTATGACGTGCTGGTGGTTCACGATTTAGCCTACGCAGACATCGTCTATGACGGCTGGAAAGCCCCGTCGATTATGCAGGTTCCGGGCGCGCGTGACGTGGCGGTAGAGTTCTTTACCCTGTCGAAAAGCTACAACATGGCGGGCTGGCGTATTGGCTTTATGGTGGGTAACAAAACGCTGGTAAGTGCACTGGCGCGAATCAAGAGTTACCACGATTACGGTACCTTCACGCCGCTGCAGGTTGCCGCTATTGCCGCTCTGGAGGGCGATCAGCAGTGCGTTCACGACATTGCTGCTCAGTATAAACGTCGCCGCGACGTACTCGTAAAAGGGTTACATGAGGCCGGCTGGATGGTGGAGATGCCGAAAGCGTCCATGTACGTCTGGGCGAAAATTCCTGAACCGTACGCGGCGATGGGATCGCTGGAGTTTGCTAAAAAACTACTGCAGGATGCGAAGGTGTGTGTGTCACCGGGCATTGGCTTTGGTGATTACGGCGACACCCATGTGCGATTTGCCCTGATTGAAAACAGCGACCGTATTCGTCAGGCGGTGAGGGGCATCAAAAGTATGTTCCGGGCCGACGGTCTTCTCACCTCAAAGAGCGTCGCAGAACACCCCGCATCGTCATGACATAAAAAAACAGGAGCCAAATGGCTCCTGTTTTTTTGACTGCATGTTCTTCACTAGATCATCAGGGCAAAGGTTCCGGCCCAGACTAAAACGATCACCGAAATGCCCATAAAGAAATATTTCACGTTTCATCGCTCCGCGTATCTTGTGGTACGCACTTAAAAACAGAGTCCAACTGATTATAGAGAGCTGAAATCCGGCCAAATCAGAAATGAGAATTTTCCCGTTATGCCGCCGACTCCAGCTCAGAATTCTGTGCTTTCCTGTAGCCAGACGGCGCTAATGTACGCCTAAAAATGAGGGGTGGCAAGAGGGATTTTTTTAAATAATTTCCGTTACTTACGAGTGTCGTGGAACGGCGACAGTTTGATTTCACGACGCAATAAATTCACTTTGGGCGACGCTATGAAAGACGGTTTAGCCGTGGGATGACAGGTGATTGAAAAGGTTAGTTTCTTAGCGAAACTAACCTTACTGGAAGGCTTAAATATAGAGCGAGGCTTCGCCGAGAGGGCGCGTTTTGAAACGGCGATGCATCCAGAGGTACTGCTCAGGCGCGCGCATAATTTCTGTTTCGATGACTTTATTGATAAACGCTGCCGCTTCACACTCGTTTTCCGGATAGTTAGCCATTTCTGGGGAGATGTGCAGACGGTAGCCTGACTTATCCGCTTTTCTCACCATTGTCACGGTCAGCATGGAGGCACCTGACAAACGCGAAATGACAAAAGTACCGTTGGTCGTCGCCACGTCTTTTACGGCAAAGAAGGGAGCAAAGCTGCTGCCTTTACGTCCGTAATCCTGATCGGGTGCAAACCAGACGGCTTCACCTTTCTTCAGAGCACCAACCATACCGCGCAGGTTATTACGGCTGATCATCGCTTTGTTGGAACGCATACGGCCGCGCGTTTGCACCCACTCCATCAGCGCACTGTTGTGCGGTCTGTAGGTTGCCATCATGGGCTGACAAAGCCCCATCACGCGGCCGCCCAGCTCCAGCGACATAAAGTGAACGCCAACGACCATCACGCCGCGTTTTTGCATCTGCGCGCGTTTAAGGTTATCCAGTCCTTCCACGTCAAACCACTTGCGCACGCGCTCATCCGGCCAGAACCAGGCCATGCCGGTTTCAAGCAACGCCATGCCGATAGACTTGAAGTTTTCAGCGATGAGTTTCTCCCGCTCTTCAGCATTGTACTGAGGGAAGCAAAGCTCAAGATTTTTACGCGCGATGGATTCGCGACGCTTCAGGAAATAGCGGGAGGCGCTACCCAGCTTAGACCCCAGCAAACGCAGCGCAGGGTAGGGGAGTTGAACCAGCAGCCAGAGAACGCCAAGACCAAACCATGTAAACCAGTAACGTGGGTGTAAAAACGCACGTTGAAATTTGGATTGAGACAAAATAGTAAAACCTATATGAAGCCTGTAATGGTAGCGCAGAGTTTGCGATACGACGTGCCAATAAGACCGTTCTTCAAGGTGATGGTTGCAGGCTTTACCGAACTTTACGGCGTTGCCTGGCCACTGCTGATTTGGGCGGGCGGCGTAATGTAGCACCGTTATACGTTATGTGCTATTACTCGTTTTTGATTAAAAAAGCGACAGTCAGGGAGGTGCTTGATTTTACAGTTTTTATATTTTCTGCTGTGAAAGCGTCAGTCTGCATGTGTTGGCGATGGAAACATCTCAAAATGGGGGGGTGAATGAATAAAAAGCGGTGCGGGTTAAGTTGTGGCAGGTCACTTAGCTAAGAAAATTATTTAACACTCCAGGTAAATTAATAAGAAAATTCCCTGTGAAATTTCTTAGGTGTTATTCATGCAATCAATAAAACATTGTGTTTTCATTATTTCTTAACGTCTTCATTTTATCGAGTCACAATAACGTTTGCCTGTGTGTTTATTATTTTTGACTTCATTGTTATGATGCAGGTCAAGACGGGGCGTTTTTGTGAGGGTTTATCTGCCTGCGATCGTTTATTCGATATGAATATTCGTTTTATAGTCCAGAAGTAGCGTCTTTTTCTGAGTTGACCAGCCATTCCGCAATAATGTTTTAGTGGAAAATTCTTAAGAAATTTCTTGATTCGGATAAATGATCTGTGCATTTGATTTTACGCCGATCATTATTCTATTATTGCGCATCAAGAACGATACCGTGAAGTTTTCATAGCAAAACAAAGAGGGACGATGAGATGGCTGACAGTTTTCAGAATGAGGTGCCTAAGGCACGTATTAACCTGAAGCTTGACCTGCATACTGGCGGAGCAAGTAAGAAAATGGAATTACCCTTGAAATTGCTTGTTACGGGTGATTTCAGCAACGGGCAGGAATCTGCGTCAATATCCGAGCGTGAAAAAGTTAATATTAACAAAAATAATTTTGACAGTGTCCTTTCCGAATATTCCCCAAAAGTTAATCTGACCGTTAAAAATACGCTGTCTGACGATGGTGGTGAAGACAACATTCAGCTGACTTTCCAGAGCATGAAAGATTTCACGCCGGAGCAGGTGGCTGCCCAGATACCGCAGTTGAAGGCGATGTTGGCGATGCGCAACTTGCTTCGCGATCTGAAGGCCAACCTGTTGGATAACCAGACTTTCCGAAAAGAGCTGGAAAAAATCGTTCTTGACCAGTCGCTTAGCGCTGAGTTGCGAAATGAGCTATCAGCTCTGGCACCTAAAAAACCTTAACCATCAAGCTATTTTAACGGATTAATCAAGGAATGCTCATGTCTGTACAAAATAATATTGCTGACGGTGAAAGCGTGGTGCTGGAACGTCCTGTTGCGGGTGGGGTTTACGCTTCCCTGTTTGAGAAAATCAATCTGAGCCCTGTCTCTGAGCTGAGCGCGTTGGATATCTGGCAAGATGCCCAGGCGATGTCAGATGCGACCGCGGATGAGCGTCTGACTGCAGGTATGCAGGTCTTTCTGGAATGTCTGACCAAAGCAGGCTCGAAGGTCGAAAAACTGGATAAGAGCCTGATTGATCATCATATCGCTGAGCTCGATTATCAGATCAGCCGCCAGCTGGACGCTGTCATGCACCATGATGAGTTTCAGGCGGTTGAAAGCCTGTGGCGCGGTGTGAAGTCGCTGGTGGATAAAACTGATTTTCGCCAGAACGTGAAAATTGAGTTGCTGAGCATGTCTAAAGAAGACCTGCGTCAGGACTTTGAAGACTGTCCAGAAGTCATTCAGAGTGGTCTGTATAAACACACCTACATCGACGAATATGACACCCCGGGCGGCGAGCCCATTGCGGCGCTGATTTCCGCTTACGAGTTCGACGCTTCAGCGCAGGATGTCGCTCTCCTGCGCAACATTTCCAAGGTCTCTGCTGCGGCACATATGCCGTTTATCGGCTCGGCAGGCCCGAAATTCTTCCTCAAGGAGTCCATGGAAGACGTCGCGGCGATTAAAGATATTGGTAACTATTTTGACCGCGCGGAGTACATCAAGTGGAAATCGTTCCGCGATACTGACGACGCCCGCTACATCGGCCTGGTGATGCCGCGCGTACTGGGACGCTTACCGTATGGCCCGGATACCGTTCCGGTTCGCAGCTTCAATTATGTCGAAGAGGTCAAAGGTCCGGATCACGACAAATATCTGTGGACCAACGCATCGTTTGCCTTCGCGTCCAACATGGTGCGCAGCTTTATCAATAATGGCTGGTGTGTACAGATTCGTGGGCCACAGGCTGGCGGTGCGGTTCAGGACCTGCCGATCCATCTGTACGATCTCGGTACCGGCAATCAGGTGAAAATCCCAAGCGAGGTGATGATCCCGGAAACCCGTGAATTCGAATTCGCGAATCTGGGCTTCATTCCTTTGTCCTACTACAAAAACCGCGACTACGCCTGCTTCTTCTCGGCTAACTCCACGCAGAAACCGGCGCTGTATGACACTGCAGATGCAACGGCGAACAGCCGCATCAACGCCCGTCTTCCGTACATCTTCCTGCTGTCGCGTATCGCTCACTACCTGAAGCTGATTCAGCGTGAAAACATCGGTACTACCAAGGATCGCCGACTGCTGGAGCTGGAGCTGAATACCTGGGTCCGCAGCCTGGTGACCGAAATGACCGACCCGGGCGATGAGCTGCAGGCGTCTCATCCACTGCGTGATGCGAAAGTGGTGGTGGAAGATATTGAGGACAACCCAGGCTTCTTCCGCGTGAAATTGTACGCTATTCCGCACTTCCAGGTAGAAGGCATGGACGTGAACCTGTCGCTGGTTTCCCAGATGCCGAAAGCGAAATCGTAAAAACGGGCAGGAAGCCGATGAAAACGGAACAACCGTTATGGGGCAGAGGCATAATGGTCTCTCCCCAGCACTTTCAGCAACAGGCCGCGTATGCGGCCTGGTCTGCCGAATGTATTGCCCGGCTGGGGCTTACCTCGCCGTATGGGGTCATTGACGCCACTTTCGAACCGGAATCTCTCAGGCTTGGACGTCTGCAGGCCCGTCATCTGCATGTCCGTTTTCAGGACGGTACGCTGATTGATACAGACAATGCTGATGCTTTGCCGCCGGTGCTGTCGCTTGAAAGCGAATCGCAGGCGGTGACGGTCGTGCTGGCTCTTCCGCTGCTGCGGGCAAACGGCGGCAACTGCCTGAAACCCGATGAAGTGGCCGAGCGCCCGGTGAGATATCGCCAGCGCTGGCGGGATGTGCGCAATACTTTTGGGGAAGATACACGCCAGATTGCGGTGATGCAGCCGGAACTGACTTTGCGTTTTGCCCACCAGAACAACAGTGACTACCTGACCTGCCCGATCGCCCGATTGCAGCAAGATTCGCAGGGTATATGGCAACTCGATGAGACGTTTCTCCCCCCGCTGTTGACCCTGCAGGGCAGCCGCTGGCTGGTTACCCAGCTTGAACAATTGATGACCCAGCTGCGGGCGCGCCTGAGCCGTCTGATGGCAATGCGGCGTGAAAGCAATGAGCGTATGGCGGACTTTGCCGTGGCAGATGTATCGCTGTTCTGGCTGCTCAACGCGCTAAACAGCGCTGAGCCCGTGCTTGGCCAGTTCCAGCGTAACCCGCAAAGTCCGCCGGAACGTCTGTATCCGGAACTTTCTCGCCTGGCGGGGAGCCTGCTGACCTTCTCTCTGGAGCATCAGGTGAACGCCATACCGGTCTGGCATCATGAGCAACTGAACGCGGTGTTTCCGCCGCTGTTTGATTTGCTTGGCGATTTGCTTGAGGCCAGCCTGCCGTCCCGCGTGGTGTCTTTGGCACTTGATTATGATCCGCGACTGCACTTCTGGCAGGCTCGGCTGCATGATCCACGACTGCGCGAAGGGGCTGATTACTATCTTTCTGTGCGTTCACCGATCCCGGTGGCGCAACTGCAGGAACAGTTTCCGCGCCAGTGTAAGGTGGGCAGTCCTGACCATGTGCGTGGGATCGTCAACTCTTCCCGCGTGGGCGTGCCGTTGACGCCGCTGCGCCATGTGCCAGCCGCCATTCCACTGCGCCTGGAAAATCAGTATTTCAGTCTCGATCTCTCCCATCCTCTTGCAGCGGACATGCTCCAGAGTGGGACATGCATGTTTTACGTCCCGGGCATGCTTGGCGAGCCAGAACTTGAACTCTTCGCGGTGCTGAGAACATGAGTGAGCGTAAACGCGGCACCGCCGTGTCTGTTGATATTGATGCTTTGCTGCAGAACACCTGGCTTCAGGTCATTAGCCTCCGCCATGGCCCGCAGTTTCAGGAAGGTGAAGGTCGGCTCTTGTGGGAACGCTGTATCGCTGATGTGGAGCGAGTTCAGCGTGAACTGAAAGCGAGCGAGTTGGACGAGACCAGCTGTGAGCATATCCTCACTGCACAATGTGCATTGCTTGATGAGGCGGTCAAAGGTCGCGGTGTGGAGGATGATGCCTGTGTTCAGTGGTATGACATACCGCTGCAGGGGCATTTTCTCGGCACGATGGATGCCGGTGACACCCTGTGTGACAGGATGCGCGATGTGCTGCGTGATCCAGCACCGGACAATGCCGTACTGACCTGCTTCCAGCGGGTAATGATGCTCGGTTTTCTGGGCAATTTTCGTGCGCTGAACGACCCGGAACGCCAGAAGCTGGTCAGCGCACTCAGTGAACATATTACGCCGTTCAGCTACCCACAAAATCACCCTGTGCTGGCAGAGAGCCGTGCCGGGCGAGGAATGGGGGGATGGCTGGGATCATGGCCCGTGCGTATTGTCCTGAGCGTGGTTGTTCTCGCCGCGCTCTGGTGGGGGCTGGATCACTGGCTCGATCAGATGCTGCTGTCCCTGTTGCCGGGAGCCATAAAATGAGTCCTGCACAACAGCGTGGACTGGCATTGTGGGCTGCCCTGCTGAGTGCTGCGGTCTGTCTGGGTTTCCTGCCGGTATCCCGGCTGGTTTCAGTGCTCGTTCTAATGGCAATGTTCGGGCTTATCATCGCGTTCTGGTATATCGCCAGACCTCGTGCTGAGCACGACGCCACCCTGCATCTGGATGACCTTCCGGAAGCCACTTACCGTCAACCCGTGGTGCTGGTCTGTGGCGATCTGCCGCTGGCATGTATGCAACAGTCACCGGTACTGACCGTCACGCAGGGATGCTGGATCCGCGTTGAGGGCCATCAGGATCTGGAACAGGTTGCCCGTCAGGTACTGCAGCAGCGCCCGGACTGGGGGCGTCAGCTGTCGGTGATGGTCTGTGTATGCCCGCAAAAGCATGCTGACAGCGAGGGGCTTACCAGCCGACTGCTGGCTTTGCGCTGGCAAATTAGCCAATTACGCAAAGAAATCGGACATTCTGTACCACTGATTCTGAATGGTCAGATTGGTAGTGAGATGTCGGCTGACATGTTCTGGCAGGCCGCTCTTCCGGGTGAAGGAAGGACCGTCTGGCGTGAGTCGAACGCGCCTTGTTCTATCGCAGCGTGGGTCAACACCGGCGGTGCGCCTGCGATGCAGCAGCAGGTGCTGATGAACAGCCTGGCGAGCTGGTTCCATCAGCATGTCCAGGCGGTATTTATGGACGAAAACCCTGATGTTCCGGCCATCGCACCTGCAGCGGTGCTGTGGGGAATGGGGCCAATTCTTGCAGGAAGCCTCGCCTCATCGGCCTGGACGGCGTGGTTGTCGCGCCATACCGCTTTGCAGCAGGTGAGCGGCTGGCAGCCGGTAGGGACGGACAGCACGGTTTTCTCACCCTTCCCGGATTTCATCCTGCCGCTGCTGCCGGAGGGACGCGGGCTCACGCCACGAGCCCGCACCTGGCGCTGTGCCCTTGGTCTTTTCACCCTGGCGGCCATCGCCGCGCTGCTCAGCAGTGGCTGGAACAATCGCCAGTTGCTGCATCGCGTGGGCTTCGATATTGCCCGTTACGACAGCCTCTCCATGGATGACTACGGTCCGAAGGCTCGCGCCGTTGCGGTCCTCCGCGAGGATGCGGCGTTGCTGGATGACTATGCACGTAACGGCGTACCGACCCGGCTGGGGCTGGGGCTTTATCAAGGGGAACGTTTACGAACGCCGGTACTGGACGCGATCCGCTCGTATGTGCCGCCACCTCCGCCACCCAAACCGCAGCCGAAGCCCAAACCGGTACCGAAAATTGTGCGCCTCGACAGCATGTCATTGTTCGATTCCGGCAAGTTCGTGCTGAAAGCGGGCTCCACCAAAATGCTGGTGAATTCACTGGTAGGTATTAAAGCAAAACCGGGCTGGCTGATTGTCGTGTCCGGCCATACCGATAACACCGGCAATCCGCAGCTAAACCAGACGCTATCTCTGAAACGTGCCGAGGCGGTACGCAACTGGATGCGTGACACCGGCGACGTGCCGGAAAGCTGTTTTGCGGTGCAGGGCTATGGTGAAAGTCGCCCTGTCGCAACCAATGACACTCCGGAAGGCCGTGCGCTCAACCGTCGTGTCGAAATCAGTCTGGTACCGCAGGCGAACGCCTGTCAGATACCCGGCAAACACCCGGCGCCATCGCAGGATGATGGCGCATCACAATTAAATGGAGAGTAATTCCATGGCAATTCCTGTTTATCTTTGGCTGAAAGACGACGGCGGCGCGGACATCAAAGGGTCTGTAGACGTTCAGGACCGCGAAGGCAGCATCGAGGTGGTCGCACAGGAGCATAACCTGTACATCCCAACCGATAACAACACCGGCAAGCTGACCGGCACGCGTATCCACACGCCGTTCCTGTTCACTAAAGAAATCGATTCCTCCAGCCCGTATCTGTACAAGGCGGTGACCACCGGTCAGACCCTGAAATCTGCTGAATTCAAGTGGTACAAAATCAACGATGCGGGCCAGGAAGTGGAGTACTTCAACACCAAACTGGAAAACGTGAAGGTGGTGAAAGTGAATCCTGAAATGTATGACATCAAGGATCCTTCCAAAGAGAAGCACAACCACCTTGAACGCATTGAACTGCGTTACGAAAAAATCACCTGGACCTACAAAGACGGCAACATCATTCATTCCGATTCCTGGAACGAACGCGCCACGGCGTAATCCTGATGCGGGCAGGTTTTCCTGTCCGCAGTTTTTTGCTGAGTGCCTGAGATGCGGGTATTCAGCAAAGAAAAAACAATCTGCCTGCCTGACCTTATGCGCTTTGGTGAACAGCGAGGGGCGGTAGCGTGTCCAGGAACCGACAAAGAGAGAATCTCATGGAAAATCCAGCCATCCTGTTGCGACGTCTGAACCCTTACTGTGCCCGTGCGATGGAAGGGGCGGCTTCGCTCTGCCAGACCCGTGCCCATGCGGAAATTTTGCCGGAGCACTGGCTGCTGAAGCTGCTCGAACAGGGGGAAGGTGACCTGACAGTGCTGGCACGCCGCTACGAGTGGGATATGGATGCACTGTGGCAGGATTTGCTCGGCTGGCTGGATAATCAACCGCGTTCGGTACGCCGCCGCCCGCAGCTGTCCGCAGATATTCAGAAACTGATGCAGGAAACCTGGATGCAGGCCTCACTAGCCGGAGAGGAAAGTATCCGTAGTGTACACCTGCTGATGGCGCTGACGGAAAACCCACGACTTGCTCACTGCGACGGTCTGTGGCCACTGCTGACGCTCGGGATGAGCCAACTCTCCCGCCTGCGTCCGCTGCTGGATGCACAATCTGATGAACGCCCGGAACTGCAGTTTGAGGCTGAACTGGCCCAGGAGCATGGCAGTGACGTGGAGTTTGTGGGCCGCCCGGTCGGTGCAGAGCTGAAAGAAGACGAACTGAACCCGGCGCTGCAGAACGCGCTGGATAAATTCACCCTTGATGTTACCGCCAAAGCGAAAGAGGGCAAAATCGACCCGGTATTCGGGCGCGACACTGAGATCCGCCAGATGGTCGATATTCTCTCGCGCCGCCGTAAAAATAACCCGATTCTGGTCGGCGAACCGGGTGTCGGCAAAACCGCACTGGTTGAAGGTCTGGCGCTGCGTATAGCAGAGGGCAACGTCCCGGAATCGCTCAAGCCGATCATCCTGCGTACCCTTGACCTCGGCCTGTTGCAGGCGGGCGCAGGTGTGAAAGGCGAGTTCGAACAGCGCCTGAAAAACGTTATCGATGCCGTGCAGCAGTCACCGGTACCGATTTTGCTGTTTATCGACGAAGCCCACACCATTATCGGTGCAGGTAACCAGGCAGGTGGCGCAGATGCGGCCAATCTGCTGAAACCGGCACTGGCGCGCGGCGAACTGCGTACCATCGCCGCGACCACCTGGAGCGAGTACAAACAGTACTTCGAGCGCGATGCCGCGCTGGAACGTCGCTTCCAGATGGTGAAGGTCGACGAGCCGGACGACGACACCGCGTGTCTGATGCTGCGTGGCCTCAAATCCCGCTATGTCGAACACCACAACGTACATATCACCGATGATGCTGTACGTGCTGCCGTCACGCTGTCCCGCCGCTATCTGACCGGACGCCAGCTGCCGGACAAGGCCGTTGACCTGCTGGATACCGCCGCGGCACGTGTGCGCATGAGCCTTGATACCGTGCCGGAACAGATTGTGCGCCTGAAAGCACAATTGACCGCGCTGGAACTGGAAGAACAGGCACTGCTGGAAGATATCGCCGCCGGCAGCAACCGCCATGGTGACCGCCTGGGTGCCATTGAGCAGCAGCGGACTGAACTGGAAGCGCGTATTGCGGAGCAGGAATCGCGTTTCAGCACTGAAAAGGCGCTGGCGCAGCAGCTGATGACCAGCCGCCAGGACATCAGCCAGCAGGCGGAGATTTCCGACCTGCAGCAGCTGCTCGAACAGGCACAACAGGGCGACGTGCTGGTTCAGGTGGATGTGGACACCCGCACGGTTGCCAACGTGATTGCCGACTGGACCGGCGTGCCGCTCTCATCCCTGATGAAAGACGAACAGACCGAACTGCTGACCCTGGAAAATGAAATCGGCCAGCGTGTCGTCGGTCAGGATGTTGCTCTTGAGGCTATCGCCCAGCGCCTGCGCGCGGCCAAAACCGGGCTGACGTCCGAGAACGGCCCGCAGGGTGTGTTCCTGCTGGTCGGCCCGAGCGGCGTCGGTAAGACCGAAACCGCACTGGCGCTGGCGGACGTGCTGTATGGCGGTGAAAAATCGCTGATTACCATCAACCTGTCCGAGTACCAGGAGCCGCACACTGTTTCCCAGCTCAAAGGTTCCCCGCCGGGCTACGTCGGCTACGGTCAGGGCGGTATTCTCACCGAAGCAGTGCGCAAGCGCCCGTACAGCGTGGTGCTGCTGGATGAAGTGGAGAAAGCTCACCGCGACGTGATGAACCTGTTCTATCAGGTCTTTGACCGCGGCTTTATGCGCGACGGCGAAGGGCGTGAAATTGACTTCCGTAACACCGTTATTCTAATGACCTCGAACCTCGGCAGCGACCACCTGATGCAGTTGCTTGATGAGCAGCCGGAAGCCACCGAGGCAGATCTGCACGAACTGCTGCGTCCGATCCTGCGTGATCACTTCCAGCCCGCGCTGCTGGCCCGCTTCCAGACCGTGATTTACCGTCCTCTGGCGGAAGCGGCTATGCGCACCATCGTTGAGATGAAACTCGCACAGGTCAGCAAGCGACTGAACCGTCACTACGGTCTGACCACGCAGATAGATGAGAGCCTGTATGACGCTCTCACTTCTGCCTGCCTGCTGCCGGACACCGGCGCTCGCAACGTTGACAGTCTGCTCAATCAGCAAATCCTGCCGGTGCTGAGCCAGCAACTGCTGATTCACATGGCTGCGAAACAGAAACCACAGTCGCTATGCCTTAGCTGGAGTGAGGAAGAGGGTATCGGGCTGGAGTTTGACCGTACACAAGGAGTGCACGCATGAGCAACAATCCCCCGATCAGATTCAGCCACAACCATCACCAGTTGGCAGTGAAGGGATGTGACGCAGAGCTCGATGTACTGGCGTTTGAAGGCGATGAAGCCCTGAGCACGCCATTCAGCTATCGTATTGAATTCACGAGCGCTGACCATGCCATCAGCAAAGAAATGATGCTGATGAAAGCAGCCTCCCTGACGCTGCAGGCCCCGGTTGACCAGGGTTACGGCATCAAGATGCAGCAGGCCGTGCGAACCCTTCAGGGGGTGGTGAGCGGCTTTGAACGTCTCAACACCTCAAAAGATGAAACTCATTATGCCCTGACGCTGCAGCCACGCCTGGCGCTGCTCGATCGTTCGCACCAGAACGCCATTTATCAGGACATGTCGGTCCCACAAATCGTGGAAAAAATTCTCCGCGAGCGTCACAACATGCGCGGTCAGGATTTTCTGTTCTTACTCTCAAAAGAGTACCCGCGTCGCGAACAGGTGATGCAGTACGGCGAGAATGACCTGCACTTTATTACCCGCCTGCTGGGTGAGGTGGGTATCTGGTTCCGCTTTACCACTGATACGCGCCTGAACATCGACGTGGTGGAGTTTTATGACGGTCAGCAGGGGTATGAAAAAGGCCTGACGCTGCCCTCTGTTCCGCCATCAGGACAGCATTCGGAAGGAGTGGACTCGGTCTGGGGCATGGAGAGCCATCATAACGTGGTGCAGAAGCAGGTCAGCACCCGTGATTACAACTACCGCCAGGCCACGGATGATATGAACACCCAGGTCGATGCTACCCGCGGGGATGCCACAACCTATGGTGATGCCTATCACTATGCGGATAACTATCTGACAGCGGGCAGCACCTACGACCGCAATCCGGCCCCGGAGTCCGGAGCCTTTTTTGCCCGCATTCGTCATGAGCGTTATCTGAATGGCCAGACGCAGACTCATGCCATCACCAGCTGCCCGACTCTCTCTCCGGGTCAGGTACTGAAAGTCACCGGCGGGTACGAAGTGGCTGATGTGTTCGCTCAGGGCGTGGTCGTCACGGCGATGCGCAGCCATGCGCGCCGTGATGAAGACTTTGGCGTCAACTTCGACGGCATCCCGGACAGCACTGATTTTAGTTTCCGTCCTGAGCCTGGCTCACGCCCGGTGATGGCCGGTACATTGCCGGCACGCGTCACGAGCACCACCGAGAACGACACCTACGGTCACATCGATAAAGACGGCCGCTATCGCGTCAACATGCTGTTTGACCGTGATAACTGGGAAACCGGGTTCGAGAGCCTGTGGGTGCGCCAGTCACGCCCGTATGCCGGTGACACCTACGGTCTGCACCTGCCGCTGCTGGCAGGCACCGAAGTGGCGATTGGTTTTGAGGACGGTAACCCGGACAGACCGTACATTTCTGGCGTACTTCACGACTCGGCGCACGGTGACCATGTCACTATCCGAAACTACAAACGTAACGTCCTGCGCACCCCGGCGAACAACAAAATCCGCCTTGATGACAGCCGCGACCAGGAGCATATCAAGGTCTCCACGGAGTACGGCGGCAAGAGTCAGCTGAATCTCGGACATTTAGTGGATGCTGAGAAGCAGAAGCGCGGTGAGGGTTTTGAGCTCAGAACCGACAGCTGGGGAGCCATCCGGGCACAAAAAGGGATGTTCATCAGCGCTGATGGCCAGACGAAAGCACAGGGTCAGGTGCTGGAGATGCAGCCAGCGGTCAGCAATCTGGGTGATGCCCGGGAGCAGATGACGTCTATCTCCGATGATGCGCAGAAGGCAACCGCGAACCCGGCCGATCTCCAGGCGCAAATCAAACTGCTGGAACAGCAGCTGACAGACCTCAAAAAATCAGTGCTGCTGCTCAGTGCACCGGATGGAATGGCGCTGACCAGCGGACAACATCTGCAGGTATCAGCTGGCCAGAACCTGATAGCCTCTGCCGGTAAAAATGCCGACGTTAGCGTGGTGAAAAATCTGTTCATCGGGGTAGGTAATGCCCTGAGCGTGTTTGTTCGTAAGTTGGGGATCAAGCTCATCGCGAACCAGGGGCCGGTGAGGATCCAGGCACAGAATGACCTGATGGAGCTCATCGCTCGTGGAGAAATCAGCGTCGTCAGTACCGAAGATCATATCGAGATTATTGCCAAGAAACAGGTCACGATCAACGGGGGGGGAAGCTATATCACCCTCGATGCCAATGGCATTGAATCAGCTACACAGGGGGAGTACCGGACTAAAGCCGGGCATTACGGGCGAAAAGAAAAGGCTAACAAGCCAGAAGACTTCCCGAATGTGGCTCCTGAAACCACAGAACCTTCCAGTAAATTCAGCTTTTCCTGACAAGGAGTCAGTTTATGATTATCAGCCCACCGCTTTTGAAAGCGAAAGATGCCCATGAAACTGATGCGGCCTGGATTGAAAGAGTCATGACCGTAGTTGACCGCCGTGGGTATCCGGTTAACGGTTATGGTTCGTGGCATGGCGGAATACATATACGTCAGACTGACGAAGGGAGACCTGCTGAGAGCGTGCGGGCGATAGCGGATGGTACCGTCGTTTCACTCCGCAAAAGCTCAGACAAGCGCGATCAGGCACCATTTAACATCAACGCCGATAAACCCAATACAAAGGGGAGTGATGATGGTTATGTGCTGATAAAGCATGAAACCGAGATCGGTAGCGGTGATGAAGCAAAAGTGGCTTTCTACTCCCTATACATGCACCTGAAGTCGCTGGCTGAAACTGTTAAAGCCGGTGAGAAAGTTTACCGTAAGGATCCGTTAGGCCTTCCGGGCATGGTGGATGGAGTCAATGCTTTCCATTTCCAGATTTTCTGCGATGACGACAACATCAGCAAGCTGACGGGCAGGAAATCAGGAGAGCTGGATATTTCGAAGAATGGCCGCACTGATGCAGTTTACGGTGATATTCACTTTTATCTGCCTCCGCAGACAAAGTTTTATGACAAGGCCCCCGCAGATAACAGCACGTCTATCACCGGACTTTCTGAGCTCTATACCAGCAATGCGCCTCTTTATGCCAGCATGACTCTGGCCCAAGGCAACTGCACGATGGTAACGCGGCAGAAAAATACGCAGGTTGACGGGAAATATGATCTGCTGGGCGAGCCACTGGTTAATGCTGATGGTAATGACTACGAATACAATCTCTATAAAACCGCGATGCGGAATTATAAGGAAAGCCCGAGTGCCGGGTTCGAATTACTTCGCTTTGGGCGGGTAATCAACACGGACAATGAAACCCTGGTACCGGCTGATGCGCCATTATGGATGACGGTCAATTACCCGGGGGGAAAGGGGGTAGTCAATCTTGCTGATTCCGGTATTAAAAAGTTTAGTGACGCTGATTTCCCTCACTGGACGGGCTGGCAGTTGGTTGATGACGATAGTGACAGCGACAGCCAGTGTAATTCAGCCGCTATTAAGAAACTTCAGGAAGATGGTGAGTTCGATAACCAGTGCGGAAAGCTAATCTGCCATTTCCCGTTTGAATGGGAAAAAAGTACGATCGACACCCGCTTCTCGTGGCTGAAAACGGGAAGTGAAGAGCATGATTCGATGACGGATGAAGATTACGCAAAATTTAAAGCTCATGCAGAAGCGCTGTGCTTTGAATCAGCATTCAGTAGCGGAAGCCTTTGGCACTTCAATCCTACTAAACTTATAAATAATTTGAGAGCGTGCGGTTGGCTTAGCCATGAAGAAATTTCCTCCATGATTCCAAGGAAATATTATGAAGGCTACCCCAGCAAACCAGTTAATGTGACAGTTCCATGGGCTACTTCGTTTGGTAGGTGGGAGAAGTATGTGAAAGATTTTAACAATACGTGTAATAAGTACAATATAATATCCCCGCCAAGACGTTCTGCATTTTTAGGACAGATTTATATTGAGACTGGAATGCTCAGGACAATGATTGAAGGCGGAAAGGGGCGGAAAAATAGCAAAGGAAAGTTTGTATCCCCAGCGGCTGAGTATTATCAGCCATTTTATGGCAGAGGTTTCATGCAGCTAACTTGGCCACAAAATTTCGATGACTATAGAAAATTTAGAACGAAAGTGAAGTTACCTGATGAAACTTCAGGGTATGTTTACGATGATAGTCGAATAACAAATGTAAGTGAACACTACTGGGCAGATCCAAGAAAGACAGTTGTAGATAAACATACTCATGAAAAACACACTGTTATTGACGATGAACTATTAAAAAGATGGTACCCACGTTACGATCCTAAAATTGTTGCTGAAGATTCGTTTTGTGCAACTGACAGTGCTGGTTTTTATTGGGTTTCAAAACATCATAGTCACGAAATTAATATTAATCGAGTCCCGGATAATGGAATTACGTCAGAATCAATTGGTAGATGTTCAGTTCTAGTTAATGGTGGCGGGTATGGGTATTTTGAACGACAGGCCTATACACGGTATGCGTTCTACTATTTAAATGATGCCGTAACAACAAATGCCAAAGAAACAGTTCAAGTACAAAAAGGTCGTAGTACTGTAAAAATCACTGTTGATTACACTAGGCAGTGCAAGTGAGATGGCGGTTAATTATGAATAATACAATTTTACTGTTGGGTTTTGTTAGTGCCATTAATTTTTTTTCATTGGGTGCGTCTGCGAATGATGTAGATGTATTATCGGCAGTTAAAAGCTACACCTTCAAGGATGGAGAACCTTACGGCCTATCACAAGTATATCAAATTGATGCACCTGACACCGGTTTCCCTCCTTATTATATTTTCCAGAAGTTAGGTAAAGGGAACGCATACCCATTTGTTTTTAATCGCGAAGGACTACCTGGTAAAGATGAGCCATACAGCCGGTGTAACGTAGTGCTCAAAGTTAATGACCAATATCTCATACCAAACAGGAATTATAAATCTGGATATGCCGAAGATTCTGAACCATGCCTCGGCATCGATAGAATGCAGATTATTAAAGGTAACAAAGATATTAAATGGTATGTGACCGAGGCTTTATATCAGTCAGAAGGTGATACACCAGATAAAACTGAAGAAATATATTTTTATTCTGACAGTTTTTTTTGCTTCTCAAAAGATTATAGTTCAAAACTAGCTGTAGGCAAAATTAAAATAAAAGACCTCGAGAGTTTATCTGTGGATGGGAAAAACGCCGAGGAGTGTGCTAAATAAAACTCAGTGGTGATGCTAATTTACACTAGGATCGCGTTAATAATGAATAGAGCTCAAGCTGACAGGTTTTATTAATACACTACATATTATTTTATTGTAGAGACACTATCGCAGAAGGGGATAATTAGAGTATCTCATATATAGATGGACTAACAAATGAATCTTATTATTTCAACAATTGCAGGTTTTTTTATTTCATTTAATGCATATGCATCAGGTGTTACATTAAATGGAACTGACTCAATAACCGTTGACATTAACAATCATACAAAGACTCTCAAGTTTGATACTGTTATCAATGGCTATAGTGTTAAATGTAGTGGTGATAAAATAATTCTCTGGGGTAAGTCGAAAATAATTAATGAGGGCAATCCCCAGGATACAAATGTGATTCTTGTAGATTTAGATCACAGATATAAAAAGATTGAAAAGAGTGTGAGCGAAGGTGTTTTTAGCATTGATTTTATAAAAGGAAAGGATCTCGCCTATATCGGAACCAATCAGGGGTTGTTTTTTAATCTTGCAAATGGAAATTTGAAGCCAGTTGGGTCAGAATTTGACCCTACGGATGATAATAACTTTGAAACGTGCGACAAAAATAGCTCGTGGGAATTTAATAGATATCCTTGAGCAACACCCCGTGTAAGCCCTGCTGGAGAATCATTCAAAATTCCTAATGATACTATCATGAAATATATTTTTTCTTCCTGTGCATTTTTACAAAGATTGCAATTGGATGTGATTATTGCATTTTAGATGTTAATAGTGCAAAAAAACTTTCTGCAAAGGTTTTGCTGAAAGATAATGATTCGTTGGAAGTATCAGTTTTAGAAGCCGGCAAGCAGGTTAATCTAAAAAATGTTGATGTGTCATCGGAGAAAGAAAACCACATTACATTTGAAGATTACAATCGTGATGGCTATAAGGATTTTAGTATTTGGCATCTGGATGAGGGAATGGGCACTTATAAAATCTATAGATTATTTGTCTTTTCTCCTGCTGAAATAAAGTTCAAAGAGAAAAAGCCTGCATGTGGCGATAACTTTGTTAACGTAAGGGTTGAAGGCCATGATCTGATTAATATGATTTATGACGATAACACTCCAAAGTCATGCTCTATCGCTCTCAAAAGTCTTAAATGACTGCATTCGATATATAAGTGAGAGATATAGAGTTAAAGATATATTTAATTGGAAAATTGTATCAATGGTCGAAGCCTGGTGAAAAGTTAAATATCATAGTCATTAGGACACCCATGTAGTATGTAAGCACAGGACGTAATGTTATGAAAAAAGTTTGCATGCCATTCATTATCGGTTTCAGTTCTTTCTCTATGGCTTCTGTTCTTGCTGCTGACGCAGGGTTTGTTCCTGTAACTAGAGCCCTGTCATTTGATTCAAGTGCCAACATTTCTTCGTCATCCAGTTTTGATGCATGCAATATGCATTTTAGTGATTTTAAATACCCCGCATTGTCTGATGATGAGTACTTCCAAAAAAAATCACCAATATCGGAGTGGACTTGCCTGTATTCTGGTGAAGCATTTGAAGCAGGATATGATGTACAGCAAGTTAACAACAAAGGGGTCAGTGTTAGTGCCGCTGATAATAAAATTGTTTATGACTACAAGAATAAGTTATGGAAATCAATTCCGGATGCCACATATGTGAAAAATGGGAAGGCAAATCATCTATCTCTATTTCAAGTTAAAAGCAAAGATGCATCTGGTTTTATGGCTGTTAATGCCATGGCGAAACTTAAAGATGGAACGCTAGGCCAGAGTGTTTATTTTTGTTTGATACATAAAAATAATGCCCTATGTGGTTCTGGTGTTAATTCTTCGGATGATAAAGGTGAAGAACTATCTAAAGAAACATTGAAGTTGCTTGAGAGTATTTCATTTGATGGTGACTAGCCTTAGTTAAAATTTCGAAATTTTAAAGCATGAGCATATGAATGTCGTATTCCCTGAAAGATCTTCCGAAATGTTATTCCCGGCAAGTTCCACCTAAAATATCCCGTTGGCTTGCCGTATTGGTGGCGATGCTGGTCATCAGCGTGATCCTTATGCGGATATTCGGACGATACATCGATAACAGTCACTTTTGGATGTTGGCCATTGGCACACCATTAGTTGTGTGGATTGTGTGTTTCACTATTCGCATGTGGGCCTGGTCATTACAGGACAGTAAAGCGAATGGTTTTGACCGGCGTCGGGAGCAATGGATCCTAAGTGAGACCCGTAGGGCTCGTCGTGCACTTCAGGTTTTGAATACGACATTTATTACAGCCCATCAGGAAGACGAACAGCGTTCTGTTGCTGATGATATGCTCAATAATCACAGCATTATCATTTCGCAGCCGGACTGGAAAGGCGAAAAAAGCAGGAGGCTGAGCCGTATTACGGCAGAACCAGAAGATACTCCTGGATTGGTTATCTCACGTCTGTTTTCAGAGCTGATTGCCGATCTTCCAGTTCGCCAGTTTCCTGAGAACGCTTCGCTTGTTGTCATCCTTGATGTCTCGTCATCTCTGCCATTCCCTGCTGTCAGAAATATTTGGCAGGAAGCTTGGCAGGAGAGTGGCATAACCTGCGCGCTTGAGTACACAGACAGCAATGGGCCGGGGGTAGTCAACCACTGGCTGGATCACCGCATCAAAGATGATGCGATGTTGTTGATTGTTGGCCTCCAGATTGATCCGGTTGTTTCAAACAATACTGCTGAGGCAGCCGTTACTCTGCTTCTTGGCAACCGCCTGACCCAGGAGGCACTCGAACCTCTCGCGTTGCTGCACCGGCCAGATGCTGCTCCAACCGGTGAGCTGAGGGAGGGGATGAACATGGCCGCCTATAACGTCCCGCTCAAAGAAAACATCGTCAAAAATTTATGGCTTGCCGGGCTGACGGGTGAGCAGCGTGCAGAAGTTATTGAGTGCCAGAATGCGCACCCTGCGCAGTTTGTAGAGGACGAAGCCGTCATTTCGCTCGATACATCTATGGGACATGCCGGTGCCGCGGCCCCCTGGCTGGCTATTGCTGCCGCCACCGAAATCGCCCGACAAACTCAGTTACCACAGATGATTATCTGCGGTGATACCACACAGAATGTGCTTTGGAGCACGCTCATTACCCCGATTGCTTCCCGACAGGAGATGGATCCGTGAAGCTACCTTTAGCACCGAAGACTACGGAAGGCCGCTATCTTGCTGTCGCATTGATTTTCTTTTTGCTGTTAGCCGTTATGACTTTCATGGTCTGGAAGCATCCGGATATAGCCGGGATTGAATACGGAAGTCAGCAGCAAATTTACTGGCTTATTGCCGGCGGATGTATTTCAGGCTGCGCCCTTATCGTATCCGTAGTGCTTCTGGCGGCGGTACGCAATGCCGGCAAACAGGAGTTTAATGCGCTTGTCGACAACACCAACGGTGATGATGAGAAAAAGAAGCGGGAAAATGATAAAGCGCCTGTTCACCCTGCGGTGGCCATGTGTAACAAGATTCGGGGTCATCTCTGCTCCCGTATTGGCCTTTACTGGCGTCGTAAAACCCGTCTGTTGCTCATCACTGGCGATGAGGTGGCAATCGAGCAGCTGGTACCCAGCCTGCAGGAAAACCAGTGGCTTGAAGGTAACCGTACCGTTCTGATTTACGGCGGCAGTCTTACTGCTGAGCCCGATAAGGAAAAATACGCCGCGCTGCGTAAACTGCGCCGCGGGCATCCACTGGACGGTATTGTACGTGTCATGCCGCAGTCGCTTAATCTGACCCCACAAATCAGCGACAGCGATTTACGCGGACTGGAAAAAATCAGCGAACTGCTTCGTTACTCCGCCCCGGTCTGGCTGTGGAAACTGTGTGACAGCACCTGGTCGCAGGCAAAACGCACTGAGCAGCCGGTAGGGGCCAGTTTCCCACTGCGTGCCAGGCCTGACGATATTACCCGCCAGCTTGAGCTGATGCTGCCGGCCCTGCGAACGCAGGGGGTGAGTCAGGTTGCTGAGAACAATGGTCACGACTTCCTGTTGCGCCTTGGCCAGCACCTCAAAGACGGCGGTATCGCCCGCTGGGCTCAGCAACTGGTGCCATGGCTGTCTGTCTCACAGCAGCGCGTTCTGCTGCGTGGCCTGATGTTCAGCCTGCCGGAGAATAAACCCGCCGCTATCGCAGGAGAAACCGTCGGTGCTGCACCTGCCGAGGCTGAGAAATATATCCCGGAATCACAACGCCATGCGCTGACCCTGCCGGTGATCTGGCAGGGGATCATTGATGATTGTACCCATGTTCGTGGCCGCCGTGTTGGTATGGCCTGGGAACAGACGCTGGCCTGGACGCTGATGGCCATTGTCGGTGTCTGGGGGGCGGGGACGCTGCTGTCGTTTGCGGTCAACAGGATGCAGATTGTTTCTGTCGCTGAGCAGGCTCACGCCCTGGTGGAGCACCCTTCCGTTTCGGATTACCAGCTGACGGCGCTGCATACCCTGCGTAATGAAGCCGGCCGCCTGCAGCACCGTATTCAGGAAGGCGCGCCTTGGTATCAGCGCTTCGGTCTGGACCATAACCAGCAGCTACTCGACGCGATGCTGCCCTGGTACGGCGTGGCGAACAACCGCCTGATCCGCGACCCGGCAAATGACGCCCTGACGCAGAAGCTCAGCGTGCTGGCTGGCTCCGCTCCCGGCAGCGACCAGCGTTCACAGCTGGCGAAGCCGGGCTATGACCAGCTGAAGGCCTGGCTGATGATGGCCCGTCCGGATAAAGCCGATGGTGCGTATTACGCTCAGACCATGAAAGCCGTGCAGCCGACGCGGATGGGCATTTCAACCGGCCTGTGGCAAAGCATGTCACCGGATTTATGGGCCTTCTACATCTCTGAACTGCCAAAGCAGCCACAGTGGAAAATCACCCCTGAGGCGCAGCTGGTCAGCCAGAGCCGTCAGGTGCTATTGCAGCAGATTGGCCGCCGCAACGCAGAAAGCACGCTGTATGAAAACATGCTCAAATCCGTACGCCGTAATTTTGCCGATGTGTCTCTGGAGGACATGACCAGCGGTACCGATGCCCGTCGCCTGTTCACCACCGAGGAAGTGGTGCCGGGCATGTTCACCCGTCAGGCATGGGAAGGGGGGATTCAGCAGGCCATTGAGAAGGCGGCAACGTCGCGCAAGGATGAAATCGACTGGGTGCTGAGTGAATCCCGCAAAGCCGTATCGGCGGACCTCTCCCCGGAGGCGCTCAAAGCGCGCCTGACAGAGCGTTATTTCACTGACTTTGCCGGCAGCTGGCTGAGCTTCCTTAACAGCCTGCGCTGGAACCCGGCAAACAATATTGCGGACGTTACCGACCAGCTGACGCTGATGAGCGATGTCCGCCAGTCTCCGCTGATTGCCCTGATGAACACCCTCGCCTGGCAGGGGCAGGCCGGTGAGCAAAGCGAAGGCCTTTCAGACTCAATCATCAAATCGGCTAAAGACCTCGTAGGCGGAAAAGACAAACCCGCGATTGACCAGTCAGCGTCAGGCCCACAGGGACCACTGGATGAAACCTTCGGCCCGCTGCTTCAGCTTCTGGGTAAAAACAACGGCAGTAACGTCATGTCGGCTGACAACTCTCTGAGCCTGCAGACCTATCTGACTCGTATCACCCGCGTGCGTCTGCGCCTGCAGCAGGTGGCCAGCGCCTCAGACCCGCAGGAGATGATGCAGACCCTGGCGCAAACCGTTTTCCAGGGCAAAAGCGTGGACCTGACCGACACCCAGCAGTACGGCAGCCTCATTTCGGCAAGCCTTGGCGAGGAGTGGAGCGGATTTGGCAGCACGATGTTTGTGCAGCCTTTGACCCAGGCCTGGGAGACCGTACTTCAGCCGTCGGCAGCAAGTCTGAATGACAAATGGAGTCGCTCAGTTGTGGCTAACTGGCACACGGCATTTGACGGGCGCTTCCCGTTCGCCGCGAGCAAGAGCGATGCCTCCTTGCCAATGCTGGCCGAATTTATACGTAAGGACAGCGGGCGTATTGAACGCTTCCTGACGACTGAACTCAGCGGTGTGTTGCACAAAGAGGGCAGTCAGTGGGTACCGGATAAGGTTAACAGCCAGGGGCTGAACTTTAACCCAACGTTCCTGCGGGCGATTAATCAACTGAGCGAGCTGTCAGACATTCTGTTTACCGATGGCAGTCAGGGTATTAGTTTCGAGCTGCAGGCACGTCCGGCACCGCAGGTAGTGGAAACTCAGTTGTCCATTGATGGGCAAAAGCTGCACTACTTTAACCAGATGGCCGACTGGCAGTCCTTCCGCTGGCCGGGAGACACTTACAAACCAGGGACAATGCTGACCTGGACCACGGTCAACGCCGGTGCGCGTCTGTTTGGGGATTACAGCGGGACGTGGGGCTTTATTCGCTGGCTGGATCAGGGCAAGCGGCAGCAGCTTGACCGTAGTCAGTGGATGGTGAGTTTCACCGCCTCCGATGGCCGCACCCTGCAGTGGGTAATGCGCTCACAGCTGGGCAGCGGGCCGCTGGCATTACTGGCACTGCACGGCTTCACGCTGCCGGATCAGATCTTCAGTGTCGACAGCGCGGCCACGGCTCAGGCGCTGATGGTCAGTGCCGGAAACAGTGACATGGATGGAGTCGAATAATGAGCACACTGCAGAATCTGGTCGTGGCCTGTCAGGCTGACGACACGCAGCTGCGGCAACAGGCGCAAACACGCACGGAAAACTGGCAGGCCTGGCTTGCTCCGGTAAGTGACACCAGTCCTGCCGGAGAAGACCCTGGCTATGACGACGATTTTCAGCGTATCCGGGAGGAGGTCAATAAGCTTTCCGGCATCGATACCGGGCTGATTTGTACGCTTGCCGAAAAACTGCTGACCAGCACTGCCAAAGATATCCGGATCGCCACCTACTACTGCTGGGCGCGTTTGCACCTGGACGGGGAAACCGGATTTGCCGAAGGGCTTGAACTGCTGGCGGGATTGCTACAGTGCTATGGAACGCAGCTTCATCCTCAGCGTGAGCGGAGCCGTAAACCGGCGCTTGAGTGGCTCGCAGGCTCCCGTGTTCTAGACAGCCTGTCACTCTGGCCGGAAGTGGTACGCGACGATGCACTACGCACTACCGGTGCGCTGCTGCTCATTCGCCACAGTCTGGAGTCAGAGCCGGAAGCGTCGCGGCCAGAGCTGAATACTCTGTACAGCGCGCTGGAATCTCGCCTGATGAAAGCCGGTGGTGTGGATGCTGTGGTGCCACAGAACGCCGGTAACAAGGCACAGTCACAGACCTCCACGCACACGACGGAGCCTGACGCGCCGGTTCTGAGTCGCATTACCTCCGGTCAGGATTTGCTGGCTCAGGCCCGTACACTGACAGGATATTTGCGTGATCAACCCGATGGCTGGCTTGCCGCCCACCGGTTGATGAAAAGCCTGCGTCATGACACGCTGAGCGCTATTCCGGCCCCGGATGCTGAAGGAAAAACGCGCATTGAACCGCCGCGCGCTGACCAGCGGGCCATGCTCAAACGCCTGTACCTGCAGCAGAGCTGGCTGGAGATACTGGAACAGGCGGACAGTACCTTCTCGCGTGGCGCCAATCACCTCTGGCTGGATTTGCAGTGGTATATCCACCAGGCCCTGATGAAATCGGGACAGGATGTGCTGGCTGATATCATCGCCGCCGACCTGAAAGGGCTGCTGTGTCGCCTTACCGGGCTTGAAACCCTGGCCTTTAATGACGGTACGCCGTTTGCCGATGAGGTCACGTTGAACTGGATAAACCAGAGCGTGCTGGACGATATGTCCGGCTGGCGGGATGAGCCAGTCAGTGCCGACAGTGGGGATAAAAACGATATTCTGGCTCTTGAGCCAGAAGCGCTGGAGAAAGCGGATACTGATGGTCTGGATGCCACACTTCACTGGCTGCAGACTCGCCCGGGCGCCGACTCCGCAAAAGACAAATGGCTGCTGCGTCTGCTGATGGCCCGTATAGCCGAGCAGAAGGGCAAAAATGAACTGGCGCTGCATTTGCTGGGTGAGCTCGACAGTGCCGCACAGTCAATCACCCTCACGCAGTGGACACCGGCACTGCTGTTTGAAGTGAAATCGCGTCGCCTCAGACTGCTGCGCATGAAAGCCACACGCAGTGAAACCGATAAATCACGACTTCAGCCCGAGATGGATTTACTTCTGTCCGGTCTGATTGCGCTCGATCCGGCAAGCAGTGCAGTGCTTTGCGGATAACCCGGACAGAATTCAGCTAAAGGGAAAAATATGGCAGCAGAAGGCTTTTACCTGGTGCAGGGCGACAAGACGACCTGCGGCGGGAAAATCACCACGGGCGCAGAGGATCACACTCTGTTTGATAAACCGGTTGCCCGGGAACAGGACAGCGTGACCTGCGGTAAACATGCCGGGCTTTTCAAGATAGCCGGTGGCATCGACAACGATACCATTCATGACCGGCGAATGGCCGGAACCCTCGACAGCTACAGTACCTGCCCCTGCAAGGCGAAGTTTATTCCATCAATGATGGATGATACGTACGAGAAGAGCAGTGGATCTTCCTCTGGAGAATCGGCAGCAGGCTTTACAGCGGCTTCGACGCAAACTTCTCCTGAATTGCCTGGGTGAGCAAAAACCATCTGCTTTTGTGCCAGATTACCCGGCATTACGTAATACACGTAACTTCCCGGATAGTAATTTAAGAGCCATGCTGCAGGCCAATAGCCAGGAAGTTATGCTACTTACCCTCGGCGAAGTATATGAAATACTGTCGTCATGGGGGTTTTACAAAAATGGTTGGGTGGACCTGACACAAAGTCAGCCGGGACAGATTGCAGTAAATTATGGCCTGGGTATTAAAGACGCCATTACAACAACCATGCTTATTGCCGATTTAAAACTGTATGACATTAAATCTACGGTGTATGTAAATAAAAATGGAACTGAGCTCATAAAGCTTACTGGATATGCAGGGATACGAAAAATATTAAACGCGCCTGTATATGCGCTTAAAAATCCCAAGGTCGTCAGCCTGGGGATTGGGAAGTTTGGTGTTAAGAGTGCTATTGTCGAAGGCACTGTTATAACGTTTTATTTCGCTCTCGCGTATCGTACTATTGATTTCATAATGAATGATGATACCAGTCTGGCTGAATTTATCGGCTCGCTGGCAACAGATGCCGTAAAAATCGGTATAGCGTCTGCTGTCAGTTGGGGGGCCGGTGCCTTATTGACAATGACTCCATTTGTTATTGGCCCGATCGTGGCTGTCGTACTTGTTGGTCTTGGGGCGAGCATCGCATTGAACGTACTTGACGATCACTTTAAAGTCACTGATAAGCTTGTTGAATTGATTGAGAATGCACAGCAGGAATTTGTTGATAAAGCTCGCGAGATCGAGGACGGATTCTGGGATCTTGGAGCTATGTATCTGGATGGGATGCTACGGACAGGGAGAGAGTTCGTGATTGCAGAAACCAGGAAATACCTGCGTGAAACACTACAAGAAATTATTCCAATGGATTATTGATAATGTATCCTCTTAAACAACGTGTAATTGCATTTTTCGGAATGGTATTCTTCCTGGCGATTTCCGTCGGGATTTCATATCTCGGTATTTTTAAGTTGCGAGAATACCTTTCTTACCCCGATGTCGTTAACTTCTCTTTTTGGGTAACTTTTGCTGCCGCATTTTTCTTTTTTTTCTCACCGTTATTGGCGATGATTTTTCCTGTTATTTTTACCGGGAAGCAGATAACCATTGCATCAGGTAAAAAATTACTGAAAACAACGTTTATCATCTTAGGGTTAACTGTCCTGGGAATGTCTATCTTTTCAGAAAGATACACAGCATCTTTAATGCATAAAGGTTACACAGAATGTCAGGGGATCCCTTCGGGTTGGATGCCTAGTATGGCAAAAAAATATGCCATAGAACCGTCCCTTTGTACTCAGCATTGATAGTTCTCTTTTCTCTATGATTATCCGTGCCAGACTCCCGTAGTCTGCTTCAGTGTTTAACACGCAGCAATTTACTAAGCAGAATAAATATGGACGATTTAACCCTGCGTTATTTTGACGCTGAAATGCGCTACCTGCTTGAAGCCGGCGAAGAATTTGCCCGCGCTCACCCCGAGCAGGCGGCAATGCTCAATCTTGATAAAGCCGGCGCGCGCGACCCGTACGTGGAACGCCTTTTTGAAGGCTTTGCCTTCATGATGGGGCGGCTTCGCGAAAAGCTCGATGACGACCTGCCTGAACTGACAGAAGGGCTGGTCAGCCTGTTGTGGCCGCATTACCTGCGCACCATCCCGTCGATGTCGGTGGTGGAGTTCACACCCGACTGGCGTGAGATGAAAGAGCAGATGCGCATCGTCAAAGGTTTCGAAGTGAACTCGCGGCCGATCGGTGAGAAGGGCACGCGCTGCCGGTACACCACAACTAAAGAGATCACCCTTCTGCCTCTGTCGCTGGAGCACGCCCGCCTGTCGACTGACCCGAACGGGCGTTCGGTCATCAGCCTGCGGTTTAACTGCAGCCATCTTGCCGACTGGAGTCGTGTCGATCTCAGCCAGATCCCTCTCTACTTCAACGCTGATGCACCGCTGGCCTGCGCCATGCACGAAGCCTTTACCATGAACACTGCGTGCCTCTGGCTGCGGATGCCCGGGGAGGTGGACAGAAGACCGCTCGACGGGTATTTCAGCGCGCTGGGGTTTGGCGATGACGACGACCTTTGGCCGAAGGGCAGCAGCAGCTTTAGCGGCTATCAACTGCTGCTGGAGTACTTTACCTTCCGCGAGAAATTCATGTTCACCGGCCTGCGTGGTCTGGAGAGCGTTGTCTTCCCGGCTGAGCTTCCCTGGTTTGAAATTGACGTGGTGCTGGCGGAACGCTGGGAGCATGATTTCAGCTTCACCGAAAAGCATCTGCGGCTGAACTGCGTGCCCGTGATCAATCTGTTCCCACTCGAATCCGATCCGCTGACGCTAAATTCATTGCAGACTGAATACCTGCTGCGGCCGATGCGCGTGCAGGATGGTCATACGGAGATTTACGCGGTCGATTCGGTGATGTCATCCAGCCAGCATACCTACGTGCCGTTTTCGAGCTTCCGCCATAAAGGTGGAATGATGCGCCATGAAGCGCCGGAATATTATTATCACACCCGCGTTCGGCGCGGTCCGTCAGGGCTACACAATACCTGGCTTATCCTGGGTGGCGAAGCCTTTGACAACCACACCGTCCCGGAAGATGAAAGTCTGTCCCTGACGCTCACCGGCACCAACGGCCAGCTACCGCGACGGGCGCTGCAAAGTACCGTGCTCGATACGGTGATGAAAACCACCTCGGCCAGCATCGTCGTGCGCAACCTTTGCGCGCCAACGCTGCCCTGTTATCCACCGGCACAGGATCGTTTCCATTGGCGCGTGCTGAGCCATCTCGGCAGCGGGTTTCTGTCGATGATGGATAATGCCGACGTGCTGCGGGGTACCCTGGCGTTGTACGAGTGGACGGACAGTGAGATGAACCGCCGTCGCCTGGAAGCCATCATCGACGTGAAGCACGGTGAAACCGAACGATTTGAGCAGGGCTACCTGGTCCGCGGCGTCCAGATTGAAGTGACGCTGGACAGCCACGGTTTTGCCGGACGCGGCGACATCTGCCTTTTCGGCGAGATGCTGAGCCGCTTCTTCGCGCTCTACACCGACATCTACCTGTTTAACCGCCTGATTATCATCCTGCAACCGACCGGAGAGCGCCTGGAATGGCAAGAGAAACACAACCGCCGCATTCCCGGCTGACGCCACGGCTGGAGGCCGATCTTCACCGCATTAACTTTTACCGTTTATGTCAGCTGCTGGAGAAACGTAATCCTGGAAGGCCGCTGATGGGCTCAACCAGTCATCCCGCCGATGACCCGGTACGTTTTGCGCCGCATCCGGGGATGGGGTTTCCGGTCAGCGAACTGAAGTCCGTTGAATATGACGAAGACAATGGCGGTAAGCCTCCGGTTATCCGCACAACCTTTATGGGCATGTACGGCGTCGACTCACCCTTACCGACGGCCTATCTCGATGACATCACCCAGCGCCGGGAAGGGCATGAGGCGCTGCAGGGCTTTCTGGATATTTTCAGCCATCGCATCCTGACGCAGTTTTACCGCATCTGGCGTAAATACTCCTACCCGGCCACGTTTGAGCCCGGCGGAACCGACAGCATTTCACAGTCGTTATTGGGTCTGGTGGGGCTGGGAATACCGGGTACGGCAAATCATATTGCCACGCCAGTGTCGCGTTTTCTGGCACTGCTGGGAGTGCTGCAGCAGCCGGGCAAAACCCAGGAAGGGATGCAGGCACTGGTGAGTCTGCTGGCTCCCGATACAACCGTGCAGGTGAGTCCGTATTGTCTCCGATCTGTAGAGATCGACAGGCCGCTGGGTTTTTACGGTGACGAAGATTTTCTGCTGGATGGTAATACGCCGCTGGGTGACGAAGCGATGGATGCCGGTAGCCAACTGCTGGTTGCTCTCGCAACGGATAATGAACGGGAAGCGCAGGGCTGGAAGCCGGATGGCCAGTTGTACCAGGATTTTCTGGTTATGCTGCGGGTGTATCTGGGCTGGCGGTTCAAGGCCAGAATCACCCTGACCACTTCAGTCCGACTGCTGGCCGTACCACCGCTGGGTGAAAACCCTTTCTGGCTGGGAATGAACGGCGTGCTGGGCGCCGAAGATAATAGCCATCCTGATGATATTCCTGAAACCTTTACGACAGAGCTGGGCTATTACAGCGGGCTGGAGCCCGCGAAACCACAACAAGGAAACCGACGTGTTACGTACAAGTTTAACTAAGACCACGCGCTGGTTGATGCCTCTGATGGCGCTCGCTCTGACAGGTTGCGGCGTGACGCAGAGCGTCACCGACGGTACTAAATCGGCGTTTAATTCTGTGTTCTATAAAAAAATTAAAATCCTGCACCTGGATTTCACCGCGCGTGAGGCGCTGAACACCGACTCTCGCGAAAATAACTCGCTTTCTGAGCCTGTCGTGGTCCGGGTTTACCAGCTCAAAGACCGCAAAATCTTTGATAAGACGGTTTACCAGCAGCTGCTGGAGGTCGATGCCAGCATTCTGAAAGACGACATGCTGGCCAGTCGTAATGTCGTGGTGAAACCGGGCGGTGATGCAAGCCTTGATATGCCGATGGAAGAAGAGGCGCAGTTTGTCGCGGTAGTGGGGCTGTTCCGCCATCCGGACATGACCAACGACACCTGGAAGCTAGTTATCAAGCGCAGCGATCTGGATCCGGATAAACCGCGCATTCTGGAAGCCGGCGAGAACCATCTGACGCTGCAACCGCTTAAGGATGACTGATGCCCCAGGGACATAACACGCCTTCGCTGTATGAGATGCTGACCGGAAATTTTACCGGCGGCCTCGATCTGCATCAGGTCACTGAAGAAAATCAGGTCATCCTCTCGGTGCTGGATAACATGCAGCGCGTTCTTAACTGTCGCGCCGGCACGCTGGCGCATCTGCCCGACTACGGGTTGCCTGATATGACGAAAATCCTGCAGGGTATGCCGGGAACGGCTCATGAACTCATGAGCACCCTCTCGACTGTCCTGCTTAAATATGAACCCCGACTGAAAAAAATAGACGTGGTTCTGCTGGAGCAGAACGTACCCGGCGAACTGCGCTATGCCATTGACGCTGAACTCAAAGGGATTGGGCTGGTGCGCTACGGCACCGAGTTTATGCCCGAAGGGCGGGTTCTGTTGCGGCATCTCAGGCAACAGCAGTATCTCGACACGTCAACCCGTATATAAGGTCAGATAACACCATGTCATTAAAATCACAGTTCCTGAAGGAGCTGCGCTCCCGACAACCCGCTCCGGTTTCTCCTGGCAGTAAGAGTCAGATTGATATTGCAGAGTTTCGCCTGCGAATGGCGCAGCTTCAGACGCAGATGGATGAGTGGCTGACGGGGACCGGACTCAACGTAGAGCCACTGACTGTATCCGTTCCGGACCTGCTGGTGGAGGGCGGGGCTTTTGATATTTCCGGTATCGTTCTGCGTTATGACAGTCGGGCGGTAAAGTTTATGCCGATTTTTCTGTATGGACAGGGCGTGGCTGGCTGTGTCGAGATAACATTCTGTTCCGGGGAAAAGGTTATTTCTCAAGGTCGCCTGTTCATGCGGGTGGGGAGTGTGAGTGACTGGACCTTTACTTTCCCTGATACGCCATCCTGGTCAGGACAATTATTCGATGAAGGTGTTTTTTTTGGCCTGATTTTAGCGCTGCTGTCATAGCGATAACATTCATTCCTTTTATTCGTCATTGCATTTTTAATCGCAAAATAGCCTTACACCTCAACTGACGAAATTAACCGATACGGATATGCAGGCTCTCCAGGATGACCACACATATAACGTTAAAAACCGGCGGCGACCCGCGTACGCTGCCAGATTACGCCGCCCTCCGCAATGAAATCAGCAAGCTGACGCATCCTGCTCGCCCGGATGTGAACTGGCAATATGTCGAAAAACTCTGCCTCTCTCTGTTTGAACAGAACGGTGTGGAGTTGCAGACTGCGGCCTGGTACACCCTTGCCCGTACTCACCTGTCTGGATTAGCTGGCCTGAACGAAGGGCTGGCAATTCTGGAGGCCCTGATTAGCCACCAGTGGGACTTTTTCTGGCCGAAAACACTACACGCGCGTCTGGAAATCCTTAATGGTCTGAGCCAGCGCCTGCAGCAGCGCATGCGTATGCTTCCATTCAACAACAGCCATCTTAGTGAGCTTTATAGTGCTGAAGCGTTGCTTATCAGCCTGAGCGCAGTGCTCCAGCGCCTTGAGCTCAAACACCTTAGCCAGTTCGATACGTTACGAACGTTGATACGTTCAAGTGCTGAACGGCTGGAAAGCAGTAATGACGCATCAGATTTGAATGCGATGATAATGCCCGGTCGCGAATTCCCTCAGGAGAGGGCAGAACCGATTGACGAAGTGAAATGGGTCTACGTTGTGCAGCAGGAAAATCAGCCGGATAAAGAGGATCGTCAGACAGCGCACGGGTCTGTCAGAGCATGGAAACCCTTTGTCGCCGGGATGTGTTCTATGCTGGTGGTTAGCCTCGCCGTGGCGTGGGGTGGGGGCTTTCTGTCGAGACCCGATCCATTAACGGCTCAGGTCGTCGCTTCTCTCGCACCATTACCTGAAGCGCTAACGCCTGTTCAGCAAGACGCATTAACGCAGCGAGGCACTTTACCTTCCACGTTTATCTCAGATACGCAACGGCAGCTTGCGCGGCTGGATAAACTGCCTCCTGACTGGAATATTTCCTACAGCCTGCAGCTGTTAGAGCAGCTCCAGACATTGCGGCCTGAAGAGGCTAAGGCGCTGATAATACAGTGGCAAAAAAAGTTTAACGCGACGGCGTTGCCGGTAGACGCAATGAACAGCTGGCATCAGGGGATGATGACGCTTCAGCAACTGAGTGATCGGCTGAGTAGTCTGGATGAGCAAAAGGGAAAATATATAACCGTAAGTGAGCTTAAATCCGTGGTTTTTTCAACTATGCAGTCATTTAACCATGCGATACCGGCTGAAGAGCAACTCAGGCGCCTGTCGCAGAATCCTGCAGGAATTGCGCTCCCTGAAGCTGAAAAGACCCAGCTTGAGCTGCATCTAAAGCAACTGGCAGTGCGTTATGCTCAAATAAAGCAGGATGCTTCTGCTCAATGAGTTTTTGCAGCGAACGGGCTAATTTGGGCGAAAAACAGAGGTAGGTCAAAGTGTCCCCTGCAGACATCACATGAATAGTCTAAGTGCAGGGGATTTATAAGGAAATACAGATGTTGAAAATATTGTGCCCGCAATTATGCCCGCAAAGGATAATCATGAGGCTTTTTGAAGTGGTGAGAAGTAACTGTGTTTCCAGTTCTGATAGTCGGCGTAAACCCATTTAGAGGCGCGGCCGAATTTGTGAGGTGATGGTAAGCGTCCATGTTTGATTTCTGCGTACAAGAACGTTTTACCCATACCAGAATCTTCCATCATGAACTTTAAGTCAACAAGTGAGTCATCGCGAAGTTCGCGCATAGGTTTCATCTCCGGATTGGGAATCGAACAGGGAAGGGATAATGACTAGAGGATTAAAGTAAGTTGAATTTACGGTATTCGTGCAAGCCAAGATCATAGCGCTGATTGTGATTTTGGCTCATTGAGAAATGCACAGGCCTCATCGAGTGTGAGGCTGTGTGATTCCATGGTTACTCCTACGCATACCACTTATCTACATTGTCGAACTCAATAACTACATCTTCATAACCAAGCGTTATTAGAAGTTCGCAAAGCACTTTATCTGCCTCAGCATGGTCACTTTCAGGGTCGTAGCTTGTATGTAGGGCCCTGAGCTTTACTATCGCCTCTTCACGAGTCATATCTATCTCCAATAAAAAACCGCCATTGCGGCGGTCTAGTCGATGCGGATGTGTGGAATCTTACCGGCTGCTATAGCGTCGTAAAGCTTTTTGGCGTGGTAAAACTTATTTTGGGTTGGTGGAAGTGCAGGCATCCAGTAATCAATTGCCTCAGCAGCAGCATCGCGCTTCTTATCTGCTTCTGAGCGGATAGGGCGAAATTCATCAGCCCAGAAAGGTCGAGTTGTCTTGCAGTCAAATACGAGCACCTCCTTCCATGCTACTGCATCACCATGAGATTCAGGTCTGTCAGTGTAAGCAACGGTAGCCTCCACCCACTCGCCGCCGTAACTGGCTTCTACGCGACAGCCCACAGGAGGCAATCCCTCGCCATCCCATTCTGTCTTGCTGGCAGCAAGTGCGGCTTCGTATTGCTGACTGGTCACTACTTCCGTGGATGTAAACGGATGCGGTGAAATAAGAGTCTCAGATAAACTCGGAGGGCATGTATAGTCAAAATAAAAGTTAACGCCTCTGTCTCCCTCCATGACCACAGCTTTAACTACGTTATTAGGCCACTTCCATCCTTTTCTGCTTTCAGAAAGCAAGTAATTAATCAGTTTCACATTCATCTCCTTACACTAATTTCTTATACACGCGAGGCTCATCAATAGTAGCCGCGCGAAGTTCGTATTCGTGATGCACCGAGTGGTTGCCGTCATCCCATTTGCACCAGTATTTCGGATGGTCGTTATCCGGCTCAATCTGACTCTCAACCATCCCTCTGATGCCTCCAGACTTAAGCTGCACTAACGCGCCCACAGCAAATTTAGCCATAACAAGCCCTCTGACATGTGAATGATTGAAGAGATAGCGCTCAGAGCCATAATTCCAACAATGAGCCAGATAATTGGATTGGCGTGCATGGTGACTCCGGATAAAGAAAAACCCGCGATGTGCGGGTTTGTTATTCGTGGCGATTCATGTATCTTTGCGATAAGGCCATCGTATAGCTGCGGGTGTAGTTCATCGCAGATAGGCTTGAAGCGCTGAGCGAGCTCAAGTTTTTTCTCAAACCACGCCTCATGTGCTTCCGATGCTGTTTTAAACCTCCCAAGGTGAATTCTCTTTCCTCCCGGGCCCATTACCTCAGATTGGAATCGCCTGTCTCCTTTATGCCAGCAAACACCTATTGGGTACTCTCCTCTGACAGAGCGATTATCTGCGGTGAAAGTGTTCAGCTCCGGTGGGATATAGATACAAGCCTCTGGCCTATACACCTTATTCCCTGTGATCAACAAATCCTTATCAAGATGGAAACCATCAATATGCGCGCCCTTCCACCACTCAAGAAAAGGTGTAAATGCCATCCACTCTTTGCAAACGTAAGCGTCACGATATGATGGCTTTTTGTTAAGGTAGGATGGGTCATAACAACGCATAATCATTTGAGTCCACGCCTTGTACCCATGGTGAGACTCTGATTTTCCATCTATCAAGCCAGTTACCGCAAAAGCCGCATCATTGGATGCAACACCAAATACAACTGACTTGTGCCTTGGTTTTGGTTTTCGAGCTTCCAGATATGCATCAATTTCGGCTGCATTCATTTGACTACTCCTGCCGCGGTGCTGCTTCCAAAGCCATCTTCAGACCAAGGCGGATATCGTCAAACTCAATATCGCCTTTGATGCGGTTATGGCGGAAAGCAACGGCGAGGAACTCAAGACACTGAGAATCTGTGAGCTCTGGCAACTTGCAACCAGTCGTTACAGGTTCGGTACCCTGAAGCATGGCGGCGCGGCAGGTTTTCTCCGTCCATTTCAGATATTGCTTAACCGCGCTATCATCAGCGCCATCACAGTCAACGAGGTTTTCTACCAGCTCACGCGCCAGCTTCTTGAAATCAGGCACAGCTACCGGCGCTGGCGGTGCTGCATATAGCGCCTTGTAACTCCACCCTGACCAATGCGCCGCTTCTGCTTTATCGTCATCCTCTGGGCTAACAAGCGTAACTTCGCTTGGATGTTTCCTGTGTGACCACAGCCAGGCTACTGGTTCGGCGTTGATGGACGCTGGCTGGGATGTATATAGCGGCGTGCCATGCGGCAAACTGTTAAATCCAGGCTGCTTGCTGATGCCACCACTTCCTGAGCGCTCATCACGTAAAGCCACAGGCTCCGCTTCGAGAGATGCCAGCGCGATACGCGCCAGTTTCAGTACCACCTTGGGAGTTATTTTTTCACTGAAGTGCTCTCGTGCTTTCTTTTCCGACCACACGACAGGCCACAGGACTTCTTTCGCAGCTGCTTCGATTTGCTGTAACTGCTCTTTGGTGAATTCCATTACTTAACTCCCAGCAGCAAGCGTGCCGCCTCAACAGTTACCCACGAAGGCATAGCAACGCCTGATTGACTGCCATTGCCACGACGTTCACACGTGTCGCATTCAGCATAGAGCCGCGACAGCATTGCCTCTAGCTCAGCCACGCGCTTCTCTGCGGCCTCTGCACGATTCTCTGCGGCTTCACATTTCGCGTGCAGCAACGAATAGTTTTCGCTGGCTGTCTTAATGACTTGGCGCAGATTATCTGGATCCATATCGTCAATCACCGGAAGCAGCATGTTCGGCGTGAGAATCTCATTCAGGCGCTTGTCTTTTCCCTCCAGCTCATCCAGTAGCGCCAGCAAGTTTTTTGGCTCTTTAACGAACGCAAGATATTCGTGTGAGCGGTCGATGCATGTGGTGTCGCTGATAAAGCCGTTTTCAAAATCTGCATAAGCGGTAGAAGCGTTTTCAATAATTTTACGTAGCGGGGTATTCCGTATCTTCAGGCCCACATATGGGCTGCTGTAAACAATACCTGTCTCGACGTCTACGCTAACTCGCGCGCACTTGTATTCAACAACGTCATGGCAGACGTATTTAACTGGTTCACCGTTTTCTGTCTCAAGAGGCAGGCTAAAATCGATAGCCTGTTTGTCGATGTTGCTCATTGGGCGTTACCTCCGTCATTTGCAAACTCACCATGTATCTCTGCGCGCGCTTTTTTGATCGCTTCAGCAGCTTCCTGCTTGTCAGAAAAGGAGCCCACGTTGATGTGTTTGCCTTCATACATAATTGAGGCCTTCCATTTGTTAGATTTCCGGCACCACGAAACGCCCTTTATTCCGGAAGTATTGGTGGACTGTATCTTCCTGTTAAGCGCGTTTTGTCTCAAAGAGACAATGCGGAGATTGGCGATTCTGTTGTCCTTCCTGTCACCATTGATGTGATCCATTATCCCTTCTGGAAATTCTCCATATACGTACAACCATGCGAGCCTATGAGAAAGATAAACAACACCGTCCACGCAAAAACGCAGGTAGCCATGTGAGTTTGTTGTTCCAGCGATATCGCCTTTAATAGCCCTGCTAGATGTCGACTTTATTCTTGTGAAGACACCTGTATAACTGTTGTAGTGAAATAACTCCTTAAGCCGAGATTGAGTTAGCGTCATTTCTTCGCCCTCTGGTTTAACCACGCAGTCAGGAATTTGTTCTCGTTCACGCTTGGGAATGATTGACGCTTCAGCATTTCTTCGCGTGGGATGTCGTTGATGGGTTTGAAGCGGTGTCCGGCGATAAGCTCTTGAGGTGTTACGAATGGGTCGTAATAATTTCCGATCATTGTGCACGCTCCAGAAAATCGTTAACGCCTTCTGACAATTCAATAGACAGGTCATCGATGTGAGTTTTCAGCTCTGATAGCGTCTGTGCTTCTGACTCCAAAATTTCACGCTCACACAGCGCCTTCACCAGGTGGTCAAACTTGCTGTAGTAGCTCAGGCGAACCAGTGTTTCCTGTCCGGCATTCTTGCCTTCTTTGATGGTGCGTTTTTCGTTAAGAACGAGGTCAAACTTAGTGCCGGTGATTACGTATTTACTGCCTACTTCGATGTTCAGTTTCATGATGAATTCCTCAGCTGCTGCGTACAGCGCCAAGGCGACCGTAAGTGTCGCGATAGAAGTCGCTGTAGTAGGTTTTTTGTTTCGGCCCAGTGGTTTCCCATCGAGGATGGAAAGAGGCCATGAAGTTGTCATGCCAGAGTTTTGCTTCGTATTTCCTTGTGAGCTTCTCGATCCAGTAATCGTCCTGCGCATCCTGAATCTGCTCTGGAGTGCGTTCATCATTTGGTAGAGTTCCGCTCTCTTTCTGCTGGTAATAAAGCTCCAGACCAGCACATACCCGGGCAATAACTTCGTCCTTCGATTCCAGTTTTTTAGGTGCACGGAAGTAACCATTTTCATCAGGTGACATGGCTTAATCCTTAAACTGGAGGCGAAGTTATGCCGCCTCCGTGAGGTGAAATAGAATGTTCAGGTGGTGGTTAAATCAGGTCAGAAGGGGATATCGTCGTCGAAGTCCATAGGAGGTTCGCTAGCCTGCTTAGGCTGTTGCGGCTGGCTATTTTGCTGCTTTGGCTTACTATCCGCTTCGCGCTTGCCGCCAAGCATTTGCAGTGTTCCGCCAACTCCAACCAGAACCTCTGTGGTGTACTTCTCTGAGCCTGACTGATCTGTCCATTTTCGAGTACGCAGCTTTCCTTCCAGATACACCTCAGAGCCCTTTCGCAGGTATTCGCCAGCAATCTCAGCCAACTTTCCGCTCAACGCCACACGATGCCATTCTGTTTGCTCTTTCTGCTCACCGGTCTGTTTGTCTCGCCACTGTTCCGATGTTGCTACGGTCATGTTGGCAAATGCTGCCCCAGAAGGCGCATAGCGCACTTCCGGATCCTGACCTAATCGACCTACGATGATTACCTTGTTAACGCCTCTGCTAGCCATTTATGCCGCCTTTTTAAGTTCATTGATGCGAGTATTCATTGCCTGTACGCACTTCTCCTGATGCTCAGGGTGTCCATTCATTAACTGCCAGTCTGACTGATAGCGTTCAATTAGATTTTTCTTCACCGTTTCCGTTAGTGCATATGCGCAAAAGTCAGCCAATACCTTGTCGGCATCAATGGCGTCGGCGTTGACTCCCTCAGCGTTTTCGCTGCTTGTATCAGCGGGTAAATGCTGTTCTTGATTTCCCGCAGGAAGAGCCCACGCAGGAAGTTGAGGAGGTGACCAGTAGAAAACGCCAATCTCTTTTGTTTTTGCGTAATTGAAGCCTTTTTGCCGTTCCGCTGATACCGTTGCAAATCCTTCAGTGAGGTCATACAGGTATCTTCCAATTCCCCATTGAACAGCTGCGCGCTTCATTGCTCCAGAGCGACCGCCTTTTACTGCCTCAACCTGTGTGTTTTCTGCGGCATCCCACTTGGTGATCCACTCTCCTTCAACCTTAATGGAAATACCGCACTCAACACCGCCACCATTAGGAATGTCGCGATATTCGTTACGCCATCCAGACTTTCCGCAAACTTCATCAAGTCGCTTCATGATTGCCCGGTTGGTGACATAAGCCAGAACCTTTGCCCATATACCGCTGTTGTTTTTACCGGCCTGTTGTATGCGCCACTCAATATCATTGCTTGCAAATGGCGCGTCTAAATCATCAAGATTCATGAGTAATACCCCGCAAATTCCTGCCATGTGATCGGCTGATTCTGCCGTTCTGCTGCCAAGTTGATTTGTTGCTCTACCTCTTCCTCGATCTCGGGTGAGATAAGCGCGATAAATTCTTCGTCACTAAATTCATGCTGCATGATTTCGATTCCAGTCTTCATCCTGACAATCTTCCCAGCCCATTGCGATTGATGAAGCCCATGCGTATGCGGCGCTGTTACCTTCCTTCGTATCCGGGAAGGATGCTTCATAGAGCTTGTTGAACTCACGATTACTTTGCTGCACAAGGATGGTTCCGTTAACAGGCACAATAGTCATGGCTCGGCACTCCAGGCTGATTAAGGATGTCTGCCAGCCGTTTCCAGCCAGCGCGTAATTTGCGGGTAATGCGATCTAAAAGTGATTCGTGTAGTTGGAAAGCACCCATGCGAGCGCCTCCCGCGATTGCTAGAATCATGGGTGGTTCCTTATGTTGTGTGTGATTGCATAGCGCTGCGTTCGTTGAGCGCACTGATATACAGTTAAAAAAATGCCCTCACATCGGAGGGCAAAGACATAACGAGGGATTTCCAATAATCAGAACTATCGAATCGTCTCCGATAGTACGAGCGCGGATTGGCTCACATAGCTGACTCGTGAATCAGCTATAGGTGCTTATCAGCAATAAAATGGAACCTTGATGTACTTGCGTTTTTTCAGTGGGAAGTAGAAATATCCCCAATATGAATCCTCACAGGGATAATCGTTATGCTGCTCAACTAATACGTATGGCATTCCGTGTATCGTGTCTTCCTGCTTTTCAAGTCCGCTCTCATCTTTAAGTTCGACAATCATCGGAAAGTCAAGCCGACTATCTGAGTAATAATCTCTTACGCGATTGATAAATTGAACTAGCTCCATCACTCCTCCCCCAGAGCCTTGCTGATGGCTGCCTGTGCTTTATCCTGCGCCCTATCCCAACCGATTCCGTATAAGTCTCCATGCATTGCCCTGATGTGCTTCCACCCTGATAACATGTCTTGCAGAGCTTCGAGCAAATCAGGAGCTGCCGCTATCAGGTTGGCGTTTGCTTTCTGGAATTCGTCATTACCATCGAACTCAACCCATGCAACCGGCAATATCATTCCATACGATTGATCATCATCTCGGCTTATCGGGCCGATACTTCTGTCTGTTTTGGATGCCACCCATGGACCTGGCATTCCCTTAAACTCTTTCATATTCACCTCTGTGGCTTGCAGCCAAAAGAAGGCCGACTATGCGGCCTAGTAATTTCCGTACCACCAACCATCTTCGCGTTGCGTTAGGCCTATTTTCTGCTTGCCTGTAATTTTAAATACACAAATAGAGCAAGAAAACGTTCCTTTAGAATGAACCTTTACACCATTATCTGCCTCTCTGACTCTTAATATTCTGGATTCTTCATCTATTTGAATGTCAATCTTTCTATCTCTAAGCCCAGTGTCTTCACTAATCATTCCACCAGTTGCACCTGATGCTGTTTTTCTAATATGAAGCATTCGCCTTGATGGTTTGGCCCCTGAGCTTTTCTTTCCAATCTGTGATATAAAAGCCATAGCATTTCCTATATATAGTGCAGGATATATATTAATTTGAGGTCTTATCTTTAAGGATTACCGACATATCATCAGGTTCATTTTCAAAGAATGAAAAAAAGTCTTCTTCATCATGTGATTGTGAGTCAAGAAGCAGAAGTCTAAGCAGATGCTGAAGAGAGTCTTTCCTTGTATGCCATTGCTTTGCTTTTGCAATATCATGAGGGCATAGTGTTGTGATTGCTTTGTTATCAAATAACTTAACGTTTACGCAGCTTCTGTGATAAAGATTAATTATGTAATCAAGTGATTTTTCGCTAATTGTATTAGTGAATTTATCACTATCACCAAAATAACTATCCGGTATATTCTGTGGTAGATGCTTAATCATTTATCACCTCGCTGTAACCTGTTTACTCTTACGATGACCAGCTGCGAAAATCGCCACTTCTGGCAGACATACCGCGCCACTCACACCCTGCTTACGTCCAAACTCGTTCGCATACACAATCGCTGCACGCTCTAGATTGCGTTTGTATTCTTCCAGCTGCCAGAACGCGTCCTGCACCATAAATTTAATGGGCTTAGCATCTTCAATGCGCTTAGGTGTTTCGTGCTTACCTTTGGCCTGAATCTGTGCACGGCTGAGGGTAGGGCGGTGCAGTACGTCAGCGCTTTTTGCCACATCACTTTGCAGGTGGGCGCGTTTTTCACGGCGACGAGCTGTTTTTGACATTCTGTATGGCATAGTGACCTCCTGATGAACTTTGGTGATTGGATGAGACTGATTTCCCTGACGTCGTGATGCGGCGCGACCTACTCATGCGTCCATGAAGCCCTCATACAAAACGTTGACAGGCAACCGAGCATTCATCCAATCCCAAAGTTCACTTTGGTTATTTGGCTTTTCAGCCTTGTAGATTCATCTCTGAATCGTTGTATGTTCACCGTCCTGGTGAGTTGAGCTCCGTGTTGATGGCTTAAAATTAGCACCACGCTAAATTCATAGCAAGTGCTTTGTGCTAAAAAATTAGCGTTAATTGCTAAAGTGATGTTTTTGAATGAAAAATAATTTAGCGTAAAGCTGATGTGTATTTACATTGGGCAACAAAAAACCCGCACTAGGCGGGTTGGATGTATTGCTGTGGAGGTATTAGTAGGTTACGGATGACCAGAAGACGCGGCCAATCACTCGAATATCAGATGATGGTCTTATTTCTTCAGGGTGCTCTTCGCTGTTGTAACTCCTGATCCGAATCATTCCACCAGGCATTGCATACAACAGTTTTACACGTAGTAAATCGCCGTAGTCGATAGCATACATCTTGCCGTCTTTAACTTCCTTGCAGCCAGTATCAACTCCGACTGTAGAACCGTTAGGCAAAACCGGCTCCATACTATTACCGATAACCTCGACACATACAGCATTGGAGAACTGTATGTTTAATTTTCGAAGTGTGGATTTTGCGAATCTCAACTTATATCCATTATGGTCTTCACGAAAGGTACTTCCAGTTCCCGCCGCCAACTGCACTTCCTTCAGGAACGGAATCTCGACTTCATCATCTTCCAGTGACGTCTGACTATCCCATGGCTCAATTCCGCCGATAATTCTGGCTTCACCTCGATTTTCGGCTTCCTCTAACTCTGGATGCAATTGATCTAACCAGCCATGTGAAAGGTTTAGGTTTAGTTCAATTTTGCGAGCAAGGTCATCCCCTAAGTTTCGTACGGCTTTATCGCCGAGAATTTGGCTAAGGGTAGAGGGGGATGTGCCGACTTTTTCGGCAAAGTCAGCCTTAGTGATACCACTGCGTATAGCAAGGTTCTGCTGGTAGCGGAGGTTGTTCCGCCTGATGTCTTTTATGTCCATGCTTAAATCATCCCATCTTTTAGCATGCCGATAAATATGCATAAAGCTAAACTCTCTCTTGATTTAAATTTAGCGTGGCGCTAATATTTGTATTGTGCATTAGCAGACGGAGCACCTATGGAAACCAACGTAAAGCAGTTTGAACAGATGAATGATCTGCTTCGCTGGAGAAAACAGGCCTCCAAGGAAGATTGGGAAAAGCTGGCGAAGCTTGCCAATACAACTCCTGGGAACCTGGACCAGCTGGCTTATGGATATCGCGGAGCTTCCGCTCAGAAGGCAAGTGACATTGCTAACGCATCACTTAACTTCCGATTCCCTAAGCCTGTAACCAAAGAAGCAATCGCTTTCCCTCCAGTACGGAAAGCAACAAGTAGCAAAGCAGCTTAAGTAACACCCCCACAATGGGCGCTCGTCCTACAAGGCTGAAAAGCCAATATCACTTCAAATCGCATCAACCGATGCGTATTTACTTATTAACTAAGGAAATCATACGAAATGGACTATGCAAGAGAACGCAAGATCGCAAAGCGAATCGAAAGCCAGTTACTGAATAAGCTGGCGATGGTAGGGCAGACAAGGCTTGCCAGCTTCATCGGCATGAATGAAGCAGCAATCAGCCGCATGAAGTTTGCAGCTGGAAGGCAGAAGCACAGCTTCTTCGAACTGATGAGCATGGTAATGGCGATGCTGGAAGTCGAAGCCCCAGAGTCTGATATCGCGAAGAGATTGCTGAGAATTGAGCAGCTATTAACAAGCAAAAAGCGCCCGGTGGTGGCCGGACGCTCTGAGCAAATCAGCATCGAATTCTAGAGACACTGTGTTACGCCAAGTAACAGGAGTTATTTTAATGGTTAAGCAACGATTTATCCAGGACGAAATACACAAAAATGTAGCTCGCGAAAGGTTCATCCGTACGTTTAGCCGAGAAGCAGCTGAGAAGTTGAAGCAGGCGCTTGAACTTAGCAAATGTAAACTGGAGAAACCCGAATGAGCAACGTCGCATACGCAGATTTCGGGGCGATCAAAGCCCCGGTGGAGAGAAAAGTGGCAGAGCTGGAAGATGGCTATGCCAAGCTGTCCAACATGCTTCTTGAAGCCTACGCCGGAGCCGACCTTACCAAGCGTCAGTTCAAAGTTCTCCTGGCTATTCTCAGAAAGACCTACGGCTGGAATAAGGCCATGGACAGGATTAGCGATTCTCAGATTGCCGAGATTGCAAAACTGCCTGTTAAGCGTTGCAACGAGACAAAACTGCAACTGGTCAGAATGGGGCTTATCAAGCAGCAGGGCGGTATGTTTGGCCCCAACAAAAACATCAATGAATGGTGCATCCCTCAAAATGAGGGAATATCCCTCAAAACAGGGGATAAAACATCCCTCAAATTGAGGGAGTCATATCCCTCAAAACAGGGGGACACAAAAGACACTATTCAAAAGAAAGAAATACAAGATAAAAACACTATGCCTGAACAGGTTCAGGCGAAGCAGAAAAAATCATCTGACCAGCACGAAGAAACGGACCAGGCTTTTGAGAATATCTTCTGGTGTGCAGGAATGCATAAGACCGGGAAGAAAAACGCGAAGTCAGCATTCAGAACTCAGTTCACTCTTTGGCGGAAAGAAACCAAAGGTTCGGCAGGTGAGTTTGCAAAGTTTCTGGCAGACGATATCAAGCTTCGCCTTGGTGTACAGTTCGGCTTCGACAAGCTTCACCCATCGACGTACCTCAACGGTCAGCGCTGGAACGACGAGAAGCCTGCAACCGCAGTACAGCAAGTCAATAAATCATCATCCATCACCGTATCGAAAACTGGCTTAGTTTTCTGGGACAGGTGATACATGAAATCCAGAATCAAATCGTTACTTATCGCTGGCTACAGTCATGGCTGGTTGAGTTTTTCGTTCGTCGCATTCTGGTTTAACCGTCTGGATTTGAGGTCGTCATGACGCCAAGTGAACTGAGTGACCTGCTTTGGGCGCAGGTAGATAGGGTAGCTCCGCACCTGTTGCCAAACGGCAAGAAAGAGGGGCATGAGTGGGTTGCCGGAAACGTACACGGCGACAAAGGGACCAGCCTGAAGGTAAACCTGAACGGCAAGAAGAAATGGGCTGACTTCGCAGAAGGTGACGGCGGAGACATGCTGGACTTGTGGATGGCCTGCCGGGGAATTAATCTCCATCAGGCAATGCAGGAAGCCAAAGCATTCATCGGTATCAGGGATGACGATCACCACTTCGATGCAAAGCGGGAAAAGAAATTCTCTCGCCCGGATCGCAAGAAAGTAGCTAAATACTGCAACAAGTCTGAGCACCATATCGAATACCTGAAGTCGAGAGGCATCTCTGCTGAGACGGCAAAGGTTTTTGAGGTTGTGAGTGGCAAGGTGTGGAACGGAGAGCGCGAGCTTGAAGCTCTGGTGTTTCCGTACAAACGTGACGGCGAGTTAATCCAGGTCAAACGCATCAGCACTGAAAGGCCTAACGGGAAGAAGGTCATCATGGCTGAGGGTGATTGTGAGCCCTGCCTGTTCGGATGGCAGGCGCTGGACAGTAAGGTTCGTTCAGTTGTGTTGTGTGAAGGTGAAATCGACTGCATGAGCTACTCACAGTACGGTGTGAATGCTCTTTCGGTTCCATTCGGTGGTGGAAAAGGTGCCAAGCAACAATGGATTGAGTTTGAGTTTCATAATCTCGACCGGTTTGAAGAAATCTGGATCTCAATGGACAATGACGAAGTTGGTCAGGAGGCCGCCAGAGAGATAGCCAGCCGCCTCGGAGAGCATCGCTGCAGGATGGTTAAACTGCCACGCAAAGATATCAACGAGTGCCTCATGGATGGTATTTCCGAGGAAGTTATCTGGCAGTGCCTGGAGGGTGCAGCATTCTTCGACCCTGAGGAACTTTACAGCGCGAGAGAGTTTTATCAGGACACCATCAACGCCTTCTACGGAAAGCAGCAATACCTGTTCAACCCACCATGGGAAACGCTGGCCTATAACTTTCAGTTTCGCGAGGCAGAGCTAACTCTGGTAAATGGCGTGAACGGACACGGCAAGACCGAAGTCGTCGGGCACATGTCACTGGAAGCAATGAGGCAGGGCGTTAAAACCTGCGTTGCTTCGCTTGAGCTTAAACCGGGAATGCTTCTCAAGCGTCTAACCCGACAGGCCACCTGCTGCAAGATGCCTCCAGTGATGGAAATAGAATCAGCATTCAATTTCTACGATGACCGGTTATGGATATTCGGCCTTACCGGAACCGCAAAGGCTGAACGCCTGATTGAAATCTTCACCTATGCACGCCGTCGCTACGGCATCCAGTTGTTCATCATCGACAGCCTAATGAAGTGCGGGATTGGCGATGACGATTACAACGGGCAAAAGGCGTTTGTCGATGCGCTGTGTGACTTCAAGAACAAAACCAACTCTCACATCATCCTCGTCACTCACTCACGTAAAGGTGACAGCGAGGAAAAGCCTACCGGGAAGATGGACGTAAAAGGCTCTGGAGCCATTACTGACCTCACAGACAACCTGTTTATCATCTGGCGTAACAAAGGCCGCGAGAGAGCGTTACAGCGCGTTCAGGCAGGAGAGCAACTAAGCGAGAAAGACGAACAGCTTCTGGCGTCACCGGCTTCCGTTCTCATGCTAGAAAAGCAACGTAACGGAGAAGGCTGGGAGGGTGGCGTTCCGCTATTCCTTGATGACCAGTCTCACCAGTTCCTGCAGCTTGATGGCGCATCACCTTACAACTACGTCGCAAACATGCCCAAGTCTGAATATGACGAGGTGTGGCGACAGGAGAATGTATCGGAGTTTTAAATGAACACACGAGACAAAATACTCAACCACCTTGAAACAAACATTCCCACCTCTGCAGCGCAGTTAGCAAAACTCTTCAGTTGCCACAAATCACACGTAAACCTCTTACTTCATGACCTCGTTAAAGATGGTCTGATCGAGGTTGAGCATGTGACGAAGGGTGCCAACTTCTACCGCCTCACGGAGCTTCACAAGCAGCGTACGGAATCCATCCTCCGCTACATCGAAGAGCACGAAACTGGAATGGCAGTAGACATTGCCAATGCCACAGGTATCGACAAGAAGCTCGTTACAAAAATGCTTAAGTGCATGGCAGCCAACGGTGAGTTACATCGTGACTGGTGCCATAAGAGCGCGTGGGTATACAGCAAGAAGCCAGTAATCGAATGGGGACAATGCAACCCACTGACTGCATTTATCAACCAGAGACTGAGAGAGGTGCGGACATCATGACTGACACACGAAACTGGAAGTGCTTCTTTGGGATGCACCAGTGGAACAAGATGGGAGAATACACAAAAAAATACTATCAATGCCAAAATTCCGAGCATCCTTACCGAATATCAATCTGCTACCACCTGCAATGTGTTCACTGCGGAAAGATTACCCACGAAGAGTTTTAACACCCCAGCACGCTGATGGAGAGGAATGATGGAAATCATTGATGCGCTAATGTCGCCTCCAGGTTTGGTTCTGCTTTTGGTGATGGCTATAGCGCTTAAACAAATCAACGATAGTTTTTGATGGAGAGGAATATGGACGAATCAAGAAAGGCTTTCGAGCAATGGGCATTAGAGGTTATGCAGTTCACTCCTGATGACCTTACATGGGATGAAAGGCGCAACTGCTATCGGGATTACGTGCCGCATATGGCATGGAAAGGCTGGCAGGCATCTCGCGCAGCTATCGAGATAAAACTCGATGACAAGGTGATGGTTGAGGATGAGTTCGACAAAGGCCACAACTGCGCTATCGACTACTGCGCTGAAGCCATCCGCGCCGCTGGAATCAAAGTGAAGGAGTGAGTATGAGCGATTTAAAGCCGTGCCCATTTTGCGGATCAAAAGACCTTGTCATTAACCACGTAGGCCGCGACTGGAATTCAGTCATCTGCCGAGATTGTGGCGGTGAAGGTCCTGAAGAATTAGGCCGCGAAGATGCGATCAGTTCATGGAACCGGAGAGCGGGAGATGAAACAGACAATCTTCCTTCGAAGTAAGCAGCAACAGCAGTCAGCAATAAACGCCATCCTCGCATCACCACTCGACAACGACAGACCCATCACCATTCGAATCTCTGACTACAAGCGCAACCTCGACCAGAACGCACGTTTTCACGCGATGCTGGGCGATATCTCTCGTCAGGTCACATGGTGCGGAAAGCAACTAAAGCCTGAGCAGTGGAAGGTATTGCTGATTAGTGGTCATGCAGTCGCTACAAAGCAGGAGGCTGAAGTTGTTCCTGGTCTGGAAGGTGAGTACGTCAACATCCGAGAAAGCAGCGCAGAGATGAGCGTAGGGCGTATGGCTAGCCTCATTGAGTATACGATGGCATGGGCAACAGGTCAGAACGTCAGATTCACTGACAGGAGGTATGAGTGAAGCGAACATACTTCTACCATCCACCAATGACAACTGACGAAGCCAACCAACTTATCACTCTCTATCACTCCCGAAACGTACAAACAACCAAGCATTTGAGCGCTGACCCGCGCCTGTGGGTAGTGGGAGCCTTGCTTCCTGAGTACGCCAGCGAGCCAAAGGGTAGAAGTCAGTATCAACAGAGGATATGGCAATGAGTTCAGCAGACGATTACGCTGACAGATTACACGACCTGCTTGAGGATATGTCCAGTGACGGTATCGACCATTGGGACGTGATTTTCAACCTCATGCTCGACTATCTGGAAGCGACAACATTCGCAGATGACGATAAGGCTATCTGCGTGGACATTGGCGACAAAACAATCCTTATCCGGTTAATCGAGGGTGGCATGCCGGAAGAAACCACAGCAGCGAGGTTGCATTGATATGAACTATTCACAGCTACATGACGCACAGATAAACATGATGGTGTGTAAGGCGCTTGGACATGAGCTAAGCAGTTACGCACGAATCATCATGCAAGATGACGCGACAATTCTTCTTGCAGACAACAAAACGCTGGTTGACTACTGCAACAAACCGGCAGACGCATGGCCGATTATCACTGATAACAAAATCAGCATTTACGCAATGAGTGAGACTGATGCACGTGGAAAATGGGGAGCTGAAGAATTTTACCCAAACGAGGCATACCACTTTAACGACAACCCACTCAGAGCCGCCATGATTGTCTTCCTCAAGATGCAGGACGCTAAACATGCTTAGCCCCCACGAAGCCCAATACTACGAGCAGCAGAGCATACGTCGAACGTTGTGCGCAGGCTGCACGAAGGAGCTAACGCCAGAGGAAACATACGCATGTTTTGAATGCGTGGATGAGTGGCTGATTTATCGTGATCCGAACGGAGATATCTCAGATGGCAATATACCGGAGCAGTAAATGGCTTCAGGCAGTCAGGGAGATAGATTGCTGCGTTCTGTGTGGTCGATATGGAGTTCAGGCGGCACATCGGAACGAAGGGAAGGGAATTGGACTGAAGGTTGATGATTGTTTAACGGCGGCGCTATGCGAACAATGCCATACGCGCATAGACAACGGAAAGGATATGACCCGGGAAGAACGTAGGGCTGAAATGGACAGAGCCATTGTCTTGACGCTAAGGCAGTTGGCGAACGGAGGGAGGTTATCTGTCAGATGAATAGATATCTTTTGCAGCTACCCTGGCCGCCATCGAATAACCGGTACTGGCGACACTCACGAGGCATCCACTACATCAGCGACTGGGGAAAGAGATACCGAAAAGAAGTAATAGAAATAATCCAGCAACAACAGTTAGACATCAAAATCACACCTCGCATCAGAATCACCATCCACGCAGCACCCCCCGATAACCGCAAACGAGATTTGGACAATCTGCCCAAAGCCGTTTTTGACGCACTCACCAGTGCGGGCTTCTGGCTGGATGACGGTCAGATAGACGATATGCGCATCAAGCGCTGTCAGGCGATTAAAGGCGGAATGCTTGTGCTGGTAGTAACTGAGACGTGCGGGAGCTTGCCAATGATTACAGAACTTCTGGAGGAAGCATGACAGACATAAGCAGAGAGGTCTGTGAGGAATATCTGGATGCTCTGGTCACAGTGGAGTTATCCGTGCGCTTCGCACAGCTCGAAGACAGAAAAGTAAACGCCACCATCCGCGCAACAGTAACCGAGTTACTCAAGCGCATCCGCGACAAGAAAATCCGCGCCATCTTCGCAGGTTTAGCCCGTCAGCCATTCCCGGACGGGGCACTGAAGATGATGCGTCGCCAGTTAGATAGCTTAGTAGGAGAACCAGTATGTGCTCAGTAACTAACATCCAGCAAGTCAAATGGCAGCGTCAGCGCGATATGCATACCGAGCAGGTGCTGATTGGAAAAGAGCAAGAGCTTGAGCGCAGTCTTGATTATGTGCGAGAGCAGCTGCGGGAAGTGCGTAACCGGTTAGGAACGAATAAGCCAGACCATGACCCGGAGGCAGCGTAGATGATCACAACCAAACTGATAGAAATCGATGACGAGCAGAAGCTTGAGTTGGCTAAGGTCAGGGAGGCTTTTTACTACAACCCTGAGACTGGAAATTTTAGTTCAAGGCAGCATAACGGCATCCGCACAAGATGCATGATCGGCGATAACGGTTATATCTACGTAAGCATCAAAGGGAAGAAATACGCAGCCCATAGGTTGGCATGGTTTTACTTCCATGGCAGATGGCCTAAAGAAGATATCGACCATATCAACGGAAACCCATCTGACAATCGCATTCTCAATCTCCGAGAGGCTACGCGAAAGCAAAATTCCCACAACCGACGCCTTGGTAAAAACAATACCTCTGGCATGCGCTGCGTGAGCAAGAACCGCGTCAATGGAAAGTATGCTGTAAAAATATGGCGTTTTGGGCAGTGTTTCTCTTTAGGAGAATATTCAGAGAAATTAGATGCTGCGAGAGTAGCTAATGAATTTCTAAGGAAAACAGACGAAGAGTTTTTTAGCGACGTTAGAGCTAAGCATGACCTTCCAGATGATCAGCTTGCACTTCTAGCCACCATTAAACGAGCAAAAGACCTCGGCTTCAAACCAAGGCTTTTACCTGAAAATAGAGTGTGGGTGTCTCACATGCTTAATGCGTGGGGGCGCTGGGCATATGATGGCATGAGCGAGAAGTCTCAAATCAGTCCAATTGCCAGATTCATGGAGTCGGTGTCAGGTCGGGGGGCCATAACATCGGATGGAATCGTGGCAATCATGGAGAGTCTTCACAATCGCGGTTACAACGGTGAAGAGCTTATCAAGAAACTAGCGCAAGTCATCGCAAATCTTAAGCACTCTAATGCTGATCGCTGCACTGATGAGGAAGGCATGTTTATGGACAGACTCATTCTCAATGTGCTTGGAAGCAAGACCGTGCTCACAAAGGTTGCTGTTAACTACTACGTATATGGTCATGCAGTAGAAACCATAGCGCAGTACCTGCAACGGTTAACAAGGGGATCACTAACGATGCCACAATCACGTGACAGAGTTAGATGGTGCATTAGTTTAATTGAGGCTAAGATTTACCATGCTGCCATGAAGGAGTTAGAACGTGATGAAAATGCAAAACTTGTCGCATAAATAAATTATATCCGAAAAAGCTTGCAAAAAAATTATGGCCTGGTAAATTCTCTGTATGCTCGGAGCAAAAGCGAACAGAGCAGCCAAACAAATAAGCCCTGAGGTTCACGCCTTGGGGCTTTTTTATTTGCACAACAGGTAAGAGCATTGAGTATGTGACGGCATCCCGGTGAGACCAGGCACACTTCCCTGGCGCGGCAGTGCTCTTTCCGTTGTGGTGAATGAGCTAGATGGTGGGGTAAAGGCTCACCATGGCGAAGAATGCATGCAGGGTAAGCACCTGTCACCACACCCTAACCTGCTACCTCAGGCAATCGGTCGAAAGACGCCGGATAAACGTAACCGGCATACATCAGCTATGGCTAGACCGGCCAGTCGAAAAGCAGTATCGTCACTGCCTGCCATAGCGAACATTGACGAGCAACTAGACGAGGTTGTTATGAGCAAATCTATTGATTTAGCGCGTGAGAAAGGAAATCAAGCGATAGCAGTAATTATTGAAAAAGAGAATCAAATCATCAAAGAGGCAGTTAATCGGCACTTTGGTAATGATGACTTTGAGAACAACGCCAAGTTGTGTTCAACATATACAGACCCAAAAAGTGGGGTAAGAAAAGTCATTCATGAAGGCGTTGTTTTGTGTGAATTGCATCCAATGTTCACGTCAAAGCAGGATGATTATCGTTTCAACGTCTCATTTAATTATCGAATTAATAGTTAGATTTTACTAACAAAAAACAGGGCTGCCTAAGGGCGGCCTTTTTTATTGCACGACATTTCTGAAAGCGTCCTATCACCAATCACCAGAACACATCCAGATACCCTTGCACATTCGTGGCGACGGGGTAGGACGTTTTCAGACCCAATCTTATGCGTATTCGCATGCGCATTCATAAACAAGAGCCATTAGAAAGCCAGCCTGAGAAAATTCGTTAATCGGATAACTCTTGGGCGGATTTTCTATGCGAACAGGCTAGCTTACTACTGGAGTCCGATATGTTTCCGATAGATCAGATCGCTAACTATGTGGAGATAGACCCAACTTCAAGGAGCCACCTAAGATGGAAAAAGGATGTGGGTAAAATATTGAAAGCTGGAAATCCTGCATTTAACACTCCATCAGGGAGGTGTGGATATTTCCAAGGCCAGCTATTCGGCAAGAAGTATATGGCGCACAGAATAGTTTTTTTCTTGGCTAATGGTAGGTGGCCAAAGAAATTTGTTGACCATATCGACGGAAACTATCAAAACAATGCTCCTAGCAATCTCCGCGATGTAACGAACGCACAAAACCTCCAGAATATGAAAGGTGCCAAAGGCTACTCGAAAATGTACAACGGGAAGTTCCGAGTCACCATAAAAAACCCAAAAACTGGTAGATATGATTATCTTGGCCTTTGCGAGACAGAGGAAGAAGCCAAGAAAAGATATTTAGAAGCAAAGAGGGTCATTCACCCATTCTTTGTGGAATGAAAAACCCAGCGCTTGGCTGGGCTTCGTGAAGATGGGTGGCAAGAGACTGCTCGAACAGCCTCTTGCCTGATTTGCCCACGCCGTTAATCGCGAGCAAACCACGTTACTGATAAACGTATCCTGGATTTGTTCAATCCTCAATATCACTCATTCCTATTTTGAACAGATCCTCCGTTCCGGTGGAGGTGCCTATGAACTTCCCGGAAGGGATTACACAGCAAACTATGAAATGGATAGAAGAATTCCTTCCCTCGCTCTACGCGGCGGGGGCTGCCTGCGGAATCTCAGCGCTCATGAGCATATACGATGGCAAATCAATAGCGAAAACGGTAACGGGCGCACTCTCATGCGGAATCCTTACGCTAACAATAGCCGGATCACTTGAGTTATTTGGCCTTCCTAGCAATTCGGTAACCTTCGTTGGTGCAGCTATAGGATTTGTCGGTGCGGAGAAGGTGCGCGATAAGATTGCAGCAATGTTCGACCGAAAAACTGGCGGTGATACAAATGCAAACAAGTGAGAAAGGCATTGCTTTGATTAAAGAGTTCGAAGGCTGCAGGCTGACGGCGTATCAGGATAGCGTAGGGGTATGGACTATTGGTTATGGCTGGACCCAACCCGTCGACGGCGTGTCGGTGGGTAAAGGGATGACAATTACGCAAGAGATTGCAGAGAACCTGTTGCGTTCTGGTCTGGCGCAGTACGAAAAAGGCGTAACAAGGTTGGTTAACGTCGCGATTAATCAAAATCAGTTCGATGCGCTGGTTGATTTCGCCTACAACCTCGGAGTTAAGGCATTGGAAGGTTCAACTCTGCTGAAAAAACTGAATGCTGGCGATTACGCCGGGGCTGCGACTGAGTTTCCAAAATGGAATAAAGCAGGTGGAAAGGTACTGAATGGCCTGACACGTCGGCGTGAGGCGGAGCGCGCTCTGTTCCTATCGTGAGTATTAACCTGAAGTCTCTGATTATGCCAATTGTCATGCTATCGCTCGCTGCAACGGCATACATCTATCACGGCAAGTATAAGGATGAAGTTAAACGAGCAGAAACAGCAGAAAACAACCTGAAACAGGCAAACCAGACTATCACTGATATGCAGATCAGGCAGCGTGATGTGGCTGCGCTGGATGCCAAATACACGAAGGAACTGGCAGATGCTAATGCGACTATTGAAAGTCTCCGTACTGATGTGTCTGCTGGGCGTAAGCGCCTGCAAGTCTCCGCCACCTGTTCAAAGTCAGCTTCCGGAACCAGCGGCATGGGCGATGGAGAAAGCCCAAGACTTACAACAGATGCTGAACTCAATTATTACCGTCTCAGAAGTGGAATCGACAAAATAACCGCACAGGTGAATTACCTGCAGGAATATATCAGGACACAATGCCTGAAGTGATTCGTCACCCACTAAGAAGAACAGCCTGACTTCGGTTGGGCTTTTTTGAGTCTGAGCGCCATGCCCGGCGCGAATAAACCACAGAGTCTTACAGAAATGAGCTTCGGAGAATCACCGTTATAAGCGGCGGCTTCTCTGTGGGCGGTGTTTCTGGGCAACGAGGCTCATTTTTATAAGGTAAACGCAATGAACAGTCTGATCGCAGTAGAAGCAGAAGTGTCCATGAGTAGCCTGGACTTCCTGAACAACATCATCAACCCGTCTCGAATTGAGGCAGGGGAAAAGCCCGTTCGTCCATCCGATTTTCACGCCCGGGTAAATGATGAGATTGATGAAGAATTAAACTACGAAAATTTCGTAGTTGGCAGGACAGGTCATAAATCGCATTACACCATGCTTAACATGGAGCAGATGACGCTTGTCGGCATGAGAGAGTCAAAAGCAGTTAGGCGCTCCGTGCTGGCAAAGCTAAAAGTGATGCACGGACCACAAATACCCCAAAGTCTGCCTGAAGCATTGCGACTCGCTGCTGACCTTGCTGAACAAAAGGCGGTGCTGGAGAACAAGCTTGCTATTGCAGCGCCTAAAGCTGAGTTTGTCGACCATTACGTAGAGGCATCAGGTCTTATCGGATTCCGAGAGGCTGCAAAGCTTCTTAAGGTGAAAGAAAGTGACTTCCACCTGTTCCTTCTCGACCACGGTATCATGTATCGTCTTGCAGGAAAGATGACGCCATACGCACAGCATCTCGATGCAGGTAGATTCACCGTGAAAACTGGCGAGGCCGGAAATGGTCATGCATTCACTCAGGTGAAGTTCACGCCTAAAGGAATCCAGTGGACTGCCGGATTGCTTGCTAGCGAACGATATAAGGCAGCCTGATATCAGCCCGCGTCGTCCTGTCGCTGTCTCACCATCTTAACGAAGACCACGCCGCCTTAGCGGTATCCCTCCGTGCGAGTGGATGGTGTTAATCAATAACAGGGCATACCGCGATTTACCCGCTTAATCCATGAGGCGGGGTTTACGCACATGGCAGCTAATCTGCGCTGCGGTAGAAGAAGCAGCTATAACAGCAACTGGAGACTTGTATGAAGCCGATTATTCACAGGCATGATGGGCAATATGTCTGCTACCGTGACAAGGACAGGATTTACATAGACTTTGTATACGGTGTTGGGGCGACGCCAGTTGATGCTTATCGTGACTGGCTAATGAAGCTACCTGCATGACATTACAGAAGCTCCTTGCGAGGGGCTTCGATAATGACAACCAACACCGGAGCATCTCATGACCGATGAAGTAAAGCCGGTATATCGAATAGACGTTACAACCGTAAGCGGAGATTCGTTGGTGTCGCTCTTGAGGACGGCTCATGGGTATACCTCAAGCCAGAATCAGTATTGCTGATGAAATACACGCAGCAGGAAACAACAGAGTAAGGATAAAACGTGGCAGGTCTGACAATTAAGCAAGAGGCTTTCTGTCAGGCATACATCGAAACGGGTAATGCTTCAGAGGCTTATCGGACGGCGTATGCTGCTGACAAGATGAAGCCAGAGGCAATACACGTAAACGCAAGCAAGCTGCTTGATAACGCTAAGGTAGCACTAAGGGTGAAAGAACTTCAGGGAGAAATTAAGCAACGCCATAACGTCACGGTCGACTCCCTACTTGCCGAACTTGAAGAAGCAAGGCAAAAAGCTCTTAGCGCCGAAACTCCACAATCATCAGCTGCTGTGGCTGCGACCATGGGTAAGGCAAAGCTTACAGGACTGGATAAGCAAGTTGTCGAGCTAACAGGTCAGGGTGGCGGTCCTGTTCGCGTTGTAACAATGTCGCCTGACGATATAAAGCGGGTGATCGAGAATGACGACTGCTGATGACATCGTAAGAGCAAGGATGTGTGAGGCAGACGGCCTTTACTTTGCGAGATACTTCTTCAAGCAACGTACCGGCGGAAAGATGATAGTCGCGCCTCACCACAAGGTGATTCAGCAAACACTTGATCGCGTCATAGATGGTGAGATTAGCCGACTCATTATCAACGTTCCGCCTGGCTACACGAAGACGGAACTGGCGACTATCAATATGATGGGGCGAGGGCTTGCACTCAATAACCGCGCTCGCTTCATGCACCTGTCCTACTCCCACAACCTTGCGCTTCTTAACTCCTCCACAGCTCGCGGCATGATTAAGTCGCAGGCGTATCAGTCAATGTGGCCTATGGCGCTGCGTGATGATGCAGACAGCAAGGCCATGTGGTGGACTGAGCACGGCGGTGGAGTTTACGCGTCGTCAGCAGCAGGACAGGTTACCGGCTTTCGAGCCGGACATATGGAACCAGGATGGCAAGGCGCGCTGATTATCGATGACCCAGTTAAACCTGATGATGCTTATTCGGAAGTGGTTCGTGACGGAGTTAACAACCGCTTTAACGAGACAATCAAATCGCGACTGGCGATAGAAACAACGCCGATGATTGTCATCATGCAACGGATCCACTACCACGACCTGAGCGGCTATCTGCTGCGTGGTGGTAGCGGTGAAATGTGGCATCACCTCAACCTTCCGGTGATTATCGACAACAGCCTGAGCTATTCCGAGCTATACCCAGATAATACTCACGCCATACCGATTGACCATCGACTGCCTGATGGCTGGCTGTGGCCTTTCAAACACAACGAATCACATCGCACAGCTTTGTTCTCTCACAGGCGCACAGCAGAAGCTCAGTACATGCAGAACCCTCGTAGGTTTAACGCTGAGGGTGCTTTGTGGACAGAGGACATGATTACAGCAGCTCGCTCGCTGCGAGTCACAGAGGAGCTTTCACGCACTGTAATCGCCATTGACCCGCAGGCAACGAATAGCGATGAAAGCGATGAGACGGGAATTGTGGCTGCGAGCGCATATGGCACAGGTGAGCGCATGCAGTATTCCGCGGACGGTGACTATAGCGGCAAATATTCCCCTAACGGCTGGGCAACCAAAGCAATGGATGCCTATAAGCAGCATGATGCCGACGCTATCGTGATTGAAACGAACCAGGGAGGCGATATGGCAGAGGACACGTTACGCAATGCCGGGTTCAAGGACCGCGTCATTCGCGTTCATGCCAGCAAAGGTAAGTTTGCCCGCGCTGAACCTATTTCTGCTTTATATGCACAGGGAAGGGTGGCGCATCAGGGCAATCTCTACAAGCTCGAGAATCAGCAAATGGAATATGTGCCTACCACAGCCAAAAAATCCCCTGACCGACTTGATGCTCTTGTATGGGCGATGACTGAGTTAAGCGGACAATCTTCAGGCGCTATCTTCTTCACATAAGGAGCACACTCAGTGAGTGATAAATCAGAACTCGACATCCTCGCTGGGCTAATCGTCAACAGCCTTAACGAGGTTGGGCGAGCCAGGCAGTTATACACTGCCGGAATGAATAAATCTGGCAACACTAAGCACCATCATATGTGGTGTGAGTTTGGGTATCCTGAGCATCTTACATTTGATCATTACTACAACATGTATGAACGTAATGGCGCTGCTTTCGGCGCTGTTCACAGGCTTCTTGATACATGCTGGATAGATAATCCCGTCATCATTGATGGCGAGAAAGCTGACAAAGCCAAGAAAACCACTAAGTGGGAAAAGGCTGTCACAAAGTTCATGAAGAAGAAATGGGCGCACATAAGGGACGCCGACCGCCGCAATATGGTCGGTCATTATTCTGCGCTCATCATGCAATTCAGAGATAACCGAGAATGGAGTGAGCCAGTTGACAGGGTGCTTGTAAAGCGTCTTGGTGAAAAAGGATTGGTCAAGCTCATTCCTGCATGGGAAGCTCAAATTAAGCCCGGTGAATTGGTGCAGGACCAGCGTTCCGACAGATATGGACAGCCTGAGTATTACTGGTTCAATGAGCAACCCGTTGGTGATGTTACGTCCAGCACCATGGGGCCCAGGCGGCAGGTCAAGATACATCCTGAAAGGGTAATCATTTTCTGTGAAGGCTCAGAAGATGAATCCACGATGTCTGGAATCCCTTTGCTAAGAGCAGGGTACAACGACCTTCAGGATATGGCTAAGGCATCTGGTGGTTCTGCAGAGGGCTTTTATAAGAATGCTGCACGGCAACTCGGCATCAACATGTCTAAAGACACTGACATGCAAACCATCATTGCTGAGGCTAAGAAGAAGGGATACACAGGCCTTGCAGAAGCTATGAACGCAGCCATCGACAAGCTGAACCGAAGCATTGACTCGGCGCTTGTCACGCAAGATGGCGACGTTAAGGTGCTATCCGTTGCTGCTGCAGACCCTAAGCCAACATGGGACGTTTCAGCCAACCAATTCTCATCATCCGTTCAGATTCCATTCACAATGCTGTTTGGGCAGCAGACGGGCCGTCTTGCATCTGATGAAGATAAAACAGACATGGCAAAGAGAGGGAACGGGCGGCGTAATGGCTTCCTATCTGACCGCATTGAAATCTTCATCGAAACGATGTGGGAATATGGCGTTATTGATCAGCCAAAAACAGGTGAAGTCACTATTGAGTGGTCGGATTTGCTGGCTCCTAGCCAGAAAGAGAAGATTGCTAACGCTAAAGAACTTGCGACCGTCGCAGAGTCTTCACAGAAGGCGTTCGGTACATCTGCAATCGAACCTAACGAGATACGTGAAGCTGCAGGTCTTGAGCCTCTTCCGGATGTTGAGAACGAACGCGCAAGACCAACACAGACAGAGGCAGGAGACCCGCTAAATGGCGACACAACAAGCGAAGATGCCTCTGCTACCACGCAACCAGAAAGATCCGACTCAGAGCAGCAAAGCCGTCAACAGGATGCAGCGTGATATCGAGGAACGGTACTACGGCATCAAGAAGGATTTAGCTGATTACATCGTGCCGTATCTTACAGGTCTGGAATCACAGACAAATGCCCAGCGTGGCGCGTTGGTCTGCAATAATGTTGAGTCTGAGCCGTCGCTCTATTGGGTAACGGTCAATGCCTACTCATATGACCTCGACGCTACACAACTGGCTAACCTGTTTACACGAATACAGCAGATACTTGATGACTGGTTCCTGGAAGGTGGCCAGACTCAAATCTGGTCCGGTGATTACGTGGCTCAGGAGTATCAGCGAGGCACACAGTACGCCTTCACCAACCTGTCAGCTCAGAGCGATGTTTACGCGCAGCAGACAACGCTCTCACAGCTTCTTTTCAGTCAGCCATACCAGACTCGCATCGGCATCGCCTACGCGCAGACGTACAGCGACTGGAAGGGGCTATCTGATGCCGCAAGGTCTGACCTGGCTAATGTGATATCGGATGCAGTAGCGCGAGGAATAAACCCTCGTGAGACGGCGAAGATAATCAGTCAGCGTCTGGATGTCTCAATGAGTCGTGCCAGGAACATGGCGCAGACTGAGCAGGTTGGTGCGTATCGTAAGGCGCAGTGGGATGAAGACGAGGACGCAGAGAAACGCTTAGGCATTCAGTCGCGCTTACTCTGGCTATCAGCTCTGAAACCCACGACGAGATCATGGCATGCTTCACGGCACGGCAAGGTGTACACCCGGGAAGATGTCAAAGCGTTCTACTCTGACAACGGTAATCGTTATAACTGCTATTGCTCGCAACAATCTGTTCTGGTCGATGAATCAGGTAAGCCTCGCAATCCGAAACTGGTTGAAAAGATGGCTAAGCAGCGAGAGCAGTGGCAACAAACGGAAACAGCACAGGTCGCTTAGGCGGCCTTTTTTATTGCCTCAAATCTGACATAGAGGACGAAGCATGACGCGCAAAAGCGTAAACGTGCTGACCGTCATCAACTCCGCATCAAACATCTACCGCGAAACAATCAACGGACGCGAGCACATCGTCATTAAAGACGTCGTGCCGATTGTTGACGACGTCGTTATGAATGGCGGGTTGTATCCGGCAGCAGAAATAAACCAAAGCTACGCAAGCATGGAGCGAAAGCTCATGCCGCTGAGCCACCCGAAAGTGGATGGTCAGTACATCAGCGCCAATGACCCTGAGGCGGTTCATAACTTCCACGTAGGCGTGTACGCGCAGAACGTTCGCAAGGTTAACGGCCGCGTAACTCTCGATATGCATGTCGATGTTCGATATGCGGAAGCGACAGAGGGAGGCAAGCGTCTCGTTAATCGCCTGGAAGATATGGAGAAGGGCGAAAACACCGACCCGATCCACATCAGTACAGGGCTGTTGCTGAACAAGCAAATGAAGTCGGGAGAGTCGAAAGGGAAGAAGTACTCCTGGGTGGCTAGCAACATGAACTTCGACCACATCGCCATCCTGCTTGATGATCCTGGAGCAGCGACACCAGATGACGGGGTTGGCATCTTCGTAAACGCTGATGGCTCGAAGATGGAAATCGAGCAGGTAAACCTCTCAGAGGCTTTCAACTGCACACGGGCGAACTGGTGGGAAAAGACCAAGTTCTTTTTTGCCAACGCCTCCCGCTACTCCTTCGATGAAATCTGCGCAGCCATTCGAAACCGAATGAGTGAAGGCAAGACCGAAGATTACTACTTCTGGCCTGACGCTGTGTGGCCTGACCGATTCGTCTACGAAGAAGACGGTAAATACCTGCAACAGAAGTACCTCATCGATGATGACGGCAAGGCTGTCTTTGTCGGCGAGCCCGTAGAAGTCGTGCGCAAACCCACTGAGTACGAAGAAGTCCAAACCAATAAGGAACAATCACCAATGAAAGACATGATTATCAACGCGCTCAAGGCCGCTGGTAAGCCGACTGACGGCCTGACCGATGAGGCGCTGTTAGCCGCGTACAACGAAATGCAGAAAAGCGAGAAGCCAGGCAAGAAGGACGAAGAAGAAATCGACCCGGACACCGGCAAGCCGAAGAAGAAAGAAACCGCGGCAAATTCAGACGAACTGAAAGCGATGATTTCTGCGGCTGTCAATGAAGCTGTAGCCCCTCTGAAAGAAAAGTTACAGGCGAACCATGACAACGAGCGCAAAGAGATGCGCGAAGCGGTGAAGGCTAAATTCGGCCTCTCTGACACCGCAGTAAACGCAATGGCAGATGAGCCGCTGAAAGAGATGTTCTCTCAATGCCAGACCACTCTCGGCCTGAATAGCCGATTCCAGAACAACACCAACGAATCCATTTCAAACATGCCGGAGTAAGCAAAGATGGCTAAAGACGGAAAGCACGTAATTCACGCTGGCGGCGTGTTCCCTAACCCAACCCTTAACCGCGAAGGTCGCGCTACTGCTGTTAAGCCTGGCACTCTCGGCTTCTTCGATGCAGGCGTGTTCAAGGTATCCGTGGATGGTACAGAAACGGCGATTATCTATGCCGCAGACTTCGATTATCTGCGTTGCAAGACAGTAGATGACACCTATGCAGTAGATGACCTTCTGGTAGGAATCCACCCGCTGCCTGGCATGTTCCTCAACGTTCGTGCAGCAGCAGGCACCTACAAGAAAGGCGATGCACTCTCTATCGCCAACGGTCAGGTGAAGAAGTTGGCTACTGGTGAATCAGATCGCTGCTATTGCGACGAAGAACGACCAGTTACCGCCGTGGCAGGCGACCTCATTCGCGTAGTGATTAAATAAGGAGTAGTTGAATGTTTGTATATTCAAAATCGCTGGGCGAAAAGACCGGCAATCTGGCCGTAAACCAGTATCAGTTTGAGATGCTGAGTCAGGAGCGTAACGCCGCACTGAACCATCAGGGCGTAAACGTCATGCAGGAAATTGCAGATCGCCTGAACGCAGTAAACAAATTGAACGGCATTAACGCAGTGCGCTCACCCGCTGACCTGTATAAGGCGTTTGACCAGACCGTAACACGTCAGTTTGAACCAACCACTGAGTTCACTCTGTTTAACGACCTGATGCCTCTGTCTCGCTCTGTGCGCATCAACCAGACCGTGTATGAGTATGCGAAGTCTGGCGGTCGCATGTGGGCGCACACCTCTATGTCCGGTCAGATTGGTGCGGCTCTGGATGCGGTTCAGTACCAGTATGACGGTACCATGGTTCCGGTGCATGACACCGGCTTCAAGTTCCACTGGCGCGACCCTCGCCTGAACAACCCTGATGCTTTCGATATCATTGCTGATGCTCAGTTCGAGTCCACCAATGAAGTGCGCCGCCAGTATGTTGACTACGCATACAACGGCTACCGTGACGCAGAAGGCAACTACGTCACCTTCGATGGAAAGACATGGAAAGGCCTGAAGAACGACGAGCGTGTGCAGATGGTTGATCTCGGCGCATCTGGACTGAACATCGACTTTACCAGCGCGAGCGCAACATCAGAGCAAATCCGTAACGCTGCTATCAAGCTGCGCGATACGCTTAAAATCACCAACAACCAGTATGCTGACCAGACCTGGTATGTTTCCTCTGAAATCATGTCTAACCTGGAGCGCTACTACAGCGACAACTACCAGTCAGGCACTATTTTGCAGGAACTGCTGAAGCTGTCCGGCATCTCCGCAATTAAGGAAGATGCTCAGCTGACCGGCAACCAGATCCTGATTGTGCCGCTGACTGCTGGCGTGATTGCACCAATCGTTGGTCAGGCGTTCGGTACTGTTGCTGACCCACGCCCTTTCTATAACAGCGACTACATCTGGCGTACCTGGGGTGCGGCTGGCCTGATGGTTAAGACCGACATCAACAACAAGAAGTCTGTCATCTACGCATCAAGCTAAGGGGTATCTATGGCGCTGGTAAAAGTTATCGCAGATAACCTGCTGTCCGGTGCCAGCCTCACGAAACTGAAGCCAGGCGATAAAGTCGAGGTTTCTGATTCTGTGGCTGAGCGCTGGATTAAAGCAGGACTGGCAGAGTCAGCAGGCAAGCAGGAGTTTGAGGTTGCAAGTCCATCCGCTGAAGGCGAGTCACGTCGCGGACGCAAAACCAAGGAAGCATAATCATGGTTAACCCAATCACAGCAGATGACGTTAAGGCCTTCCTCGCTGAGTTGGGCTATTCCATACCTGATGCGCTTCTTACTCCGATTCTGTGTCGCGTTAATTCCATCATCGAGTGCATGGACGGGGCCGATTATGACGACTGCACACAGCAGCTAATCCTGCTCTATGCTGCCGCGCTAATGTCGGCCTCGTCCGGGGCGAGGAGAATCAAGTCTCAGAGCGCACCAAACGGAGCGTCACGGACTTTTGATTACGGTGATGATGCTATCGCATGGCTGCGCAACTCCCTTGCTGCACTCGATGTCAACGGCTGTACGGATGACTTGCCGATCAGCGCCGGTAACTCTGTCGGTTTCTTTGATGTCGTTGGAGGGTGCTACTGATGGGAAAGCCTGAACCGCTATCTCGTGTATGGGTCACGACCGACACAGGGCGTGTCACCACAGCATACGTAACCGAATCAGGAGAGTGGCATCTCTTATGCCCGAAAGCTAGGAAAGCAGGTGAAACGGTAGTGAGGTGGAGCCATGAGCGCAACAAGTGAATGGGTATACACCAATGTCGCCACTGTGTGGCCTGTTGGGGCTTTTGATGACTGGACGGGAAAGCAGACCTACGGAGCCCCTTACCTCATCGCCTGCACATGGGAAGCCAATAAAGAGATAGCCATCGACGACACCGGAAAGGAGTTCACAACCAACCTGATTTTCTTCACGGAGTCGAAATATCAGGGCGCTTTTGTCCGGCAGCCGGCGCGAGATGACTACATCCAGAAAGGCGACTCTTCCGCACAGACCGACCCAGTTACCGCAGGTGCTGACAAGGTGAAGGCGGTGAAAGAATGGGATATGTCGTTCTTCGCTGAAGACCCCGACTATAAGGTCATGACGTGAGGTTGATATGCCAGTTAAAGGAATTAAACAGGTACAACAGAGAGTGACAAAGCTGCTTTCCGAGGTGTCTGGACCTATCACCGAAAAAACGATGGTGGAAGTGCTTATCGCTGGTCAGTCGAATGCCGCCAACATCACACCAAGAAACTCTTCGACACTCATTAACAGCCAGTATCGGAAAATAACCCCTGTCACAGATGGGCTTATAGGGCGTGTTGGTTATGCTGCCAATTACGCGCAATACGTCAATGACGCAAAAGGAACACTTAAAGGTAAGCCCCGCCCAAAAGGGAAGGGAGTTTATTGGGGCCCAAATGGGGAGCCTGATTTCCTCAGGAAGGGATTTGAGCGAGATGGCATAGACGAGATTCGGGAAGTGATTAAACGAGGCTATAAACTATGACCCGAACCGAAGTTTACGAAGCGCTCAGGGCATGGTTGCAGGCAAAGGGATTCGACACTGGCTATCGCGTCCAGAAGCGTTTCTGGAATGAGCAGGCAGCACAGCAGGCAGATCGCTATCTCATCATTCAACAGAACGGAGGAGGCGGGACGGAAGAGGCGCTAACCCGCGACTACTTCAGGTTCATCCTGCTATCTGCACAGAATGATGCTTCACCTGACGATGTAGAATCGCGCGCAGATGCCATCAGACAGGCAATGATTGACGATTACAAAACAGAATGCCTTATATCGATGCAACCCCTGGGTGGCATCACAGCAATCCTCACCGAAGAAGGGCGCTACCTCTTCGATATCAATTTTCAGACCATAATCTCTCGTTAACGGAGTAAAGCACTATGGCAGGATGTGAATCAGGTGCATTCACAGGCCGTGATGTCGTCGTTTATTACGCGATTTCATGCCCGGAAGCACAACCAACAGCAAGCGAATATAAACGCCTTGGAATGATGCGCGGCAAGACCACATCGGTAGAGTGGGACACTGCTGACGCCACTGGCGACATGAGCACGGCATTCACCAAAGAAAATCTGACGACATACAAAGACGTGTCATTCTCCGGTGATGGCGTAACACGAAAAGAAGATGCTTATGCGCAAAACGCACTTAAGCGTCATGTTTATAATCCATCAGTAGATACGAGCAGCCAGCCTTTCGTCTGGTTTAAAATTGTGTCACCAAACGACATTACAGAGGGTCCATTCCTCGTAACGTCATGGGAAGACGAGGCTCCACACGACGATGTTGCTACGTGGTCTCTTGAGGCATCCAGTGCTGGCCTGGTAGACGTGCGCGACGTTCCGGACGAGGTTATCATTGATACCCAGCCAGTCGGTCAGACGCTGACTGCAGGGCAGACTCTGGTTCTTTCTGTGGTAGCTCATGCAACTGATGCATCCACGCTGACTTATCAGTGGAAGAAGGGCGGCACAAACGTCACTGGCGCGACATCGGCAACGTACACCAAAACCGGCACGACCTCCGCTGACGCGGGCGACTATACCGTGGTAGTGACATCAACTACAGCAGGTAGCGCTACGTCAAGCGTGGCTACCGTGACCGTGGCATAAACAAAGGGGCGCAAGCCCCTCACACTACAGGGATGATATGGCAGCGATAACAGACATTGGGCAGGCAGAGATAAAACTTGTCGGCCACACCTTTTTCCTGAACCCCTCATTCCTTGCCATGACCCGCATCGGAACACCAGAAGAAATTGTCACTGCGATGGTTCACGTTCACGGTGGACATTACCCGCAGCACGAGATACGCAACCAGCTGCTACTCAGGGATACGAGGGCGATCTGCTTTGCACGCATGGTCAAGGCCGCTGCTTTGATAGTTCAGTCGTGTTGCGAAGAAGATATCTCTCATCTTGTCGGTGGCTATGCGTATACGCCACGCGGCAAACTAGTTATGAAGAAAGGTTTCATGCCGCTTGAGGATGTTCTCACACTGGCTCGTCATCTAATTAAGCATGGCGTGATGGGCGATCAGGATAACGAGGACGTTGCGAAAGACGGGGAATATACAAACCGCTTTGATGCCCGGTCATTCGTTTATCTCGCTGTTGCTCACCTGGGGATGAGTGAAGCTGAAGCATGGAACATGACAATGACCTCCTTCAGGGCTGCGATGGAAGCAAAATATCCCAAACCTGAGAAAGCCAAAATCCCATCCAAGAAGAAATACGATGAAGCGATGGATTGGGCTGAGCGCATGATGCAGCGCGACAACAACAGGAAACACTAAGCCCCTCGGGGCTTTTTTTATGCCCGGAGAAAACATGGCTGAGAACGTAGGAACAATTGAGTACACAGTCAAAGCAGATACGGCGCAACTACTGACTGGCGGACAGGAAGTAACGAAAGTTACCGGGCAGATGGAAAAGGCGTTTGATAACGTCGATAAATCAGCTCAGTCAATGAACACATCACTGACAAAGACCGCGCAGGCTGTAAATAAGGCTACCACAAGTGCTGGAAGTGGCAGAGCAGCAATGCAGCAGTTCGGTTATCAGATTCAGGACTTGATTGTTCAGTTGCAGAGCGGAACCAGTTTCTTCGTAGCCTTTGGTCAGCAGGGATCGCAATTGGCTGGCGCATTAGGCCCAGGCGGAGCTGTATTCGGAGCAATCATCGCACTTAGCTCGGTTGTCGGCGGCGTTCTGGTAGCATCGCTGGGAAGCGGCAAAGACGCAATGGAATCTCTTGCTGATGCTGCAGAGGCGATGGATAAAGTGATCAGCCTTTCCCAAAACGGTGTCGCAGCTCTATCTGATAAGTTCGCTAACCTTGCAAGGACTAACGCGGAAGCGGCAACGATTCTCAGAAATCAGGCACTCATTGAATACAACCAGGCTATCGCTCAGATACCAAAAGCGATTGATGATGCTTCAACTTCTATCCTGTCATTCTCTGACAAGGCAATATCGGCGTTTACTGGTGGCTATGCTTCGATTGATGGATTTAACGATCGCCTTAAAGCGCTCAACATCACCACTGACGATTACACACAGGCAACAAAGCAAGCATTTGGTGCTGGTCAGGCATTTCAGGCTACCGCGTTAAGTATCGGAAACACCGTTGGCGCACTGGCGAGTAAATTCGGCATTACAGAGCAACAGGCTTATGCACTCGCAAAGCAGCTTTCAGATATAGCCGAGAACCCTACGCCTGAGGCGCTGCAAAGGTTGACGCTAGAACTGCAGGGAACGACAAGCTCTACAGAGTCAGGCGCGAAAGCTCTTGCTGAGTTCACGAATAAGCTCACCGGAGTTGTTACTACTGCAGCAGACGCCAAGACGAGAATTCTGGCTCTTAAAGGAGCAATGGACAACCTGACTGAAGGGCAAAAGAATCTCGTCAAACAATCAGAGCGCCAATTGCAGTTAGCTCAGGCCACGGCGAAAGAGCGTGCAAAATTGCAGGCTCAATATGCGGCAGAAGATGCTGGCCTTGGAAAAGACGACCCAGTAACGAAGCAACTGGAGGCCAATGCTCAGGCAGCTTATGACGCAGTAGAGGCGCAGAAAGCCAAAGAGAAAGCAGATCGAAAATCTCACTCTACCGGACAAAAACAGGCAAGCCAGCAGGACGCAATAAATCAGAAGCTTGAGCAGTTGCGCCAGAAGTCAGAACTGGCAGCCACATCTACGCAAGAGATGAGTCGAGAGCAGGCTATTCTCAATGCTCAGCAGTCGCTGGGCAAGAATGCTTCTGAGGAGCAAATCCGATTAGCAGGCGAGTACGCCGCTAAAACGTGGGACGCAACGAACGCTATTAAAGCGCGACAGCAGGCCGAGCAAGGGCAGAAATTCGCTAAACAGGAAATCGCTCAAACTCAGTCCACCGCTAATCCATTAACCGGAGAGGTTGAAAACCCCACAGCAGCAATCGACCTGCAGGAGCAACAAAAGCTCGCAACAGTAGCCAAGTATCAGGCTCTGGACGTGCAGAATACCCAGCTATACGAAGACGCCAAAACAGCTATTCAGGCAAGGGCATCAGCAGAGCGTGAAAAAATCCTCATGGATGAGTCCACGAGGCAGGCAATGCAGACAAGCCAGCTCATTGGGATAGCAGCATCAAGCTTTGACTCACTGGCTAGCGTTATCGCTGCGTCAGGGAATAAAACTAGCGCAGCATATAAAGCAATATTTGCTATCAGCAAGGGTTTTTCCATTGCTCAGGCGTCACTGAACATGATGACGGCAATTTCGAACGCTCTTGCGCTTCCATTCCCTGCAAACATCCCAGCCATGGCTTCAGCAGCAGCTGCAGGTGCTCAGATTGCATCAACCATTAGCGGAATTAGTTACAGTGGCGGTCGACGTTACGGTGGCACAACGTCATCAGGCAACATGTATCGGGTAAACGAATCCGGAGAGCCTGAGATGTTCCAGTCCAGCGGAGGCAAGCAGTACATGATGCCGACGACCAGCGGGAAGGTAATTCCGGCTAGCGATGTTGGGGGGGGTAGAGGAGGGGCAGTAATTCAGCAAGAGGTCCATTTTCACATTGAGACTACTGGTGGAATTGACGATGCCACTATGGCGAAGATGTCGCTGATGATGAAGCAGGTCAGCCTGAACACCATTCGTGACCAGCAACGCCCTAATGGGTTACTACGGAGGTAATCGTGCTAGAAACGTTCACATGGACGCCTCAGAAGGGCTACACGATAGAGCGAGAACCTAACGTTGCCGTAGTGAAGTTGGGCGACGGCTACGAGCAGCGCCAGACCAAGGGCATCAACCCGCTAATGGATAAATACTCGCTCACCTTTCGCGGCGTCAGCGGCTCTTGCCGTAGCAATCCAGCGAAGGATGCAGAGGCGTTCCTTAAAGCCAGAGGGGCGGTAGAGGCATTCTACTGGACGCCATCTGATACTGGGGTGCAAAAGTTGTTTGTTTGCCGATCCTGGAGTTTAACGAAGACCGGGCCGCTATACGAACTAACGGCCACTTTTGAGCAAGTGCCGAGATAGGCCAAACCAGTGTGATTTTTTTATGGGAGTTTGCCGTGCGCGACATACCAGCCAGTATGATTATTGATAGCGTCGATGCCGGAGTCGGCGCTTTCATTGACCTTTTCGAAGCAGACCTCCAGCCATATGGCGGGGACTTGATCCGCTTCCATTCCGGAACCAATGGCTATTACGGAAATGTGATCTGGAAGGGAAACCAGTATCAGGCTTACCCTATTGCAGTTGAAGGTTTCGAGTCAAAGAATGAAGGGACCTATGCCAGGCCAACAATGGTTGTGGCGAACGTGACTGGCCTGATAACCGGCATCAACCACGACTTCGACGACATGCTCGGTGTGGTCATTACTCGTCGGCAGGTTCCTGTGAAATATCTGGATGCGGTGAACTTCCCAAACGGCAACCCTGATGCTGACCCGACTCAGGAAGCGGTATCCCGCTACGTCGTGGAAGAGATGACCGAAGAAACGTTAGAGCAGGTCACTTATACGCTGGCTACGCCGATTGATTGCGATAACGCCATCATTCCGGCGCGAACAATCCTTGCCGACGTATGCCAGTGGCAATACCGCGGTCTCGGATGCGGCTATGACGGGCCGCCTGTTGCAGATGAACGCGACAACCCAACCACCGACCCGGCAATGGACAAATGCTCTCACCGGCGTAACGGTTGCCGGTTCCGCTATCCCCACCCTGAACCAATGCCTATAAGCAGTTTCCCCGGCTCTCAAAAGGTCTCCTGATGCAGGAATTACTCGATTATGCGGCATCGTCGCAGGATGAAGTGTGTGCGCTGATCCTGAATGACGAGCAAGTGTTTCGCTGTCGGAATGTGCATCCGGAGCCCTGGCATCACTTCCGCATAAGTGACGATGATTGGCTTGCAGCGGAGGAAGAAGGGGAAATTACAGCGGTCTTCCATTCGCACCCGCAAAGCCAGCCAGCGCTTTCTGGTGCCGATCGGCAGATGCAGCTGATGACGGGGCTGCCATGGTGGCTCGCATCTGGCGGGCAACTGAGGAAATTCAGGCCTGTTCCGCATCTGCTGGGGCGCAAGTTCGAGCATGGCATTATGGACTGTTACACGCTTTTCCGGGACGCATACCACCTTTGCGGCATCGATCTGCCGGATTTCGGGAGGACTAATGGATGGTGGTTGCGGGGAGAAAATCTCTATCTGACTAACATGCCGGCCAATGGTTTCTATCAGGTGTCGATGCAGGATGCACAACCCGGTGACGTCATCATCAGGCAGCCATTCCCCGGTGCCGACCCATGCCACTCAATGATTCTACTACATGAGAACCTGGTGCTTCACCATGACCATGTCGGACACCTCAGCAGACGAGAACAAATGCGCCCGGCATACATCAAGCAGACGCATTCAATCTGGAGACACCAACAGTGCTCATCTTTAAATTTGCAGGCAATTTACGCCGATTTTACCGCCAGATATCCCTGAATGTTGATACTCCAGCGCAGGGATTACGCCTCCTGTTGGCGCAGGATTTCGAATTCAAAAAAGCCTTTCTCAATACAAAGCTGCGGGTGCGGGTGGCGGGCGAGGATGTTGAGGAATCTGCGATGCAATGGCATCTGGACCGCCAACTTAAAGACGGTTCAGTGGTCCTGTTCGTGCCGGTAGTGGAGGGGGCGATCACTGCCGCTGCGGCCGCATGGATTGCGGTGGCTGTCAGCGTGGCTTCGGTAGCTTACTCGGTCTACATGTCACGCAACATGAAGACCAAAACATCAGCAGAAGCAGCAGAAACGAACACGCTAACGAATAACTCATTCACCAGTGCTGAGAACCGGGTGGGCCAGGGCCGTCCGGTGCCGCTCCTTATGGGAGAAATGGAAGTCGGTTCGAACGTTATCTCTCTCGGTATCGACACAAGCAACAACCAGGATTGGACGGAATCTATTAGCTAAGGTGGCATTATGTCTTCAGGCGGCGGTAAAGCATCAACCCCTAAACTCCTAGACGATAACCTCAAATCAAAGCAATTTTATCGGGTGCTCGACCTCATCAGCGAAGGGCCTATCTACGGGCCAGTAGACCAGGAACACCTCTCATCTTTCAAGCTCAATAAGACGCCTGTGACTGACGCGACAGGCAATGTCAGCGTAAATGGTGTCAGTGTCGCATGGCGTCCAGGCTCTGAAACGCAATCTCCCATTAATGGCTTCTCTGCTATTGAAGCGACCACCATCGTAAACACCGAAGTAACCTATGATACTCCGCTGGTTCGCACCATAACCGATCAGGATGTTACCCGTGTGCGGTTCAACGTTGGTGTGACCGGGTTGATTGAGCAGGACACAAAAGGCAATCAGAAAAACACGTCCGTTACTCTTGTTTTAGAAAGCAGAACTGGTGCTTCAGGCTGGGTTATTGAAAAGACCGTGACCATCACCGGGAAGATATCAGGCGAATATCTTGAAGCCCATCTGATTGATGCTCCTAGTATCAAGCCGTTTGATATTCGAGTGCGCCGCATTACACCGGATAGCAGCAGCGATTTGCTGTCCAACGGCACTATCTGGAATAGCTACAGTGAAATCACTGACGACAACCTTAGCTATCCATTTTCAGCCATCGCTGGAGCAGTAATCGATCGCGACCAGTACACTGATACTCCAAGCCGCACTTACCATCTGCGCGGGCTGATTGTGTCCGTACCAGACAATTACGACCCGATAGCCCGCACTTACTCCGGGCTGTGGACAGGTGGATTCAAGCAGGCATGGACTAATAACCCGGCATGGTTGTTTAGAGAACTGGCAAAGAATTCCCGCTTCGGGCTGGCTAAACGCGCCGGCTACATCGATGTTGATGACGGTGCGCTGTATGTACTGTCTCAGTATTGCGATCAGCTTGTTGATGATGGGTACGGCGGAAAAGAGCCCCGCATGACGCTTAACGCCTACATCACAGAGCAGACCAGTGCGCGTGACATTCTGGATAAGATCGCCGGTATGTTTCGTGGCATCGCCCTTTGGGATGGCATGCGCCTCACCGTCATGCTTGATGCTCCTCAGGACCCCATTGCCAGCATCACAAACGCTAATGTGGTTGATGGTGAATTTAAACGCAGCTCTGTGAAGCGCTCAGAGAAATACAATGCGGTGGTGGTATCATGGACAGACCCGGATAACGGCTGGGAGCAGGTCAAAGAGTATGTGTCCGATGATGACATGATTGCGCGTGGGAATTACAACGAGACCACTCTTGAGGCTTTCGGGTGTACCTCGCGCGGTCAGGCATGGCGCGCAGGGAAATGGCTCCTTGAAACAGCAAAGCGTGAGAGCAGTCGATTAATGTTCCAGATGGCTCGTGATGCCATTCATTTCACGCCAGGTGACATAGTTGAAATCATGGACAACAACTATGCCGGCGCGCGCCTCGGCGGCAGAATCATGTCGCATTCAGGCAATAAAATTACCGTTGATACTGTCGAATCCTCGCTTATAGCTGGCGGCGATACCATGTCTATCATGGGGAGCAGCGGTAAGTTCGTGAAGTACGTCATTGAAGACGTTGCTAACAACGTGGTAACCCTGAAGACGACTCCATCATGGGTGCGGGATGGAACAGTGTTTGCTATCTCTACCAGTGAGGTATCAACCCGGTTATTCCGCATCCTCAGCATCGCGGAGACGGAAAACAATTCCGTATACAGTATTACGGCGTCACAGCACGATCCGAACAAACAGGCCATCGTGGACGAAGGCGCAGTGTTTGAAATTCCTAACGACACGCTTAATGGCTACCGCGTTCCGAACGTTGAAAACCTGCGGATTATCAACACTAATTCTGAAACGGTACAGGTCACAGCAACCTGGGAAACCGCCACGACGACCAAAAAGCTGGTTTTCGAATTGTATGTCTATACGGCTGATGGGAAAGTGGTTGCTCAGTACGAAACAGACCAGTTCCGCTATGAGTTCTATGGATTGAGTGCTGGCAGTTATACCATGGGAGTTCGCGGCCGAAATGAAAACGGGATGAAAGGTGCAGAGACTCAGATAAGCATGGTTATAGGTGCTCCGCCGGCGCCTTCAAACGTTATCTGGACGCCGGGACTGTTCTCTGCAGACCTCGTTCCGGTCATGCGTATCACCGCCACCACCGATACTTCTTATGAATTCTGGTACTCAGGGCAAAACAGGATTACCAATCCGGCTAATATCGAAGACCAGGCGCAGTTCTTGGGCCGTTCTAACCAATGGACCCTCCACGGGCTGCAGGCTGACAAGACCTATTACGTCTATGTCAGAACACGGAATGCCTTTGGGGTATCTTCATTTGTGGAAGCATCGGGTCAGGCATCATCAGATATCCCCGGGATGATAGAACTGATTGATGAGCAAATCCGTGAATCAGAAGCGTTCAAAAATGTTTCTGAAGGCGTGGACACCAACCTCGAAGCAGCCATGCAGAATGCCCTGGCAGATCACGGAACGGTTGAACACCAGTATCAGCAGTACGGGGAGGTGCGCGCTGATATCCTGGTTGTTAAAACAACGGTCGCAGAAGTGGATAAAGGCCTTGCAGACCTGTCCACCTACGTGCAGGCGTCCATCGGTGATGTTAATAACGACCTGAACTCTCTGACCTCTGCTGTTAATCAAAAAATGACGGCTGAAGTAAACAGTGACGGAACGGCGAAAGCCTCTTACACCCTGAACATGGGGATTATCCGTAATGGCGTGAAGTACAACACCGGTTTCGGAATGTCTATCGAGCCATCTGGCGGCTCGTACAAGTCTACAGTTGTATTTGCTGCTGATCAGTTCGGTATCTACTCGGGGAGTGATCCTGGGAATTATCAGGCGGCTTTCTTCGTCTATAACGGACAAGTATTTATCAGATCTGCTTTCATTCAGGACGGGAGTGTTGATAACGCTAAAATCGGCAACTTCATCCAGTCCAACGATTATGTTGCAGGCTCACAGGGATGGAGGTGGGATAAAAATGGCACTATGCAAAACTATGGAAGTGATGGAACAGGAGCCATGAAGCAAACAAATATTACTCAAAGTATCAGGGATGCGAATGGTGTCCTCCGAGTCCAAATTGGAAAGCTAACAGGAGTATTCTGATGTCATGGGGCATTCAGACATGGGATGCCAATGGCAACCCGAACAATTACGGTATTAAGCCAGTTTCCGTGGTCGGCCGTATTCCGCTGGCAGCTGGTCAGAACTCTGGTTCCTGGAGCTTCACCGTTCCATCAGGTTTTAAAGTTGGTTATGTTGTATCTCTTGATGAAGGAGGTAACAGCGTAGGGCGGAGAATTGTTGCATCAGGTAACTCAATAACTGTGACGGCCGCATCTGATACTGGACTAGGGAATTATCCGGCCTCGAAATGTGAGCTGATCGTTTTTATGGAGAAGGCATAGTGTCTGACTTTGGCGCAATGATTTTAATGGATAATGGGAATCCCTTCGTCACGCCGCAATCAACGCCTTTCTGCCTTTACGGGAAATACTCATTTAATTCCTCAGCTAATGGCAGTTCCCAGCAGGTGGCGCAATATCTTTCGGTGCCTGCCGATTATCCGGTAATGGTCTTCATAAAAACGACTGATACTGCGCAACCGACTCCAGTCATGTCATATCGCGTAGGAGGAAATGTCTATGTTAGTGGCGTTAATCCCTATAACCAGAGCTTTACGCTGACAGCATATGTATTTGCAATTTTTCCACAAACACTTCCTGCATGGGGATTTGCTATCTGGGATGCCTCCGGGAAGCTTGTACTGACGAACGAATCAAGGGTCCTTTCTGATCTGCAAACTGTGGGAACACCGGGTGCAAGCGGTGGTATTAACATCGACCAGACACTGTCCGGGTCATGGGCTGTCGCTCCGGCTCAGCTTGGTCAGACGATTATCGTTAATAACTCTACTCAGCCCCCAACTATCTACACTATAAATGCCTATTCATCGTGTAGATTTAATGGTGGCAGTACGAGAATAAACGCAGGTGGAACATCTACCGGAACTGGCTCACCAAGCGGAGGAACCAATACAGGAATATCTTTGACCGCCATCCACACGGGTGCATACGATTAAATGATCGTTATTATCGATTGATTAATGGATATCTATATATCTTATTCGCTATGCATGGAATCATCATGCTGTTATTGTTTATATACTTATATCTACGAGGATTTTTAGAAATGGAAAAAGCCATTATAGCGATAGGATTTTTGTTTTTACTCTCTGGATGCTCAGGTATGCTCGAAAAACAGTCTCCGGTGTGTACTGGCACAGCTTTAGTCGGTGGTCAGGAAACAGATGTTCAGATTTACAGCATTCGTAAGCAAAACAATCAGACGCTGTATCGAGCTGGTTATCCGTTCAATTGGCAGTGGGTTGGGAAAAATAACTTTATTTCAACCACGTGTGGCACCTAAATTTGTTATTAAAAATGCTATAAGTTAGAATTATATCGCTGTTGTGAATCCACCTATGCGGATGGGCGTACAGCTGAGCTATCTCTGATGAGATCGTAAACGAGACCGCGGACTCTTTGGCTGGAGAGTTCACTGGGAGGCACCCAGCACAACAGCAACCAATTACAAACCCTGCTTCGGCAGGGTTTTTTATTGCCCGAAAGGAGCGCATATGTCTGCAGGAACTATCACCCTGACAAACGGGTCCGCTATCGTTGGCGGTTCCGGAACCTCATTCGCAACTGAACTCTCCGCAGGTGACTTTATTGTCTCCACTGTGGGCGGCGTTGATTATACGCTCCCCGTTAAATCGGTTGAGAGTAATGCGCAACTCACGCTTGTCAGTAACTTCACCGGGCCTACACAATCCGGCGCGGCCTGGTCAGCGGTTCCCCGTGTGGCGCTGAACATGGTAACTGCCGCGCTGGTAGCGCAAAGTGCTGAGGCGCTGCGTGGATTGAATTACGATAAACAGAACTGGCAGCAGGTTTACAGCGCTGCCGGAAATATCACAGTGAAGCTGCCAGACGGCACGACATTCACCGGCCCGTCATGGAAATATCTGTCTGACAACATGGCAACCAAGAGCGGCGGGGCCGTACCTGTTAACCAGGGCGGTACCGGTTCGACAAGCGCATCAGGTGCTCGAACAAACCTCGGTTTGGGAGACAGCGCAACCAAGAACACTGGTGAGGGTGATAATAATGTGCTGGTATCTGGGGCGTTTGGCTTGGGTTCTAAAAATTTACCAGTAATCGGCGACATCTGGGACAAAAGCCAGGGCACCCGTTTTTGCAATGTCACTCCCGCGACCTCTGGCGGTCCTGGAATGTATGGTTCTGGCATCCGGTTATCAGACCGTAATATTGGGAGTGGAAGCACTCCGGTAGCGCAACAATCATTTGCTGCGCTGATTCTTAGCGGGAAAATTATTCAGTTCATGAGTATGTCGGATGGCAATGATTCTGGCTGGATGCGGATTTACCACACCGGAAATACGACCCGTGCATCTGACGGTACGTTAAAAGCCGCTTCTCCGATTGTACAGTTGTTCGGTGATGGTTCGTGTCAGCTTAACGATGAATCTGAAGGATGCACTGTAACCCGCCAGGCTATCGGTGAGTATCTGATTGAAGGGTGTGTGGGGCTGAATGCTGACGCTGCATGGGGTGGGATTGATGGCGGCTTTGAAATACCCTCTGATCGAAATAAGCAGCCTTTAATCTGGCTGGACTATGAGGTTAAGGCTGACGGTTCTATCTTGGTGAAAACCTACCACCGCACACATCCTTCAGCACCTGCTTATGCCAGAAATGAACGTGACGGGATCAATGACGGAGAGCCTATTGATATCCCGTCAGATCAGTTCGTCAGCGTTCGAGTAGAAATGCCTGCTAACAGCATCTGGAATCAAAAACAGCTGGCTGCTAAAAAAGCTCTCGATGACGCTCATGAATTAGAAGCCAACAAAGAGAGTGGCTCTTGATAGGGCTGCCGCCCATCGCATGAAAAACGGGCGGCAACTGGTTGCTCTGTATTCATGCCCGAGTAAAATTTATAGGCCAACCTGACGAACGGTCGGGGACTCAGAAACCAGCCACATATCGGATTATTCAAACACTTCCTCCAGCTGCTACTCAGGTGGGCTTCTTCTGAAACTTGAATTGAGCATTTGCAATAGCAACCAGCCTCTCGCTTTCCTTTTCTATCCGCATATTCACCTCCTTTAAAGCCTCGCTTATCGCGTGAGCGAATAACTCACGATCATCTTCGTTCGATGGGTCTTTTTCTTCTATGTACTTCATCAACTTCTCAAGCCATCCATCAGGCTGAGCATCCCTGTAAATAGTTTCGAACAAAATTTGAAGTATTTCTGAATTCAAAGATCGGCCATTTTTAGTGGCTCTATTTTGAACAGCTTCCTTCAGCTCATCAGGCATTCTTAGCCCGAATGGTGCAATGTTCCTAGTTCCGCGCATGATCCAACCCACATCTAAAAGCGATATCACAGTGTAATCAAAAAAAACTTGACGACATAGATTCACGGTGTGCAGGCAGCATAAAAATAATATTCAGCACAGCAAGCACATAGCCCACTTCGGTGGGCTTTTTGCTATCCGCATGTTGATCGACACCACCGATCAATAATACTGTATGTATATACAGTAACTATCGGAGGTGAATCATGGGATTCCCGAGTCCAGCGCAAGACTATGTAGAACAGCGCATATCGCTCGATAAGCGCATCATATCTAGACCAGCGGCTACGTACTTCATGCGTGCCGGAGCGACGCATTATCGCGAAGGCATCCTCAGTGGTGCCTTGCTAGTCGTTGATGCTTCTCTGAGGCCATGTGATGGATCACTACTGGTTTGCAGAATTGAAAGTGAGCTCAGGATAAAGCGATACCGCAATCATCCAAAGCCCCACCTTGAGGATTTACAGACTGGCAGACACGAAGAGATACCAGCATACGATGACGGAACTAGCCCGGATGCGATATTTGGTGTTATCACATACATCATCAATGATGCGCGTTCTGGTGAGTTTGATGATTGTCCGGTGGTGTAGGTGGCGCTATGCCACCTTCTCATCTAACCAATCTGCATTGTATGGAGAGAACGGGACATGGAACTTGTTTTTTGCTTCTATGGCTATTAATTCGGCTAACTCAATATCCTTGTAGTTTCCAAGGTACAGCGTGGTTTTATTAACCATTACCCTGACTCTCCATTTTCCATTAGTGTAACTTACTCCAGTGATGCCACTGGTGTTGTCTTTTCTTTTCCCCGAGTTCCTGCAGTTTTCCGCGTTTGTTGCAACCCGAAGATTGCAAATGCGGTTATCAAGCCTGTTTCTGTTTATATGATCAATGCACTTTGATGGGTAATAACCATACACATATAGCCATGCCAACCTGTGAAGAAGATAGTATCTTCCATCAATTTTTGATTGTAGATAACCACTGCTATCTACAGAATGAAGCTTCTTTCCGGCACGGGAGCAACCCCGACTAACCTTCCAGTGAAACTCTCCATTTTCGCAATCGTAATCAATAAGTTGTTTCAGCCTTTCCTGTGTGATTATTTTACCCATAAAATACCCTTCAGTTGTTAAGTTATCTTCTCATCAAGATAATCTGCCCACCACTGCATCATTTCGCGACGCGTGTCGAGATATTCAGCGTGGTTGTACACTGAGCGAGTCCCTCCGCTAACGTGTGCCAGTTGCATCTCTATCGCGTCCTTATTCCAGTGCTTCTCGTTGAGCACGGTGCTGAACTGATGCCGCATTCCATGCCCGCTCGTCTGGCCTTCGTAGCCAATGCTGCGTATCACTCCGAGCACGGCATTTTCACTGATAGGCTTCTTCCTGTCAGTTCTGCCAGGGAAGCAGAGCTCGTACTGACCAGTGATTTTTTGCAGGAACTTGAATAGTTCGATAACCTGGTCTGACATTGGAACGACATGTAGCTTTCTGCCTTTCATGACTTCAGGGTCAACGCTGATTAACCTGGTTTCGTAATCAATTCCCGTCCATACCAGCGAACGTAATTCCACTGTACGCATAGCAGTATAGTGTAGAATCTGCGCTGCTATCTTCGATACAATCCATCCACCATACGCGTTCAAAGCGCGCTGGAATTCGTGTATGCGGTGCATAGGAAGAAAAGGGTAGTTCTGCTTTCTGTATCCTTTCATAGCGCCAGCGAGGTCTCTGGATGGATTGTATTTAGCCCTGCCAGTTATGATCGCATAGCTGAACACCTCCCCGCATCTACGCCTCGCCTTATCAGCGCGCTCCATTGCGCCCCTGTCCTCGAATATCCTGATGACCTTCAGCAGCGTCATTGGCTCTACATCATCCATACGCAAGTGACCGATAACAGGAAGTATATCGTCAGTGAACATGCTCATCATCTCGTCAGCATATCCCTTAGACCACACCTTTGATTTATGCGCGTGCCACTCACGGAAGATATCGCCGAACGAATCTGCAGCTTCCTCTTTCTCTTTCCTCTTTAATGCTTGCTTCTGCTCGGCCGGGTCGACACCAGTCAGCAGCTTCATTTTTGCTTCAGACTGTTTTGCCCTGGCTTCGGTGAGAGATATTTCAGGGTAGGGCCCAATGACCAGTGTCTTTTCCTTCCCTTCGAACCGGTAACGCATTCGCCACACCTTTTTCCCTGATGGCGGCACGAACAGGAAAAGCCCCCCGGCGTCAGCGAGGCGATATGATTTTTCCGCAGGTTTGGCTGCGTCTATTTGCTTTACCGTAAGCATGTGGGCATAAATCCGTGGTCATTTTGCAGTGTGCCCACAATATGCCCGCAAAATATTCCGGTAGTCAACGAACAATAGCGAACGCATGCGAACGTATATTGCTTGTGATTATTGTTGTGATGGGTGATTAGAGAACTGGTGCGAACGTGGAAGAACTTAAATGTGGTGTCCCCTGCAGACATCACATGAATAGTCTAAGTGCAGGGGATTTATAAGGAAATACAGATGTTGAAAATATTGTGCCCGCAATTATGCCCGCAAAGGATAATCATGAGGCTTTTTGAAGTGGTGAGAAGTAACTGTGTTTCCAGTTCTGATAGTCGGCGTAAACCCATTTAGAGGCGCGGCCGAATTTGTGAGGTGATGGTAAGCGTCCATGTTTGATTTCTGCGTACAAGAACGTTTTACCCATACCAGAATCTTCCATCATGAACTTTAAGTCAACAAGTGAGTCATCGCGAAGTTCGCGCATAGGTTTCATCTCCGGATTGGGAATCGAACAGGGAAGGGATAATGACTAGAGGATTAAAGTAAGTTGAATTTACGGTATTCGTGCAAGCCAAGATCATAGCGCTGATTGTGATTTTGGCTCATTGAGAAATGCACAGGCCTCATCGAGTGTGAGGCTGTGTGATTCCATGGTTACTCCTACGCATACCACTTATCTACATTGTCGAACTCAATAACTACATCTTCATAACCAAGCGTTATTAGAAGTTCGCAAAGCACTTTATCTGCCTCAGCATGGTCACTTTCAGGGTCGTAGCTTGTATGTAGGGCCCTGAGCTTTACTATCGCCTCTTCACGAGTCATATCTATCTCCAATAAAAAACCGCCATTGCGGCGGTCTAGTCGATGCGGATGTGTGGAATCTTACCGGCTGCTATAGCGTCGTAAAGCTTTTTGGCGTGGTAAAACTTATTTTGGGTTGGTGGAAGTGCAGGCATCCAGTAATCAATTGCCTCAGCAGCAGCATCGCGCTTCTTATCTGCTTCTGAGCGGATAGGGCGAAATTCATCAGCCCAGAAAGGTCGAGTTGTCTTGCAGTCAAATACGAGCACCTCCTTCCATGCTACTGCATCACCATGAGATTCAGGTCTGTCAGTGTAAGCAACGGTAGCCTCCACCCACTCGCCGCCGTAACTGGCTTCTACGCGACAGCCCACAGGAGGCAATCCCTCGCCATCCCATTCTGTCTTGCTGGCAGCAAGTGCGGCTTCGTATTGCTGACTGGTCACTACTTCCGTGGATGTAAACGGATGCGGTGAAATAAGAGTCTCAGATAAACTCGGAGGGCATGTATAGTCAAAATAAAAGTTAACGCCTCTGTCTCCCTCCATGACCACAGCTTTAACTACGTTATTAGGCCACTTCCATCCTTTTCTGCTTTCAGAAAGCAAGTAATTAATCAGTTTCACATTCATCTCCTTACACTAATTTCTTATACACGCGAGGCTCATCAATAGTAGCCGCGCGAAGTTCGTATTCGTGATGCACCGAGTGGTTGCCGTCATCCCATTTGCACCAGTATTTCGGATGGTCGTTATCCGGCTCAATCTGACTCTCAACCATCCCTCTGATGCCTCCAGACTTAAGCTGCACTAACGCGCCCACAGCAAATTTAGCCATAACAAGCCCTCTGACATGTGAATGATTGAAGAGATAGCGCTCAGAGCCATAATTCCAACAATGAGCCAGATAATTGGATTGGCGTGCATGGTGACTCCGGATAAAGAAAAACCCGCGATGTGCGGGTTTGTTATTCGTGGCGATTCATGTATCTTTGCGATAAGGCCATCGTATAGCTGCGGGTGTAGTTCATCGCAGATAGGCTTGAAGCGCTGAGCGAGCTCAAGTTTTTTCTCAAACCACGCCTCATGTGCTTCCGATGCTGTTTTAAACCTCCCAAGGTGAATTCTCTTTCCTCCCGGGCCCATTACCTCAGATTGGAATCGCCTGTCTCCTTTATGCCAGCAAACACCTATTGGGTACTCTCCTCTGACAGAGCGATTATCTGCGGTGAAAGTGTTCAGCTCCGGTGGGATATAGATACAAGCCTCTGGCCTATACACCTTATTCCCTGTGATCAACAAATCCTTATCAAGATGGAAACCATCAATATGCGCGCCCTTCCACCACTCAAGAAAAGGTGTAAATGCCATCCACTCTTTGCAAACGTAAGCGTCACGATATGATGGCTTTTTGTTAAGGTAGGATGGGTCATAACAACGCATAATCATTTGAGTCCACGCCTTGTACCCATGGTGAGACTCTGATTTTCCATCTATCAAGCCAGTTACCGCAAAAGCCGCATCATTGGATGCAACACCAAATACAACTGACTTGTGCCTTGGTTTTGGTTTTCGAGCTTCCAGATATGCATCAATTTCGGCTGCATTCATTTGACTACTCCTGCCGCGGTGCTGCTTCCAAAGCCATCTTCAGACCAAGGCGGATATCGTCAAACTCAATATCGCCTTTGATGCGGTTATGGCGGAAAGCAACGGCGAGGAACTCAAGACACTGAGAATCTGTGAGCTCTGGCAACTTGCAACCAGTCGTTACAGGTTCGGTACCCTGAAGCATGGCGGCGCGGCAGGTTTTCTCCGTCCATTTCAGATATTGCTTAACCGCGCTATCATCAGCGCCATCACAGTCAACGAGGTTTTCTACCAGCTCACGCGCCAGCTTCTTGAAATCAGGCACAGCTACCGGCGCTGGCGGTGCTGCATATAGCGCCTTGTAACTCCACCCTGACCAATGCGCCGCTTCTGCTTTATCGTCATCCTCTGGGCTAACAAGCGTAACTTCGCTTGGATGTTTCCTGTGTGACCACAGCCAGGCTACTGGTTCGGCGTTGATGGACGCTGGCTGGGATGTATATAGCGGCGTGCCATGCGGCAAACTGTTAAATCCAGGCTGCTTGCTGATGCCACCACTTCCTGAGCGCTCATCACGTAAAGCCACAGGCTCCGCTTCGAGAGATGCCAGCGCGATACGCGCCAGTTTCAGTACCACCTTGGGAGTTATTTTTTCACTGAAGTGCTCTCGTGCTTTCTTTTCCGACCACACGACAGGCCACAGGACTTCTTTCGCAGCTGCTTCGATTTGCTGTAACTGCTCTTTGGTGAATTCCATTACTTAACTCCCAGCAGCAAGCGTGCCGCCTCAACAGTTACCCACGAAGGCATAGCAACGCCTGATTGACTGCCATTGCCACGACGTTCACACGTGTCGCATTCAGCATAGAGCCGCGACAGCATTGCCTCTAGCTCAGCCACGCGCTTCTCTGCGGCCTCTGCACGATTCTCTGCGGCTTCACATTTCGCGTGCAGCAACGAATAGTTTTCGCTGGCTGTCTTAATGACTTGGCGCAGATTATCTGGATCCATATCGTCAATCACCGGAAGCAGCATGTTCGGCGTGAGAATCTCATTCAGGCGCTTGTCTTTTCCCTCCAGCTCATCCAGTAGCGCCAGCAAGTTTTTTGGCTCTTTAACGAACGCAAGATATTCGTGTGAGCGGTCGATGCATGTGGTGTCGCTGATAAAGCCGTTTTCAAAATCTGCATAAGCGGTAGAAGCGTTTTCAATAATTTTACGTAGCGGGGTATTCCGTATCTTCAGGCCCACATATGGGCTGCTGTAAACAATACCTGTCTCGACGTCTACGCTAACTCGCGCGCACTTGTATTCAACAACGTCATGGCAGACGTATTTAACTGGTTCACCGTTTTCTGTCTCAAGAGGCAGGCTAAAATCGATAGCCTGTTTGTCGATGTTGCTCATTGGGCGTTACCTCCGTCATTTGCAAACTCACCATGTATCTCTGCGCGCGCTTTTTTGATCGCTTCAGCAGCTTCCTGCTTGTCAGAAAAGGAGCCCACGTTGATGTGTTTGCCTTCATACATAATTGAGGCCTTCCATTTGTTAGATTTCCGGCACCACGAAACGCCCTTTATTCCGGAAGTATTGGTGGACTGTATCTTCCTGTTAAGCGCGTTTTGTCTCAAAGAGACAATGCGGAGATTGGCGATTCTGTTGTCCTTCCTGTCACCATTGATGTGATCCATTATCCCTTCTGGAAATTCTCCATATACGTACAACCATGCGAGCCTATGAGAAAGATAAACAACACCGTCCACGCAAAAACGCAGGTAGCCATGTGAGTTTGTTGTTCCAGCGATATCGCCTTTAATAGCCCTGCTAGATGTCGACTTTATTCTTGTGAAGACACCTGTATAACTGTTGTAGTGAAATAACTCCTTAAGCCGAGATTGAGTTAGCGTCATTTCTTCGCCCTCTGGTTTAACCACGCAGTCAGGAATTTGTTCTCGTTCACGCTTGGGAATGATTGACGCTTCAGCATTTCTTCGCGTGGGATGTCGTTGATGGGTTTGAAGCGGTGTCCGGCGATAAGCTCTTGAGGTGTTACGAATGGGTCGTAATAATTTCCGATCATTGTGCACGCTCCAGAAAATCGTTAACGCCTTCTGACAATTCAATAGACAGGTCATCGATGTGAGTTTTCAGCTCTGATAGCGTCTGTGCTTCTGACTCCAAAATTTCACGCTCACACAGCGCCTTCACCAGGTGGTCAAACTTGCTGTAGTAGCTCAGGCGAACCAGTGTTTCCTGTCCGGCATTCTTGCCTTCTTTGATGGTGCGTTTTTCGTTAAGAACGAGGTCAAACTTAGTGCCGGTGATTACGTATTTACTGCCTACTTCGATGTTCAGTTTCATGATGAATTCCTCAGCTGCTGCGTACAGCGCCAAGGCGACCGTAAGTGTCGCGATAGAAGTCGCTGTAGTAGGTTTTTTGTTTCGGCCCAGTGGTTTCCCATCGAGGATGGAAAGAGGCCATGAAGTTGTCATGCCAGAGTTTTGCTTCGTATTTCCTTGTGAGCTTCTCGATCCAGTAATCGTCCTGCGCATCCTGAATCTGCTCTGGAGTGCGTTCATCATTTGGTAGAGTTCCGCTCTCTTTCTGCTGGTAATAAAGCTCCAGACCAGCACATACCCGGGCAATAACTTCGTCCTTCGATTCCAGTTTTTTAGGTGCACGGAAGTAACCATTTTCATCAGGTGACATGGCTTAATCCTTAAACTGGAGGCGAAGTTATGCCGCCTCCGTGAGGTGAAATAGAATGTTCAGGTGGTGGTTAAATCAGGTCAGAAGGGGATATCGTCGTCGAAGTCCATAGGAGGTTCGCTAGCCTGCTTAGGCTGTTGCGGCTGGCTATTTTGCTGCTTTGGCTTACTATCCGCTTCGCGCTTGCCGCCAAGCATTTGCAGTGTTCCGCCAACTCCAACCAGAACCTCTGTGGTGTACTTCTCTGAGCCTGACTGATCTGTCCATTTTCGAGTACGCAGCTTTCCTTCCAGATACACCTCAGAGCCCTTTCGCAGGTATTCGCCAGCAATCTCAGCCAACTTTCCGCTCAACGCCACACGATGCCATTCTGTTTGCTCTTTCTGCTCACCGGTCTGTTTGTCTCGCCACTGTTCCGATGTTGCTACGGTCATGTTGGCAAATGCTGCCCCAGAAGGCGCATAGCGCACTTCCGGATCCTGACCTAATCGACCTACGATGATTACCTTGTTAACGCCTCTGCTAGCCATTTATGCCGCCTTTTTAAGTTCATTGATGCGAGTATTCATTGCCTGTACGCACTTCTCCTGATGCTCAGGGTGTCCATTCATTAACTGCCAGTCTGACTGATAGCGTTCAATTAGATTTTTCTTCACCGTTTCCGTTAGTGCATATGCGCAAAAGTCAGCCAATACCTTGTCGGCATCAATGGCGTCGGCGTTGACTCCCTCAGCGTTTTCGCTGCTTGTATCAGCGGGTAAATGCTGTTCTTGATTTCCCGCAGGAAGAGCCCACGCAGGAAGTTGAGGAGGTGACCAGTAGAAAACGCCAATCTCTTTTGTTTTTGCGTAATTGAAGCCTTTTTGCCGTTCCGCTGATACCGTTGCAAATCCTTCAGTGAGGTCATACAGGTATCTTCCAATTCCCCATTGAACAGCTGCGCGCTTCATTGCTCCAGAGCGACCGCCTTTTACTGCCTCAACCTGTGTGTTTTCTGCGGCATCCCACTTGGTGATCCACTCTCCTTCAACCTTAATGGAAATACCGCACTCAACACCGCCACCATTAGGAATGTCGCGATATTCGTTACGCCATCCAGACTTTCCGCAAACTTCATCAAGTCGCTTCATGATTGCCCGGTTGGTGACATAAGCCAGAACCTTTGCCCATATACCGCTGTTGTTTTTACCGGCCTGTTGTATGCGCCACTCAATATCATTGCTTGCAAATGGCGCGTCTAAATCATCAAGATTCATGAGTAATACCCCGCAAATTCCTGCCATGTGATCGGCTGATTCTGCCGTTCTGCTGCCAAGTTGATTTGTTGCTCTACCTCTTCCTCGATCTCGGGTGAGATAAGCGCGATAAATTCTTCGTCACTAAATTCATGCTGCATGATTTCGATTCCAGTCTTCATCCTGACAATCTTCCCAGCCCATTGCGATTGATGAAGCCCATGCGTATGCGGCGCTGTTACCTTCCTTCGTATCCGGGAAGGATGCTTCATAGAGCTTGTTGAACTCACGATTACTTTGCTGCACAAGGATGGTTCCGTTAACAGGCACAATAGTCATGGCTCGGCACTCCAGGCTGATTAAGGATGTCTGCCAGCCGTTTCCAGCCAGCGCGTAATTTGCGGGTAATGCGATCTAAAAGTGATTCGTGTAGTTGGAAAGCACCCATGCGAGCGCCTCCCGCGATTGCTAGAATCATGGGTGGTTCCTTATGTTGTGTGTGATTGCATAGCGCTGCGTTCGTTGAGCGCACTGATATACAGTTAAAAAAATGCCCTCACATCGGAGGGCAAAGACATAACGAGGGATTTCCAATAATCAGAACTATCGAATCGTCTCCGATAGTACGAGCGCGGATTGGCTCACATAGCTGACTCGTGAATCAGCTATAGGTGCTTATCAGCAATAAAATGGAACCTTGATGTACTTGCGTTTTTTCAGTGGGAAGTAGAAATATCCCCAATATGAATCCTCACAGGGATAATCGTTATGCTGCTCAACTAATACGTATGGCATTCCGTGTATCGTGTCTTCCTGCTTTTCAAGTCCGCTCTCATCTTTAAGTTCGACAATCATCGGAAAGTCAAGCCGACTATCTGAGTAATAATCTCTTACGCGATTGATAAATTGAACTAGCTCCATCACTCCTCCCCCAGAGCCTTGCTGATGGCTGCCTGTGCTTTATCCTGCGCCCTATCCCAACCGATTCCGTATAAGTCTCCATGCATTGCCCTGATGTGCTTCCACCCTGATAACATGTCTTGCAGAGCTTCGAGCAAATCAGGAGCTGCCGCTATCAGGTTGGCGTTTGCTTTCTGGAATTCGTCATTACCATCGAACTCAACCCATGCAACCGGCAATATCATTCCATACGATTGATCATCATCTCGGCTTATCGGGCCGATACTTCTGTCTGTTTTGGATGCCACCCATGGACCTGGCATTCCCTTAAACTCTTTCATATTCACCTCTGTGGCTTGCAGCCAAAAGAAGGCCGACTATGCGGCCTAGTAATTTCCGTACCACCAACCATCTTCGCGTTGCGTTAGGCCTATTTTCTGCTTGCCTGTAATTTTAAATACACAAATAGAGCAAGAAAACGTTCCTTTAGAATGAACCTTTACACCATTATCTGCCTCTCTGACTCTTAATATTCTGGATTCTTCATCTATTTGAATGTCAATCTTTCTATCTCTAAGCCCAGTGTCTTCACTAATCATTCCACCAGTTGCACCTGATGCTGTTTTTCTAATATGAAGCATTCGCCTTGATGGTTTGGCCCCTGAGCTTTTCTTTCCAATCTGTGATATAAAAGCCATAGCATTTCCTATATATAGTGCAGGATATATATTAATTTGAGGTCTTATCTTTAAGGATTACCGACATATCATCAGGTTCATTTTCAAAGAATGAAAAAAAGTCTTCTTCATCATGTGATTGTGAGTCAAGAAGCAGAAGTCTAAGCAGATGCTGAAGAGAGTCTTTCCTTGTATGCCATTGCTTTGCTTTTGCAATATCATGAGGGCATAGTGTTGTGATTGCTTTGTTATCAAATAACTTAACGTTTACGCAGCTTCTGTGATAAAGATTAATTATGTAATCAAGTGATTTTTCGCTAATTGTATTAGTGAATTTATCACTATCACCAAAATAACTATCCGGTATATTCTGTGGTAGATGCTTAATCATTTATCACCTCGCTGTAACCTGTTTACTCTTACGATGACCAGCTGCGAAAATCGCCACTTCTGGCAGACATACCGCGCCACTCACACCCTGCTTACGTCCAAACTCGTTCGCATACACAATCGCTGCACGCTCTAGATTGCGTTTGTATTCTTCCAGCTGCCAGAACGCGTCCTGCACCATAAATTTAATGGGCTTAGCATCTTCAATGCGCTTAGGTGTTTCGTGCTTACCTTTGGCCTGAATCTGTGCACGGCTGAGGGTAGGGCGGTGCAGTACGTCAGCGCTTTTTGCCACATCACTTTGCAGGTGGGCGCGTTTTTCACGGCGACGAGCTGTTTTTGACATTCTGTATGGCATAGTGACCTCCTGATGAACTTTGGTGATTGGATGAGACTGATTTCCCTGACGTCGTGATGCGGCGCGACCTACTCATGCGTCCATGAAGCCCTCATACAAAACGTTGACAGGCAACCGAGCATTCATCCAATCCCAAAGTTCACTTTGGTTATTTGGCTTTTCAGCCTTGTAGATTCATCTCTGAATCGTTGTATGTTCACCGTCCTGGTGAGTTGAGCTCCGTGTTGATGGCTTAAAATTAGCACCACGCTAAATTCATAGCAAGTGCTTTGTGCTAAAAAATTAGCGTTAATTGCTAAAGTGATGTTTTTGAATGAAAAATAATTTAGCGTAAAGCTGATGTGTATTTACATTGGGCAACAAAAAACCCGCACTAGGCGGGTTGGATGTATTGCTGTGGAGGTATTAGTAGGTTACGGATGACCAGAAGACGCGGCCAATCACTCGAATATCAGATGATGGTCTTATTTCTTCAGGGTGCTCTTCGCTGTTGTAACTCCTGATCCGAATCATTCCACCAGGCATTGCATACAACAGTTTTACACGTAGTAAATCGCCGTAGTCGATAGCATACATCTTGCCGTCTTTAACTTCCTTGCAGCCAGTATCAACTCCGACTGTAGAACCGTTAGGCAAAACCGGCTCCATACTATTACCGATAACCTCGACACATACAGCATTGGAGAACTGTATGTTTAATTTTCGAAGTGTGGATTTTGCGAATCTCAACTTATATCCATTATGGTCTTCACGAAAGGTACTTCCAGTTCCCGCCGCCAACTGCACTTCCTTCAGGAACGGAATCTCGACTTCATCATCTTCCAGTGACGTCTGACTATCCCATGGCTCAATTCCGCCGATAATTCTGGCTTCACCTCGATTTTCGGCTTCCTCTAACTCTGGATGCAATTGATCTAACCAGCCATGTGAAAGGTTTAGGTTTAGTTCAATTTTGCGAGCAAGGTCATCCCCTAAGTTTCGTACGGCTTTATCGCCGAGAATTTGGCTAAGGGTAGAGGGGGATGTGCCGACTTTTTCGGCAAAGTCAGCCTTAGTGATACCACTGCGTATAGCAAGGTTCTGCTGGTAGCGGAGGTTGTTCCGCCTGATGTCTTTTATGTCCATGCTTAAATCATCCCATCTTTTAGCATGCCGATAAATATGCATAAAGCTAAACTCTCTCTTGATTTAAATTTAGCGTGGCGCTAATATTTGTATTGTGCATTAGCAGACGGAGCACCTATGGAAACCAACGTAAAGCAGTTTGAACAGATGAATGATCTGCTTCGCTGGAGAAAACAGGCCTCCAAGGAAGATTGGGAAAAGCTGGCGAAGCTTGCCAATACAACTCCTGGGAACCTGGACCAGCTGGCTTATGGATATCGCGGAGCTTCCGCTCAGAAGGCAAGTGACATTGCTAACGCATCACTTAACTTCCGATTCCCTAAGCCTGTAACCAAAGAAGCAATCGCTTTCCCTCCAGTACGGAAAGCAACAAGTAGCAAAGCAGCTTAAGTAACACCCCCACAATGGGCGCTCGTCCTACAAGGCTGAAAAGCCAATATCACTTCAAATCGCATCAACCGATGCGTATTTACTTATTAACTAAGGAAATCATACGAAATGGACTATGCAAGAGAACGCAAGATCGCAAAGCGAATCGAAAGCCAGTTACTGAATAAGCTGGCGATGGTAGGGCAGACAAGGCTTGCCAGCTTCATCGGCATGAATGAAGCAGCAATCAGCCGCATGAAGTTTGCAGCTGGAAGGCAGAAGCACAGCTTCTTCGAACTGATGAGCATGGTAATGGCGATGCTGGAAGTCGAAGCCCCAGAGTCTGATATCGCGAAGAGATTGCTGAGAATTGAGCAGCTATTAACAAGCAAAAAGCGCCCGGTGGTGGCCGGACGCTCTGAGCAAATCAGCATCGAATTCTAGAGACACTGTGTTACGCCAAGTAACAGGAGTTATTTTAATGGTTAAGCAACGATTTATCCAGGACGAAATACACAAAAATGTAGCTCGCGAAAGGTTCATCCGTACGTTTAGCCGAGAAGCAGCTGAGAAGTTGAAGCAGGCGCTTGAACTTAGCAAATGTAAACTGGAGAAACCCGAATGAGCAACGTCGCATACGCAGATTTCGGGGCGATCAAAGCCCCGGTGGAGAGAAAAGTGGCAGAGCTGGAAGATGGCTATGCCAAGCTGTCCAACATGCTTCTTGAAGCCTACGCCGGAGCCGACCTTACCAAGCGTCAGTTCAAAGTTCTCCTGGCTATTCTCAGAAAGACCTACGGCTGGAATAAGGCCATGGACAGGATTAGCGATTCTCAGATTGCCGAGATTGCAAAACTGCCTGTTAAGCGTTGCAACGAGACAAAACTGCAACTGGTCAGAATGGGGCTTATCAAGCAGCAGGGCGGTATGTTTGGCCCCAACAAAAACATCAATGAATGGTGCATCCCTCAAAATGAGGGAATATCCCTCAAAACAGGGGATAAAACATCCCTCAAATTGAGGGAGTCATATCCCTCAAAACAGGGGGACACAAAAGACACTATTCAAAAGAAAGAAATACAAGATAAAAACACTATGCCTGAACAGGTTCAGGCGAAGCAGAAAAAATCATCTGACCAGCACGAAGAAACGGACCAGGCTTTTGAGAATATCTTCTGGTGTGCAGGAATGCATAAGACCGGGAAGAAAAACGCGAAGTCAGCATTCAGAACTCAGTTCACTCTTTGGCGGAAAGAAACCAAAGGTTCGGCAGGTGAGTTTGCAAAGTTTCTGGCAGACGATATCAAGCTTCGCCTTGGTGTACAGTTCGGCTTCGACAAGCTTCACCCATCGACGTACCTCAACGGTCAGCGCTGGAACGACGAGAAGCCTGCAACCGCAGTACAGCAAGTCAATAAATCATCATCCATCACCGTATCGAAAACTGGCTTAGTTTTCTGGGACAGGTGATACATGAAATCCAGAATCAAATCGTTACTTATCGCTGGCTACAGTCATGGCTGGTTGAGTTTTTCGTTCGTCGCATTCTGGTTTAACCGTCTGGATTTGAGGTCGTCATGACGCCAAGTGAACTGAGTGACCTGCTTTGGGCGCAGGTAGATAGGGTAGCTCCGCACCTGTTGCCAAACGGCAAGAAAGAGGGGCATGAGTGGGTTGCCGGAAACGTACACGGCGACAAAGGGACCAGCCTGAAGGTAAACCTGAACGGCAAGAAGAAATGGGCTGACTTCGCAGAAGGTGACGGCGGAGACATGCTGGACTTGTGGATGGCCTGCCGGGGAATTAATCTCCATCAGGCAATGCAGGAAGCCAAAGCATTCATCGGTATCAGGGATGACGATCACCACTTCGATGCAAAGCGGGAAAAGAAATTCTCTCGCCCGGATCGCAAGAAAGTAGCTAAATACTGCAACAAGTCTGAGCACCATATCGAATACCTGAAGTCGAGAGGCATCTCTGCTGAGACGGCAAAGGTTTTTGAGGTTGTGAGTGGCAAGGTGTGGAACGGAGAGCGCGAGCTTGAAGCTCTGGTGTTTCCGTACAAACGTGACGGCGAGTTAATCCAGGTCAAACGCATCAGCACTGAAAGGCCTAACGGGAAGAAGGTCATCATGGCTGAGGGTGATTGTGAGCCCTGCCTGTTCGGATGGCAGGCGCTGGACAGTAAGGTTCGTTCAGTTGTGTTGTGTGAAGGTGAAATCGACTGCATGAGCTACTCACAGTACGGTGTGAATGCTCTTTCGGTTCCATTCGGTGGTGGAAAAGGTGCCAAGCAACAATGGATTGAGTTTGAGTTTCATAATCTCGACCGGTTTGAAGAAATCTGGATCTCAATGGACAATGACGAAGTTGGTCAGGAGGCCGCCAGAGAGATAGCCAGCCGCCTCGGAGAGCATCGCTGCAGGATGGTTAAACTGCCACGCAAAGATATCAACGAGTGCCTCATGGATGGTATTTCCGAGGAAGTTATCTGGCAGTGCCTGGAGGGTGCAGCATTCTTCGACCCTGAGGAACTTTACAGCGCGAGAGAGTTTTATCAGGACACCATCAACGCCTTCTACGGAAAGCAGCAATACCTGTTCAACCCACCATGGGAAACGCTGGCCTATAACTTTCAGTTTCGCGAGGCAGAGCTAACTCTGGTAAATGGCGTGAACGGACACGGCAAGACCGAAGTCGTCGGGCACATGTCACTGGAAGCAATGAGGCAGGGCGTTAAAACCTGCGTTGCTTCGCTTGAGCTTAAACCGGGAATGCTTCTCAAGCGTCTAACCCGACAGGCCACCTGCTGCAAGATGCCTCCAGTGATGGAAATAGAATCAGCATTCAATTTCTACGATGACCGGTTATGGATATTCGGCCTTACCGGAACCGCAAAGGCTGAACGCCTGATTGAAATCTTCACCTATGCACGCCGTCGCTACGGCATCCAGTTGTTCATCATCGACAGCCTAATGAAGTGCGGGATTGGCGATGACGATTACAACGGGCAAAAGGCGTTTGTCGATGCGCTGTGTGACTTCAAGAACAAAACCAACTCTCACATCATCCTCGTCACTCACTCACGTAAAGGTGACAGCGAGGAAAAGCCTACCGGGAAGATGGACGTAAAAGGCTCTGGAGCCATTACTGACCTCACAGACAACCTGTTTATCATCTGGCGTAACAAAGGCCGCGAGAGAGCGTTACAGCGCGTTCAGGCAGGAGAGCAACTAAGCGAGAAAGACGAACAGCTTCTGGCGTCACCGGCTTCCGTTCTCATGCTAGAAAAGCAACGTAACGGAGAAGGCTGGGAGGGTGGCGTTCCGCTATTCCTTGATGACCAGTCTCACCAGTTCCTGCAGCTTGATGGCGCATCACCTTACAACTACGTCGCAAACATGCCCAAGTCTGAATATGACGAGGTGTGGCGACAGGAGAATGTATCGGAGTTTTAAATGAACACACGAGACAAAATACTCAACCACCTTGAAACAAACATTCCCACCTCTGCAGCGCAGTTAGCAAAACTCTTCAGTTGCCACAAATCACACGTAAACCTCTTACTTCATGACCTCGTTAAAGATGGTCTGATCGAGGTTGAGCATGTGACGAAGGGTGCCAACTTCTACCGCCTCACGGAGCTTCACAAGCAGCGTACGGAATCCATCCTCCGCTACATCGAAGAGCACGAAACTGGAATGGCAGTAGACATTGCCAATGCCACAGGTATCGACAAGAAGCTCGTTACAAAAATGCTTAAGTGCATGGCAGCCAACGGTGAGTTACATCGTGACTGGTGCCATAAGAGCGCGTGGGTATACAGCAAGAAGCCAGTAATCGAATGGGGACAATGCAACCCACTGACTGCATTTATCAACCAGAGACTGAGAGAGGTGCGGACATCATGACTGACACACGAAACTGGAAGTGCTTCTTTGGGATGCACCAGTGGAACAAGATGGGAGAATACACAAAAAAATACTATCAATGCCAAAATTCCGAGCATCCTTACCGAATATCAATCTGCTACCACCTGCAATGTGTTCACTGCGGAAAGATTACCCACGAAGAGTTTTAACACCCCAGCACGCTGATGGAGAGGAATGATGGAAATCATTGATGCGCTAATGTCGCCTCCAGGTTTGGTTCTGCTTTTGGTGATGGCTATAGCGCTTAAACAAATCAACGATAGTTTTTGATGGAGAGGAATATGGACGAATCAAGAAAGGCTTTCGAGCAATGGGCATTAGAGGTTATGCAGTTCACTCCTGATGACCTTACATGGGATGAAAGGCGCAACTGCTATCGGGATTACGTGCCGCATATGGCATGGAAAGGCTGGCAGGCATCTCGCGCAGCTATCGAGATAAAACTCGATGACAAGGTGATGGTTGAGGATGAGTTCGACAAAGGCCACAACTGCGCTATCGACTACTGCGCTGAAGCCATCCGCGCCGCTGGAATCAAAGTGAAGGAGTGAGTATGAGCGATTTAAAGCCGTGCCCATTTTGCGGATCAAAAGACCTTGTCATTAACCACGTAGGCCGCGACTGGAATTCAGTCATCTGCCGAGATTGTGGCGGTGAAGGTCCTGAAGAATTAGGCCGCGAAGATGCGATCAGTTCATGGAACCGGAGAGCGGGAGATGAAACAGACAATCTTCCTTCGAAGTAAGCAGCAACAGCAGTCAGCAATAAACGCCATCCTCGCATCACCACTCGACAACGACAGACCCATCACCATTCGAATCTCTGACTACAAGCGCAACCTCGACCAGAACGCACGTTTTCACGCGATGCTGGGCGATATCTCTCGTCAGGTCACATGGTGCGGAAAGCAACTAAAGCCTGAGCAGTGGAAGGTATTGCTGATTAGTGGTCATGCAGTCGCTACAAAGCAGGAGGCTGAAGTTGTTCCTGGTCTGGAAGGTGAGTACGTCAACATCCGAGAAAGCAGCGCAGAGATGAGCGTAGGGCGTATGGCTAGCCTCATTGAGTATACGATGGCATGGGCAACAGGTCAGAACGTCAGATTCACTGACAGGAGGTATGAGTGAAGCGAACATACTTCTACCATCCACCAATGACAACTGACGAAGCCAACCAACTTATCACTCTCTATCACTCCCGAAACGTACAAACAACCAAGCATTTGAGCGCTGACCCGCGCCTGTGGGTAGTGGGAGCCTTGCTTCCTGAGTACGCCAGCGAGCCAAAGGGTAGAAGTCAGTATCAACAGAGGATATGGCAATGAGTTCAGCAGACGATTACGCTGACAGATTACACGACCTGCTTGAGGATATGTCCAGTGACGGTATCGACCATTGGGACGTGATTTTCAACCTCATGCTCGACTATCTGGAAGCGACAACATTCGCAGATGACGATAAGGCTATCTGCGTGGACATTGGCGACAAAACAATCCTTATCCGGTTAATCGAGGGTGGCATGCCGGAAGAAACCACAGCAGCGAGGTTGCATTGATATGAACTATTCACAGCTACATGACGCACAGATAAACATGATGGTGTGTAAGGCGCTTGGACATGAGCTAAGCAGTTACGCACGAATCATCATGCAAGATGACGCGACAATTCTTCTTGCAGACAACAAAACGCTGGTTGACTACTGCAACAAACCGGCAGACGCATGGCCGATTATCACTGATAACAAAATCAGCATTTACGCAATGAGTGAGACTGATGCACGTGGAAAATGGGGAGCTGAAGAATTTTACCCAAACGAGGCATACCACTTTAACGACAACCCACTCAGAGCCGCCATGATTGTCTTCCTCAAGATGCAGGACGCTAAACATGCTTAGCCCCCACGAAGCCCAATACTACGAGCAGCAGAGCATACGTCGAACGTTGTGCGCAGGCTGCACGAAGGAGCTAACGCCAGAGGAAACATACGCATGTTTTGAATGCGTGGATGAGTGGCTGATTTATCGTGATCCGAACGGAGATATCTCAGATGGCAATATACCGGAGCAGTAAATGGCTTCAGGCAGTCAGGGAGATAGATTGCTGCGTTCTGTGTGGTCGATATGGAGTTCAGGCGGCACATCGGAACGAAGGGAAGGGAATTGGACTGAAGGTTGATGATTGTTTAACGGCGGCGCTATGCGAACAATGCCATACGCGCATAGACAACGGAAAGGATATGACCCGGGAAGAACGTAGGGCTGAAATGGACAGAGCCATTGTCTTGACGCTAAGGCAGTTGGCGAACGGAGGGAGGTTATCTGTCAGATGAATAGATATCTTTTGCAGCTACCCTGGCCGCCATCGAATAACCGGTACTGGCGACACTCACGAGGCATCCACTACATCAGCGACTGGGGAAAGAGATACCGAAAAGAAGTAATAGAAATAATCCAGCAACAACAGTTAGACATCAAAATCACACCTCGCATCAGAATCACCATCCACGCAGCACCCCCCGATAACCGCAAACGAGATTTGGACAATCTGCCCAAAGCCGTTTTTGACGCACTCACCAGTGCGGGCTTCTGGCTGGATGACGGTCAGATAGACGATATGCGCATCAAGCGCTGTCAGGCGATTAAAGGCGGAATGCTTGTGCTGGTAGTAACTGAGACGTGCGGGAGCTTGCCAATGATTACAGAACTTCTGGAGGAAGCATGACAGACATAAGCAGAGAGGTCTGTGAGGAATATCTGGATGCTCTGGTCACAGTGGAGTTATCCGTGCGCTTCGCACAGCTCGAAGACAGAAAAGTAAACGCCACCATCCGCGCAACAGTAACCGAGTTACTCAAGCGCATCCGCGACAAGAAAATCCGCGCCATCTTCGCAGGTTTAGCCCGTCAGCCATTCCCGGACGGGGCACTGAAGATGATGCGTCGCCAGTTAGATAGCTTAGTAGGAGAACCAGTATGTGCTCAGTAACTAACATCCAGCAAGTCAAATGGCAGCGTCAGCGCGATATGCATACCGAGCAGGTGCTGATTGGAAAAGAGCAAGAGCTTGAGCGCAGTCTTGATTATGTGCGAGAGCAGCTGCGGGAAGTGCGTAACCGGTTAGGAACGAATAAGCCAGACCATGACCCGGAGGCAGCGTAGATGATCACAACCAAACTGATAGAAATCGATGACGAGCAGAAGCTTGAGTTGGCTAAGGTCAGGGAGGCTTTTTACTACAACCCTGAGACTGGAAATTTTAGTTCAAGGCAGCATAACGGCATCCGCACAAGATGCATGATCGGCGATAACGGTTATATCTACGTAAGCATCAAAGGGAAGAAATACGCAGCCCATAGGTTGGCATGGTTTTACTTCCATGGCAGATGGCCTAAAGAAGATATCGACCATATCAACGGAAACCCATCTGACAATCGCATTCTCAATCTCCGAGAGGCTACGCGAAAGCAAAATTCCCACAACCGACGCCTTGGTAAAAACAATACCTCTGGCATGCGCTGCGTGAGCAAGAACCGCGTCAATGGAAAGTATGCTGTAAAAATATGGCGTTTTGGGCAGTGTTTCTCTTTAGGAGAATATTCAGAGAAATTAGATGCTGCGAGAGTAGCTAATGAATTTCTAAGGAAAACAGACGAAGAGTTTTTTAGCGACGTTAGAGCTAAGCATGACCTTCCAGATGATCAGCTTGCACTTCTAGCCACCATTAAACGAGCAAAAGACCTCGGCTTCAAACCAAGGCTTTTACCTGAAAATAGAGTGTGGGTGTCTCACATGCTTAATGCGTGGGGGCGCTGGGCATATGATGGCATGAGCGAGAAGTCTCAAATCAGTCCAATTGCCAGATTCATGGAGTCGGTGTCAGGTCGGGGGGCCATAACATCGGATGGAATCGTGGCAATCATGGAGAGTCTTCACAATCGCGGTTACAACGGTGAAGAGCTTATCAAGAAACTAGCGCAAGTCATCGCAAATCTTAAGCACTCTAATGCTGATCGCTGCACTGATGAGGAAGGCATGTTTATGGACAGACTCATTCTCAATGTGCTTGGAAGCAAGACCGTGCTCACAAAGGTTGCTGTTAACTACTACGTATATGGTCATGCAGTAGAAACCATAGCGCAGTACCTGCAACGGTTAACAAGGGGATCACTAACGATGCCACAATCACGTGACAGAGTTAGATGGTGCATTAGTTTAATTGAGGCTAAGATTTACCATGCTGCCATGAAGGAGTTAGAACGTGATGAAAATGCAAAACTTGTCGCATAAATAAATTATATCCGAAAAAGCTTGCAAAAAAATTATGGCCTGGTAAATTCTCTGTATGCTCGGAGCAAAAGCGAACAGAGCAGCCAAACAAATAAGCCCTGAGGTTCACGCCTTGGGGCTTTTTTATTTGCACAACAGGTAAGAGCATTGAGTATGTGACGGCATCCCGGTGAGACCAGGCACACTTCCCTGGCGCGGCAGTGCTCTTTCCGTTGTGGTGAATGAGCTAGATGGTGGGGTAAAGGCTCACCATGGCGAAGAATGCATGCAGGGTAAGCACCTGTCACCACACCCTAACCTGCTACCTCAGGCAATCGGTCGAAAGACGCCGGATAAACGTAACCGGCATACATCAGCTATGGCTAGACCGGCCAGTCGAAAAGCAGTATCGTCACTGCCTGCCATAGCGAACATTGACGAGCAACTAGACGAGGTTGTTATGAGCAAATCTATTGATTTAGCGCGTGAGAAAGGAAATCAAGCGATAGCAGTAATTATTGAAAAAGAGAATCAAATCATCAAAGAGGCAGTTAATCGGCACTTTGGTAATGATGACTTTGAGAACAACGCCAAGTTGTGTTCAACATATACAGACCCAAAAAGTGGGGTAAGAAAAGTCATTCATGAAGGCGTTGTTTTGTGTGAATTGCATCCAATGTTCACGTCAAAGCAGGATGATTATCGTTTCAACGTCTCATTTAATTATCGAATTAATAGTTAGATTTTACTAACAAAAAACAGGGCTGCCTAAGGGCGGCCTTTTTTATTGCACGACATTTCTGAAAGCGTCCTATCACCAATCACCAGAACACATCCAGATACCCTTGCACATTCGTGGCGACGGGGTAGGACGTTTTCAGACCCAATCTTATGCGTATTCGCATGCGCATTCATAAACAAGAGCCATTAGAAAGCCAGCCTGAGAAAATTCGTTAATCGGATAACTCTTGGGCGGATTTTCTATGCGAACAGGCTAGCTTACTACTGGAGTCCGATATGTTTCCGATAGATCAGATCGCTAACTATGTGGAGATAGACCCAACTTCAAGGAGCCACCTAAGATGGAAAAAGGATGTGGGTAAAATATTGAAAGCTGGAAATCCTGCATTTAACACTCCATCAGGGAGGTGTGGATATTTCCAAGGCCAGCTATTCGGCAAGAAGTATATGGCGCACAGAATAGTTTTTTTCTTGGCTAATGGTAGGTGGCCAAAGAAATTTGTTGACCATATCGACGGAAACTATCAAAACAATGCTCCTAGCAATCTCCGCGATGTAACGAACGCACAAAACCTCCAGAATATGAAAGGTGCCAAAGGCTACTCGAAAATGTACAACGGGAAGTTCCGAGTCACCATAAAAAACCCAAAAACTGGTAGATATGATTATCTTGGCCTTTGCGAGACAGAGGAAGAAGCCAAGAAAAGATATTTAGAAGCAAAGAGGGTCATTCACCCATTCTTTGTGGAATGAAAAACCCAGCGCTTGGCTGGGCTTCGTGAAGATGGGTGGCAAGAGACTGCTCGAACAGCCTCTTGCCTGATTTGCCCACGCCGTTAATCGCGAGCAAACCACGTTACTGATAAACGTATCCTGGATTTGTTCAATCCTCAATATCACTCATTCCTATTTTGAACAGATCCTCCGTTCCGGTGGAGGTGCCTATGAACTTCCCGGAAGGGATTACACAGCAAACTATGAAATGGATAGAAGAATTCCTTCCCTCGCTCTACGCGGCGGGGGCTGCCTGCGGAATCTCAGCGCTCATGAGCATATACGATGGCAAATCAATAGCGAAAACGGTAACGGGCGCACTCTCATGCGGAATCCTTACGCTAACAATAGCCGGATCACTTGAGTTATTTGGCCTTCCTAGCAATTCGGTAACCTTCGTTGGTGCAGCTATAGGATTTGTCGGTGCGGAGAAGGTGCGCGATAAGATTGCAGCAATGTTCGACCGAAAAACTGGCGGTGATACAAATGCAAACAAGTGAGAAAGGCATTGCTTTGATTAAAGAGTTCGAAGGCTGCAGGCTGACGGCGTATCAGGATAGCGTAGGGGTATGGACTATTGGTTATGGCTGGACCCAACCCGTCGACGGCGTGTCGGTGGGTAAAGGGATGACAATTACGCAAGAGATTGCAGAGAACCTGTTGCGTTCTGGTCTGGCGCAGTACGAAAAAGGCGTAACAAGGTTGGTTAACGTCGCGATTAATCAAAATCAGTTCGATGCGCTGGTTGATTTCGCCTACAACCTCGGAGTTAAGGCATTGGAAGGTTCAACTCTGCTGAAAAAACTGAATGCTGGCGATTACGCCGGGGCTGCGACTGAGTTTCCAAAATGGAATAAAGCAGGTGGAAAGGTACTGAATGGCCTGACACGTCGGCGTGAGGCGGAGCGCGCTCTGTTCCTATCGTGAGTATTAACCTGAAGTCTCTGATTATGCCAATTGTCATGCTATCGCTCGCTGCAACGGCATACATCTATCACGGCAAGTATAAGGATGAAGTTAAACGAGCAGAAACAGCAGAAAACAACCTGAAACAGGCAAACCAGACTATCACTGATATGCAGATCAGGCAGCGTGATGTGGCTGCGCTGGATGCCAAATACACGAAGGAACTGGCAGATGCTAATGCGACTATTGAAAGTCTCCGTACTGATGTGTCTGCTGGGCGTAAGCGCCTGCAAGTCTCCGCCACCTGTTCAAAGTCAGCTTCCGGAACCAGCGGCATGGGCGATGGAGAAAGCCCAAGACTTACAACAGATGCTGAACTCAATTATTACCGTCTCAGAAGTGGAATCGACAAAATAACCGCACAGGTGAATTACCTGCAGGAATATATCAGGACACAATGCCTGAAGTGATTCGTCACCCACTAAGAAGAACAGCCTGACTTCGGTTGGGCTTTTTTGAGTCTGAGCGCCATGCCCGGCGCGAATAAACCACAGAGTCTTACAGAAATGAGCTTCGGAGAATCACCGTTATAAGCGGCGGCTTCTCTGTGGGCGGTGTTTCTGGGCAACGAGGCTCATTTTTATAAGGTAAACGCAATGAACAGTCTGATCGCAGTAGAAGCAGAAGTGTCCATGAGTAGCCTGGACTTCCTGAACAACATCATCAACCCGTCTCGAATTGAGGCAGGGGAAAAGCCCGTTCGTCCATCCGATTTTCACGCCCGGGTAAATGATGAGATTGATGAAGAATTAAACTACGAAAATTTCGTAGTTGGCAGGACAGGTCATAAATCGCATTACACCATGCTTAACATGGAGCAGATGACGCTTGTCGGCATGAGAGAGTCAAAAGCAGTTAGGCGCTCCGTGCTGGCAAAGCTAAAAGTGATGCACGGACCACAAATACCCCAAAGTCTGCCTGAAGCATTGCGACTCGCTGCTGACCTTGCTGAACAAAAGGCGGTGCTGGAGAACAAGCTTGCTATTGCAGCGCCTAAAGCTGAGTTTGTCGACCATTACGTAGAGGCATCAGGTCTTATCGGATTCCGAGAGGCTGCAAAGCTTCTTAAGGTGAAAGAAAGTGACTTCCACCTGTTCCTTCTCGACCACGGTATCATGTATCGTCTTGCAGGAAAGATGACGCCATACGCACAGCATCTCGATGCAGGTAGATTCACCGTGAAAACTGGCGAGGCCGGAAATGGTCATGCATTCACTCAGGTGAAGTTCACGCCTAAAGGAATCCAGTGGACTGCCGGATTGCTTGCTAGCGAACGATATAAGGCAGCCTGATATCAGCCCGCGTCGTCCTGTCGCTGTCTCACCATCTTAACGAAGACCACGCCGCCTTAGCGGTATCCCTCCGTGCGAGTGGATGGTGTTAATCAATAACAGGGCATACCGCGATTTACCCGCTTAATCCATGAGGCGGGGTTTACGCACATGGCAGCTAATCTGCGCTGCGGTAGAAGAAGCAGCTATAACAGCAACTGGAGACTTGTATGAAGCCGATTATTCACAGGCATGATGGGCAATATGTCTGCTACCGTGACAAGGACAGGATTTACATAGACTTTGTATACGGTGTTGGGGCGACGCCAGTTGATGCTTATCGTGACTGGCTAATGAAGCTACCTGCATGACATTACAGAAGCTCCTTGCGAGGGGCTTCGATAATGACAACCAACACCGGAGCATCTCATGACCGATGAAGTAAAGCCGGTATATCGAATAGACGTTACAACCGTAAGCGGAGATTCGTTGGTGTCGCTCTTGAGGACGGCTCATGGGTATACCTCAAGCCAGAATCAGTATTGCTGATGAAATACACGCAGCAGGAAACAACAGAGTAAGGATAAAACGTGGCAGGTCTGACAATTAAGCAAGAGGCTTTCTGTCAGGCATACATCGAAACGGGTAATGCTTCAGAGGCTTATCGGACGGCGTATGCTGCTGACAAGATGAAGCCAGAGGCAATACACGTAAACGCAAGCAAGCTGCTTGATAACGCTAAGGTAGCACTAAGGGTGAAAGAACTTCAGGGAGAAATTAAGCAACGCCATAACGTCACGGTCGACTCCCTACTTGCCGAACTTGAAGAAGCAAGGCAAAAAGCTCTTAGCGCCGAAACTCCACAATCATCAGCTGCTGTGGCTGCGACCATGGGTAAGGCAAAGCTTACAGGACTGGATAAGCAAGTTGTCGAGCTAACAGGTCAGGGTGGCGGTCCTGTTCGCGTTGTAACAATGTCGCCTGACGATATAAAGCGGGTGATCGAGAATGACGACTGCTGATGACATCGTAAGAGCAAGGATGTGTGAGGCAGACGGCCTTTACTTTGCGAGATACTTCTTCAAGCAACGTACCGGCGGAAAGATGATAGTCGCGCCTCACCACAAGGTGATTCAGCAAACACTTGATCGCGTCATAGATGGTGAGATTAGCCGACTCATTATCAACGTTCCGCCTGGCTACACGAAGACGGAACTGGCGACTATCAATATGATGGGGCGAGGGCTTGCACTCAATAACCGCGCTCGCTTCATGCACCTGTCCTACTCCCACAACCTTGCGCTTCTTAACTCCTCCACAGCTCGCGGCATGATTAAGTCGCAGGCGTATCAGTCAATGTGGCCTATGGCGCTGCGTGATGATGCAGACAGCAAGGCCATGTGGTGGACTGAGCACGGCGGTGGAGTTTACGCGTCGTCAGCAGCAGGACAGGTTACCGGCTTTCGAGCCGGACATATGGAACCAGGATGGCAAGGCGCGCTGATTATCGATGACCCAGTTAAACCTGATGATGCTTATTCGGAAGTGGTTCGTGACGGAGTTAACAACCGCTTTAACGAGACAATCAAATCGCGACTGGCGATAGAAACAACGCCGATGATTGTCATCATGCAACGGATCCACTACCACGACCTGAGCGGCTATCTGCTGCGTGGTGGTAGCGGTGAAATGTGGCATCACCTCAACCTTCCGGTGATTATCGACAACAGCCTGAGCTATTCCGAGCTATACCCAGATAATACTCACGCCATACCGATTGACCATCGACTGCCTGATGGCTGGCTGTGGCCTTTCAAACACAACGAATCACATCGCACAGCTTTGTTCTCTCACAGGCGCACAGCAGAAGCTCAGTACATGCAGAACCCTCGTAGGTTTAACGCTGAGGGTGCTTTGTGGACAGAGGACATGATTACAGCAGCTCGCTCGCTGCGAGTCACAGAGGAGCTTTCACGCACTGTAATCGCCATTGACCCGCAGGCAACGAATAGCGATGAAAGCGATGAGACGGGAATTGTGGCTGCGAGCGCATATGGCACAGGTGAGCGCATGCAGTATTCCGCGGACGGTGACTATAGCGGCAAATATTCCCCTAACGGCTGGGCAACCAAAGCAATGGATGCCTATAAGCAGCATGATGCCGACGCTATCGTGATTGAAACGAACCAGGGAGGCGATATGGCAGAGGACACGTTACGCAATGCCGGGTTCAAGGACCGCGTCATTCGCGTTCATGCCAGCAAAGGTAAGTTTGCCCGCGCTGAACCTATTTCTGCTTTATATGCACAGGGAAGGGTGGCGCATCAGGGCAATCTCTACAAGCTCGAGAATCAGCAAATGGAATATGTGCCTACCACAGCCAAAAAATCCCCTGACCGACTTGATGCTCTTGTATGGGCGATGACTGAGTTAAGCGGACAATCTTCAGGCGCTATCTTCTTCACATAAGGAGCACACTCAGTGAGTGATAAATCAGAACTCGACATCCTCGCTGGGCTAATCGTCAACAGCCTTAACGAGGTTGGGCGAGCCAGGCAGTTATACACTGCCGGAATGAATAAATCTGGCAACACTAAGCACCATCATATGTGGTGTGAGTTTGGGTATCCTGAGCATCTTACATTTGATCATTACTACAACATGTATGAACGTAATGGCGCTGCTTTCGGCGCTGTTCACAGGCTTCTTGATACATGCTGGATAGATAATCCCGTCATCATTGATGGCGAGAAAGCTGACAAAGCCAAGAAAACCACTAAGTGGGAAAAGGCTGTCACAAAGTTCATGAAGAAGAAATGGGCGCACATAAGGGACGCCGACCGCCGCAATATGGTCGGTCATTATTCTGCGCTCATCATGCAATTCAGAGATAACCGAGAATGGAGTGAGCCAGTTGACAGGGTGCTTGTAAAGCGTCTTGGTGAAAAAGGATTGGTCAAGCTCATTCCTGCATGGGAAGCTCAAATTAAGCCCGGTGAATTGGTGCAGGACCAGCGTTCCGACAGATATGGACAGCCTGAGTATTACTGGTTCAATGAGCAACCCGTTGGTGATGTTACGTCCAGCACCATGGGGCCCAGGCGGCAGGTCAAGATACATCCTGAAAGGGTAATCATTTTCTGTGAAGGCTCAGAAGATGAATCCACGATGTCTGGAATCCCTTTGCTAAGAGCAGGGTACAACGACCTTCAGGATATGGCTAAGGCATCTGGTGGTTCTGCAGAGGGCTTTTATAAGAATGCTGCACGGCAACTCGGCATCAACATGTCTAAAGACACTGACATGCAAACCATCATTGCTGAGGCTAAGAAGAAGGGATACACAGGCCTTGCAGAAGCTATGAACGCAGCCATCGACAAGCTGAACCGAAGCATTGACTCGGCGCTTGTCACGCAAGATGGCGACGTTAAGGTGCTATCCGTTGCTGCTGCAGACCCTAAGCCAACATGGGACGTTTCAGCCAACCAATTCTCATCATCCGTTCAGATTCCATTCACAATGCTGTTTGGGCAGCAGACGGGCCGTCTTGCATCTGATGAAGATAAAACAGACATGGCAAAGAGAGGGAACGGGCGGCGTAATGGCTTCCTATCTGACCGCATTGAAATCTTCATCGAAACGATGTGGGAATATGGCGTTATTGATCAGCCAAAAACAGGTGAAGTCACTATTGAGTGGTCGGATTTGCTGGCTCCTAGCCAGAAAGAGAAGATTGCTAACGCTAAAGAACTTGCGACCGTCGCAGAGTCTTCACAGAAGGCGTTCGGTACATCTGCAATCGAACCTAACGAGATACGTGAAGCTGCAGGTCTTGAGCCTCTTCCGGATGTTGAGAACGAACGCGCAAGACCAACACAGACAGAGGCAGGAGACCCGCTAAATGGCGACACAACAAGCGAAGATGCCTCTGCTACCACGCAACCAGAAAGATCCGACTCAGAGCAGCAAAGCCGTCAACAGGATGCAGCGTGATATCGAGGAACGGTACTACGGCATCAAGAAGGATTTAGCTGATTACATCGTGCCGTATCTTACAGGTCTGGAATCACAGACAAATGCCCAGCGTGGCGCGTTGGTCTGCAATAATGTTGAGTCTGAGCCGTCGCTCTATTGGGTAACGGTCAATGCCTACTCATATGACCTCGACGCTACACAACTGGCTAACCTGTTTACACGAATACAGCAGATACTTGATGACTGGTTCCTGGAAGGTGGCCAGACTCAAATCTGGTCCGGTGATTACGTGGCTCAGGAGTATCAGCGAGGCACACAGTACGCCTTCACCAACCTGTCAGCTCAGAGCGATGTTTACGCGCAGCAGACAACGCTCTCACAGCTTCTTTTCAGTCAGCCATACCAGACTCGCATCGGCATCGCCTACGCGCAGACGTACAGCGACTGGAAGGGGCTATCTGATGCCGCAAGGTCTGACCTGGCTAATGTGATATCGGATGCAGTAGCGCGAGGAATAAACCCTCGTGAGACGGCGAAGATAATCAGTCAGCGTCTGGATGTCTCAATGAGTCGTGCCAGGAACATGGCGCAGACTGAGCAGGTTGGTGCGTATCGTAAGGCGCAGTGGGATGAAGACGAGGACGCAGAGAAACGCTTAGGCATTCAGTCGCGCTTACTCTGGCTATCAGCTCTGAAACCCACGACGAGATCATGGCATGCTTCACGGCACGGCAAGGTGTACACCCGGGAAGATGTCAAAGCGTTCTACTCTGACAACGGTAATCGTTATAACTGCTATTGCTCGCAACAATCTGTTCTGGTCGATGAATCAGGTAAGCCTCGCAATCCGAAACTGGTTGAAAAGATGGCTAAGCAGCGAGAGCAGTGGCAACAAACGGAAACAGCACAGGTCGCTTAGGCGGCCTTTTTTATTGCCTCAAATCTGACATAGAGGACGAAGCATGACGCGCAAAAGCGTAAACGTGCTGACCGTCATCAACTCCGCATCAAACATCTACCGCGAAACAATCAACGGACGCGAGCACATCGTCATTAAAGACGTCGTGCCGATTGTTGACGACGTCGTTATGAATGGCGGGTTGTATCCGGCAGCAGAAATAAACCAAAGCTACGCAAGCATGGAGCGAAAGCTCATGCCGCTGAGCCACCCGAAAGTGGATGGTCAGTACATCAGCGCCAATGACCCTGAGGCGGTTCATAACTTCCACGTAGGCGTGTACGCGCAGAACGTTCGCAAGGTTAACGGCCGCGTAACTCTCGATATGCATGTCGATGTTCGATATGCGGAAGCGACAGAGGGAGGCAAGCGTCTCGTTAATCGCCTGGAAGATATGGAGAAGGGCGAAAACACCGACCCGATCCACATCAGTACAGGGCTGTTGCTGAACAAGCAAATGAAGTCGGGAGAGTCGAAAGGGAAGAAGTACTCCTGGGTGGCTAGCAACATGAACTTCGACCACATCGCCATCCTGCTTGATGATCCTGGAGCAGCGACACCAGATGACGGGGTTGGCATCTTCGTAAACGCTGATGGCTCGAAGATGGAAATCGAGCAGGTAAACCTCTCAGAGGCTTTCAACTGCACACGGGCGAACTGGTGGGAAAAGACCAAGTTCTTTTTTGCCAACGCCTCCCGCTACTCCTTCGATGAAATCTGCGCAGCCATTCGAAACCGAATGAGTGAAGGCAAGACCGAAGATTACTACTTCTGGCCTGACGCTGTGTGGCCTGACCGATTCGTCTACGAAGAAGACGGTAAATACCTGCAACAGAAGTACCTCATCGATGATGACGGCAAGGCTGTCTTTGTCGGCGAGCCCGTAGAAGTCGTGCGCAAACCCACTGAGTACGAAGAAGTCCAAACCAATAAGGAACAATCACCAATGAAAGACATGATTATCAACGCGCTCAAGGCCGCTGGTAAGCCGACTGACGGCCTGACCGATGAGGCGCTGTTAGCCGCGTACAACGAAATGCAGAAAAGCGAGAAGCCAGGCAAGAAGGACGAAGAAGAAATCGACCCGGACACCGGCAAGCCGAAGAAGAAAGAAACCGCGGCAAATTCAGACGAACTGAAAGCGATGATTTCTGCGGCTGTCAATGAAGCTGTAGCCCCTCTGAAAGAAAAGTTACAGGCGAACCATGACAACGAGCGCAAAGAGATGCGCGAAGCGGTGAAGGCTAAATTCGGCCTCTCTGACACCGCAGTAAACGCAATGGCAGATGAGCCGCTGAAAGAGATGTTCTCTCAATGCCAGACCACTCTCGGCCTGAATAGCCGATTCCAGAACAACACCAACGAATCCATTTCAAACATGCCGGAGTAAGCAAAGATGGCTAAAGACGGAAAGCACGTAATTCACGCTGGCGGCGTGTTCCCTAACCCAACCCTTAACCGCGAAGGTCGCGCTACTGCTGTTAAGCCTGGCACTCTCGGCTTCTTCGATGCAGGCGTGTTCAAGGTATCCGTGGATGGTACAGAAACGGCGATTATCTATGCCGCAGACTTCGATTATCTGCGTTGCAAGACAGTAGATGACACCTATGCAGTAGATGACCTTCTGGTAGGAATCCACCCGCTGCCTGGCATGTTCCTCAACGTTCGTGCAGCAGCAGGCACCTACAAGAAAGGCGATGCACTCTCTATCGCCAACGGTCAGGTGAAGAAGTTGGCTACTGGTGAATCAGATCGCTGCTATTGCGACGAAGAACGACCAGTTACCGCCGTGGCAGGCGACCTCATTCGCGTAGTGATTAAATAAGGAGTAGTTGAATGTTTGTATATTCAAAATCGCTGGGCGAAAAGACCGGCAATCTGGCCGTAAACCAGTATCAGTTTGAGATGCTGAGTCAGGAGCGTAACGCCGCACTGAACCATCAGGGCGTAAACGTCATGCAGGAAATTGCAGATCGCCTGAACGCAGTAAACAAATTGAACGGCATTAACGCAGTGCGCTCACCCGCTGACCTGTATAAGGCGTTTGACCAGACCGTAACACGTCAGTTTGAACCAACCACTGAGTTCACTCTGTTTAACGACCTGATGCCTCTGTCTCGCTCTGTGCGCATCAACCAGACCGTGTATGAGTATGCGAAGTCTGGCGGTCGCATGTGGGCGCACACCTCTATGTCCGGTCAGATTGGTGCGGCTCTGGATGCGGTTCAGTACCAGTATGACGGTACCATGGTTCCGGTGCATGACACCGGCTTCAAGTTCCACTGGCGCGACCCTCGCCTGAACAACCCTGATGCTTTCGATATCATTGCTGATGCTCAGTTCGAGTCCACCAATGAAGTGCGCCGCCAGTATGTTGACTACGCATACAACGGCTACCGTGACGCAGAAGGCAACTACGTCACCTTCGATGGAAAGACATGGAAAGGCCTGAAGAACGACGAGCGTGTGCAGATGGTTGATCTCGGCGCATCTGGACTGAACATCGACTTTACCAGCGCGAGCGCAACATCAGAGCAAATCCGTAACGCTGCTATCAAGCTGCGCGATACGCTTAAAATCACCAACAACCAGTATGCTGACCAGACCTGGTATGTTTCCTCTGAAATCATGTCTAACCTGGAGCGCTACTACAGCGACAACTACCAGTCAGGCACTATTTTGCAGGAACTGCTGAAGCTGTCCGGCATCTCCGCAATTAAGGAAGATGCTCAGCTGACCGGCAACCAGATCCTGATTGTGCCGCTGACTGCTGGCGTGATTGCACCAATCGTTGGTCAGGCGTTCGGTACTGTTGCTGACCCACGCCCTTTCTATAACAGCGACTACATCTGGCGTACCTGGGGTGCGGCTGGCCTGATGGTTAAGACCGACATCAACAACAAGAAGTCTGTCATCTACGCATCAAGCTAAGGGGTATCTATGGCGCTGGTAAAAGTTATCGCAGATAACCTGCTGTCCGGTGCCAGCCTCACGAAACTGAAGCCAGGCGATAAAGTCGAGGTTTCTGATTCTGTGGCTGAGCGCTGGATTAAAGCAGGACTGGCAGAGTCAGCAGGCAAGCAGGAGTTTGAGGTTGCAAGTCCATCCGCTGAAGGCGAGTCACGTCGCGGACGCAAAACCAAGGAAGCATAATCATGGTTAACCCAATCACAGCAGATGACGTTAAGGCCTTCCTCGCTGAGTTGGGCTATTCCATACCTGATGCGCTTCTTACTCCGATTCTGTGTCGCGTTAATTCCATCATCGAGTGCATGGACGGGGCCGATTATGACGACTGCACACAGCAGCTAATCCTGCTCTATGCTGCCGCGCTAATGTCGGCCTCGTCCGGGGCGAGGAGAATCAAGTCTCAGAGCGCACCAAACGGAGCGTCACGGACTTTTGATTACGGTGATGATGCTATCGCATGGCTGCGCAACTCCCTTGCTGCACTCGATGTCAACGGCTGTACGGATGACTTGCCGATCAGCGCCGGTAACTCTGTCGGTTTCTTTGATGTCGTTGGAGGGTGCTACTGATGGGAAAGCCTGAACCGCTATCTCGTGTATGGGTCACGACCGACACAGGGCGTGTCACCACAGCATACGTAACCGAATCAGGAGAGTGGCATCTCTTATGCCCGAAAGCTAGGAAAGCAGGTGAAACGGTAGTGAGGTGGAGCCATGAGCGCAACAAGTGAATGGGTATACACCAATGTCGCCACTGTGTGGCCTGTTGGGGCTTTTGATGACTGGACGGGAAAGCAGACCTACGGAGCCCCTTACCTCATCGCCTGCACATGGGAAGCCAATAAAGAGATAGCCATCGACGACACCGGAAAGGAGTTCACAACCAACCTGATTTTCTTCACGGAGTCGAAATATCAGGGCGCTTTTGTCCGGCAGCCGGCGCGAGATGACTACATCCAGAAAGGCGACTCTTCCGCACAGACCGACCCAGTTACCGCAGGTGCTGACAAGGTGAAGGCGGTGAAAGAATGGGATATGTCGTTCTTCGCTGAAGACCCCGACTATAAGGTCATGACGTGAGGTTGATATGCCAGTTAAAGGAATTAAACAGGTACAACAGAGAGTGACAAAGCTGCTTTCCGAGGTGTCTGGACCTATCACCGAAAAAACGATGGTGGAAGTGCTTATCGCTGGTCAGTCGAATGCCGCCAACATCACACCAAGAAACTCTTCGACACTCATTAACAGCCAGTATCGGAAAATAACCCCTGTCACAGATGGGCTTATAGGGCGTGTTGGTTATGCTGCCAATTACGCGCAATACGTCAATGACGCAAAAGGAACACTTAAAGGTAAGCCCCGCCCAAAAGGGAAGGGAGTTTATTGGGGCCCAAATGGGGAGCCTGATTTCCTCAGGAAGGGATTTGAGCGAGATGGCATAGACGAGATTCGGGAAGTGATTAAACGAGGCTATAAACTATGACCCGAACCGAAGTTTACGAAGCGCTCAGGGCATGGTTGCAGGCAAAGGGATTCGACACTGGCTATCGCGTCCAGAAGCGTTTCTGGAATGAGCAGGCAGCACAGCAGGCAGATCGCTATCTCATCATTCAACAGAACGGAGGAGGCGGGACGGAAGAGGCGCTAACCCGCGACTACTTCAGGTTCATCCTGCTATCTGCACAGAATGATGCTTCACCTGACGATGTAGAATCGCGCGCAGATGCCATCAGACAGGCAATGATTGACGATTACAAAACAGAATGCCTTATATCGATGCAACCCCTGGGTGGCATCACAGCAATCCTCACCGAAGAAGGGCGCTACCTCTTCGATATCAATTTTCAGACCATAATCTCTCGTTAACGGAGTAAAGCACTATGGCAGGATGTGAATCAGGTGCATTCACAGGCCGTGATGTCGTCGTTTATTACGCGATTTCATGCCCGGAAGCACAACCAACAGCAAGCGAATATAAACGCCTTGGAATGATGCGCGGCAAGACCACATCGGTAGAGTGGGACACTGCTGACGCCACTGGCGACATGAGCACGGCATTCACCAAAGAAAATCTGACGACATACAAAGACGTGTCATTCTCCGGTGATGGCGTAACACGAAAAGAAGATGCTTATGCGCAAAACGCACTTAAGCGTCATGTTTATAATCCATCAGTAGATACGAGCAGCCAGCCTTTCGTCTGGTTTAAAATTGTGTCACCAAACGACATTACAGAGGGTCCATTCCTCGTAACGTCATGGGAAGACGAGGCTCCACACGACGATGTTGCTACGTGGTCTCTTGAGGCATCCAGTGCTGGCCTGGTAGACGTGCGCGACGTTCCGGACGAGGTTATCATTGATACCCAGCCAGTCGGTCAGACGCTGACTGCAGGGCAGACTCTGGTTCTTTCTGTGGTAGCTCATGCAACTGATGCATCCACGCTGACTTATCAGTGGAAGAAGGGCGGCACAAACGTCACTGGCGCGACATCGGCAACGTACACCAAAACCGGCACGACCTCCGCTGACGCGGGCGACTATACCGTGGTAGTGACATCAACTACAGCAGGTAGCGCTACGTCAAGCGTGGCTACCGTGACCGTGGCATAAACAAAGGGGCGCAAGCCCCTCACACTACAGGGATGATATGGCAGCGATAACAGACATTGGGCAGGCAGAGATAAAACTTGTCGGCCACACCTTTTTCCTGAACCCCTCATTCCTTGCCATGACCCGCATCGGAACACCAGAAGAAATTGTCACTGCGATGGTTCACGTTCACGGTGGACATTACCCGCAGCACGAGATACGCAACCAGCTGCTACTCAGGGATACGAGGGCGATCTGCTTTGCACGCATGGTCAAGGCCGCTGCTTTGATAGTTCAGTCGTGTTGCGAAGAAGATATCTCTCATCTTGTCGGTGGCTATGCGTATACGCCACGCGGCAAACTAGTTATGAAGAAAGGTTTCATGCCGCTTGAGGATGTTCTCACACTGGCTCGTCATCTAATTAAGCATGGCGTGATGGGCGATCAGGATAACGAGGACGTTGCGAAAGACGGGGAATATACAAACCGCTTTGATGCCCGGTCATTCGTTTATCTCGCTGTTGCTCACCTGGGGATGAGTGAAGCTGAAGCATGGAACATGACAATGACCTCCTTCAGGGCTGCGATGGAAGCAAAATATCCCAAACCTGAGAAAGCCAAAATCCCATCCAAGAAGAAATACGATGAAGCGATGGATTGGGCTGAGCGCATGATGCAGCGCGACAACAACAGGAAACACTAAGCCCCTCGGGGCTTTTTTTATGCCCGGAGAAAACATGGCTGAGAACGTAGGAACAATTGAGTACACAGTCAAAGCAGATACGGCGCAACTACTGACTGGCGGACAGGAAGTAACGAAAGTTACCGGGCAGATGGAAAAGGCGTTTGATAACGTCGATAAATCAGCTCAGTCAATGAACACATCACTGACAAAGACCGCGCAGGCTGTAAATAAGGCTACCACAAGTGCTGGAAGTGGCAGAGCAGCAATGCAGCAGTTCGGTTATCAGATTCAGGACTTGATTGTTCAGTTGCAGAGCGGAACCAGTTTCTTCGTAGCCTTTGGTCAGCAGGGATCGCAATTGGCTGGCGCATTAGGCCCAGGCGGAGCTGTATTCGGAGCAATCATCGCACTTAGCTCGGTTGTCGGCGGCGTTCTGGTAGCATCGCTGGGAAGCGGCAAAGACGCAATGGAATCTCTTGCTGATGCTGCAGAGGCGATGGATAAAGTGATCAGCCTTTCCCAAAACGGTGTCGCAGCTCTATCTGATAAGTTCGCTAACCTTGCAAGGACTAACGCGGAAGCGGCAACGATTCTCAGAAATCAGGCACTCATTGAATACAACCAGGCTATCGCTCAGATACCAAAAGCGATTGATGATGCTTCAACTTCTATCCTGTCATTCTCTGACAAGGCAATATCGGCGTTTACTGGTGGCTATGCTTCGATTGATGGATTTAACGATCGCCTTAAAGCGCTCAACATCACCACTGACGATTACACACAGGCAACAAAGCAAGCATTTGGTGCTGGTCAGGCATTTCAGGCTACCGCGTTAAGTATCGGAAACACCGTTGGCGCACTGGCGAGTAAATTCGGCATTACAGAGCAACAGGCTTATGCACTCGCAAAGCAGCTTTCAGATATAGCCGAGAACCCTACGCCTGAGGCGCTGCAAAGGTTGACGCTAGAACTGCAGGGAACGACAAGCTCTACAGAGTCAGGCGCGAAAGCTCTTGCTGAGTTCACGAATAAGCTCACCGGAGTTGTTACTACTGCAGCAGACGCCAAGACGAGAATTCTGGCTCTTAAAGGAGCAATGGACAACCTGACTGAAGGGCAAAAGAATCTCGTCAAACAATCAGAGCGCCAATTGCAGTTAGCTCAGGCCACGGCGAAAGAGCGTGCAAAATTGCAGGCTCAATATGCGGCAGAAGATGCTGGCCTTGGAAAAGACGACCCAGTAACGAAGCAACTGGAGGCCAATGCTCAGGCAGCTTATGACGCAGTAGAGGCGCAGAAAGCCAAAGAGAAAGCAGATCGAAAATCTCACTCTACCGGACAAAAACAGGCAAGCCAGCAGGACGCAATAAATCAGAAGCTTGAGCAGTTGCGCCAGAAGTCAGAACTGGCAGCCACATCTACGCAAGAGATGAGTCGAGAGCAGGCTATTCTCAATGCTCAGCAGTCGCTGGGCAAGAATGCTTCTGAGGAGCAAATCCGATTAGCAGGCGAGTACGCCGCTAAAACGTGGGACGCAACGAACGCTATTAAAGCGCGACAGCAGGCCGAGCAAGGGCAGAAATTCGCTAAACAGGAAATCGCTCAAACTCAGTCCACCGCTAATCCATTAACCGGAGAGGTTGAAAACCCCACAGCAGCAATCGACCTGCAGGAGCAACAAAAGCTCGCAACAGTAGCCAAGTATCAGGCTCTGGACGTGCAGAATACCCAGCTATACGAAGACGCCAAAACAGCTATTCAGGCAAGGGCATCAGCAGAGCGTGAAAAAATCCTCATGGATGAGTCCACGAGGCAGGCAATGCAGACAAGCCAGCTCATTGGGATAGCAGCATCAAGCTTTGACTCACTGGCTAGCGTTATCGCTGCGTCAGGGAATAAAACTAGCGCAGCATATAAAGCAATATTTGCTATCAGCAAGGGTTTTTCCATTGCTCAGGCGTCACTGAACATGATGACGGCAATTTCGAACGCTCTTGCGCTTCCATTCCCTGCAAACATCCCAGCCATGGCTTCAGCAGCAGCTGCAGGTGCTCAGATTGCATCAACCATTAGCGGAATTAGTTACAGTGGCGGTCGACGTTACGGTGGCACAACGTCATCAGGCAACATGTATCGGGTAAACGAATCCGGAGAGCCTGAGATGTTCCAGTCCAGCGGAGGCAAGCAGTACATGATGCCGACGACCAGCGGGAAGGTAATTCCGGCTAGCGATGTTGGGGGGGGTAGAGGAGGGGCAGTAATTCAGCAAGAGGTCCATTTTCACATTGAGACTACTGGTGGAATTGACGATGCCACTATGGCGAAGATGTCGCTGATGATGAAGCAGGTCAGCCTGAACACCATTCGTGACCAGCAACGCCCTAATGGGTTACTACGGAGGTAATCGTGCTAGAAACGTTCACATGGACGCCTCAGAAGGGCTACACGATAGAGCGAGAACCTAACGTTGCCGTAGTGAAGTTGGGCGACGGCTACGAGCAGCGCCAGACCAAGGGCATCAACCCGCTAATGGATAAATACTCGCTCACCTTTCGCGGCGTCAGCGGCTCTTGCCGTAGCAATCCAGCGAAGGATGCAGAGGCGTTCCTTAAAGCCAGAGGGGCGGTAGAGGCATTCTACTGGACGCCATCTGATACTGGGGTGCAAAAGTTGTTTGTTTGCCGATCCTGGAGTTTAACGAAGACCGGGCCGCTATACGAACTAACGGCCACTTTTGAGCAAGTGCCGAGATAGGCCAAACCAGTGTGATTTTTTTATGGGAGTTTGCCGTGCGCGACATACCAGCCAGTATGATTATTGATAGCGTCGATGCCGGAGTCGGCGCTTTCATTGACCTTTTCGAAGCAGACCTCCAGCCATATGGCGGGGACTTGATCCGCTTCCATTCCGGAACCAATGGCTATTACGGAAATGTGATCTGGAAGGGAAACCAGTATCAGGCTTACCCTATTGCAGTTGAAGGTTTCGAGTCAAAGAATGAAGGGACCTATGCCAGGCCAACAATGGTTGTGGCGAACGTGACTGGCCTGATAACCGGCATCAACCACGACTTCGACGACATGCTCGGTGTGGTCATTACTCGTCGGCAGGTTCCTGTGAAATATCTGGATGCGGTGAACTTCCCAAACGGCAACCCTGATGCTGACCCGACTCAGGAAGCGGTATCCCGCTACGTCGTGGAAGAGATGACCGAAGAAACGTTAGAGCAGGTCACTTATACGCTGGCTACGCCGATTGATTGCGATAACGCCATCATTCCGGCGCGAACAATCCTTGCCGACGTATGCCAGTGGCAATACCGCGGTCTCGGATGCGGCTATGACGGGCCGCCTGTTGCAGATGAACGCGACAACCCAACCACCGACCCGGCAATGGACAAATGCTCTCACCGGCGTAACGGTTGCCGGTTCCGCTATCCCCACCCTGAACCAATGCCTATAAGCAGTTTCCCCGGCTCTCAAAAGGTCTCCTGATGCAGGAATTACTCGATTATGCGGCATCGTCGCAGGATGAAGTGTGTGCGCTGATCCTGAATGACGAGCAAGTGTTTCGCTGTCGGAATGTGCATCCGGAGCCCTGGCATCACTTCCGCATAAGTGACGATGATTGGCTTGCAGCGGAGGAAGAAGGGGAAATTACAGCGGTCTTCCATTCGCACCCGCAAAGCCAGCCAGCGCTTTCTGGTGCCGATCGGCAGATGCAGCTGATGACGGGGCTGCCATGGTGGCTCGCATCTGGCGGGCAACTGAGGAAATTCAGGCCTGTTCCGCATCTGCTGGGGCGCAAGTTCGAGCATGGCATTATGGACTGTTACACGCTTTTCCGGGACGCATACCACCTTTGCGGCATCGATCTGCCGGATTTCGGGAGGACTAATGGATGGTGGTTGCGGGGAGAAAATCTCTATCTGACTAACATGCCGGCCAATGGTTTCTATCAGGTGTCGATGCAGGATGCACAACCCGGTGACGTCATCATCAGGCAGCCATTCCCCGGTGCCGACCCATGCCACTCAATGATTCTACTACATGAGAACCTGGTGCTTCACCATGACCATGTCGGACACCTCAGCAGACGAGAACAAATGCGCCCGGCATACATCAAGCAGACGCATTCAATCTGGAGACACCAACAGTGCTCATCTTTAAATTTGCAGGCAATTTACGCCGATTTTACCGCCAGATATCCCTGAATGTTGATACTCCAGCGCAGGGATTACGCCTCCTGTTGGCGCAGGATTTCGAATTCAAAAAAGCCTTTCTCAATACAAAGCTGCGGGTGCGGGTGGCGGGCGAGGATGTTGAGGAATCTGCGATGCAATGGCATCTGGACCGCCAACTTAAAGACGGTTCAGTGGTCCTGTTCGTGCCGGTAGTGGAGGGGGCGATCACTGCCGCTGCGGCCGCATGGATTGCGGTGGCTGTCAGCGTGGCTTCGGTAGCTTACTCGGTCTACATGTCACGCAACATGAAGACCAAAACATCAGCAGAAGCAGCAGAAACGAACACGCTAACGAATAACTCATTCACCAGTGCTGAGAACCGGGTGGGCCAGGGCCGTCCGGTGCCGCTCCTTATGGGAGAAATGGAAGTCGGTTCGAACGTTATCTCTCTCGGTATCGACACAAGCAACAACCAGGATTGGACGGAATCTATTAGCTAAGGTGGCATTATGTCTTCAGGCGGCGGTAAAGCATCAACCCCTAAACTCCTAGACGATAACCTCAAATCAAAGCAATTTTATCGGGTGCTCGACCTCATCAGCGAAGGGCCTATCTACGGGCCAGTAGACCAGGAACACCTCTCATCTTTCAAGCTCAATAAGACGCCTGTGACTGACGCGACAGGCAATGTCAGCGTAAATGGTGTCAGTGTCGCATGGCGTCCAGGCTCTGAAACGCAATCTCCCATTAATGGCTTCTCTGCTATTGAAGCGACCACCATCGTAAACACCGAAGTAACCTATGATACTCCGCTGGTTCGCACCATAACCGATCAGGATGTTACCCGTGTGCGGTTCAACGTTGGTGTGACCGGGTTGATTGAGCAGGACACAAAAGGCAATCAGAAAAACACGTCCGTTACTCTTGTTTTAGAAAGCAGAACTGGTGCTTCAGGCTGGGTTATTGAAAAGACCGTGACCATCACCGGGAAGATATCAGGCGAATATCTTGAAGCCCATCTGATTGATGCTCCTAGTATCAAGCCGTTTGATATTCGAGTGCGCCGCATTACACCGGATAGCAGCAGCGATTTGCTGTCCAACGGCACTATCTGGAATAGCTACAGTGAAATCACTGACGACAACCTTAGCTATCCATTTTCAGCCATCGCTGGAGCAGTAATCGATCGCGACCAGTACACTGATACTCCAAGCCGCACTTACCATCTGCGCGGGCTGATTGTGTCCGTACCAGACAATTACGACCCGATAGCCCGCACTTACTCCGGGCTGTGGACAGGTGGATTCAAGCAGGCATGGACTAATAACCCGGCATGGTTGTTTAGAGAACTGGCAAAGAATTCCCGCTTCGGGCTGGCTAAACGCGCCGGCTACATCGATGTTGATGACGGTGCGCTGTATGTACTGTCTCAGTATTGCGATCAGCTTGTTGATGATGGGTACGGCGGAAAAGAGCCCCGCATGACGCTTAACGCCTACATCACAGAGCAGACCAGTGCGCGTGACATTCTGGATAAGATCGCCGGTATGTTTCGTGGCATCGCCCTTTGGGATGGCATGCGCCTCACCGTCATGCTTGATGCTCCTCAGGACCCCATTGCCAGCATCACAAACGCTAATGTGGTTGATGGTGAATTTAAACGCAGCTCTGTGAAGCGCTCAGAGAAATACAATGCGGTGGTGGTATCATGGACAGACCCGGATAACGGCTGGGAGCAGGTCAAAGAGTATGTGTCCGATGATGACATGATTGCGCGTGGGAATTACAACGAGACCACTCTTGAGGCTTTCGGGTGTACCTCGCGCGGTCAGGCATGGCGCGCAGGGAAATGGCTCCTTGAAACAGCAAAGCGTGAGAGCAGTCGATTAATGTTCCAGATGGCTCGTGATGCCATTCATTTCACGCCAGGTGACATAGTTGAAATCATGGACAACAACTATGCCGGCGCGCGCCTCGGCGGCAGAATCATGTCGCATTCAGGCAATAAAATTACCGTTGATACTGTCGAATCCTCGCTTATAGCTGGCGGCGATACCATGTCTATCATGGGGAGCAGCGGTAAGTTCGTGAAGTACGTCATTGAAGACGTTGCTAACAACGTGGTAACCCTGAAGACGACTCCATCATGGGTGCGGGATGGAACAGTGTTTGCTATCTCTACCAGTGAGGTATCAACCCGGTTATTCCGCATCCTCAGCATCGCGGAGACGGAAAACAATTCCGTATACAGTATTACGGCGTCACAGCACGATCCGAACAAACAGGCCATCGTGGACGAAGGCGCAGTGTTTGAAATTCCTAACGACACGCTTAATGGCTACCGCGTTCCGAACGTTGAAAACCTGCGGATTATCAACACTAATTCTGAAACGGTACAGGTCACAGCAACCTGGGAAACCGCCACGACGACCAAAAAGCTGGTTTTCGAATTGTATGTCTATACGGCTGATGGGAAAGTGGTTGCTCAGTACGAAACAGACCAGTTCCGCTATGAGTTCTATGGATTGAGTGCTGGCAGTTATACCATGGGAGTTCGCGGCCGAAATGAAAACGGGATGAAAGGTGCAGAGACTCAGATAAGCATGGTTATAGGTGCTCCGCCGGCGCCTTCAAACGTTATCTGGACGCCGGGACTGTTCTCTGCAGACCTCGTTCCGGTCATGCGTATCACCGCCACCACCGATACTTCTTATGAATTCTGGTACTCAGGGCAAAACAGGATTACCAATCCGGCTAATATCGAAGACCAGGCGCAGTTCTTGGGCCGTTCTAACCAATGGACCCTCCACGGGCTGCAGGCTGACAAGACCTATTACGTCTATGTCAGAACACGGAATGCCTTTGGGGTATCTTCATTTGTGGAAGCATCGGGTCAGGCATCATCAGATATCCCCGGGATGATAGAACTGATTGATGAGCAAATCCGTGAATCAGAAGCGTTCAAAAATGTTTCTGAAGGCGTGGACACCAACCTCGAAGCAGCCATGCAGAATGCCCTGGCAGATCACGGAACGGTTGAACACCAGTATCAGCAGTACGGGGAGGTGCGCGCTGATATCCTGGTTGTTAAAACAACGGTCGCAGAAGTGGATAAAGGCCTTGCAGACCTGTCCACCTACGTGCAGGCGTCCATCGGTGATGTTAATAACGACCTGAACTCTCTGACCTCTGCTGTTAATCAAAAAATGACGGCTGAAGTAAACAGTGACGGAACGGCGAAAGCCTCTTACACCCTGAACATGGGGATTATCCGTAATGGCGTGAAGTACAACACCGGTTTCGGAATGTCTATCGAGCCATCTGGCGGCTCGTACAAGTCTACAGTTGTATTTGCTGCTGATCAGTTCGGTATCTACTCGGGGAGTGATCCTGGGAATTATCAGGCGGCTTTCTTCGTCTATAACGGACAAGTATTTATCAGATCTGCTTTCATTCAGGACGGGAGTGTTGATAACGCTAAAATCGGCAACTTCATCCAGTCCAACGATTATGTTGCAGGCTCACAGGGATGGAGGTGGGATAAAAATGGCACTATGCAAAACTATGGAAGTGATGGAACAGGAGCCATGAAGCAAACAAATATTACTCAAAGTATCAGGGATGCGAATGGTGTCCTCCGAGTCCAAATTGGAAAGCTAACAGGAGTATTCTGATGTCATGGGGCATTCAGACATGGGATGCCAATGGCAACCCGAACAATTACGGTATTAAGCCAGTTTCCGTGGTCGGCCGTATTCCGCTGGCAGCTGGTCAGAACTCTGGTTCCTGGAGCTTCACCGTTCCATCAGGTTTTAAAGTTGGTTATGTTGTATCTCTTGATGAAGGAGGTAACAGCGTAGGGCGGAGAATTGTTGCATCAGGTAACTCAATAACTGTGACGGCCGCATCTGATACTGGACTAGGGAATTATCCGGCCTCGAAATGTGAGCTGATCGTTTTTATGGAGAAGGCATAGTGTCTGACTTTGGCGCAATGATTTTAATGGATAATGGGAATCCCTTCGTCACGCCGCAATCAACGCCTTTCTGCCTTTACGGGAAATACTCATTTAATTCCTCAGCTAATGGCAGTTCCCAGCAGGTGGCGCAATATCTTTCGGTGCCTGCCGATTATCCGGTAATGGTCTTCATAAAAACGACTGATACTGCGCAACCGACTCCAGTCATGTCATATCGCGTAGGAGGAAATGTCTATGTTAGTGGCGTTAATCCCTATAACCAGAGCTTTACGCTGACAGCATATGTATTTGCAATTTTTCCACAAACACTTCCTGCATGGGGATTTGCTATCTGGGATGCCTCCGGGAAGCTTGTACTGACGAACGAATCAAGGGTCCTTTCTGATCTGCAAACTGTGGGAACACCGGGTGCAAGCGGTGGTATTAACATCGACCAGACACTGTCCGGGTCATGGGCTGTCGCTCCGGCTCAGCTTGGTCAGACGATTATCGTTAATAACTCTACTCAGCCCCCAACTATCTACACTATAAATGCCTATTCATCGTGTAGATTTAATGGTGGCAGTACGAGAATAAACGCAGGTGGAACATCTACCGGAACTGGCTCACCAAGCGGAGGAACCAATACAGGAATATCTTTGACCGCCATCCACACGGGTGCATACGATTAAATGATCGTTATTATCGATTGATTAATGGATATCTATATATCTTATTCGCTATGCATGGAATCATCATGCTGTTATTGTTTATATACTTATATCTACGAGGATTTTTAGAAATGGAAAAAGCCATTATAGCGATAGGATTTTTGTTTTTACTCTCTGGATGCTCAGGTATGCTCGAAAAACAGTCTCCGGTGTGTACTGGCACAGCTTTAGTCGGTGGTCAGGAAACAGATGTTCAGATTTACAGCATTCGTAAGCAAAACAATCAGACGCTGTATCGAGCTGGTTATCCGTTCAATTGGCAGTGGGTTGGGAAAAATAACTTTATTTCAACCACGTGTGGCACCTAAATTTGTTATTAAAAATGCTATAAGTTAGAATTATATCGCTGTTGTGAATCCACCTATGCGGATGGGCGTACAGCTGAGCTATCTCTGATGAGATCGTAAACGAGACCGCGGACTCTTTGGCTGGAGAGTTCACTGGGAGGCACCCAGCACAACAGCAACCAATTACAAACCCTGCTTCGGCAGGGTTTTTTATTGCCCGAAAGGAGCGCATATGTCTGCAGGAACTATCACCCTGACAAACGGGTCCGCTATCGTTGGCGGTTCCGGAACCTCATTCGCAACTGAACTCTCCGCAGGTGACTTTATTGTCTCCACTGTGGGCGGCGTTGATTATACGCTCCCCGTTAAATCGGTTGAGAGTAATGCGCAACTCACGCTTGTCAGTAACTTCACCGGGCCTACACAATCCGGCGCGGCCTGGTCAGCGGTTCCCCGTGTGGCGCTGAACATGGTAACTGCCGCGCTGGTAGCGCAAAGTGCTGAGGCGCTGCGTGGATTGAATTACGATAAACAGAACTGGCAGCAGGTTTACAGCGCTGCCGGAAATATCACAGTGAAGCTGCCAGACGGCACGACATTCACCGGCCCGTCATGGAAATATCTGTCTGACAACATGGCAACCAAGAGCGGCGGGGCCGTACCTGTTAACCAGGGCGGTACCGGTTCGACAAGCGCATCAGGTGCTCGAACAAACCTCGGTTTGGGAGACAGCGCAACCAAGAACACTGGTGAGGGTGATAATAATGTGCTGGTATCTGGGGCGTTTGGCTTGGGTTCTAAAAATTTACCAGTAATCGGCGACATCTGGGACAAAAGCCAGGGCACCCGTTTTTGCAATGTCACTCCCGCGACCTCTGGCGGTCCTGGAATGTATGGTTCTGGCATCCGGTTATCAGACCGTAATATTGGGAGTGGAAGCACTCCGGTAGCGCAACAATCATTTGCTGCGCTGATTCTTAGCGGGAAAATTATTCAGTTCATGAGTATGTCGGATGGCAATGATTCTGGCTGGATGCGGATTTACCACACCGGAAATACGACCCGTGCATCTGACGGTACGTTAAAAGCCGCTTCTCCGATTGTACAGTTGTTCGGTGATGGTTCGTGTCAGCTTAACGATGAATCTGAAGGATGCACTGTAACCCGCCAGGCTATCGGTGAGTATCTGATTGAAGGGTGTGTGGGGCTGAATGCTGACGCTGCATGGGGTGGGATTGATGGCGGCTTTGAAATACCCTCTGATCGAAATAAGCAGCCTTTAATCTGGCTGGACTATGAGGTTAAGGCTGACGGTTCTATCTTGGTGAAAACCTACCACCGCACACATCCTTCAGCACCTGCTTATGCCAGAAATGAACGTGACGGGATCAATGACGGAGAGCCTATTGATATCCCGTCAGATCAGTTCGTCAGCGTTCGAGTAGAAATGCCTGCTAACAGCATCTGGAATCAAAAACAGCTGGCTGCTAAAAAAGCTCTCGATGACGCTCATGAATTAGAAGCCAACAAAGAGAGTGGCTCTTGATAGGGCTGCCGCCCATCGCATGAAAAACGGGCGGCAACTGGTTGCTCTGTATTCATGCCCGAGTAAAATTTATAGGCCAACCTGACGAACGGTCGGGGACTCAGAAACCAGCCACATATCGGATTATTCAAACACTTCCTCCAGCTGCTACTCAGGTGGGCTTCTTCTGAAACTTGAATTGAGCATTTGCAATAGCAACCAGCCTCTCGCTTTCCTTTTCTATCCGCATATTCACCTCCTTTAAAGCCTCGCTTATCGCGTGAGCGAATAACTCACGATCATCTTCGTTCGATGGGTCTTTTTCTTCTATGTACTTCATCAACTTCTCAAGCCATCCATCAGGCTGAGCATCCCTGTAAATAGTTTCGAACAAAATTTGAAGTATTTCTGAATTCAAAGATCGGCCATTTTTAGTGGCTCTATTTTGAACAGCTTCCTTCAGCTCATCAGGCATTCTTAGCCCGAATGGTGCAATGTTCCTAGTTCCGCGCATGATCCAACCCACATCTAAAAGCGATATCACAGTGTAATCAAAAAAAACTTGACGACATAGATTCACGGTGTGCAGGCAGCATAAAAATAATATTCAGCACAGCAAGCACATAGCCCACTTCGGTGGGCTTTTTGCTATCCGCATGTTGATCGACACCACCGATCAATAATACTGTATGTATATACAGTAACTATCGGAGGTGAATCATGGGATTCCCGAGTCCAGCGCAAGACTATGTAGAACAGCGCATATCGCTCGATAAGCGCATCATATCTAGACCAGCGGCTACGTACTTCATGCGTGCCGGAGCGACGCATTATCGCGAAGGCATCCTCAGTGGTGCCTTGCTAGTCGTTGATGCTTCTCTGAGGCCATGTGATGGATCACTACTGGTTTGCAGAATTGAAAGTGAGCTCAGGATAAAGCGATACCGCAATCATCCAAAGCCCCACCTTGAGGATTTACAGACTGGCAGACACGAAGAGATACCAGCATACGATGACGGAACTAGCCCGGATGCGATATTTGGTGTTATCACATACATCATCAATGATGCGCGTTCTGGTGAGTTTGATGATTGTCCGGTGGTGTAGGTGGCGCTATGCCACCTTCTCATCTAACCAATCTGCATTGTATGGAGAGAACGGGACATGGAACTTGTTTTTTGCTTCTATGGCTATTAATTCGGCTAACTCAATATCCTTGTAGTTTCCAAGGTACAGCGTGGTTTTATTAACCATTACCCTGACTCTCCATTTTCCATTAGTGTAACTTACTCCAGTGATGCCACTGGTGTTGTCTTTTCTTTTCCCCGAGTTCCTGCAGTTTTCCGCGTTTGTTGCAACCCGAAGATTGCAAATGCGGTTATCAAGCCTGTTTCTGTTTATATGATCAATGCACTTTGATGGGTAATAACCATACACATATAGCCATGCCAACCTGTGAAGAAGATAGTATCTTCCATCAATTTTTGATTGTAGATAACCACTGCTATCTACAGAATGAAGCTTCTTTCCGGCACGGGAGCAACCCCGACTAACCTTCCAGTGAAACTCTCCATTTTCGCAATCGTAATCAATAAGTTGTTTCAGCCTTTCCTGTGTGATTATTTTACCCATAAAATACCCTTCAGTTGTTAAGTTATCTTCTCATCAAGATAATCTGCCCACCACTGCATCATTTCGCGACGCGTGTCGAGATATTCAGCGTGGTTGTACACTGAGCGAGTCCCTCCGCTAACGTGTGCCAGTTGCATCTCTATCGCGTCCTTATTCCAGTGCTTCTCGTTGAGCACGGTGCTGAACTGATGCCGCATTCCATGCCCGCTCGTCTGGCCTTCGTAGCCAATGCTGCGTATCACTCCGAGCACGGCATTTTCACTGATAGGCTTCTTCCTGTCAGTTCTGCCAGGGAAGCAGAGCTCGTACTGACCAGTGATTTTTTGCAGGAACTTGAATAGTTCGATAACCTGGTCTGACATTGGAACGACATGTAGCTTTCTGCCTTTCATGACTTCAGGGTCAACGCTGATTAACCTGGTTTCGTAATCAATTCCCGTCCATACCAGCGAACGTAATTCCACTGTACGCATAGCAGTATAGTGTAGAATCTGCGCTGCTATCTTCGATACAATCCATCCACCATACGCGTTCAAAGCGCGCTGGAATTCGTGTATGCGGTGCATAGGAAGAAAAGGGTAGTTCTGCTTTCTGTATCCTTTCATAGCGCCAGCGAGGTCTCTGGATGGATTGTATTTAGCCCTGCCAGTTATGATCGCATAGCTGAACACCTCCCCGCATCTACGCCTCGCCTTATCAGCGCGCTCCATTGCGCCCCTGTCCTCGAATATCCTGATGACCTTCAGCAGCGTCATTGGCTCTACATCATCCATACGCAAGTGACCGATAACAGGAAGTATATCGTCAGTGAACATGCTCATCATCTCGTCAGCATATCCCTTAGACCACACCTTTGATTTATGCGCGTGCCACTCACGGAAGATATCGCCGAACGAATCTGCAGCTTCCTCTTTCTCTTTCCTCTTTAATGCTTGCTTCTGCTCGGCCGGGTCGACACCAGTCAGCAGCTTCATTTTTGCTTCAGACTGTTTTGCCCTGGCTTCGGTGAGAGATATTTCAGGGTAGGGCCCAATGACCAGTGTCTTTTCCTTCCCTTCGAACCGGTAACGCATTCGCCACACCTTTTTCCCTGATGGCGGCACGAACAGGAAAAGCCCCCCGGCGTCAGCGAGGCGATATGATTTTTCCGCAGGTTTGGCTGCGTCTATTTGCTTTACCGTAAGCATGTGGGCATAAATCCGTGGTCATTTTGCAGTGTGCCCACAATATGCCCGCAAAATATTCCGGTAGTCAACGAACAATAGCGAACGCATGCGAACGTATATTGCTTGTGATTATTGTTGTGATGGGTGATTAGAGAACTGGTGCGAACGTGGAAGAACTTAAATGTGGTGTCCCCTGCAGGAATCGAACCTGCAACTAGCCCTTAGGAGGGGCTCGTTATATCCATTTAACTAAGGGGACGAGGCGGCACGAGTATACCGTTATTTACACTTTGCGTTAAGCGCATTGCCGCCTGACTGCTCAAAGAGTCACCATTCAGGTTGATTTTTTTGCCGCTTTATCCTTATTTGCCTGCGCCTTAAGTTCTGCTTTGCGTTTATTAGACATGTCGTTACGTATTTGGGCATGACTTAACAGCGCGAAGATAAACGTTCCGCCGCAGATATTCCCTGCCAGCGTCGGAAGGGCGAACGGCCAGAAAAAATCGCTCCAGTGAAGCGTGCCGTTAAAGACCAGATAGAGTATTTCAACGGTACCGACCACGATATGCGTGGTATCCGCCAGCGCAATCAGCCAGGTCATCAGTATGATCACCACAATTTTAGCGCTGCCAGCTGAAGGAAACATCCATACCATCGTGGCGATAATCCACCCGGAGATGATGGCATTAGAGAACATTTCGACCGGCGTGTTTTTCATGACATCCATACCGATCTTCACAAACGCGTCCCGGGTGGGTTCATCAAAAATCGGCATATATTCGAACGCCCAGGCCGCAATACCCGTGCCGATGATATTTCCCAGCAGAACCACGCTCCAGAGCCGCATCAATAAACCGAAATTACCGAGGGTAGGGTTTTGCATCACCGGCAAAACGGCGGTTACGGTGTTCTCAGTAAATAGTTGCTGGCGGGCCATGATGACGATAATAAAGCCGAAGGTATAGCCGAGGTTCTCCAGTAAAAATCCGCCGGGTACGCCCTCCAGCTGCACATGAAATATCCCTTTCGCGAGCAGCGAGGCGCCCATTGACAGTCCCGCAGCGATGGCTGACCAGAAGAGGGCCATCGCGTCACGCTCCATCTCCTTTTCGCCATCCTGGCGGATATGCTCGTGGATGGCCATCGCGCGGGAAGGGAGGCGATCTTCATCAATTTCTATCTTCTCACCGCGCGCTTTCTCCTCGCTTTCAATTTCATGTTCCTCATTACTCTCGCCAATTTTTTCTTCGCCCACGTCTTTCATATCTGCTCCCGGAGGTTGATCTTTCTTTTAAGCGTAGCGGCTTTTGTCGGGATGCCTGTGGGGATGCTCTTAAATTGGCGGGAATGACAACAAAGGTGATACATCTCGTTCAAAGACATTATAAAATTGCCAGCGAAACGAATTCCAAAAGTCAGGCTATGCTGAGATCAGAGTCACGGTGATTACTGCCCGTAATTGAACTCATAGACATCGGTAAACGTGCTGTTACAATCACTTGCACGTTTTCAGACGGAGCGCCAGATGCTCCGTTACGGATGGCAATCAACGATAGCCATACTGAACAGGGAGATATTTATGAAACTTCGGCTGTCGGCGCTTGCGCTGGGCGCGACGATGCTCGTGGGCTGCGCCAGCTCCGGGGAGCAAACGGGACGCTCCGATCCTCTCGAAGGATTTAACCGTTCTATGTATAGCTTCAACTACAACGTGCTGGACCCGTACGTGGTTCGCCCGGTGGCAGTAGCATGGCGCGATTACGTTCCACAGCCCGCGCGTAACGGGTTAAGCAATTTTACCAGTAACCTGGAAGAGCCTGCGGTGATGGTCAACTATTTCCTGCAGGGCGATCCGTATCAGGGGATGGTGCACTTTACGCGCTTCTTCCTGAACTCCCTGCTGGGGATGGGCGGTTTTATCGATGTCGCAGGTATGGCAAACCCGAAACTGCAGCGTGAACAGCCGCACCGTTTCGGCAGTACGCTGGGGCATTATGGCGTCGGTTACGGCCCTTACGTTCATCTGCCGTTCTATGGCAGCTTCACCGTGCGTGATGATGGCGGCGATATGGTCGATACGCTGTATCCGGTCCTGTCGTGGCTGACCTGGCCGCTGTCGATTGGTAAATGGACGGTGGAGGGGATTGAAACCCGCGCGCAACTGCTCGATTCAGACGGCCTGCTGCGCCAGTCTTCCGATCCGTACATTATGGTGCGTGAAGCGTACTTCCAGAATCATGACTTTATCGCCAATGGCGGCAAGCTGAAGCCGGAAGATAATCCAAACGCGAAGGCTATTGAAAACGAACTCAAAGATATTGATTCGGAATAAATAAAAAAGGTGAGCAACGCTCACCTTTTTTGATCCCTGCGCGATTAGAACGCGTAGTTGAAGTTAGTACCGAACAGCCAGGCTTTACCTTCAGAGGTAAATTCGTACGGACCTTCCTTGAAGGTCACTTTCTGACCATGCATATAAGACACGCCCGCATCGACAGAAGCATTTTCGTTGAACGCGTAGGTTGCGCCAGCACTCACCCAGAAGCGGTCCTGATCCGGAATGGAGATGGAGCGCTTATCAGCCGGTACCGGGCTATCATCGAATGCGATACCGGTACGGAACGTCCAGTTGTCATCCATATAATAGGTGGTACCCAACGCAATACGATAGGCGTCGTGGAAACTCTCGTCCTTATAGAACAGCGTTTGACCGTTGGTGCCGGTCGCTTTCAGCTCCTGGAACTGGCTCCAGCTGGTATAGGCCAGGCTATAGTGAATAGCCCACTGCGGCGCAACGCGGTTGTAACCGGAGACTTCCCACATTTCTGGCAGATGCAATGACAGTGAGCCAGGGACAGTTTGACCGGAAGTTCCCCACGGGATGGTGGTACCCGCGCCAGGAACCAGGCTGTTGACTGGCGCCAGGATGCCGCTCTTGTAATCGCCGTCGAAGTCAATTTTCACTTCGGAACGATAGGTCAGGCCCCAACGGTTGTTTTTGTCCAGCTCGTACAGAATACCGGCGTTCCAGCCATAGCCCCACTCATCGCCTTTCAGGCTGGCAATTTTGTTGCTGTTTTTCGGCAGGCGAGCCGTCTGTTCTCCGGAGTAACGCTCAATTTTTGCATCGGCGTAGACGGCATCAAAGCCCAAACCGAAGCTCCAGCTGTCGTTCAGACGATAAGCACCGCTCAGGTTCAGGTTCAGCGTTGTCAGGTCTGTTTTACCGCCGTATTCGCCTGCCGGGTAGTTGTTGTTGAACTCGGTAGCAAGGCCATAGTTAGACGTGACGGATGCGCCCCAGCCAAATTGTTCATTGATTGGTGCAACGAAGTGCAGGTTAGGGACCCACGCCGTTGGCGCAATGTTATCTGCTTTCAGGCTCGCACCAGAAGGTGACGTGCCGGAAATGTTGACATCAGGATCGATATACACCGCACCAGCAGAGAAGGTCGGGCGATCGAACATCATGATTAATGCAGGGTTACGGCTTGCGTTACCAGCATCATCAGCGATTGCACCTTCCCCTGAATACGCACGGCCAAGGCCAGAGGAAGAAAATTCGTTTAGCTGAAAGCCCGCTGACCAGGCGGAAGTAGAGACGATTGCCACTGCGACTGCCAGCGCAGTCTTGTTGAACAGGGTTTTCTGGCTCATGACCATAACCTCATTGAGTTATTTTTATTCAATAATTGTTACATACCGTAACAGGAGCGCGAAGTGTAGGGTCTGAGGTATGACAGACAAATCAGACCAGTGGCCAGAGTATAGGTCCGACCAGCCGGAATGTTGCAAGTTTGTTTATTAATATTTTCAAACATGTTTCTTGAAACGAGATCTGGTTGGCAAAATTGTGACCATCGCGGCTCACCCAAAAGGGTGGTTTTTGTTTTAGATCATTTTTTAGTGTGATATCGGTCACTTATCCGATTTTGCGCCATTAACGGCTGGAGAGAGCCAGCGCTGGGGCGTAAAATATCAGCATCGTGTTTATCTCGCGCGCTGCGCGAATACAGAGGAAATTGAGCTATGAGTAAATGCAGTGCTGATGAAACCCCGGTTTGCTGCTGTATGGATGTTGGCACCATCATGGACAACTCCGATTGCACCGCGTCTTACAGCCGTGTGTTCACCAACCGCGCCGAAGCCGAAGAAACGCTGGCCGCGCTAAGCAAGCGCGCGCGTGATGTGGAGTCCGATCCGTGTGAAATCAAATCTACCTTCACTGAAGTGGAAGGCGGCGTGAAGCTGGATATCGACTTTGTGTTTGCCTGCGAAGCTGAAACGCTGATTTTCCAGTTAGGCCTGCGTTAATTCCTGCGATCTGGTGCCCTCTCCCACGGGAGAGGGAGCAAACACTAAAAACGGTAACCTGTGGGTTACCGTTTTGCTTTTTCCCTGGGGCATTTTCTTTTTCTTCTCTGTGTTTTAGCTCGCATTTTTATGCTTCCCTGATTGGCTGAATGTAAAAAAATGGTTAAGACTGTTATCAGGTCAGACCACTTTGTATTCATGTAAAATTTTTCACAGGGGAAGGTTATGAGTCAGGCATTACCGCTAATCACCCGACAGGGTGACCGCATTGCCATTGTCAGCGGACTGCGTACGCCGTTTGCGCGTCAGGCGACGGCGTTTCACGGTATTCCTGCTGTCGATCTGGGGAAAATGGTAGTGGGGGAGATGCTGGCTCGCAGCGAAATCCCGCCTGAGGTCATCGAACAGCTGGTCTTCGGCCAGGTCGTACAGATGCCTGAAGCCCCCAACATTGCGCGGGAAATTGTTCTCGGTACCGGCATGAACGTTCACACCGACGCCTACAGCGTCAGCCGCGCGTGCGCGACCAGCTTCCAGGCGGTAGCAAACGTGGCGGAAAGCCTGATGGCGGGCACTATTCGCGCCGGGATCGCAGGTGGCGCCGATTCTTCCTCCGTACTGCCGATTGGCGTCAGTAAAAAACTGGCCCGCATTCTGGTTGATGCCAATAAAGCCCGCACCACCGGTGCGAAGCTCAAACTCTTCTCGCGTTTACGCCTGCGCGACCTTATGCCCGTGCCACCTGCCGTAGCAGAGTACTCCACAGGCCTGCGAATGGGCGATACTGCCGAGCAGATGGCCAAAACCTACGGTATCACCCGCGAGCAGCAGGATGCGCTGGCGCATCGCTCGCATCAGCTGGCAGCGAAAGCCTGGTCGGAAGGCAAGCTCACCGATGAGGTGATGACCGCCTATATTCCGCCCTACCGTGAACCGCTCGCGGAAGATAACAATATTCGCGGCACCTCGACGCTGGCGGATTACGCCAAACTGCGCCCGGCGTTTGACCGCAAGCACGGCACCGTGACGGCGGCCAACAGTACGCCGCTCACCGATGGGGCTGCCGCCGTTATCCTGATGACGGAATCCCGCGCGAAGGAGCTTGGCATTACCCCCCTGGGCTATTTGCGCAGCTATGCCTTCACCGCCATTGATGTCTGGCAGGACATGCTGCTGGGTCCGGCCTGGTCCACGCCGCTGGCGCTGGATCGCGCGGGGCTGACGCTGGGAGATTTAACCCTGATTGATATGCACGAAGCCTTTGCCGCGCAAACTCTGGCAAACGTCCAGCTGCTGGCAAGCGAGCGTTTCGCGCGCGACGTGCTGGGCCGCGCCCATGCCACTGGCGAAGTGGATCAGAGCAAATTCAACGTATTGGGGGGCTCGATTGCCTACGGCCATCCGTTCGCAGCCACGGGCGCACGTATGATCACCCAAACATTACACGAGCTACGACGCCGCGGCGGCGGGTTTGGCCTCGTTACCGCCTGCGCGGCGGGCGGCCTTGGCGCAGCAATGGTTCTGGAGGCTGAATAATGGATATGACATCTGCATTTAACCTGACGGTTCGCCTCGATAACGTGGCTGTTATCACTATTGATGTGCCTGATGAAAAGATGAATACCCTGAAGGCCGAATTTGGTGTTCAGGTGCGCGGGATGTTAAAGCAGATCCGCGACAACAAAGCCGTCCGTGGCCTGGTCTTTATCTCTGCCAAGCCGGATAACTTTATTGCCGGCGCCGATATCAACATGATCGCCCGAGCGAAAAGCGCCCAGGAAGCAGAAGACCTGGCGCGTCAGGGCCAGCAGGTGATGGCCGAGATCCACGCGCTGCCGATCCCGGTTATTGCCGCGATCCACGGTGCCTGTCTGGGCGGTGGGCTGGAGCTGGCATTGGCCTGCCACAGCCGCATTTGCACTGACGATCCGAAAACCGTTTTAGGGTTGCCAGAAGTGCAGTTAGGCCTCTTACCGGGCTCCGGCGGCACGCAGCGTTTGCCTCGCCTGGTGGGGGTCAGCACCGCCCTGGAGATGATTTTAACCGGCAAGCAGCTGCGCGCGCGTCAGGCGCTGAAAGCCGGTCTGGTCGATGACGTGGTGCCGCACTCCATTTTACTGGAGGCCGCCGTTGAGCTTGCGCTGAAAGGGCGGCAGGCAAAGCGTCCTCTTTCCGTACGCGAGCGCGTGCTGGCAGGGCCACTGGGGCGTGCGCTCCTGTTCAACATGGTGGGCAAAAAGACTGAACAAAAAACCAAAGGCAACTATCCGGCGGCAAAGCGGATCCTGGAAGTGATCGAAACCGGGCTGTCGCAGGGAAGCAGCAGCGGCTATGCCGCTGAAGCCAAAGCCTTTGGCGAGCTGGCGATGACGCCACAGTCACAGGCATTGCGCAGCATCTTCTTCGCCAGCACCGAGGTGAAAAAAGATCCCGGCAGCGAGGCAGAGCCTGCTCCGCTGCGTGCTATTGGCGTGCTGGGCGGTGGGCTGATGGGCGGCGGCATCGCGTTTGTTACCGCCAGCAAAGGCAAATTGCCCGTGCGCATCAAAGACATCAATGCGAAGGGCATCAACCACGCGCTGCAGTACAGCTGGCAGAACCTTGATCAGAAGGTCAAACGCCGCCATATCAAGGCAAGCGAGCGTGATAAAACCCTGGCGACGATCTCCGGCACGACGGATTACAGCGGTTTTGCGCACCGGGACCTGGTAATTGAAGCCGTATTTGAAGACCTGGCGCTTAAGCAGCAGATGGTGGCTGACGTGGAGCAACACTGCGCGCCGCACACTATTTTCGCCTCAAACACCTCGTCTTTGCCGATTGGCGATATCGCGGCGAAAGCTGCTCGGCCGGAGCAGGTGATTGGGCTGCACTTTTTCAGTCCTGTAGAAAAAATGCCTCTGGTGGAGGTGATCCCGCACGCCACGACCAGCCCGCGAACCATCGCCACCGTGGTGAAGCTGGCGAAAAAACAGGGCAAAACCCCGATTGTGGTCGCGGACAAGGCCGGCTTCTACGTCAACCGTATTCTGGCACCGTATATTAACGAAGCGATGCGGCTGCTGACGGAAGGGGAGAAAATCGAACACGTCGACGAGGCGCTGGTAAAGTTTGGTTTCCCCGTTGGCCCAATCCAACTTTTGGATGAGGTGGGAATAGACACCGGCACTAAAATTATACCTGTGCTGGAAGCCGCATACGGCGATCGTTTTACCCCGCCTGCAAACATTGTTTCTGCAATTTTGAAGGACGATCGCAAAGGCAGAAAAAATGAACGCGGTTTCTATCTTTACGGCGCGAAAGGGCGTAAAAGCAAGAAACAGGTCGACCCTTCGGTTTATGGGCTTATTTCGGCCACCGGTCAGGGAAAACTGTCTGCCGTTCAGTGCGCTGAACGTTGCGTCATGATGATGCTCAATGAAGCGGCGCGCTGCTTTAGTGAACAGGTGATCAAGAGCGCGCGCGATGGCGACATCGGCGCGGTATTTGGTATTGGTTTCCCGCCGTTCCTTGGCGGTCCGTTCCGTTACATGGATACTCTCGGCGCGGGTGAAGTGGTTGCCATTCTGCAACGTCTGGCCTCGCAATACGGTCCGCGGTTTACACCGTGTGACGAATTATTGCAGATGGCGGAGCGCGGCCAGACATTCTGGACTGCAAGGGAAACTGATTTCGTAAACTGAAGTCAAAGAAGGGTAAATCCTGAGGTGAACGAACCTGTTCTGGCGATTTTGTAAACAGAGATTGACTATACTTACGCCATTGAGGTAAAAAACAGCGTTTCATTCACCGAATGGATCAGGCACAATGCCCGGCCATCGGGTTTTCTACCTCAGAGCATTAATCGCGGGTAGTTAACGCCGGTGATTCTGGTTAACAAAAGCGGTGCAATATGCAAGTTTTTATCATGCGTCACGGCGACGCGGCACTCGATGCCGCCAGTGACTCAGTACGTCCTTTAACCGTCTGTGGCTGCGACGAATCCCGTCAGATGGCTACATGGCTTAAAGGTCAAAAAGTGGACATTGAACGCGTTCTGGTGAGTCCGTTCCTGCGGGCAGAACAGACGCTGGACGTGGTGGGGGAGTGTATGAACCTGCCATCCAGTGTGGATGTTTTACCCGAACTGACGCCATGCGGTGATGTCGGCCTTGTCAGCGCTTATCTTCAGGCGCTGTGCAACGAAGGTGTCGCTTCCGCACTGGTCATTTCCCACCTGCCGCTGGTCGGCTATCTGGTATCTGAGCTGTGCCCGGGCGAAACGCCGCCAATGTTCACCACTTCCGCCATTGCCAATGTCACCCTCGACGAAACCGGCAAAGGGGTCTTCAACTGGCAAATGAGTCCGTGCAACCTGAAGATGGCAAAAGCGATCTGACGTGACGTGTGACAGGGCGGGGTACTACGTGTTTCCCGCCCTTCTGTCAGGGTAACTCTGGCGGCTGCCACTCCTCAACTTCAATCAAGACCAGCAATGCGGCATCTCCGCCGTACTCTTTCGGTGCCTGATGAAACGCCATCACGTGTGGGTGCTGAGCCAGCCACAGCGGCGTCTGTTGCTTCAGAATATGTTTACCGTGGCCGTGCATCACGCAAGCGCAAAAAACGTGTTCGCGGCGACAGGCGGCAATCAACGCGCCCAACTCCTGTTTCGCCTGCATCTGCGTTAAACCGTGCAGATCGAGAAACAGCTCCGGCGAATAATCTCCCCGGCGTAACTTTTTCAGCTCAAAATGGCTGACGTCTTCGCGCACGTACTTCACAGCCCCTTGCGTATTGAGCAGCGGCTGAAATTCATCTGAAAAATAGTGGCTGTTATCCGCCTGCTCCTGCAGCAGCCGTTTGACCGGTACTTCGCTGATTTTTTTACGCTGCGGGCGGTGGACAATCGTGTCCTGCGCGATTTTACGCGTCCCGGTCATCAGCTGGCGGAAGAGAGCCTGATCCTCCTCGCTGAGCGATGTTTTCTTTTTCATTCGTCATTCTCATCTCGTATTTCCGATAGTGTACCCGACTAAACGCATTTTTTAACCTCAAGCGGTACGCGTCATTGCTGATTTATCGCCGTCTTCATGGCAAACTAGCCGCCGAAAATTATGCGAGCATGCCCTGGAGGAAAGAGTGGATAAAATATTTGTCGATGAAGCAGTAAACGAGCTGCATACCATACAGGACATGTTGCGCTGGTCGGTTAGCCGCTTCAGCGCCGCTAATATCTGGTACGGTCACGGTACCGACAACCCGTGGGACGAGGCCGTTCAGCTGGTGCTGCCGTCTCTTTATCTGCCGCTGGACATTCCGGAAGACATGCGCACCGCGCGCCTGACCTCCAGCGAAAAACACCGCATCGTTGAGCGCGTGATCCGCCGCGTAAACGAGCGCATTCCGGTCGCCTACCTGACCAACAAAGCCTGGTTCTGCGGCCACGAGTTTTACGTCGATGAACGCGTGCTGGTACCGCGTTCGCCGATTGGTGAGCTGATCAACAACCACTTTGACGGCCTGATCGGCCATCAGCCTCAGCACATTCTCGATATGTGCACCGGCAGCGGCTGCATCGCGATTGCCTGCGCCTACGCCTTCCCGGAAGCTGAAGTGGATGCCGTCGATATCTCTACCGACGCGCTGGCCGTGACCGAACACAACATCGAAGAGCACGGCCTGATCCATCACGTCACGCCGATCCGCTCTGACCTGTTCCGCGACCTGCCGACCCTGCAGTACGATCTGATCGTCACTAACCCGCCTTACGTCGATGCGGAAGACATGTCCGATCTGCCGAACGAATATCGTCACGAGCCGGAGCTGGGTCTGGCGTCAGGCTCTGACGGCCTGAAGCTGACCCGCCGCATTCTGGCCTGCGCGCCGGATTACCTGACCGATGACGGCGTTCTGATTTGTGAAGTGGGCAACAGCATGGTACATCTGATAGAGCAGTACCCGGATGTGCCGTTCACCTGGCTTGAGTTCGACAACGGCGGTGACGGCGTCTTTATGCTGACCAAAGCGCAGCTGCTCGACGCGCGCGAACACTTCAGCATTTATAAAGATTAATCCCGCGGGCTTCGGCCCGTTTCACAACGCTCAAACACAAACAACAACATCGGAGCCGTGATGGCAGGAAACAGTATTGGACAGTTATTCCGCGTGACCACCTTTGGCGAGTCGCACGGGCTGGCGCTGGGCTGTATCGTTGATGGCGTACCGCCAGGCATCGAACTGACCGAAGCCGATTTACAGCACGACCTTGACCGCCGTCGTCCGGGTACCTCCCGCTACACCACGCAGCGTCGCGAGCCGGACCAGGTCAAAATTCTCTCTGGCGTCTTTGAAGGCCGCACCACCGGGACCAGCATCGGTCTGCTGATTGAAAACACCGATCAGCGTTCTCAGGACTACGGCGCGATTAAAGACGTCTTCCGTCCGGGCCACGCCGACTACACCTACGAACAAAAGTACGGCTTCCGCGACTATCGTGGTGGCGGACGCTCTTCCGCGCGTGAAACCGCGATGCGCGTGGCGGCAGGGGCGATTGCCAAGAAATACCTGCAGCAGAAATTTAGCATCGTTATCCGCGGCTGTCTGACCCAGATGGGTGACATTCCACTGGCGATCAAAGACTGGGATCAGGTCGAGCAGAATCCGTTCTTCTGCGCCGATGCGGACAAGCTTGAAGCGCTGGACGAACTGATGCGCGGCCTTAAAAAAGAGGGCGACTCCATCGGTGCGAAAGTCACCGTGGTGGCTGACGGCGTTCCGGCGGGCTGGGGCGAGCCGGTATTTGACCGTCTCGACGCTGACATCGCCCACGCGCTGATGAGCATCAACGCGGTGAAGGGCGTTGAGATTGGCGACGGCTTCGACGTGGTGGCGCTTCGCGGCAGCCAGAACCGCGACGAAATCACGAAGGCGGGCTTCCAGAGCAACCATGCGGGCGGCATTCTGGGCGGGATCAGCAGCGGGCAGCAGATTATTGCCAACATCGCGCTGAAGCCGACCTCCAGCATCACCGTGCCGGGCCACACGATTAACCGCTCAGGCGAAGAAGTTGAGATGATCACCAAAGGACGTCACGATCCGTGCGTGGGGATCCGCGCGGTGCCGATCGCGGAAGCGATGCTGGCGATCGTGCTGATGGATCACTTCCTGCGCCAGCGCGCGCAAAATGCGGACGTGACGACCACCATTCCACGCTGGTAAACATGAAAAAAACCGCAATTGCTCTGCTGGCGCTGCTCGCCAGTGGAGCCAGTCTGGCCGCCACGCCGTGGCAAAAAATCACCCATCCGGTGGCGGGAAGCGCGCAGTCCATCGGCGCCTTCTCTAACGGCTGTATCGTGGGCGCGCAGGAGCTGCCGCTGCAATCGGATACGTATCAGGTGATGCGTACCGACCTGCGTCGTTACTTCGGCCATCCTGACCTGGTGCTGTTCATTCAGCGACTGGGGAACCAGGTGCATAACCTGGGGCTGGGGACGATGCTGATTGGCGACATGGGGATGCCTGCCGGGGGCCGCTTTAACGGTGGGCACGCCAGCCACCAGACCGGACTGGATGTCGATATCTTCCTGCAGCTGCCGAAAACGCGCTGGACGTCTGCGCAACTGCTGAAACCGCAGGCGCTGGATCTGGTGTCGGGCGACGGCAAACGGGTCGTTGCTTCCCGATGGTCACCGGAGATTTCCAGCATGATCAAGCTGGCGGCAGAAGATAACGACGTGACGCGGATTTTCGTCAACCCTGCCATCAAGCAGCAGCTCTGTCTGGATGCGGGAACCGACCGCGACTGGCTGCGCAAAGTGCGCCCGTGGTTCCAGCATCGTGCGCATATGCACGTTCGTCTGCGCTGCCCGGCGAACAGCCTGGAATGTGAAGATCAGCCCTTACCTCCGCCAGGCGATGGCTGTGGTGCGGAACTGCAAAGCTGGTTTGAGCCAGCAAAACCTGGAACCTCTAAGCCTGAGAAGAAGACACCGCCTCCGTTGCCGCCTTCCTGCCAGGCGCTACTGGATGAGCATGTACTTTAATGGATAATTTCGTCGATCTGTTTATGGTGTCACCGCTGCTGCTGGTGGTGCTGTTCTTCGTGGCCATGCTGGCCGGTTTTATCGATGCGCTCGCGGGCGGCGGCGGGCTGTTAACCGTGCCCGCGCTGCTGGCGGCAGGCATGAGCCCGGCACAGGCGCTTGCCACCAACAAGCTTCAGGCCTGCGGCGGCTCGCTCTCCGCGTCGCTCTATTTTATCCGCCGTAAGGTGGTGAGCCTGGCCGATCAGAAGCTCAATATCCTGATGACCTTTATCGGCTCCACGTCGGGCGCGCTGCTGGTGCAGCACGTGCAGTCCGATATTTTGCGCCAGATCCTGCCGGTTCTGGTTATCTGCATTGGCCTGTATTTCTTACTGATGCCGAAGCTCGGTGAAGAAGACAGGCAGCGTCGTCTGCACGGCCTGCCGTTTGCGCTGATTGCCGGTGGCTGCGTCGGTTTTTACGACGGTTTCTTTGGCCCGGGTGCCGGTTCATTTTACGCGCTGGCGTTCGTGACGCTGGCCGGGTTTAACCTTGCCAAATCCACCGCTCACGCCAAGGTGCTTAACGCGACCTCAAACGTCGGCGGCCTGCTGCTGTTTATCATCGGCGGTAAGGTTATCTGGGCAACCGGTTTTGTAATGATGGCAGGGCAGTTTTTGGGCGCGCGCGCGGGCTCGCGCCTGGTATTAAGCAAAGGGCAAAAGCTGATCCGCCCGATGATTGTTATCGTTTCGGCAGTGATGAGCGCCAAACTTCTTTATGACAGCCATGGACAGGAGATCCTCACCTGGTTGGGGATGCACTAATGAACAGTACGCATAAATACGAACAGCTGATTGAGATCTTTGACGGCTGTTTTGCTGATGATTTTAATACCCGTCTGATTAAAGGCGACGACGAACCGATCTATCTTCCTGCTGATGCAGAGGTTCCGTATAACCGCATCGTCTTTGCCCACGGCTTTTACGCCAGCGGCTTGCACGAGATTTCGCACTGGTGCATCGCGGGGAAAGCGCGTCGCGAGCTGGTGGACTTCGGTTACTGGTACTGCCCGGACGGGCGTGATGCTGCGACACAGGGCCAGTTTGAAGATGTGGAAGTGAAGCCGCAGGCGCTGGAATGGCTGTTCTGCGTGGCGGCAGGCTTCCCGTTCAACGTGAGCTGTGACAATCTCGAAGGCGACTTCGAGCCAGACCGTATCGTCTTCCAGCGCCGCGTTCACGCGCAGGTGATGGAGTATCTTGAGAAAGGCATCCCGGAGCGTCCGGCACGCCTGATCGAGGCCTTACAGAATTATTACCACACGCCGGTTATCACGGCGGAATGCTTCCCTTGGCCGGAAGATCTTTAACAGAGGAAAGAAGATGATCGCAGAATTTGAATCACGCATTCTGGCGTTAATTGATGACATGGTGGAACACGCCAGTGACGATGAGCTGTTCGCCAGCGGTTATCTGCGTGGTCACCTGACGCTCGCGGTAGCCGAGCTGGAAGCGGGTGACGATCACTCTGCCGACGCCGTTCACGCTGAAGTCACTCGCAGCCTGGAAAAAGCCATTCTCGCCGGGGAGCTCTCTCCGCGCGACCAGTCTCTGGTGCTGGGCATGTGGGACAATCTGTTCCAGCAGGCGAAAGCGAAGTAAGTGTTTCACCACCCTCTCCCTGTGGGAGAGGGACGGGGTGAGCAGCTGTGTTTAAAGTCAACGGCTGACGGCTAAGCTGCCACCCATTTTTTATTGTCCCGCACCATTGCATTCAGGATTGTCACCAGCTTCCTGACG